>Ga0187888_1000756_pt1 | contig 34189 bp, 37 predicted proteins | sample June2016WEW_7_40_FD_132987 | JGI IMG/M metagenome (GOLD analysis project Ga0187888, IMG submission 132987) | Peatland microbial communities from SPRUCE experiment site at the Marcell Experimental Forest, Minnesota, USA - June2016WEW_7_40 | ecosystem: Environmental > Terrestrial > Soil > Wetlands...
ATCGGCCGGGCTCTGGCCAGCGTCACGCCCCAAGACGCCTTGGGCTGGTTTGTCTCATGCAGCTACAGTTTTTGTTGAAACGCTCTAATCGTGCGCCTTTGGAGTGCCAACCCTCAATCGCACCTTTTTGCGAAGATTTTGTACCACGGATGACACGGATGACACGGATGAAAACAGGGAGGATCGAAAAAGTTTCGAATTCGTTTGATCCGTTCAATTCTTTTGGTTGCAGCGTCAGCCGCGTTGGGTCTCTGGGTCTCTTGCGTTAAGACTGTGTTGTTTAGGCCTCGGCCTTCCGCGGGTTGGATTTAGGCGGGGGGGAATTTGTGGGTGGCGAAGAGTTGCTGGAGGTTCTGGAAGTCTTTCTCGATGCCGGTGAGGATCGGGAACTTGCCGCTTTCTTCCTCGACGATGTACCATTGGACGGCGCCGCCATGGTGGTCACAGGCGTCCAACACTTCCGGCCATTTGACGATGCCTTCGCCGATGATGTCGCCGCCAGTGGCGGGAACCCAATCCTTGACATGGACGCTGAGGACACGGCCGGCATATTTCTTGAGGGCGGCGACGGGATCCGCGCCGGCATGGGCGCAGTGGCCAATGTCCAGCTCGACGAAGACGTCGGGACTGGCCTTGCCGAAGAAGATGTCTTCGGGCATGGGGCTGCCGGGACCGGCGATGGGCTTGAATTCGGCGACATGGTTGTGATAACCGATGCGCATGTGGTGGGGCTTGAGTTTTTCGGCGATGGCGCTAAAGGTGTCGGCGTTCCTGGCCCAATCATCGGCGGTGGCGGTGTTGGCCAGGCTGGCGACGATGAGTTTCTGGTTGCCGAGAATCTGGTTAAATTCGACGGTCTTGTCGAAGTTTTCGGGGGTGACTCCTTGCAATCCTCCGGGCATGTGGGTGCCGCAGGCAATGAGGCCATTGTCATCGAGGATTTTTCGCAATCCGGCGGCATTGTTGGCGTACGTGGCGTATCCAGCAAATTCGACGGCGTCGTAGCCGATGTTCTTGATGCCGGCCAGGGTGCCGGGCACGTCATTGGCGAAGACATAACGGACGGAATAAAGCTGGACGCCGATGAGCGGCTTTTTGGGCGGCGCGGCGGCGCGAAACATGGAACATCCTGTCATAAGAGCAGCGGAGCCGGCGGTGGCGGCGCCGATGAATTGGCGTCTGGTGAATTGCGGCATAGGTGATGGTCTTCGGAGATTGGGGTTGGAATTGGGATCAGGAGGGGGGTGAGTTGAGAAATGATTTACAATCCCCAGCCTTTGCGGAAGGCGGGGTGGACGAATGGGCGGGCCTCCGGCGCATTTTTGGCGCGCATGTTTGGACCGTCCCATTGGAGGGTTTTGCCGGCGCGGATGGCGACGCAGCCCAAAAGAATGATTTCGGTGAGATAGGCGGCGATGTCGAAATTGGAATAAGGCAGAGGGCCTCCTTTGCAGGCTTGGATCCATTCCCTGTGGTGGGCCAGGTTGTTGCTGTGGCGGGGGTTGTCCTCATTCATGAAGCGGTTGCGCGGGATGGTTTGCGGGATCGAAGGCAAGGCCGGGTGATCGGGACTGTTGAGGAACTCCTTGTCGTCTTTTAATTTGAGGAAGAACTTGGTGCCATAGTCATCGGGAGAAAAGATCTGGCCCTTGTCGCCCACCATGAGACAGCCGCTGTCCGGGGCCTTGTCCATCTTGGCGACCACGTCGGCCATGACCTCCGGTGGCGGTTTGTTGTTGCCGTCGTGATAAGGGCGCCGGGTCTGGATAGCCGTGCGGTTGCCGCCGTCGTACCAACGGAAAGTGACGGGGGCCAGGCCTTCGCGGGCGGGGAATTGGAAGCGGATTTTGGATTTAATGGGATAGCAGTCCTTGGTGAGATCCACTGTTTCGGCCTCGACTTCGGTGGGATAGCCCAGCTTGAGGGCGCGGAAGGGGAGGTTGGCGGTGTGACAGGCCATGTCGCCCAGGGAGCCGGTGCCGAAATCCATCCAACCTCGCCAGTTGAAGGTATGATAATAATTTGGATTGGAGGGTTGAGGGCCGTCGGGGTTGATTTTGCCTTTGTAAGGACGCCAGGGGGCCGGACCGAGCCACAAATCCCAATCAAGTCCCTCCGGCACGGGGTCCTGGCCAACGGGGCGGGGAATACCTTGTGGCCAGATGGGACGGTTGCTCCAGACATAGACCTCGGTGACGTTGCCGATGATCCCGGACTGAATGACCTCCACGGCGCGGCGCAACCCATTCTCGGCGCTGCCTTGGTTGCCCATCTGGGTGGCGACCTTGCATCCCCGGGCCAAGTTGCGCAGGAGGCGGGCCTCATAGACCGAGTGGGTGAGCGGCTTCTGGACATAGACATGTTTGCCGGCTTTCATGGCCAAGGCGGCCATCGCGGCGTGGAGATGGTCCGGGGTGGCGATGTTGAAGGCATCAATGGATTTGTCCGTTTCGAGCATTTTGCGGAAATCCTGGTAGTATTTGGCCTTGGGGAACCTTGCGCGGAGGTCGCCGCCAATTTTTTCGTCCGCGTCGCACAGGGCCACAATGTTGTCGCCGGAGCAACAGTCCGCGTCCGCCGCGCCCTGGCCGCCATAACCGACCATGGCGATATTGAGTTTCTCATTGGGGGAGATGAGGCGGGGCCGGGGTCTTGGGCTGACGCAGCCGCCCGCCGCCGCCGTCCCGGCAGCCACAGCGGAGTAAAAAAGGAAACTCCGGCGGGATATTCTGTTTTGGGCCTGATTGGCGGGCTGATTTAGGGGCATTGAGATTTAGTAGGCTGCGCGGCGGTTTTGCGCAAGGAGATTTTTTTTGAGTTTTTTTTGAACCGCCGGCGCCGCGATTGGGAATTGGCTTCAAACTTGAAGGAGGCTCTGCGATGGGGACGGCAAATGACCGTGGCAAGAAAATGACGGCAAAAAAAATGTTGACAAAAACCGTGGAATTGGCAAAAGATGGGCTTGACGCCACAACAGTTTGTTGCTACGAAGAATGCAGACACATTCCGTAGTGGTGCCTGTGGTGGCGCCAACAGGCTTATGCGTTGTCCAAAGTGCGGCCATCAGGATGATAAGGTGATTGATTCGCGCGCATCGCGCGAAGGCTCGACAATTCGCCGCCGAAGACAGTGCCTGGAGTGCAGCCATCGTTTCACCACGTATGAGGAAATCGAGCACGAAGGGTTGATGGTGATCAAGAGGGACGGGCGGCGGGAGGAGTTTTCCAAGGAGAAGCTGATTTCCGGGCTGAAGAAGGCGTGTCAGAAGCGGCCGATCAGCCCGAAAGTGATAGGGGATTTGGTGGAGCAAATTGTGGACGAAGTGACGGATAAGTACGACCGGGAAGTGCCGGGGATGGCGATTGGAGAACGGGTGATGGAGGGGCTGCGGAGAATTGACCCGGTGGCCTACGTGAGGTTTGCCAGTGTGTATCGGCGGTTTGAGGAAGCCACGGAATTCGTGCGCGAAGTCAAGAACCTGGAGGGCAAAAATGACACGACTTAAATCTGATTGCTTATTATTCCAAACCACGTGTGGGGAACAAATCCCCTGTTCGGCGGAATGGGTGACGCTGGAATTGATCGGAGAAGCGGCCGGGCTGGCGGAGCCGGAAGTGATCCGGCAGGCGGCGGCGGCGGTGCTGCATTATTTCAAGAGCGAGTTGCACCGCAATTACGTGTCGGTGGCCGAATTCGCCTGGGAGCTGGAACGGGCGTTGCGCGGGCTGGGGCTGAGCATCTTTGCCGATTCGGAGCCGGGGGGCTTGCGGGTGCAGGAATCCAATTTGCCCGAACTGATACGAAACGCGGGGGAGAACTGCGAATTATTTTTCTTCCCGCACTTGCGCCGGGAACTCCACCGGCAATTGGAGGAGTCGCCGCGAATCGTGCGGTTCAACGGGCTGCGCCCCTGTGTGAAACAACTGGCGGGGGCGGATCGCTGGAGCCGGCGCTGCGAGTTGTTGGGGGACCAGATCGTGGACTACCTGCGCACCTGCTGCCAGACGGACACGCGAAGCCAGGGCTGCACGCTGGTGGTGCTCTGAAGCCGGCGGCGCCCGTTGTCCGAGGGCGAATTGGGGTTGCAGGAAAGGCGCTTGATTTGCCGGGCGATTGGCCACATGTTTGCGGGCATGGCAACGCCACCGACGCCAGCGACATTGACCGCGGAGCAAGTAATAGAGCTGAACAAAAAGCTCTCGCACATGCGCCATGAGATCAACAACCAGTTGGCCATGGTGGTGGCGGCGCTGGAACTGCTCCGGTTCCGCCCGGAAATGCGCGACAAAATGCTGGAGACCATCACGCAGCAACCGCCCAAGATCCTGGCGGAGGTCGCCAAGTTCTCCGCGGAATTCGAAGCAGCCTTCGGCATCAACCGCCATTGAGGCGCCCGCCCCCCCCGCCCCATCAAGCCGCGATCCGGCATTGGAATTATGAAAACGATTTGCGCGCGGAGAGGATTGACGGCAGAAGAGCCGAGACCCCCGGCTTTTCGGGAAATAAACCGACCCAGGCGGCAACCCTGGGCAATCCCGGCCGTAAAACGAAATGGATCCGACTGACGCGGAGTTGATCGCCGCCGTGATCAAAGGGGACGCGGCAAGCTTCGAGCCGCTGATTAAGAAATATCAGCCGCGGGTGTTCGCGACGGCGCGGCGGTATGCCCGGCGGGAAAGCGAGGTGGAGGACATCGTGCAGGAGGTGTTCATCAAGGCGTTCCAGAGACTCGGCAGCTTCCGCGGGGAAGCGCCCTTTGAACACTGGCTGATGCGTCTGGCGGTGCGGACATGCTACGATTTTCTCCGGGTTCACCAGCGCAACCGGGAGACGACCTTCACGGAACTGACGGCGCCGGAAAGCGACTGGCTGGACCACTTCGTGGCCGATCCCGCGGGCACCAGCGACCATGCCGACGCGGCGCGGCAGTTGATCCAGCGGGTGATGTCCGCCCTTTCGCCGTCGGCGCAGCTGGTGATCACGCTGCTGGAGATAGAAGAGAGGTCGGTGAAGGAGATTGCGCAGATGACCGGGTGGTCGGTTGCGCTGGTCAAAGTGCGGGCCTTTCGAGCCCGGGCAGAAATGCGCAAAATACTGGCAAAGATCACCAGAGAGAAGTACTTGTAACCATGTAAACGGGAGTGCCGTCTTAAAAATAGCTGTTATGAATGCGAGCGATTTGCAAACCAAACTAATAGGCGCGGCGCGAAAGCAGCCGCCGCAAGACCATGTGCCATATGCCTTTGAGAAGCGCATTATGGCGCGCATCGGCTCCGCTTCGCGGCTCAATGCCTGGGCTTTGTGGGGACGCCCGCTCTGGCGGGCCGCCCTGTCATGCGTGGCCCTCACGTTGGTGTGCGGGGTGTGGTTATTGGCGACGGCGCCCGCCGCCACCGGGGACGAGAGCTTTGCGCAAGATTTCGAACGGACGGTTTTTGCTTCCTTGAATCAGCATGTTGAGGATGCCTGGTGAGTCCGTGGAAGGTCATATTAGCCACCATGGTGATCTTTTGCTGTGGTGTGGTGACTGGGGCATTAGTAGTTAGAACAGGATTTGCGCGCCGCCCGGCTCCGCGAGTTGCTTCCATGCCAGGCAGCAGAGGGTCCGGTTTCCAGGCGCAAATCCAAAACACAAGTCTTCTGCCCAGAATGCAAGCGCAGTTGGCGCTGACCACCAATCAGTACGCCGAGATAGAGAGAATCATGCTGGCCAGCCAGGAGCGCACCAAGCCGCTGTGGACCAATATCGAGCCGGGAATGCAAAGGGAATTGGCGCGGGTGCATGAAGAAATCCGGCAGGTCTTGAACGCTGACCAGCAGAGGAAATTCGCCGAGATGCTGCAGAGCCGCCCGCGGCGGCCCGAAGGCCCGCCCGCGCGCGAGGGGGATTCATATCGGAGCAGGACAAATCGCTTCCGCACCAACGGAACTCCAACAAACGGGCAGCCCGCCGTGGCACCACCCTCCAGGCCATCTGCGCTGCCTCCAGCCCTTCCCGCCACCAACGGCGTGTAAGAAGCGTGTTTTGAAAAAACACGGTCTATAAGCCGCGCCTGCGCGGGACGATGACAAGGTCCGGCGCATTGGATGAGTTGCAATTTGCGGGGGCGGGTTACAATGGTCGCCGGCATGGAGAGCAATAAATTCCTGCAACCGGGAGAGCAGCGGGCGGCCAGGGTGAATGACCTCTTCGCCCTGATCGCCTCACGCTACGATTTGATCAACGATCTCCAAAGCCTGGGCCTGCACCGGCGTTGGAAACGCGCGATGGTAAGAATGGCGGGCGCGCAACCCGGCGAGCGCGCCCTGGATCTCTGCTGCGGCACCGGCGATGTCGCCTTTGGCTTGCGGGAGAGCGGGGCGGAGGTGGTGGCGCTAGATTTCAGCCCAGCCATGCTGGCGGTGGCGCTGGAGCGCGCGAAAAATCGCCGCGCCGCCGCCGCGCCCGTGCAATTTCTGCGGGGAGACGCCCTGAGGATTCCCTTTCCCGAGGCCTCGTTCGATGTGGTGACGGTGGCCTACGGATTGCGCAACCTGGCGGGCTGGGAACGCGGACTGGAGGAAATGTGGCGGGTGGGCCGGCCCGGGGCGCGCCTGCTGGCGCTGGACTTCGGCAAGCCCGACCACGCGCTTTGGCGGCGGATTTACTTCGGTTATTTGAAGTTCCTGGTTCCCTTCTTCGGGAGATTATTGAGCAAAGATCCGGCGACTTACGCCTACATCTTCGCCTCCCTCCAGGATTATCCCGCCCAGCGCGGGGTGGCCGAAAAAATGCGCGCGCTCCAATGCCGCGACATCCAGGTGCGCAACCTGATGGGCGGCGCGATGAGCATCAACTACGGCATCAAGTAAGCGGGGAGAGGGGGCAGGCAAACCTACTGGACGGGCAAGGTGATGCTGAAGACGGTGCCGCGGCCGGCGCGGGAGTGGATTCTAATTTTCCCGCGGTGGGTCTCGATGATGCGACCGACAATGGCCAATCCCAGGCCGGTCCCCTTTTGCTTGGTGGTGCTGAGCAAGGAGGCAAAGGCGCGCCGGCGCTGGTCTTCCGGCATCCCCTGGCCGGTGTCCTTGAACTCGATCAAAACGTGGGTCGGGCGCAGGCTCTCGCGGGGCAGGCGGAAGGCCCGGGTGGAAATGGTCAGGGTGCCGCCGCCGGGCATGGCTTCCACGGCGTTGAGGGTCAGATTCAGGAAGGCCTGGGCCAGGTGGGTGGCGTCGGCCATGACGGGGGGCAGATCGGGGGCGAGGTGGCGGAGGAATTGAATGCGCTGATTGCGCAATTTGTGGCGGGTGAGCAGAGCCAAGTCCTCCAGCAACTGGTTGATGTTGACCGCGCTCAAATTGGGTTCGGTGCCGCGCGCAAAGTCGAGGATCTGCTCCACAATTGTGTTCAGTTGCTCCATTTTCTCGCGCAGGATGGCGTCGTCCTTGACCCGCGGATCGCCCGGCTTGAATTCCAGGCCGAGGGAATGGTAGAGCATTTTCATGACGGTGAGGGGATTGCGGATTTCGTGGGCGACCTCGGCGGCGAGCAAGCCGAGGGCGGAGAGTTTTTCGTTTTGACGCAACTGCTCCTCGACATCCACGAGGCGCTCGTACAAGCGCGCCTTTTCGATGGCGAGGGCGGAAAGCTCGGCCAGGGCGCGGAGAATGTGGATTTCCTGGTTGGAGAAGCTGCGCGGAGAGCCGTTATAAATATTGAGGGTGCCAATGGCTTGGCCGCCAAAAACCAGGGGGGCGCTGAGCAGGGAAACCAGCCCCTCGTGCCGCGCGATGGCCTGGTTTTGATAGAGGCCGGAGACCTGCACATTTTCGACCTGCATCGGCTTCTTGCGGCGGAAAACAATGCCCAGAAAACTGTCGTCCAGGCTGAGGCTGGGCTTGTTGATGTAGGCCTCGCCCGCCCCGAAGCTGGCGCGCAATTCGAGGAATTGTCCGCTTTCGTCAAGCATTAGAATCGAGGCCATTTTGGCTTCCATCAAAGTGCAGGCTTCGCGGGTGATGACCGGGAGGGCGTCATCGAGATTGAGGGTGGAATTGATGACCTGGCTGACCTTGACCAGCGTTTCCAACAGGCCCGCCTTGAGCCGGGCCTGTTCAAAGAGCCAGGTATTTTGGATCACCTTGGCGGCTTGGAGCGACAAGGCCTCGAGCAACTCCTGGTCGGCCTGGCTGAAGGCGTTTTCCCGGTCGGAATCCACGTTCAAGACGCCGCGCACCTCGCCCATGACCTCCAGCGGGACGGCCAGTTCTGAGCGGACCTCGCGGCGCAACATCACATAGCGCGGATCGCAGCGGACGTCGGCGATGCGCGCGGGCTTGCCGTGGCGCACCACCCAGCCGGTGACGCCCTGACCGACGCGGAGCCGGACGCCGGCGGCGTCGGGAGGCAGGCCGGTGGAGGCATCGATTTCCAGGAGGCCGGTGTTGGGGTTGATTAGCGCGACGGAGCCGCTGGAGGCGCGCATGAGGCGGACGGCCTCCCGCAAAATCAACTGCAAGGCCTGCTCCGGGTCGAGGGTGGAATGGATGACGTTGCTGACTTGATAGAGCAACTGGAGCCGTTCGTAGGCGGCCTTCAACTGGGCGGGATCATCAGTGGTTGGCATGAATTTATAGTATGGCGTTCAATATTAAAAAGTCCCGTCCGCCCCGGGCCGGCTTCATCTGGCCCGCCAGAGCAGGGCCAATCCGGTGAGGCCAAAAACCAGATTGGGCAGCCAGGCCGCCAGGAAAGGGGACAACTTTTCACCGACGCCCAGGCTCATGGCGAAGCGCTGCATGATAAAATAGGCGAAGCAAATAAAAACGCTGCTGGCCACGCCGGCAAAGACGTTGCGCCGGCCTGATCGGGCGCCAAAGGGCAGGGCGATCAAGACGACGGCCAGACAGGTGAACGGCTGGGCGACGCGGCACTGGAGTTGGGTGAGCAAGGTGGCCTCCTGCTCCGGGTTGAGGTGGGGATGCAGCCGCCGGTAGTCGAGGACTTCGCGGATGGAAAGCTCCGGCTTTTTGGCCGCCTCGCCGGGCGGCAAGGCGGCGACCTTGATTTCGCTGTTGATCCAGGCCGGGGTTTCGGAAAACGGCAGCGCCAGGACGGCGTAGTTGCTATGAGCCGCCTGGGAGTACCATTCCACCACGTTGGTAAAAACCCAGCGGCCATTGCGGTAAATGCCGCGCTCGGCGTAAATATCGCGATGGGACCCGCCGCGCTGGTCCCAGTGGATGACCGGGTTGACCATCTCATGAGTATTGCGGTTGTATCGGGTCATTTCCCATTGGCGACCTTCCGTTTCATTATGAAAACTCAGCTTCGAGGTCCAGTCGCGATCTTCCGGATGGAAGTCGTGTCTGTGCAAAATGGCCTTGTCCTCTTCCGCCGATTGTGGCACGAGCAACTCGTTCATCGCCAGCACCACCAGGCCCAGAAAAAGCCCCACCCCCAGATAAGGCAGGAACAGGCGCCACAAACTGACTCCCGCCGCCCGCATGGCCGTCAACTCATTGTAGCGGCTGAGATTGGTCAGCACATAGAGCAGCGCCAGCAACAGGGAGACGGGAATGACTTGCTGGACCAAAAGCTCCGGCAGAGTCACGCCATAATGCTCCGCCACATCCAGGACGCCGAGGTGTTTTTCCTGGAAATTCTTGATCCCAAAAACCAGGTCAAAGGCGACGTAAAAGACCAGGAAGCCGCCCAAACAATATGCCAGCGGCACCAGCAACTCGCGCAGCAGATAGCGATCCAGCAGACGCACCCCACGATCATCGGCCTGCCGCGGGCCAGTTACGAGACAAATTCGCCGGCCGTCACCCCCGCGCGCGCCTGCGATTAAAGGCCACCGCCTCCGCATACCGCAGCCCGCTCCCGCCAAAAATATCCAGGGCCGAGCCGATCGTCAGGTCCACCCTCCCCGCGCCAGCCCGCTCCACATCCTCCAAATCCTGCAATGACCTGGCGCCGCCGGCATAAGTGACGGGAAGGGGCGACCTCTGGCCAAGGTGGCTGACCAACTCAAGGTCCACCCCGACACAAAGGCCTTCGACGTCCACGGCATGGACCAGGAATTCATCGCAGCATTGCCCCAAGCGCGCCAACGCCGGCCCATCCACTTTCAAATCCGTGAATTTCTGCCAGCGGTCTGTGACCACAAAATAATCCCCCTTCCGCCGGCGACAACTCAGGTCGAGGACCAGCCGGCGTTTTCCCACGGCCCGCACCAACTCCCGCAGACGCTCCCCGTCCAGTTGTCCGTCGCGAAAAATCCAGGAAGTCACAATGACATGCGAAGCGCCGGCGTCCAGGAAAGATTTCGCGTTGTCCCGATTGATGCCGCCGCCGGCCTGCAAGCCGCCGGGAAAAGCCGCCAGGGCCTCCCGCGCGGCCGCCTCATTGCCCAGCCCAAGCATGATGACATGGCCGCCGCGAAGATCATCGCGGCGGTAAAGCTCCGCGAACCAGCGGCTGGGCCGCTCCGAGACAAAATTGGTCCGCAACGCCCCCGGATCGTCGGTCAAAGACCCGCCGACGATTTGTTTGACCTTGCCCTCATGCAGATCAATACAGGGTCTGAACATGGATGCAAAATAGAGTCCAAGGCTCAAACATCAAACTTTAAAAACTTGTCCTGTTTTGCCCTCCCGCGGACATATACTAGTGGTTGGTGATAAAGTGAAACAAAGCTTCAATGGCGGTGTCTTAAAGGATGTGCAATCCAAGCGCGCGTTCACCTTGATCGAACTCCTGGTGGTCATCGCGATCATCGCCATCCTGGCGGCGCTGTTGCTGCCCGCGCTGGCAAAGGCCAAAGCCAGGGCCAAGTCCCTCAATTGCCTCAACAACATGCGCCAGATCGGGCTGGCGGCCAGGTTATACCTGGATGCCAACAGCGGCGTGATGATTCCGTTGTGGGTGGAACAAGGCGCCCCCGGCTGGCCCAGTTGGACCTATGATGAGGACACCTTCGTCGTCCAAAGTCCGACCCTCCTCTGGTGGCCGGACAAATTGAGGCTCAACGGCCTTGGTTCGGAGCAGACCCTTTTTGATTGTCCCGCCTTGATCCAACCGGCTGTGGACAGCCACGGCGGCTCCGCCAGCACGGACAATGTGCTGGGCATCGGCATGAATTACCCCGAGTATGGCTGCATCACGCCGGGGCCGGGAGACACCTATCCGGTGTACGGTCCCGCCAGAGAAAACCAAGTCGCCAAACCCAGCCAGTCCATCGTGTTCGCCGATGCGGCCGCGATTTCCAATACCGACGAAACCAACGCCGACAATTGGCAGGAAGTCCCGTCCACCGGCTGCACTTATTTCCGGGTGCCGAGCGACACTTATTCCTATGGGGTGGGCGACTCCCGCTCGGTTCCGCGGCATGGCGGGCGGGTGAACGCCGGGTTTTTCGACGGCCATGCTCTGATTCTGCGCAATAGCGCCATTCGTTACGATCTTCCCAGAACCAACGGCGCCATCCAGTGGGCCAAGAATAACAACGGGCTTAGTCCGAACAGCAGTCCTTGATGGAAAAACGGCCGCGCTTCCGGACCATCACTACTTGATCAAGGCTTGCAGTTTGCGGGCGTCGGCGGCGAAGACGCGGACACCTTCGGCGAGCTTTTCGGTGGCCATGGCGCTTTCGTTGAGCATCCAACGGAAGGTTTTTTCGTCGAGGGTGAACTTGGACAGGGGCATTTGCCGGCTGATTTCCGGGGAGAGCTTGCGCGTGACGGTTTGGTTGCTGCTCTTCAATTCGGCGAGCAAGGGCGGACTGATGGTGAGCAGGTCGCAGCCGGCCAGTTCCAGAACTTCGGCCTTGCCGCGGAAGCTCGCGCCCATGACCTCGGTGGGATAGCCGAATTTTTTGTAGTAGGCGTAAATCTCGCGCACGGAGACCACGCCGGGGTCTTCGGCGGGCGGGTAGTCTATTCCCGTGTCTTTTTTGTACCAGTCAAGAATGCGGCCGACAAAGGGGGAGATCAATTTGGCGCCGGCATCGGCGCAGGCGACGGCCTGGGCGAGGGAGAAGAGCAGGGTCATGTTGCAGTTGATGCCTTCCTTTTGCAGCACTTTGGCGGCCTGGATGCCTTCCCAGGTGGAGGCCAGCTTGATGAGGATGCGCTGGCGGGGGAAGCCCATTTTGGCGTAAAGGAAAATGAAGAGGCGGCCTTCGGCGATGAGGGCGCCAGTGTCGAAGGCCAGTTTGGCGCTGGTTTCGGTGGAAACGCGGCCGGGCACGATCTTTAAAATCTCGCGGCCAAACAGGACCAGGGTTTCGCGCATCACATCGTCGGGCGAAGCGCCGTTTTTTTTGCCATCGGCGACGGCCTGTTGGAAAAGGGTTTGGTACTCCGGCTTTTGCACGGCCTTGAGGATGAGGGTGGGGTTGGTGGTGGCGTCTTCGGGCGCGTATTCCTTGATGAGGGCGAAGTCGCCGGTATCGGCGACCACGCGGGTGAACTTGCGCAATTGTTCGAGCTGGTTGAGAGGGGAGGCGGTATTCGGATTTTCGATTGGCGAGGTGATCATAAATGCAATGCGTGTTTAAAAGCCGCTGCAAAGTGCTTGATCCCCCGCCGCCGCGCAACGAGAAATGATCCCGCGGGGAAGTCCGCCCCAACTTTGAATCTTGAAGTTTGGAGGCTGCCACTTAGCCTTGGATGGTGATTCCTGAAACACGGTGGAGTTTTGAAGCCGTCCTGCGGCTGGCCGCAAGCATTATCGCCACGGCGTGCGTGGGGGTGGTTCTGGCCGGCTGGCTGGAAAGCAAGGAAATAAAACCGGCGGCCAACGGGTTTGAATTCGCGCAAATGGCGGTGATGGCGGTTTTTCTTCAGGGCGCGATGCTGGTTTGGATTGGCCTTTTCCTGCGGGAGAACAAGGTCTCCCGGAGCGAGGCATTTGGGCTGGCGGCGGCGCGGCAGCCGAAGGCGGTGCAAATGGGGGTTGTGGCGGCGCTGTTGTTCGTGCCGGTGGCGCTGGGATTGCAGCATTTGTCGGCGCTGCTGATGAAACACCCCGAGGCGCAGGAGATGGTGGAGGTGTTGCGGAGAGGGGATTTGCCGTGGTGGGAGAGACTTTTTATCGGCATATTTGCGGTGCTGGTCGCGCCGCCGGCGGAGGAGGCGGTGTTCCGCGGCATTCTCTATCCGACGATCAAACAGTCCGGTTATCCGCGCGCGGCGGTGTGGGTCACGTCGCTGTTCTTTGCGGGAATGCATTTCAACGTGGCGTCATTTGTGCCTTTGGCCGCATTCTCGATACTCTTGATTTACCTTTATGAAAAGACGGGGAGTCTGCTGGCGCCAATCACGGCCCACAGCCTGTTCAACTACGCGAACTTTGTGTTCCTGATGCTGGCCGTGACGCCGGCTTCGCCGATCACCGTCAAATGAACGAATTTGAACTGATTGCCCAGTTGAGCGGTTCGCTGCCCTCCAACTCCCAGGTGCTGGCCGGAACGGGAGACGATTGCGCGGTGCTGGATTCGGGCCAGCCGGGCCGGGCGCTGCTGCTCAAGACCGACGCGGTGGTGGAGGGGATCCATTTTTCGCCGCAGACGGAGCCGGAGCGGATCGGCCACAAGGCGCTGGCGCGGTGCCTGAGTGATGTGGCGGCGATGGCGGGGCGTCCCATCGCGGCGGTGGTGACGCTCGGGCTGCCGAAGAATTTCGATCCCGAATTCATCAAGAAAGTTTACGCGGGAATGAACGCGCTGGCCCGCCGCCACGGCGTTGCCATCGCCGGCGGGGAGACGACGTCCAACCCGGAACGGCTCCTGATGTCGGTGGCTGTGCTGGGGGAGGTGGCGCGGAACAAATGCGTGCTCCGCACCGGGGCGCACGGCGGGGACGCGCTGTTTGTGACGGGGGAATTGGGCGGATCGCAGGCGGGGAAACACCTGGACTTCGAGCCGCGCCTGGCGGAGGCCCGCTGGCTGGCGGCGCATTTTGCCATTCATTCGATGATTGATTTGAGCGACGGATTGGCGGGGGATTTGCGGCATTTGCTGGAGGGGGGCGGATTGGGGGCGGAACTGCTCAGCCGCGCCATCCCGATCAGCCGCGCCGCCCGGCTGCGCGCCAAAGCGGAGACTTCGGCCAAAGCGCCGCTGCTGGCGGCGTTGACCGACGGAGAGGATTATGAGCTGCTCTTCACTGTGGCCAGCCGCGAGGCGACGCGGCTGCGGGACGCATGGGCGGGGCAATTTTCCAAAGTCCGGCTCAGTTGCATCGGCAGGATCACGGGGGAGCCGGGATTGAAAATGCGCGATGAAAAAGGGGTTGGTCCCCTCCAAGCAGATGGCTACGTTCATTTCGCATAGCGCGGCGGAGACGCAAGCGCTGGGGGAGGCCTGGGGGCGGGAGTCGCGCGCGGGCTGGATCATCGGGCTGAGCGGAGACCTGGGAGCGGGGAAGACGCAGTTGGTCAAGGGCCTGGCGCGCGGCCTTAACGCGACCGGGCGCGTGGCTTCGCCCACGTTTGCGCTGGCGCATGAATATCGCGGCGGACGATTGCCCCTGTTCCACATTGACCTCTACCGGCTGGCCGCGCGCGAACAAATCATTGCCGCCGGGCTGGAGCCGTATCTCGTCCGGCCCGAAGGGGTGACGGTGGTGGAATGGGTGGAGCGGTGGCTGGAGGGGACCAACCCGGCCGGGCCGCTGGGCGGGAAATTCCGCCGCGCGCGGATCAGAACACTCGGCGAAAGCGAGCGTGAAATAACGTATGAAGATTTTGGCGGTTGAGTTTTCCTCGGGGCAGCGGAGCGCGGCGGTGCTGGAAGAAGGCGGCGCGGCGGCCGCGCCGACGCTGCTGGGGAGCGCGCGGACAACGGAGGGGCGTGGCAACCTTGAACTGGTGGAGCGGGCGCTGGCGGAGGCAAATTGCCGGCGGGAGGAAATCGGGGCGGTGGCGGTGGGGCTTGGGCCGGGTTCCTACACGGGAATCCGGGGGGCGATCGCCCTGGCGCAAGGCTGGCAGTTGGGTCGGGGAGTGAAGACGCTGGGCCTGAGCAGCGTGGAATGCCTGGCGGCGCAGGCACGGGAGGCGGGTTTGCGCGGAGCCGCCGCCATTGTCATTGACGCGCAACGGAACGAGTTTTACCTGGCGCGTTATCAAATTGACGAGGCCGGCTGGCGGGAGGAGGAGGGCCTGCGGCTGGCGGCGTTTTCCGAAATCCAGGCGCTGGCGGCGGCGGGCGGGAGGTTGCTCGGCCCGGACATCGGGCGGTGGTTTCCAGGCGCGAAAAACGTGAACCCGGAGGCGGCAATGCTGGGGAGGCTGGCGGGCGGGCGCCGGGATTTTGTTCCCGGGGAAAAACTGGAGCCGATCTACTTGCGCGAGGCGGCTTTCAAAAAAGCGCCGGCGCCAAGAATCATTCCATAAATCCTGAGAACCCAGCCCACAGATCACGGCCCAAACACTTCCGCCGCCAAGTTGGTGGAGAACGCCGGGGCGGAGGCGCCGAAAGGAAGGTAAATGTGGACCGGGCCGCTGACAAAATCCTCCGGGCCGGGGTCCAGCAAGTTGGCGCCCAGATTGGCGCGGCAGGTCCCGACGCCGCAAGTGAACGTCAAAGTTTGCACCAGATTGGTGTAACGGGCGGGGGCGGCGCCAAGGCGGCCAATGAGCAGGGTGGCGCCGGCGGTTCCGTATCCGATCAGGTTGAACTGCAGGTTGGCGGTGTTGAGGGAAATGTAACACAAGCTGACCGAGGCTGGAGCATAGACGGTGAAGTTGGTGACGATCTCGGTATTGGTTCCGTGTTTCTCGATCTCGAAGTCCCCCTCCTGGATTGGATTGGAAACATTGAAGTTGAAGTTGGTGATGGCGCTCCAGTTGGTGGCGGGGGCGGGGGCGATTTCGTTGTAGTCAGGGACATCACTGAAATCAGTGATGTTGTGCATATTGGTGATGGGGGTGAAATTATTGGTCACGCCATAGGTAAAGTCATTCTTAAAACTCATGGAAAAAAAGCTGGAAACGTTGACGTTGGTCGGGGGCGATGCCTTGTAAAGGAAGATGCCTTCATGGCCATCCGCGTCGGTTTCCCGGAGGAGGGACGCGCGGGTCCAATTGGTGTAGCCGGCGCCGAAGAGGTCCACGGCGATGTCGCGGACGACGGTGGCGGTGGAAATGAGGGCCGTCTTGATGACCTGATTGGTGGTCACCAGGCCGGTGGCGCGATTGGTGGAGAACTTGTTGGTGGAGTACTCCGTATAAATGCTGAAGCTCAACGTCTGCCGGGAAATCTGGCCGCGGGCGCTCATCGCCGCCACCATCGTCCCGAAGCAGAGAGCGATCAAGAATGGAACCTGTTTCATAAATCAAGATGAGGATGATGCGCTCACGACCCAAACACGGCGGCGGGGGAGTTGGTGATGAAGACCGGCGCGGCGGTCCCAAAGTAGCCATGGGCCGGGCCGCTGACAAAATTGGTGTTTGGGGCGCCGACGATGCTGTTTTCGAAAAAATTGGTGGAGACATTCAACCCGAAGGTACCGACGCCGGTGAGGACTTGCAGCCTTTGCACCGGCCCGGAGTAACGGACGCCATCGTGGGAGGCCAGAAGATTGGTTTCAGTGGTGGTCCCGTATCCAATCAGGTTGAACTGCAGGTTGGTGGTATAGAGGCTGATGGAGAAGAGGCCGGCGGAAACAAGGCTGTTGGTATTGGTCGAGTCCCGGGTGAAGACGCCGCCGGAGACCGTGTTGTTGACGCCGAAATTGGTGGCGCCGGGGAAAGCGCCGACGACATCCTGGGTGAAATTATTCGTGAAGTTGAGGGAAAAATTGGAGGAAACATTGACGTTGGTCGGAGGGGAAGACCGGTAGAGGAAAATGCCTTCGCGTCCGCTGAGGCCATTGGTGAATTCGATTTCCCGCACTAGGTCGGTGTCGTAGAGATTGGTCCAGTCGGTTCCGGCGTGGTCAAGGGCGAGGGCCTTTCTGATGTTGGCGGTGGAAAAATAGACCGTCTTGATGAACTTGTGTTCATTGGTATAACCGGCGCCGGGGTGGATGGCGTTGGTCTGGTACTGGCCGGAAAGGACAAAAGTGAGGGTTTGCCTGGCGACTTGAGCCTGGGCGTGGCCGACGGCAACCCCAGTTGCGATTAGGCAGGCCATCAGAAATTGAACCGGTTTCATAGCGGCACAAGCTTTGCGTTGCGGGCAGGGTGATGCAAGTTCAATGTTTCATGTTTGCGGGTTTTTGGCAGTATGCCGGGGCGAGAGATCGAAGATCGCAGCTTGCATGAAGAAGAAATCGCTTGGAATCATATTTTTAACGGTGCTCATTGACCTGGTTGGCTTTGGGTTGATCCTGCCGCTGATCCCCATTTACGCCAACAGCTTCAAGGCCAGCGGCCCCATTATCGCGGTGATCTTTACTTCGTACTCGCTGATGCAATTCGTGTTTGCCCCGTTGTGGGGGCGGCTTTCCGACCGGATCGGGCGCAGACCCGTGCTGCTGACCAGCACGGCGTGCGCCTGCGTGTCCTATGCGATATTTGCCATCGGCTCCGGGATGGAAAGCAAGGCGCTGGCGCTCTGGGTGATGTTGCTCTCGCGCATCTTCGCGGGAATTTGCGGCGCCAACATCACTGTGGCCCAGGCCTACATCGCGGACATCACGCCGCCGGAGCAGCGTTCGGCCAGAATGGGGCTGGTGGGAATGGCCTTCGGGCTGGGCTTCATTTTGGGGCCGGTGCTGGGCGGATTGAGCGCGAAGTATTTTGGCCTGACGGGTCCGGGTTGGACGGCGGCCACGCTCTGCGCGATTAATTTTATTTGGGCCACGCTCATTCTGGCCGAAAGCTGGCAGCCCGCCGCGCATTACCAAACCCAGCGCGCGCACCTGGACCAATGGATGCACATATTGAGGATGCCCCGCATGAACTTGTTGATCGGCATTTTTTTTCTGGCCACCTTTTGTTTCAGTTGTTTCGAAACAAGCATCGGCTTATTGGTGGAGAAGAACTTCCACATTGCCGAACAACACGGCCTGGATTCGGTGCTGGGAACCATATCCTGGCTGATCGCGTATTGCGGGCTGATCGGGGCCATGGTGCAAGGGGGCCTGCTGCGGCGGCTGGTCAAGAGAATGGGCGAGCCAAAACTGATTGCGGCCAGTTTGTTTATAGCCGCGATTGGCATCGCCGTGCTGCCATTTCTGATGTCGTGGGCGATGCTGTTGCCCGCCCTGGCCGTCTTTTCCATAGGATCAAGCCTTACCCGACCGCCGGTATTTGGCATGATTTCCATGCTCACACCGGCGCACGAACAAGGCAGCACGATTGGAGTTGCCCAAGGAGTGGGAAGTCTGGCCCGGATCGCCGGCCCGGTTTTTGCCATAGGCATTTTCGGCAAAGATCATCTGCCCATTCCTTATCTCTGTTGCGCGGTCCTTTGTTTCGTGACGGCGTGCATCGCCACGCGCTACCTCTCTCTGCCCAAACCGCCCGCCGCGCCCGCCACCCCATGAGGCAGAATTCTCCCGCGTTCGCCCCAGCCATCGTGGAACTGGAGGCCGAAAAGGCGCGGGAGCCGGAAAGCCGGGTTTTGGAGGATGCGCTTTGCCTGGTTTTTTAGAGTTTCAATTTGCCGCGCTTGCCGGCAGAATGAACGGCGAAACCATGGCGAACGCCGTCCCAAAAACCTGGAAGAGGAAGACACCCGGCGCGCAGGAGCGGGCGCAAGCCCCGCCGCGCGGCCCAAAGGAAAAGGCACGGGCGCAACGGGCCTTGTCGTCCCCCGCTCCCACAACGTCCGCTTGCCAGACCATTCCCACTATGAAACCACAAAAACCAAACACGACCAATCCCGTCCTTCTCCGCTGGGTGGAGGAGATGGCCGGACTCTGCCAGCCGGGCCAGATTTTCTGGTGCGACGGCACGGAAGCCGAGAAGAAAATATTAACTGAGGAGGCGGTGGCCCGGGGGGTCTTGATCCAGCTCAACCCGCAAAAGCTGCCGGGATGTTACTATCATCGCTCCAACCCGCTGGACGTGGCGCGAAGCGAGGAGCGCACGTTCATCTGTTCGGAGACGGCTGACGAAGCAGGCCCGACGAACAATTGGATGGCCCCGGCGGAAATGCGGGCCAAACTCAAGGCCCTCTGCGCGGGGGGCATGCGCGGGCGCACGCTCTACGTGGTTCCCTACCTGATGGGGCCGCCCGGCTCCGGGCTAAGCAAGGTGGGAATAGAGTTGACGGACTCCATTTACGTGGCGCTGAGCATGAGGATCGTCACGCGGATGGGCCAGGCGGCCTTGGATCACCTCGGCAGGGGCGAGGACTTCAACCGCGGGCTGCACTGCATGTTGGACCTGGATCCCAAAAGCCGCTACATCGCCCATTTTCCGCGCGACAACGAGGTGATTTCCACCGCGTCGAACTACGGCGGCAACGTGTTGCTGGGCAAGAAATGTCTGTCCCTGCGGCTAGGCTCCTACCTGGCGCAAAAAGAAGGCTGGCTGGCCGAACACATGCTGATCCTGTGCGCCCAATCGCCCGGCGGAGAAAAAACCTATGTGGCCGGGGCCTTCCCCAGCGCCTGCGGCAAAACCAACTTCGCAATGCTTGTGCCGCCGCCGCATTTTGCCGGGTGGAAAATCACGACCATCGGCGACGACATCGCCTGGATGCGGCCCGGCCCGGACGGCCGGCTCTACGCGATCAATCCTGAAAACGGCTACTTTGGGGTCGCGCCGGGAACCAACCAGGAAACGAACCCCAACGCCATGGCCGCCATTTCCCATGACACGATTTACACCAATGTGGCGTTGACGCCCGACCTGGACGTGTGGTGGGAAGGCAAGACCAAGGAGCTGCCGCCGCAATTGACCGATTGGAAGGGCCAGCCGTGGACGCCGCAATCCAAGACGCCGGCGGCGCATCCCAACAGCCGTTTCGCGGCGCCGATGGCCAACAATCCGGCCTTTGCGGCAGAAGCCAACGATCCCAACGGGGTGCCCATCAGCGCGCTGATTTTTGGCTGCCGCCGCACCACGACCGTGCCGCTGGTTTATCAGGCCTTCAACTGGATTCACGGGGTCTTCATCGGCGCGACGTTGAGTTCCGAAACCACCGCGGCCGCGACCGGGGCGGTGGGACAGGTGCGCCGCGATCCCATGGCCATGCTGCCGTTCTGCGGCTACAACATGGGGTATTATTTCCGGCACTGGTTGCGGATGGGCAAGAGGCTCTCAATTCCGCCACGCATTTTTCATGTCAACTGGTTTCGCCGCGATGAGAGTGGCAAGTACCTTTGGCCCGGCTTCAGCGAAAACATGCGCGTGCTGAAATGGATTGTGGATCGTTGCCACTTTCGCGCCGACGCGGGCGAAACGGCGCTGGGCTGGATGCCCGGCCCGCGCGACTTTGATCTGGGCGGCATGAAGAACTTCGATAGCCACAACCTGGCCAAGGCGCAGGAAATCAATTTGGCGGAGTGGCACCGCGAAGCGCTGCCCAACGACGAGTTGTCATTCAAACTGCACGCCGAGCTGCCCAAGGAACTGGCCTACCAGCGAGAGTTGCTGGTCGCGCGGTTGTGAGGCGCGCCATCCGCCGGCGGCATTTTGCGCAATGCCCGGCGCGCCCGCCCGGCGAGGAGAGGGAGAAGAATTTTAAAAGAGATTTTGCAAGAAGTGGAACAAGCCGCGGGACTCGTTGGGATTGGCCGGCGCGGCGAGGAGATTGGCGTGGTGATGGGCTTCCAAATCAAATTGGACCAGGAGGCCGATGTTTTGCCCGCCCCGCCCGCCATCGCGGATGGCCTCGAAACCGTAGCCGTAGCTGGTCTGAAACTGCCAACTGCCCCGGGCGGGGCGGTAGGCGAGTCCAATTGCGACGCCGGAATTCATGCGGCCCGGCTGGGCGAGACCCGGCAAATAATCCAATTCCGCGATCGCGCCGTAGGTGATGAAGCTCCATTGTTTGGCGGCGTCCAGGGGCAGGGAATACTCCCCGCTGGCGGTGACAAAAGACCGGGCGCTCAATTCCTGATAAAAATAGCCCGGAATGAGCAGTGGAAACTCGGAGCTTAACGGCAGATTGCCGCCCAGCCGATAGGCGCTGAAGCGGTCGGCGTGGTCGCTGGTGCCGCTGGTCAGGCTGAGGCTGAAGCTTTGTTTGGATTCGGGCAGGGTGTAAATGAACAGGCCGCGCGCCCAGAGCAACTGGGAGAACTCTTCCAAGGTCCGGTCGCCCTGATTGCCGTACGGGCCGGAATCGGCGCGAAACTGGCTTTCGCACCACGCGGAGAGTTCCATGGCCAGATCGGGTTGTATCAGCGGCTCCCGCCCCCCCCAACGCAGCCCCATCCGCACCGCCGTCATGGCGGGATCGTCCGGCAGGACGAAGGATTTGCCCGTGGTGTCATCGCTCTCAAAGAAGGAAAAATGTTCGCGGACGCGCAGGATGCCGTTGAGCGGAATTTGCCGGCCTGGGTTGAAGAGGTGGTAGGCGGAGGCGGACACTTCGGCACTGTGGCCGGTGAAGGAGTCGGCGCGGAGGTATTTGCCGTCGTGGAATTCGAAGTAGCTGTCGGCGAAACCGCCGCCCGCCAGGCCCAGGCCCAGATCGGTGTCCGGCCCCAGGGCGCCTTTGAAACCCAGTTCGGAATCCAGATAAACGGGAGCGACGGCCAGGCGCAGGGTCATGTTGGTGCCGGGGTAGTCAGGCTCGTTGAGATAATAAAACGCATAACCGGCAAGGGGAGAAGCGCCGATCAAGGACTGGTTGTAACCGAATTGGAAAAGCTTGCGGGTCTCCGGATCAATCTGTCCGAGAGCAGTCCGGCAATGGAAAACGACTGCCAGAAAGAGCGGCAGACCAAGCCATGTTTGTCGCATCACAACTTTTTATATCATCGCGCCCTCAGGCGCAAGCGCGGCGCGGGCCAATCGTTTTTCCATTCCGTGTTGGGATTCCAGATTGCAGACGGCAGCCAGCCGGGTATGATGATGGCATGATTGCGAAGAAACTGCTGCACACCCGATACCGGGTCAACGATTTGGAGAAGACGGTCCGGTTTTACAAGGTAGTTTTGGGCCTGGCGGAGACCAGCCGGCATAAATCATCGCGCGGTTCGGAATTGGTCTTTCTCAAAGCGCCGCAAAGCGAGGAGTTGATTGAGATTTGCTTTTTTCCGCAAAGCGGCCCGGTGAAGGTTCAGGCGGATTTGACGCACCTGGCCTTCGAGGTGGACAGCCTGGAGGAATTCGGCCGGCATCTGGCCGCGTTGGGCCTGGGGTACTCCGACGGCCCGCATGCGCGGCCCGGGCAAGGCGGCATTGCGTTTATTGACGCGCCGGAAGGTTACGAGATAGAACTGATCGAGCCGCCGCAGGGAGGTTGAGAATTCCGCCTTCACTGCAGCCGCGGCAGTAGGTGTGACATGCGCAAGCTGACCCAATTCTCCATAGTTCTGGTGACGGCGCCGAGCCGCAAGGCGGCGCGGCTGCTGGCGCGGGCGGCGTTGGAGGCGCGGCTGGCGGCTTGCGCTAATCTGGCTCCGGGGATTGAATCCCATTACTGGTGGCGGGGAAAAATCGAGCAGGGCCGGGAAGTTCTGATGATTTTCAAAACCACCCGGCGCCGTCTGGCCGGGCTGGAGAAGCTGATATTGGAAAAGCATCCCTACGACACGCCAGAATTTCTGGCGCTGCCCATTAGCGCCGGGGCCGAACGGTACCTGGATTGGGTGGCCGACTCGGTGCGGGAAATTCGGCGGCGCCGGCCATCGGATTGACATGCCTGGCGCTGCGTCCACCGCCGTGAAAGAAAGCCCCGCAAATTGCCGGCGGAAAGACCGGGGCCGGGCGCCCGGAACGCCGGCGGCGGGCCAAGCCGGAGCTAAAGCCCCGGGAAATCGGCGCCCGCTCCCCGACCGTTGACGGTTTCGGGGTAACACCAGAGACGGTTCTTATTGGTGGAGGCGGCGTCCTGGTACCAGAAATTCGTTTTGACATAACTGACCGAAGCGTCGAACAAGGCCTGCACGCCGCCCGCCAGATGCCGTCCGCTGACGCCTTCGGGGGGATAATTGGCGCCATCGTTGAAGTATTGCGGGAAATTCTCGTCAGTTTCCCAAAAAGCGCAGGCCCCGGACCACATCGCGCCCAGTTTCTCCGGCGGATAAACCATGTCCATATAGCCCACGACCCCGCCGTTCATGGCATAAGTGGAAATCTGTTGCGGCCGGAGCTGGAAGTTGGGGAGGTTGGAATTGTCCATGGGGCAAAAATAAATTCTCGGGTTGTGCAACGTGTTCCAGAGCAGGCCGGTGTCCACCTGGAATTTGGACGGGTCGCCGACGGCGGCGAGCAAATCCACGGCGTAAAGCCAGCCGGTGTTGGTGCCTTGCGGGCCGGGGAAACCTCCGTTGTCCCAGTTGGGCGGAGGCAGCACGTCATTTTGATCCGAGGCGTAAAGGTGGACCGCAATCATAATCTGCCTGAGGTTATCCATGTCGGTGGCCTTGCCGGCGTGATTCCTGGCATTGCTCAACGCGCCCAAGAGCAAGGAGGCCAGGATGGCAATGATGGCAATGACCACGAGCAGTTCAAGCAAGGTGAACGCTCGGCGGGATTTTGTCCTCATGTTCAATAAGACACCGGCGTCAGGGATTTGTTTCAATCTATCGCTCTCCATCATATATGTCCGCCCAACAGCAAAACGAGACAAAAAACCTGGCCATTCCCCACGCCCGGCGGCGTTCCGCGCGACTTTCCCGTTGTCTTGGGGTTGGAAGCTCGTATGCTTTGGCGCTGGAAGCGGTCGCTTTAAGTGTGGAAATAAAAATATGAGGGAACGCCCTGTCTCAGTCATGATTTTCGGCATCCTGAACATCGGCTTTGGGCTGCTGGGTCTGGCCGGCTTGCTGACACAGAAGATGTTCGAGTCCTTTGCCACGCAAACGCCCAATCCGACGCTCAACTCCATGATGGCCTTCATGGACGAGATGAACAAAAACCCGACAGTGATTCTTTGGCGCGACATCTCCATTCCCCTGGAGGGGGTGGCCAGCGTGGCGCTGCTGGCGGCGGGAATCGGGCTGTTGCTCCTGAAGAATTGGGCCAGGCTTGGTTCCATCGCATACGCGATTTATAAAATGATCTTCGTGGTTGCCAACCTCATTGTGCTGTACACGGCCTTGGGAGCGATGCTGCAGAAGGCGCTCCAAAACGCCCCGGCGGTGGTGGTGGGGATTGCGGCCGTCAGCTCCGCGGTGGGGGTGGTGATTTCGCTGGCCTACCCGGGGCTTCTCATTTTCTTCATGACACGCCCCAAAATCGTGTCGGCGTTCCAGCCGCCGACGCCGGCGGCAAGGTCAGGGCCGTGAACCGCGGCGGGGAGGAATGGCGGCGATTTTAGCCAGCTCGCGATGGATGCGGGAAACGCGTTCAATCTGGCCCTTGGCGGGAAAGCGCTCGTAAAAGCCCTCGTTGCGGAAATTTCGGGCCTGCTCGCCCCAGGGCGCCAGCCGCCGGTGCCACCGCTCCACCCGGTTTTCTTCCGGGTCAGCATCCTGCGCCGCGAGGTCGGCGCAGACGCGGACCATGGCCTTGATGGTGACGGGCTTGGTGATCATGGAGCCGGGGTCGCCCCAGGACCCGCCCCAGACTTGGGCGGCGGCCTTGAGGAAATCCCGGAGCATGGCGTAATAGAGGGCGGCGGCGCGTTTGTCGGCGCCCTCGGGTTGAATTATGGCCCAGGCTTGATGGATCCAGCGGTGGATTTCGTGGAACAGCTCGGCCTGGAGGATCCATTTTTCCTGTTTGCTGCGGCCGCCCAGGCGGTTGATGCGGTAGCGCAACGGGCTGTCGGCCTGGCTGTAGAGCATCTGGGAAATGTGGGCGGCGAAACGCCGGTCCGGCTCGGCCCAGGAAACGCGCTCATAGAGATCAATGAGATGGCTCTTGTTGATGCGGGTGGGGGTGGAATTAATGATGACAAACATCTCGGCGGCAAAATCCTCGCTGGCGCCGTCGAAGATGACGCAGGGGACGTGGATGTTGCGGGCCTCGCCGGGATGGGAGCGTTCGTAAAACTTGAGCGCGGCCAGGCGGTGCTGGCCGTCAATAATAAGATATTTCTCCTCCGGCTCGTGCAAGCGGCCCACGCCCGAGCCGTCGGTCCAGGCCTCGAAGCGCAGTTTTTGCGGGGTGAAGAGGAGCACGGTGCCCGGGATGGGCGGCTGGGTGATGGCCGTCTCGTAAAAGTTGCTGATGGCCCCGACCTTGGCGGAGGAAAGCTCCCGCTGAAAAGCCTTGTCGCTGCGCTCGATTTTGCCGATGAATTGGGTGACATCGTCCTCCGCCGCGGCGGGCGCGGGCTTGATCTCGCCGCCTTCCTCGTCATAGAAGCGGCTGATAAAGCGGACTTTTTCGAGCAACGACTCCGAGGGGTAGGAGGCGAAGTAAAAAAACGCGTCCTTTTGGCGAATCTGTGTGGCGATCATATTTCACAAAGTTAAAGATTTAAAAAATCAAAGCAAAAAATCAAAAGGCGACTTTGGCCGCCTGGTCTGGAAGTTAAACCTTAACCGGGAAAGCGCAAGGGCGGCCGGAGGGGGAGTTGCCTACAGGATATACACTGTCGCCGCCCGGTCGCGGGCCTTCGTCCAAATTGGGGAGGGGACTTGGCGCGGCTGACGCCGCAACCAAAGCGCTGGTTCTGAATTGAGAATCTGTAATTGAGAATTTGTCATTTGTCATTCAGCAAGACGATTCGGAACACTTTGCCAAGAATGCGCAATTCTGGTGGATGGCACTGCAGGAGAGTTTTGAACTGACAAGGCGGCGCGCATCCTGAATGATGGGCAGGATGAACATCCAGCAGGCGACCGAGCGGTACGAGACATGGCTGGCCGGGCACATCCGCGTGGTGCCGAGCGACCTGGCGGCCAAGCACGAGCTGATGAGGCAGGACGCGTTTGGGTTTCTGCGCGCCACGTTCTACCGGTGGATGCAGCTTTTCCCGGCGCTTTGCCCCAAGACGGCCGCCGCGCCCGGCGTGCTGGCGGTGGGGGATTTGCACGTGGAGAATTACGGGACGTGGCGCGACAGCGAGGGGCGGCTGGTGTGGGGCATCAATGATTTCGACGAGGCGTTTCCGCTGCCGTACACGATAGACCTGGTGCGGCTGGCCGCCAGCGCCTGGCTGGCCATTGAGCTGGGCGATGTGGCGTTGGACCCGGCCAATACTTGCGGGGCGATCCTGGAGGGTTACAGCAAAGGTTTGGAGGATGGCGGCGAACCGTTTGTGCTGGCCGAGAAGCATCCCTGGCTGCGGGAGGCGGTCACCAGCCGGCTGCGAGATCCGAAAGTGTTCTGGGAAAAAATCGCGGCGCTGCCGCCGGCCAAGCCGGCGCCGGTGAAGGTCCGGTTGATGCTCAAAAAGGCGATGCCGGAAGAGGGCCTAGCATTCCGGGTGGCGCACCGGCGGGTGGGGATGGGGAGCCTGGGGCGGGAGCGATTCACCGCGATTGCCGATTGGCGCGGGGGAAAAATCGTGCGGGAGGCGAAGTCGTTGCTGCCGTCGGCCTGCGCCTGGGCAGGCGGGTTGTCGAACAAGGAAATTTACTACGCGCAGATTTTGTCCAACGCGGTGCGCGCGCCGGATCCGTTTCTGAAGGTGCTGGAGGGATGGCTGATGCGGCGGCTGGCGCCCTATTGCAGCCGGATCGAGTTGGGGCAGTTGCCGCGCGACCATGACAAGGAAAGGTTGTTGCGGGCGATGGGACGGGAGCTGGCCAATATCCATTTGGGCACGGGCCGCGCCCGGGCGGCGGTGCGGGAAGATTTGCGGCGGCGGAAATCGAAGTGGCTGGGCCAAGCCGCCAAGGTGATGGCGGAGGCCACGCAGGAGGATTGGAGGGAATGGCGAAAAGGGACGGGCTGAAAAGGGCAGATTATTGGAGGATGTTGGGGGGTCCAGCGCGAAACCAGACTTGGGAACGGCTCCGGCCGCCGGGGCCAAAGGGCTGGGTGGCGTTGGTTCCCGCCGAGGGAGGGACGGCGGCGAGCTGGTCCAGACGATTGTTGCGGGCGAAGTTGGGGATGGCCAGGAGGGGACTGCCGTCGGCCCAGGCGCCATTGATAGTGATGACGCCGTGAAGGAGATCGGGCCGCCAGGCGGTGGTCAAGGGCGCGGGACCGATGGGGGCGTCGAGGTTCACGTTGTCCGCGCGCTCGACATTGAAGATGAGGGGGCCGTAGCGCAGGCAGAGCAGTCCTTGGTCGGCGGCGATCCTGGGATCGGCGGTGACGCGCTGGACTTGCATGGGCAGGAGGAGGTTGATTTGGTCGCCGGCGGTCCAAAGCCGGGTGATCGCGGCGTAACCCTTCTCGATCTTTGGGGTTATTTTCTGCCCGTTGACGGAGAGGGAAAGGAGGCCGTTGACGGCGGGGGTTTGGGTGTAGAGCTGGCTGGCGCCGCGATTGGGGGCGCGCAGATAAATGGTGAAGGTCCTGGAGTCTTTGGGGTTGACAGTGAGGGAAACCCAGCCGCTCCAGGGATAGTCGGTCTTTTGCACGATTTGAATGTCGGCGCCGGCGATTTTTCCGACGTTGATGGAGCTGCCGAGGTAGAGGTTGACGTAGAGGGAGTCGGGGCCCTTGAGGTAGGTCCAGGTGGGAAGCATCAGGAGGGTGCGGGGGATGTTGCCGACGCAGCAGGGGCATTGGTTCCAGGGGGCGCGCCGGCCGCCGAGCAGGGGGTTGTCGTAATAGAAGTTGCGGCCGTCCAGATCGGTGGCGCCGAGGAGAGCGTTGAAGAGGGTTTCCTCGTAGAGATCGGCGTATTTGGCGTCGTGGGAGAGGAGGTTCATGTTGTATTGGAAGAAGATGAGGCCGCAACTGGAGCAGGATTCGCAGTAGGCGTTGTTGGGGAGGGAGAAGTTGGGGCCGAAGCCTTCGGAGGTTTCGCCGCTGCCGATGCCGCCGGTGACGTAATATTTCTTATTGATAATATTGTCCCACAGGGAAAGGACGGCGCTCTGGTAATCGGTGTCGCGGGTTTCGGCGGCGACATCGGCCATGCCGGAATAGGTGTAGGCGGCGCGGACGGCGTGGCCCACGGCCTCGTACTGCCGGGTGACGGGAAGGTGGCTCTGGTCGTATTCGGAACCGCCGGCGCGGGAGTCGAGGAGGAATTTGGCCAGGGCGATGTAGGAGTCGCCCCGGCCCCGGCCTTCGTTGTCGTTGACGAAGCGGCCAAAGCGGACGAGGGCTTGTTCGATTTCCTGGTGGCCGTCGAACCAGTTTTTTTTGCCCGGGCCGAGGTTGGCGACCCAGCAATCGGCGAGTTTTTTGGCGGCGTCATAGAGGCGCGTGTCCTTGCCGCCGGTCATGGTGAAGTGGTTGATGGCGGATTCGAGGAAGTAGCCGGCCACGTAGCCTTCGTGTTCGCCGCGGGTGCGCGGGTCCCAATGAAAGACGGGGCGGCCGCGGTCGGCGGCGGCGCCGAGGGTGAAGCGGGTTTGGAGATAGCCGTCGGGTTCCTGGGCGGCGAGGATGATCGGGATCCACTGGTCGAGGGTGTCGCGCATTTTTTGGCGGGCCTGGAGGATGTCGGGGTCGCCTTTGGGATCGAGCATCAGCGCCAGGCAGATGGCCTCGACGGTTTGGTGGACCCAGGCGTTGGCGAAAGGATAGCCGACATGGAATTTGGCCGGTTCGCCGCGCAGTTTCTTGCCGGCCTCAATGAAGTTGTTGATGCCGCCCTCCTTCAGGTTTGGGTCGTTGATCTCGTCAATGCAATGGGGAATCCAGCCGACGATCAAGGACTTGGCGCGGTCGTTCCACAGGGGGCTGTCGAGCTGGTAGTTTTTGGTATAGACCACGTCGAGGCGGTCTTTGGGAGGGGGGTCCTGAACTTTGACGGTGAGGGTGGAGGCGAGGTTGGTCTCGGCGTTGCGGGCGGAGAGTTTGAGGATGTAAGTGCCGGTTTCGGAGAAGGTGGCGGTGGTGACGCCGGCGCGCGGGTCGGCAAAGGTGACGGTTCCCGGGCCTGATTCCTTGCTCCAGGCCACAGTGGCGGGCAAGCCGGGGGCGGTTGGAGTTGTGGCCGCGGGACCGCGCCGTCCGGGCGGCGGGGATTTTGGGTTGGTGTAGCCGGCATATCCTGTGAGGTAGGTTTTTCCGGGCATGACCAGGTCGCGGTCCACGCCGGCATCGCAATACAGACGCGGCGGCGGCGGGGAAGCCCCGGCCGCGGCGGTGATGGCGGCATTGGTCGCAGGGAGGCCTTGGGCGAAGGCGGTGAGGGCCATCAAGGCCGGCGAGAGACACCATATTATGATTGTTCTCCTATTCACTCCCAGAGGAATTGCGCGGGGTTTCATGTGTGACAAGATTAGATGAAGTTGCCGCAAGGCTCAAGCGCGGCTTCCAAGCGTTGCCGCAGTTGGGGTTAAGTTCCTGATTCATAAGCATCTGGCTCGGGATTCGCATTTTTTTGTGGCCGGATAACTTTGAAGGCGGCGGTCGCGCATGGGGTGGTTTGCTCCGATTTTGGGATTGGGAGACATAAAAAATAACGCGACTAACCTTGATTGGGCTTTAGTAGGATTGAGTGGGCTGGCGGAGGGGCGGGGATTTCGGTGAGTTTTGGCTCGACGAAGAAGGTCTCTTCCTGGACGACGCGGAGGCCGATGTCGCGCAGTTTTTCGACGCCGATGGACTCGCGATCGGCCAGGAGGTTTTGTTTGTTGACCTCTTCTTTGACGCGGATGTAGGAGACGGCGTTGGCGGCTTTGAGGGTTTCTTTGACGCGATCCCAGGTCCAGCCGGCGAGGGTGCGCAAGGAGGGGCCGCCCATGCGCCAGCCCAGGACGCCGTGGACGGTCTGGATGGAACGGCCGGCGCCGAATTCCTGGGGGTTGGCCTCGGACCAGACGCGGGCGTGTTCCATTTTTTCTTCGAGGCTCTGGTTTTGGGCGGCCAGCTCCGGCTCGAATTGGCCGCGGATGGACTGGATTTGCTCATCCATGGCGGCGGTGAGGAGGCGCTGGCGGTTTTTGATGGCGGCGATTTCGCCGATGAGGGATTCCAAGGCTTCGCGGGTGCGGATGAGGGGCTGGGTGTTCTTGATTCGATTTGTTTTCATATTATTTCATTCTCCTGGATAGCATGAAGGCAAAGACATTTTCGCGCGGGAAATGGAAGACCGGGCGCAGGGCGTGATTCTTTTCGACGGCGGACAGCAAGCCGTCGCGGGTGAGGTTGTGGATGTGGGAGGCGCCGCAGTTCCAAACGCGTGCCAGTTCGCTGCTGAGAAGAAAGGGGCGGTGATGCTTGAACATGGCGTCGAAAACATCGAGGAACGGATGATGCCGCTGGGCTTCCCGTTCGCGCGGGGTGAGGCGGCCTTCGCGGCGCTGCTTGAGGACAACCGACTCGGTGAGGATGCGGCAGCAGGCGCGCCGGGCGCGGAGGCGGCGGAGATCAAGGGCCCACTCCAGGTCGCCGGAAAGAATCCACTCCAGGATGTCGTCCTCGCCGCAACGGAGGGCCAGGCGGGCGGAATCCACGCCGATCAACGGGGCATCCAGGTGATGGCGGTGAGCAAAGCCCGGCCAGCCAAGGGAGTGGATGGCGGGGGCGGGGCAAGGGAGGGGCCGCCGGAGGGGCCGGGAGGGATGAGGGCGTTCATGGGCGGGTGGCTTTGGGGGTGGAGAGGGAAGCCAGGCGGCGGGATTGGAGGAGTTGCCAGTCCAAAACCCGGAGGCGGCGGGCCAGGGAGTCCCTTTGGGGGGCGCAGCAGACCAGGGCGCGGAGGAGGTTTTCACGCCGGACCGGGGAAGCGGGCAGGCTGGAAAGGACATGCTGGCTGAGGACGGCAAAGGCGGCGGAGGGGGTCAAGCCGCCGGGGACGGCGGGGAAATTGCGCGCGATTTTTCGATTTTTTTGGGTTCGTTCTATGTTCTTTGTCATATACTTAGGCAGAAAGGTAGCATAGAAAATAAGTTTGTCAAGGAAAAACTTAGCTTACATGCAACTTTTTTCGCCGGGGACCCGTGCAAACCGGAATGGGCGGGATGAAGGAAGCGGGTCGGGACGGGGAGGGGGGCGGCTTGGCATGACCGCCGAGTCCATCCGCGAGCCGGCGGGGGCGGATGGGACGGGGCAGCCCGGTTGGAGCCTGAGGCGGGTCTTGAGGCCGCCCGGGCGACGCCAGGAGGGGGGCGAGACGGATTGAGGGCGGGGAGGGGGGCGAGGGAAGGCACAGCGCGCCTGACGCCGCAACCAAAGCGCTGGGTCTGAATTGAAAATTTGTCATCGAGAATTTGTCATTTGCCATTCAGCAAGACGATTCGGAAAACTCTGCCGAGAATGCGCGATTCTCGTGGATAGCACTGCAGGGGGCAGGGCGTGTATCGTGGACGCACATTGCTGTGGAGGGGACGCCCCCCCTCCCTGACCCTCTCCCCGCAAGCGGGGCGAGGGAATGGAAATGCGACGGTCATAGACCGCCGCTACAACCCCAACCCTCCCCCTGGGCGGAGGGGAAGGAATGGGCAAATCGCCCGGCGGCGGCGCGGAGAAGCGCCCCCGGGGCCAGGTGTAGTGTAGAAATATCTTGCAATTTTAGAATTTTCTGCTTTTGTTCTGGTATGCCTTGTCATACGCTTAGCGAGTAAAATGACAGAGGCACGAAAATAGCCGAAATGAAACTTAGAAAAAAAGCAACCTATAACGCCATGGACCCATTAAAACAGGAATTTGTCAATTTGATGAACGTGATGGGCTGGACGCAGGCAGAGACCGCAAGGCAGCTTTGCATGACGTCCGGCGCGGTCAATCAATTGGTGAACCCGAATCTGACGGTGAAACCGAGCACGACGACGCTGGCGCTGTTCAAGCTGCTGGTGGCCACGCAGCGGCCGGACGCGATGAACGCCAAGACGATGCAATTGAAGGAGAATCCCGGGGCGCACATGTCGGCGGCGGAGCGGAAACTGGTGGAGGCGCTGCGGCAGGTGTCGGCGGCGGAGCTGCCGCGGGCGTATGCGGCGCTGCACGGGTTGATCAAGGGCTTTGCGGCGCCGTTGCGGGTGCGCCGCGGGTACAAAGGAAGCGCCAAGGCCGTGAAACGCTGATTTATGAAAAAGAAAAAAAACAAGCCGAGCACATACACACGCAAGAAGATCATTGACGAGTTCACAGAATTGCCGATATCGCGGCAGCAGAAATGGCAGTTGCGCCGGGCCAAGGAAGGCCGGTGCGTGATTTGCGGGGAGAAGAGGGTGACGGCGTGGCACTGTCTCAAGCACGCCATCGCCAACCGGGAATGGGCGCGGAAGTATGCCGGCTCGAAGAGGCGGAACAAGACGCTGACCTACAAGCTGGCCTCCAAGGGGAAAAAGAAGAGCTAGGATTCGTGGTTCTTTTTGAAGATGAGCACCTGCTGGCAGTCAACAAGCCGCCGGGGCTGAACACGCATGCGCCTTCGCCCTTCGCCGGGGAGGGATTGTACGAATGGCTGAAAAACAGCCTGCCCAGCCGGGCCGGGCTGGCCATTATCCACCGGCTGGACAAGGAAACTTCGGGGGTGATGGTCTTTGGCAAAACCGCCGCGGCCAACCGCTCGCTGACGCGGCAGTTCGAGCAGCGCGCGGCGCGGAAGAAATATATTTTCCTGACGGACCGCCAGACCTCCTTTAGCCATGTGACGGTGAAATCGTGGCTGACGCGGGCCGGGGAGAAGCAACTGAGCCGGCCAACCGGGGCCGAAGGCCAGGAGGCGGTGACGAGATTCACCCTGTCCAAAGGCCAAGATCTGGCAAGCGGTGTGCGGGAAGACTGTTTTGTGCGGGAAGCGCAACAGGGTCTCGCGGGCGCTCGCCCCTCCCGAAGCGGGCGGGAAGGCTGTTTTGTGTGGGAAGCGCAACCGCTGACGGGCCGAACCCATCAGATCCGGTCGCAGGCGGCGGCGCGGGGGTTTCCGATATTGGGGGACACGCTCTACGGAGGGACGCCGGCGGGGCGGGTTTATCTGCACGCGGCGCAACTGGGCCTGCGCCATCCCGCCACGGGAGAAGCGGTTTTATTCGAGGCGGCGCCGGATTTTTCGGCGGATGCGCGCTGGACGTTGCGTGCGGCGGTGATAGACGCATCGGCCACCGATGCGTACCGCCTGGTGCATGGGGCGGCCGACGGCTGGCCCGGATTGAGGGTGGACCGGCTGGGGGATTATTTGCTCGCGGAATCGGCGGCGGAATTGAGCGAAGGGCAGCGCGGCTGGGTGGAGGAATTGCGGCGGCGGTTTTCCTTGCGCGGCATTTACCACAAGATACTGCGGCGCCAGACGCCGCGCCGGCCCGTCCCGGAAACCGGCCCGCGATGGCTGTGCGGGGAGCCGGCGCCGCCGGAAATAGTGGCGCGGGAAAACGGCCTGAGGCTGGCGCTGCGCCTGGAGGAGGGCTATTCGGTGGGGCTGTTCCTGGACCAGCGGGAAAACCGGAGGAGATTGCTGACCGGTTACATTGCGCCGGATTTCACGCTCGGCCGCGAGGCGGAAGTGCTCAACGCGTTTTCGCACACGTGCGGGTTTTCGGTTGGCGCGGCGGCGGGCGGGGCGCGGGTCACCAGCCTGGACCTTTCCAAAAGGTACCTGGAATGGGGCCGGCACAATTTTGTCCTCAACGGGCTGGACCCCGGCGCCCATGATTTTATTTTTGGGGACGCTTTTGCCTGGATGCGCCGTATGGCCAACCAGGGGCGTTTGTTTGACGCGATCATTTTAGACCCGCCCACCTTTTCCCGGTCGAAGGAACACGGGGTGTTTCAAGTGGAAAAGGATTACCCGGCTCTGGTGAAGGCGGCGCTGCCCTTGCTGCGGCGCGGCGGGATTCTCCTGGCCTGCGCCAATGCGGCGAGCCTGGAACCGGAAGATTTCCTGGAGAAAGTGGCCCAGGCCATGGCGCGGAGCGGACGGGCCATCCTGCAGCAACACTACGCGCCGCAGCCGCCGGATTTTCCGGTTCACCGAGCCGAGCCGGCCTGCTTGAAGACAGTCTGGCTGCGGGCGGGCTGAGCCGCCTGCACTCGATGCTAACCCAAGTTCGTCAGTCAGGGGGGCGATTCACTAATTTTGCAGAGGCGGTTTTTGTAAGCCGTTGATTTGCCGCAGTTGATTTTGGAGGGGGCCGCGTTTTTGCCATGTAGTCCCGAAGA
>Ga0187888_1000764_pt1 | contig 33967 bp, 21 predicted proteins | sample June2016WEW_7_40_FD_132987 | JGI IMG/M metagenome (GOLD analysis project Ga0187888, IMG submission 132987) | Peatland microbial communities from SPRUCE experiment site at the Marcell Experimental Forest, Minnesota, USA - June2016WEW_7_40 | ecosystem: Environmental > Terrestrial > Soil > Wetlands...
GGCATTGCGTAAGAAGCTCTCCGGCACGGTCTCCGTCACGTGCTTGTGCGTGATCCTCTCCACCTGCTCGCGCCGCTCCTCGATGTGTTGGAGGTTGACCGTGGCCATCACCGGGATGCCCGCGGAAAGCAGGTGCTCGACGTCCTGCCAGCGCTTGGGGTGGGCGCTGCCCGGGGGGTTGTCGTAGGCAAGGCCATCCACGAGGCAGACTTGAGGATGACGGCGCAGAATGGCCTCGACGTCCATCGTGGGCACGCCTCCCACGCTGCCCTGTGGGATAACCAGCATGCGTTGCAGCAGCGCGTCAACTTCCGGCGAAGCCTTGGGTTGGATTGCGCCCACCACCACGTCTTCGCCCCGTTCCCGCCGCCGCCGCGCCTCATCCAGCATGCGGAACGACTTGCCCACGCCTCCCGCATATCCGAGGAAAATCTTGAGGCGACCGCGCCCGTAATACTGCTCCTCGGCCTGAAGTTGACGCAACAACTGCTCCGGATCCGGACGGCCCTTGGTTGACATGTTTCTCTCAAAACAGGTGAGTCTACAACATTCACTTCCTATTATCTGCGAGAATGACGGAAAACGGAAGTCTTCTGGTAATATGGGTTCGATGAATCCACCGGCTGCCGAGAAACTGCAAGAACTCTTGTCCCAGGGGCGCGCTGACCAGGCGGTGGCGCTCCTCCAGCGTCTCGAGCCCGACGCCGCTGCCGACTCGATCATACGCATCCCTTTCGAGGAGCAGCAGATCGTATTTCGCGCTTTGCCGGTGGATTACGCGGCAACCTTAGTCAGCCACTTTCCCTACTATCATTCGTATGTCCTGCTCCACTCCCGGACCATCCAGGACCTGCGCGCCATCATCGACAAGACGCAGCCCCAGGAGCGTCATCAGTTCTTCGACGAACTGCCGGAGGAAGCCTGGCAGCACTTGATGGACGAACTCTCGGGTGAGCGGGCCGCCGCAGCACGCGGGGAAGCTCTTGGTGCGGCAATTGCGCGGGCGCCGGCGGCGGTGAAACCCATCATCACGGCCTCGCAGATTCAGAAGTGCTTTGTCCAGCCGGATGGCAGAGAGATCCAGGTCATCGCTCCCATCGACCTGTCCATCGAGCCGGACTCGATCGTGGCGTTGCTGGGCCCGTCGGGAAGCGGCAAATCCACTCTGCTTCGGATTCTCACCGGGCTCACCCCGCCCTCCGCCGGCAAAGTCCTCTGGCACGACGTGCCGCTCAGCGAGAGCAGCCCAAACCTCGCCATTGTGTTTCAGAGTTTCGCCTTGTTCCCCTGGCTTACGGTCTTGGATAACGTTGAGGTTCCCCTGCTGGCGCAGGGCACGGCGCCATTCGAACGCCACCATCGCGCCCTTCGATCCCTGGATAAAGTCGGGCTGAAAGGGTTTGAGTCCGCCTACCCCAAAGAGCTCTCCGGCGGAATGAAGCAGCGGGTGGGCTTTGCACGCGCCCTGGCCGTGGAGCCTGAAATCCTCTTCATGGACGAACCGTTTTCGGCCCTCGACGTTCTGACGGCAGAGAACCTGCGCGGCGAACTGATGGAGTTGTGGCTGGGGAAGAAGATCCCTACGCGGAGCATTTTCCTGGTGACCCACAACATCGAGGAGGCAGTTCTGCTGGCCGACCGCATCATCGTCCTGGGGCGTAACCCGGCGAGAATCCGGGCTGACTTCAGAGTCGAGTTGCGCCAGCCCAGGGATCACACTTCGGCAGATTTTCTGGTCTATGTGGACTACATTTACAAACTCATGACTCAGCCCCAACTGGAACCTGCGCCCCTGGCCGCCGGAGGCCGGCCGGCCAGGAAGCCTTCCCTGATGCTGCCCCATGCGCGCCCAGGCGCCATCGCGGGGCTGCTCGAAATCATGAATGACCACAGCGAGAAAGAGGATCTGTACCATTTGGCGGATAAGCTCCTGATGGATTTTGCCGACTTGGTGCCCATCGTTGAGGCCGCCTCGCTGCTGGGCTTTGCCAAATCGGATAAGGGCGATGTCGAGATTACTCCCGAGGGAAAGGCCTTTGCCCAAGCCGATATTTCCGACCGCAAACTCCTTTTCCGTCAGGCTGCGCTGGCGAATGTCCCGCTGCTTCAGCAGATTAACCGCAGCCTCAGCGCCAAGTCGGACAACTCCATGCCACTGGAGTTCTTTCGGGATATTGTCGAGGAACACTTGTCCGAGGAAGAGGCTAACCGGCAGATTGACACGGCGCTCGATTGGGGCCGCTACGGGGAGATTTTCACTTACGATTCCGAAAGCGACAGGCTCACCTTGCATGGCGCAGCAGGGAACGGGAAACCGGCGTAAAGGGTAAAGGCAAAAGGCAAAAGGATAAAGGCTAAAAGGCAAACCTCGAACGACCGTGGATTGCATTTATCCTTCAACCTTTAACCTTCCAACACATGCTACATACGGAAAAAGCCGCCCGCACACTTCCGCCCTGGGGAATCATTCCTGGCAGCGTTTCATCGCTCCTAAGAGATACTCCCATCTTCCTGGCTGCTCTGGCGATTTTCTATGCCGTGGTGTCCTTCAGCCGCTACGGAGTTGGGCCGGTCAACACTCAGGCGGAGATTCAACTTCATCCCGGAGCATTACCCAAGTACGCGGTGTTCTCGCTCATTCGTATCGCCATTGCTTACCTTCTCAGTTTGTTGTTCACATTTGTGTACGGGTATATCGCCGCCTACAACGCGAAAGCCGAACGGTTCATGGTTCCACTCCTGGACATTCTCCAGTCGATTCCTGTACTCAGTTTTCTCCCCGCGGTAATGGTCGCGATGGTAGCCCTGTTCCCCACGCGCCAACTGGGCGTGGAACTGGGCTGTATCGTGTTGATCCTCACCGGGCAAGTGTGGAACATGACCTTCAGTTTCTACTCGTCCCTGAAGAGCATTCCGCGCGAAATGCGGGAAGCGGCCATGATCTACCGGTTGAGTTGGTGGCAGCGGTTCACCCAGATGGAGTTGCCCTACGCGGCCATCGGGCTGATTTGGAACTCCATGATGTCGGTGGCGGGCGCCTGGTTCTTTCTGATGGCGTGTGAGATGTTTGTCCTGGGAAACCGCGACCTCCGCCTGCCGGGCCTGGGTTCCTATCTTCAAACCGCCGCCAATGCCGGAGACACGCGCGCCATTGTTTGGGGACTGGCCGCCATGGTGACGGTCGTCGTTCTCGTTGACCAGGTCATTTGGCGTCCCACGATCGCCTGGGCGGAGAAGTTCAAATTCGAACAGGTGGAAGCGGCATTCCCGCCGCGCTCACCGGTGCTGGATTTGCTCCACCGCTCCAAGGTCCTGCACCTGGCCGCACGCTTCTCGATCTTGCCCCTGCGCGAACGCTTGAACCTGTTCTTTGCCCGGGCACACGGATCCGTATCTCCGCATCAACGGGGACGCAGGGCAGGGAAGTGGGGACTGTGGACACTGTTGATTGGCTGCTTCCTGGGTGTCGGCTACGCGGTGGTGAAGATGATCGGCATGCTTGCAGGGCTTTCGACCTCAGAAATAGGAGAGATACTTCTGGGAGCCGGCGCAACCTTTCTTCGCGTCGAGGCGACTCTCCTGCTCGCGGCGCTCTGGACCATCCCGGTAGGGCTTTACATCGGGTTGAGGCCGAGGCTTTCGGCGTTCGCCCAACCCATCGTCCAGATTGCCGCCTCCGTGCCCGCCACGGCTTTGTTTCCCATCATTCTGCTGGTGCTGATTCGGCTGGGCGGCGGATTGGGAGTCGGCTCGATTGTTCTGTTACTGCTGGGCACACAGTGGTACATCCTCTTCAATGTCATTGCGGGGGCCAGCGCTATTCCCACGGACCTGAGGGAAGTGTGCGGGGTGTTCCGTTTAGGCAACTTCGATCGTTGGCGCACCTTGCTGCTGCCTGGGATATTCCCCTACTTGATCACCGGCTTGGTCACTGCGTCCGGCGGTGCATGGAACGCCAGTATCGTCGCGGAATACTTTCACTTTCGCAAGCAAACCTTTGCAACCACGGGGCTGGGCGCGCTGATTAGCCAGGCGACCGACAGCGGAAACTCACGCCTGCTCCTGGCGGCAACGATTTTCCTGGCGGCGATGGTCGTCACCATCAACCGCCTGGTCTGGCGCAGGCTCTACTATTTGGCTTCAACGCGCTTCAAGCTCGAGTAGCGGGAACCCTCGCTAGAGTCCTATAATCCTCTTCCAGATTCGCGCCGACAAGACGAAACTCCACCGATAAATCCATACCCCGATGCAAGTCCCCAAGGTATTGGTAATGAGGTCCGTGGTGCCGGAATCACGCGTCGGCAGGAAGGCCTGAAGGCATTCGATCGTAAGGCTGAGTGTGAATCCGAGAAGGATGGTCGCCAGGGCGGGTCTGCGGATTCGTCCGGAGAGGGAAAAGTAGGCGCAGAAGAGGAACCCAAACGGAATAAAACCAATGACATTGATCAAAACAACGCCTTCCCAGTAGCTCCTTCCCGGGTGATACTCCACCCAAAAGGGCCGTAGGAAAGCTTGAGCTACAACGAGGTAGTGCTCCGGGATATACAAGTCGGTTCCCGACGACACCTGGTTGTGAATGACGTTGCCTGCGTGTTCGTCAAACACATAAAGCGCCACTGCATCACGAGTTTCGGAAATGTCCGGCCGCCCCTTCCTCGACCATGTCTCAAAGTCTTGACGGACCTCGACCGGAGAGATCGCGGCGTCATAAACCGCGAGTCCTCGCACTTGGCCGCGCCAACTGCCTCCGGCGATGGGCGAGTTGCCGACGACAAGCTCGCCGGCGAAGTCTTGAATGGAGATCGGAAAGTTAGCAGCCTTCTTGATCGGCGCACCGTTAAGATAGACCGATGTCTGTCCTCCCGTTGAGGTGAGGGTCACGAACGCCAGTCTTCCCTGACGGAAGACGTCTGCCGCATCGAGTCTTGTAGTGAGAGTTTGGTAATGTTCCTCGAGAACTTCACTTTGCAAGCTAAGATCCGTAGTGGATTGGAGCAGTGAGAATTGCCGACGCCCCTCGGGAGCGTAGAACGATAAAAGAGTACCCGAGACCCAGGTCCGAGCGGGCTCGAACCAGATCTCCAGGCTGCAGGGGCCATTCGCGGGTTCGTGCGCAGCCGTAAACTTGCCCGAGCTCAGGATCATCCCATGACGACCCAACTGCAGGCCGTTGCCGCTGCTAAGCCATGTCACTTGATTCCTGGGAGAGTGAAACGGCCAAAGCCCTACCACCAGCATGCCTGCGAGAACCGGTATGCAAACGAAAAGGAGGAGCTTGGGTCCTTCCGTCCGCCAGTTAACCCGGCCGATCAACTCCAGAACTCCGGGGCCGGTGCTCGAGCGGGCAGGATGAGGGTCGCCTGGTTTGGTTTGTAGCATCCGATTCGTCAGTAAACGCCGAACCCTGCGGAAAGCAGGACTACATTTCCACCATACCACGAACCGGTCATCGGGAGCAGGATGTCAATGGTGAACCCGGCCTCCGGACTGCCCCGCCCTTATCCCAATTTGGACGCGGCATCGAGCGCAGCTCCCCTTGACAGCCTACCGTCCGAGGCCTATACAATTCTACCTGTAGGTCTAGCGAGTCGTTTGGCGAGACTCCGCTTGACGTTGCAGGTTCAGAAGCAGACATTCAGTGATGCGGATGAGACGTCATCTGAACACAAAGTTCGATTCGGGAGCTGGCACTGGGCCAGAGTCAGCCGCCCATTCTCTCCGCCCGTCGATAACTCTCTTGCTGCGGATGGGAGAACGGAGTTCTGTCCTCCGGCGCTGCTTGCTTCTCCGGCCGATTCTGCTGCTGTATGCGCTTTGGGCATTGGCCGCGTGGGCCTCGAGTGCGACGCCCCCCTTAGCCCGGCAACTGCCCATCGTACCCACGTTTTGCGACCAGGGGTGCGCCATTGCTGACCTGGACGGCGATGGCCGCCCTGATCTGGCTGTCGCCAAGCTCGAGGGTCGGGGGCCGGGCGGTTTTCGGTACCGGATTGATCTTGATCTGACTTCTCGCGCGGGGCCAAGCTCGTTCAGCGTTTTGGCTCAGCGAGGGGGATTGCTTATCACTCCCCGCGACGTGAACGGCGACTGGGAACTGGACCTCCTTATCACCAGTGCCTGGTCGTTTACCCCAATCGGAGTCTGGATCAACAACGGCCACGGTGAGTTTGTTCGAAACGGTCCGGCTGACGGCCATCGACCCTCACGGTATGCAAGTTCCAGGATCCTGCACGGCTTCTGCGGAGAGGTATTTCAGGCGACTATCCCGGAGTCGTCTAGGAACTGGCCTGATTATTCGCAGGCACCTTCCCTTTACAAAGAAACCCTGACCAAACGCCTGACTCCTCAGTTCTACGACGTCCGCCTTCCGAGTTGTTCCCCGCGCCGCACGCAGACGCGCGGTCCCCCGTTTTGGTTCTGGCAACCTAGTTCGTCGGCGAACGCTCCAACGGTATAAGGCTTTGCAGCGTGCGGCAAATTCCTGCCGCTTCTAATTGCAAGGCGGATCGCAGGCGAAAGGCGAAAGCAAGCCCGCCGCATGCGAAATGGCCTGACGTGCTCGTGGTCGAGTCTTGTGTCACCGTTTGCGGTTGATAGTTTCCGCTCAATCAGGTGGATAATGAACTGGCGTATTCCTATAACGATTAGTTTGGCGTTCATGGCCGCGCTTGCTGGTTGCCTTCTTTTGGGCTGCAAGGGGCGGCAAGCTGACGCCGCAGCCGAGGCTCCGCCGCCGGCCGAGGTGGAGCACGAGCAGGATGGCGGCGCGTTCAAAGTAGACCATCCCGAACAATTTGAGCTTGCGACAGCCGGAGAGCGGGCGGCAGTTCCTGAACTCGATGTGACGGGCACTGTCGGGCCGGACGTGTCGCGAAATATCCCGGTGATTTCCATTGCTTCCGGTCGAGTGGTAGAAATTAACGCCCGCCTGGGCGACACGGTCACCAGAGGGCAAGTCTTGATGCGCATTCAGAGCGCGGACATTGCTCAGGCCTTTTCCGACTACCGCCAGGCCGTTGCCGATGAGGCCTTGGCGCGCACTCAACTCGAGCGCTCGAAGCTGCTCTACGACCACGGCGCCGTGTCACTTAACGACTTTCAAGTAGCCGAGAACTCGGAAGCGAAAGCCAAGGTCACCGTCGAAACCGCGATCGAACACCTGCGGGTCTTGGGCGCCGACATCAATCATCCTGCGGCTATTATCGACATTCGGGCGCCGGCCTCCGGGGTCATCACCGACCAGCAAGTTACCAATGCGGCAGGCGTGCAAGGCTTGGCGGGACCCAACCCGTTCACCATCTCCGACCTGTCACACGTCTGGGTACTTTGCGACGTGTACGAAAATGATCTTCCCTTCATTCGCCTCGGCCAGTATGCGGACATTCATTTGACGGCTTACCCGGACCGGCTGCTGAAAGGCAGGATCAGCAATATTGGGCCGATCCTCGATCCCAATCTGCGCACCGCGAAAGTCCGCCTGGAAGTTGAGAACCCTGGCATGTTGCGGCTCGGCATGTTCGTTACCGCGACATTCTACGGCGTGAAGAAGGAAGTGCATGCCACCGTGCCGGCGAGCGCAGTGCTGCACTTACACGATCGCGACTGGGTTTACGAACCCGTCGAAAATGGCCATTTTCGGCGCGTCGAAGTCCTAGCCGGCAAAATGCTTCCCGCGAAACCTGCCGACCTGCAAGAGATCACGTCGGGTGTGCGGCCCGGGCAACAGGTCGTGGCCAATGCTTTGGTGCTCCAGACCACCGTCGAGCAGTAGATAGTGCCGAAAATCGAAATTCGAAAATCGAAATTCGCCCGAGGACAGCGAGCCGGCTTCTACGATTTTCGAGTTTCGGTTTTCGAATTTCGTAATCGGTCTTGACTGAGAACTGACGACTGAGAACTGAGAACTAGCATGATCCGCGCCGCAGTTGACTTCGCCTTGAACAAACGCCTGCTGGTGCTGGCGGGGGCGCTGGTGCTTTTCGGCTGGGGCATCATCTCGTTTCACCGGCTCCCCGTCGAAGCCTACCCTGACGTGGCGGATAACTATGTTGAAATCATCACCCAGTGGCCGGGCATCGCGGCGGAACAAATCGAACAGCAGGTGACGATTCCGCTTGAAAACGTGATGAACGGGGTTCCCGACATCGTCCACCTGCGGTCGTTTTCCCTATTCGGGCTCTCGGATCTCAAGCTGATCTTCAGCGATGATTCGGAGAACGCCTGGAACCGGGAAAGGGTGCTCGAGCGGCTCTCGCAAGTTACCCTGCCGCCCGGCGTCGTACCCCAAATGGGAACTGATTGGAGCCCGGTCGGTCAAATCTATTTCTTCACCCTCTACAGCAGCAATCCTCGCTACGACGTGATGGATTTGAAGTCGCTGGAAGACTGGGTGGTGGAGAAGAATCTCAAAGCCGCGCCCGATATCGTTGACGTAGCGAGCTTTGGCGGGCCCACGCGCGAGTACCAGGTTCGCATCGATCCCAACAAGCTCATAGCCTACGGGCTCAGCATTGGCCAGGTGGAACAACAACTCACCAACAACAACGTCAATGCGGGCGGCAGCTTTATCGAAGCCGGCTTGCAGCAGATCAACGTGCGGGAAGTGGGCCTGGTGAAGAGCGTGCACGATATCAAAAATACCGTCGTCACGACCAAGAGCGGTACGCCGCTGCGGGTGAAGGATATCGCCGTAGTCGAGCAAGGCCCGAAGATCCGCCTGGGCCAATTCGGCCGCGCCATTCACCGCGAAGACGGGAAAATCATCGACAATGACGACGTGGTCTCCGCCTGGGTGCCGATGCGGAAGGGTGCCGAGGCTGAAGCGGCGCTCGAAGGACTTCACCGGAAAGTGAACGAGCTGAACGATCGTATTTTGCCTGTGGGTGTGAAGGTCGTTCCGTTCATCGACCGCAGTGATCTCGTGCATTTCACCACCCACACCATAATGCACAACCTCACCGAAGGCTTCATTCTTGTCACCATCATTTTGCTCTTATTTCTAGGCAACGTTCGGGGCGCCCTCATCGTGGTGATGACGATACCGTTTTCACTATTGTTTGCCGCCATTTGTCTGGACTTGAGGAAAATCCCGGCCAATCTGCTCTCGCTCGGCGCGTTGGATTTCGGAATGGTCGTAGAGGGTGCGGTCGTAATGATCGAGAATATCGTTCGCCACATCGGCCAAAGGGAAGAGGTGTACAAGTCAATCCCTGATAGGATTCGGGCGGCGGCGCACGAAGTGCAAAGGCCCGTCTTCTATGCCATCCTCATTATCATCACCGCCTATCTGCCGATCTTTACGCTGCAGCGCGTGGAGGGCCGGCTTTTCCGCCCCATGGCCTGGACGGTGGCGTTCGCCCTGCTGGGAGCGGTCATTTTCTCGATGACCATCGCGCCCGTGTTGGCCAGCTTTGTGTTCCGCAAAGAGGTCCGCGATTGGCACAATCCGGTGCTCGCTTGGCTTACAGAACACTATCAGCGGGCTCTGCGCTGGTCGATTCGGCGCCGTTGGGTTATGGTTGCCATTGCGGTGCTCGCCATGTTCGGCAGTCTCTATCTGGTGGAGAGCGGCGCGGTTGGATCGGAATTCCTGCCCCACCTGGATGAGGGCTCGATCTGGGTGCGTGGCACCCTGGCGCACAGCACCGGCCCGAGTGAGAGCATCCGGCTCGCGAATCGAGTCCGAGTGCTGCTGGCCTCTTTTCCCGAGGTCAGTGAGACGACCAGCCAAGTGGGACGGCCGGATGACGGAACGGACTCCACGGGTTTCTTCGACACCGAGTACTTTGTCGGCCTGAAACCCGCACAACAATGGCGACCTGTTTTTCGCCAGAACAAGGAAGAGCTGATCGCTGCCATGGATCGCGAACTGGAAAAGATACCCGGGGTGCTCTGGAACTTCTCCCAGCCCATCGAGGACAACATGGAGGAGGCGGTCAGCGGCGTTAAAGGGGAACTGGCCACGAAGGTCTATGGCGATGACCTGAGAAATTTGGAAACCACGGCCGATCAGATCGTGAATATCTTGCGCGGGGTGAAAGGCATAGAAGATCTCGGAGTCTTTCGTGTACTTGGCCAGCCCAACTTGAACGTGACGGTGGACCGCCGCCAGACCGCACGCTATCAGATTAACATCGCTGATGTGCAAGATGCGGTCCAAACCGCCGTGGGCGGCAACGCCCTCACGCAGGTGCTTGACGGTGAGGCACACTACGATCTCGTGCTGCGCTATCTGCCCCGCTACCGTGACACGCGGGAAGCAATCGAAAACATCCGTTTGCTCTCGCCCGCCGGCGAACGTGTTTCGCTCGCGCAACTCTGTAACATCGAAGAGCGAGACGGCGCTTCCGAGATTTATCGGGAAGGAAATCAACGATATATTGCCATCAAATACAGCGTGCGCGGCCGTGACTTGGGCGGCGCGGTCAAGGAAGCGATTCAGAAGGTCAGCGCGCAGCTTCAACTGCCGCGAGGCTACCACATCGACTGGGAGGGTGAGTACGAAAGTCAGAAGCGCGCGGCGGCTCGGCTGTTCGTCATTGTGCCCCTGACGATCTTCATTATCTTCCTGATCATTTATGGCGCTTTCAGCTCCGTCAAGTGGGCCTGCCTGAATCTGGTTAATATGATGGTAGCGCCGCTTGGAGGTCTTGTCGCACTCTGGGTGACCGGGACGCATCTGAGCGTATCCTCGGGCGTGGGCTTCCTCCCTTTGTTCGGCGTTTCGGTTCAGATCGGCGTGATCCTGGTGGAGTACATCAACCAACTGCGCGCGCGCGGCCGCACCATTGAAAATGCGGCTGTTGAGGGCTCCGTCCGTCGGCTCCGGCCCATCCTGATGACCGTGCTGGTAGCTACGCTAGGTCTGCTGCCCGCGGCTATGTCTCATGCTATTGGGTCGGATTCGCAACGCCCCTTTGCCATCGTTATTGTCGGAGGATTAATCGCCGATCTCCTGATGAGCATCTTCCTGCTCCCCACTTTCTACGTCTGGTGGGCTCGACCGACCGACCACCTGCCCAGCCCGGAGGAAGCCAAGAGCGTGTACGAGTAGTCGGGAGTCATTCAAACCGTAGATCTCAAATCGCAGGTCTCAAATCTCAGATCTCAAATCTCAAATGTGAGGTCGGAATTCTCAACCCTCGTGCTTCGATCCCGTACTTAGAAAGGCCGGCTTTACACGAAATCGCTCACGCCGGACTTATGGCCTCTGGTCGGTCTTGGCAAAACCGCCGATCGAGAGCAAAATGCTTCTCAGCCGAGCCTCAACGGCTCCCTGGTAGGAGGCGAATGATGAAGAGAGAAGAAGTTCGCGCGCGCATCGAGGAAATCGGCATCATTCCAATTGTTCGCGTATCGACTGCCGAGGAGGCATTTTTTGCCGCCGAGGCGGTGGCTTGCGGTGGCATCCCCATCGTGGAAATGGCCATGACAGTTCAAGGCGCGGCGGACGTAATCTCTCAACTGGCTCGCGACGCGCCGCAGATGATCGTCGGGGCGGGTTCCGTGCTGGACGTGGAGATGGCGCGCGTGTGTGTGGGTGCGGGGGCAAAATTCCTCACCAGTGAGGGGTTCGATGCGGAGGTCGTCGAGTTCGCAAGCAAGGCAGGGGTGGTGGTTTTGCCGGGCGCTTTGACCCCCACGGAGGTGATCAGGGCGTGGAAGGCGTCCGCCGACTTCGTCAAAGTCTTCCCCTGCGCGGAAATGGGTGGCGAAATCTACATCCGTGCTCTGAAGGCGGCGTTATCTCAGGTGCCGATGGTCGCTGCGGGAGGCGTAACTTTATCGACGGCCGGAAATTTGATTCTGGCGGGCGCTGCCGCAATCGGCGTGGGACGAGAGTTGATCCCCACCGAGGCAATCAAGGAGCGGAGGGCAGGGTGGGTTTGTGAATTGGCCCGGAGGTTCCTGGGCCACGTGCAAGACGCCCGCAGCAGGACCGCCGCGTGGAAGGGAAGTCTCTCGGAGCGAAAGTGAATGAAGGTGACGGGCGCGGTTAGATTCATGGCATGACATTGAAGATACCGGTCCGAGTCGTCGCGAACTGCAGCAAGACGCCCGAGGGTGCGGCGTGGCTCGACCGGCTGCCGGAGCTTCTGCGGAGCGCCGAGCGGCGGTGGTCGTTGAGTGTCGGCGCCCCATTCGATAACAACGAGGTGAGTTGCGCTTGGGTAGCGCCGGCCGCGCTCGCCGACGGGACCGAGGCGGTGCTCAAGATTGGCATGCCTCACCTGGAGGCGGAGCACGAAGCGGAGGGGTTGCGATTCTGGGACGGCGATCCGACGGTCCGGCTGCTGACGGACGACGAGCTGGGCGCCATGCTGCTCGAGCGCTGCCATCCTGGAACTTCGCTGCGCGCCGTGCCGGAGGCCGAACAGGATCTGGTTATCGCGGGATTGTTGCGTCGTCTCTGGCGCTCGCCCGTGGCGCCCCACCCCTTTCGACCACTTTCCGCCCTCATGAAGTTCTGGGGCGACGCGACGTTGGCAGACACCGGGAAGTGGCGCGACGCAGGCCTGGTCCGCGAAGGTCTGCGACTCTTCGACGAACTGCCTCGTACCGCTCCCAAGGAAGTGCTGCTGGCAACGGATCTTCACGCCGGTAACGTCCTCCGGTCAAAGCGACGGACTTGGCTCGTCATTGACCCGAAACCGTTCATTGGCGATCCGGCTTATGATGTGACTCAACACTTGTTCAATTGTTCTGAGAGGCTGCGGTCAGATCCCATCGGGCTCATCCATCGAATGGGCGATCTGCTGGACGTTGATTGCGAGCGCATTCGACTTTGGTTGTTCGCCCGTGTCGCGGTGGACCCGCCTGATGACTGGAGTTACGAAGATTGGATAGCTATCACCAGAGCAACGGCTCCTTAAGAAGCAATTGCGCTGCTGATCAGCCGTCGGCCTTGTAAACGAACCTTGTCCTCGATAAGAAGGCAAACAGCCTCCGAATAGATCCGGTGCTCCTCCTTTAAGATTCGCTCGGAGAGGGATTCCGGAGTGTCCTCATCCAAGACGGGGACGACGGCCTGGCAGACGATGGGGCCGGAATCCACGCCTTCGTCAACGATGTGAACTGTGCAGCCCGTGAATTTCACGCCGTAATCGAGAGCCTGCTTCTGCGCGTCGGTTCCGGGAAAAGCCGGCAGCAGTGCGGGATGGATATTCAGAATGCGCCTAGGAAACGCGCGCACGAAATAGGGGCTGAGAATACGCATGAAACCTGCCAGGCACACCACATCCACTTGAAAGTGCTTGAGGACTGAAACAACTTCGCGATCGAAGGATTCGCGTTCTTTTCCTTGGGAGGAAATGAAGCGAGTTTCGAGGCCCATCCTTCTCGCCGTGGCAAGGCCCGCAGCACCCTCTTTGTTGCTGACGACGATGGCTATCTTAGCGGGGATTTTCCCCTCCTGAACGTTGCGGGCGATCGCCTCGAAATTCGAGCCGCGCCCGGAGAGCAGGATGCCGAGATTCTTCATGAAGACCGTCCATGGGTGATTTGCGATTGGTGATTTGCGATTGGTGATTTGCGATTGGTGATTTGTGATTGGTGATTTGTGATTGATGCTCTGTTGGTGATTCGTAGTCATTCAACTCCCTTCGCATGTCATTCTGAGCGAAGCGAAGAATCGCCGCAGTTCAACATCGCGCACCGAGAATCAAAACAACTGCAGAGATCCTTCGCTGCGCTCAGGATGACAGTGAAAAATCGCTCAGGATGACAGTGAAAAATCACAAGTCTCAAATCACAAATCACAAATCTCAGATCTCAAATCACAAATCTCAGATCTCAAATCACGAATCTCAAATCACAAACCGCGAATGTAATTAACGCTCGGCTTGCCATGCTGGATATCGCCGATGATCCAGAATTTTTCCCGTGCTTTCGAGAGCAATGCAGTGACGCGAGCCAGTTTTCGCCTGGCCACGATCAGCAACATGCCAATTCCCAGGTTGAAGGTGCGGAGCATGTCGGGCTCCGGCACGTGCCCCAGCCGGGCGATCAAATTGAAGATCGGCAATACCGGCCAGCTCCCCAGCCGGACAACTGCGCGGGCCCCTGGGGGAAGTATGCGCGGCGTATTATCGGTAATGCCCCCGCCGGTGATATGAACTAATCCTTTAAGCAAGCGTTCGGCAAGCAGTGGCCGCAGGATATTCCAATAGCAACGGTGCGGGGCGAGCAGTTCGTCACCCAGGGTCCGGCCCAGTTCCGGTATTTGCCGGGTGAGCTTGATTCCTGCCTTTTCGAGCAGGACCTTGCGTGCCAGGGAATATCCGTTCGTGTGTAATCCCCAGGAGGGAAGCCCCACGATGGCGTCTCCCGGGCAGATGCGGCTTCCGTCGATGATCTCGCGCTGCCGGACCCAGCCGATGATGCAGGCCGCCAGATCGTATTCATTGGGCGGATAGAAGCCCGGCATCTCCGCGGTTTCGCCGCCAATCAATGCGCAGCCCACCGACCGGCAAGCCGAGGCCACGCCCCGCACAACGTCGGTGACCACGGCGGGGTGCATTTTTCCGGTCGCCAGGTAGTCGAGCAGGAACAAGGGCGCCGCGCCGTGAACGGAGATGTCGTTGACGCAGTGGTTGACCAGATCGGCGCCGACGGTGGTATGCCGGTTCAAGGCGAAGGCGATTTTGAGCTTGGTTCCCACGCCGTCGATGCTCGAGATCAGGACGGCGTCACGGGGAAGGCCCTGGATGGAGAAGAATCCGCCGAAGGCTCCGACTTCCTTCAGTACGCGCGCGTTGAAAGTTTGGCGCGCCAGGAGTTTGATGGACGCTTTGGCTTCGGTGGCCGCGTCGATGTCAACACCAGCATCACGATAGAGCATAGGTCATTGGTGATTTGTGATTTGTGATTGGTGAATGCCGCACTCCAGCCACGATCCACGAATTCACCGCGCTAGAGAATAGCACATTTGTGATGGGTGATTGGTGATTTGTGATTGGATCTGTATTGGCTCAAGTTCGTTCTCACTCAATTCACTGGCAATCACAAATCGCAAATCACAAATCACAAATTCAGAAGGTTTTTCCCGTCCTCGACCAGCGAGTCTTGGCGAAGAAGTTCCAAAGGATGGAGGCGTCAAATTTGAGCCGGGAAGCCAGTTCCTCACTCGTCCAGTCGCGGCTGGGGGCGTCGTAAGACCAGTAGACAAAGAGTGGTTCGCCCACCACGTTTTCGAGCGGAACGAAGCCCCAGAATCGGCTGTCCAAAGAGTTGTCCCGGTTGTCGCCCATGCAGAAGAGGAATCCCTGGGGCACGTGCAGTCCGTCCTTCCGAATGAAGTTGGGCATTTCGCGCGCCCACGACGGGTCCAGCCCCCAGGCGGCAGGTAAGGTTTCCAGCACGTTGAGGGGCGGAGGGAAGTTGTCCCTTAAGGGCAGAGTTGAGGAGTATTGGAAGTGGTTATAAGGCTCCGGGAGCGGCTGGCCGTTGACGAATACTCTACGGTCTTCGATCCTGATCACGTCGCCGCCCACACCGATCACGCGTTTCACAAACATCACGGAGGGATTTCTGGGATAGCGAAAAGCGACGATGTCCTGCCGGTGGACGCCGCGCAGGGGCGGAATGCGCAACGACGTGTAAGGAAACCGAGGCCCGTAGAGCAGCTTGTTCAGGAACACATGATCGCCGATCAAGATGGTTTGTTCCATCGACCCCGTGGGAATCACCGTTGCTTCTGCGATGAACGTCCGGATGCAGAACACACCCAGCAGAACCACCAACAAAGAACGAACGGTCTCCCACGCACTTTCGCGTCGCCTGGGCCTGGCGTCCTGATTCCCGCCTTCCGCCTCCGGCGAAGCGGACACGGCAGGTTCCGAAACGTGCGGCCCTGCCACAGGCCCTTCCGCAGCTTGCTTCTCAAGCGGTTCCATATCTCTCAGTCCCGGTTTCGAATCGCAATCAGAGGCTCTTGAACGGTGGTGGGATAAGTCCCGGTGTAGCACGCCAGGCAAAACCGTCCCTGCGTATCGCCAACCGCTCGGCGCAGACCCTCCAGCGACTGATAACCTAGGGAGTCAGCTCCCAGGAATTGTCGTATTTCCTCGACATTATGAGTAGATGCGATTAATTCCTTTTTCGTTGGCGTGTCAATGCCATAAAAGCACGGGGAGGTAGTGGGGGGGCAACTGATGCGCATGTGAATTTCCTTGGCCCCTGCCTCTCTTACAATCCGCACAATCATCCGGCTGGTCGTGCCGCGTACGATCGAGTCGTCGACCAGAACTACTCGCTTTCCCTCCAGCAAACTGCGCACGGGGTTTAGTTTCAACTTGACGCCGAAATCCCGGATCGCCTGGCTGGGCTCGATAAACGTGCGGCCGACATAGTGGTTGCGGATCAAAGCGATCTTGAGCGGAATCCCTGATTCCTCGGCATAGCCTGTGGCCGCCGGAACGCCTGAATCCGGAACCGGAACGACCAGGTCGGCGTCTGCGGGGTGCTCGCGGGCGAGAAACCGCCCCAGCATTTCGCGGCTGGCCTGCACTGAACGTCCGAAAACCAAGCTGTCCGGGCGGGAAAAGTAGACGTGCTCGAAGATGCACTGGGCGGACGAAGCAGGAGGTGCGAAATGCAACGAAGTCACTCCGCGCCGATCCAAAATGACCATCTCGCCCGGCTCGACATCGCGAATGAACTTGGCGTCAATCAGGTCGAAGGCGCAACTCTCTGAGGCCAACACGTATGCATCGCCAAGCTGTCCCAGGCTCAGGGGGCGGAAACCACGCGGGTCGCGGATGCCGTAGACGCTGTCCTTGAAGAGCATCACCAGCGAGTACGCCCCCACGACTTTATCGAGCGCCTCCGCCACAGCCTCAGGAATGCCGGTCTGTCGGGAGCGGGCAAAGAAATGCAGGATTACTTCCGTGTCGCTGGTGGTTTGAAAGATGTCGCCCCGGTTTTCGAGGTCGCGCCGGATTGAGCTGGCGTTCACCAAATTCCCGTTATGAGCCAAGGCCACCTGGCCCTTATTGCAGCTCACCTTCAAGGGTTGAGCGTTCTTAAGGTCAGTGTCGCCTGCCGTCGAGTAGCGCGTGTGCCCAATAGCCAGATACCCCGGCAAACCTTTAATGACCTCGGAGGGAAAGATCTCGTCCACGTGTCCCATCCCTCGTTTGCAGGTCAATGACTCGCCGTCAGAGACAGCGATGCCGGCGCTTTCCTGTCCCCGGTGTTGGAGCGCGTAGAGACCTAAATATGCCAGTTTCGCGGCTTCGGGGTGCCCATAAACTGCGAACACCCCACAATGGTCGTGAAACTTGTCATCGGGTAGAGAGAATACTGGGAAGAAAGAAGACGCGAGCTGCAAAAATCCTCCTCCAAATCAGGAAGGATGGCCCTGCTGGATCGGCCGCTAACTTCAGTTGAATCAGTGCGTTCGGTGCGAAACCCGTCCCCCACGCTCATGCGGTTTTCGGCACGCCGGCCTGAATTCCCAGAAGTCACTACAGGCGATCCGGAACCTACGCCGCCAACGCCGGCAGTGACGGCACGTCCTATTGTGCGCCTATTCTCGAACCGGCGCAACAGGTTTGTGCGGGAACGGCAAGCTCTACCGCAACACAGCTAAGTTGCGGTAGACTATTAGGTTTCCGGAAGCCGGTGAATCGCTTTCTGCGGGACTTTATCCGCCAATTTACGCACCGCGAAAGCGAGCCTATGCGGCAAGGCCGGAGACAGTTTCCGACAGTCTACGGAGGAGCTATGGCCCACCCCTGGAAGACGAAGAAGTGGTTTGTAAGCCCCTGGTGCTATTTGCCCGAGGCGAGGAAAGGCTTCAAATTCGCGCCCAAGATCAAGATCCATGATGTGACCTTGCGCGATGGCGAACAGCAGACGGGCGTGGTGTTTCGCCGCGAGGAGAAGGTAGAGATCGCCAAGCGGTTGGATGCGATGGGCGTGCACCGCATCGAGGCCGGGATGCCCGCGGTCTCGCCGCAGGATCAGGGGGCGGTGTGCGATATCGCCAACCTGGGTCTGAAAGCGGAGATCTTCACCTTTGCCCGCTGCATGGTCAGTGACGTGGCAGCCGCCAAGGCGTGTGGGTGCAAGGGCGTGATTGTCGAGATTCCTTCCAGCGAACATATCATCAAGAACGCCTATGGATGGCCCCTGGCGCGCGCCGTGAAGTCATCCATCGAGGCTACGCTGGCTGCGAAGGAGGCCGGCCTTTATACCGTATTCTTCACCATCGACTCGACGCGCACGGAAGTGGAAAAGCTGCTGGACCTCGTTCAGCATGTGGCCGAGGAAGGCCATATGGACTCCTTCACCATCGCCGACAGTTTCGGCGGATGCACGCCGGAAGCCATCTTTGCGGTGGTCAAGAAGGCGATCAAACGCCTCAAGAAGCCGGTGGAGATTCACTGCCATCAAGACTTCGGGTTGGGCGTGGCCAACACCATTTACGGCCTTGCGGCTGGGGCCTCCGTCGCGCACACCACTGTGACCGGCCTGGGCGAGCGGGCGGGCAACGTTCCCATGGAAGATGTGGTGCTCTCGCTGCTCTGCCAGTACGGGGTCAAGCTGGGGATCCGCACCGAGAAGATGTGCGAGGTCTCGCGGTTTGTCCTGGAGCTTGCGAAGGTGAAGATTCCGGGCAACCGTCCCATCGTGGGCGACATGCTCTACCAGGTGGAGTCCGGGATCGTAGCGGGGTTTGTCCGTAAAGCGCGGTTGAAGAGCCCTATGGAATATGTTCCGTTCGCTCCTGAGCTGGTGGGACAAGCGCCGGTCACCATCGTACTCGGCAAGAACAGTGGGCTGCCGTCCATTCAGGAATGGTGCGAGAAGCTGGGTGTTGCCGCCAACGAAGAGGACATGCTGGAAATGGTGCGCCTGGTGAAGGAAAAATCGTTCGAGAAGAAGGACCTGCTCACGGAGGACGAATTCAAGACCATTGTCGGGCAGGTGCAAAACCGGGCCGCGGCAGCGAGCTAGAACGCTGGCGCCCTTGGCCCTTTGCGGCGCTGACACCCCCTCACCCGTCTGTCTGCTGACGGACACCCTCTCCCCCAAGGGGGCGAGCGGGGCCAGCTACCCTCCGCGGCCGAGTCTCCCCTCCCCCCCTTGGGGGAGAGGGGCTGGGGGTGAGGGGACGCGTCGCAGCAGGTGCTGCTCAATCCGGAGACACCCTGATGATCTACAGCTTTGAGGAACTGATTGCGCTCGCACGGCAGCTTGGCCCGGCGAAAATCGCGGTGATCGAAGGACACGATCCTGACGTGTTGGAGAGTTTGGCGCAAGCCGAGCCGCTGGGGCTGGCGCTGCCCACGCTGATTGGCAAGCCCGCCAAAATTGAAGAGGCCGCTCGCAAAGTGGGCTACAGGTTGCGTCCCGAGTCGCTGATCGCGACCTCCGGGGAAGACGCCTCGATTCGCCAGGGGATCGACCTGATACGAGAAGGCCGGGCCGACCTGCTCATGAAGGGCAAGGTGACTACGGCCAACCTGATCCGGGGGGTTCTGGACAGAGAACGCGGCTTGCGCGCCGGAAGACAGTTGAGCCAGGTCATCGTTTTCCAAACGCCTCGAATTCCCCGCCTGATGGTCATGACCGACGGGGCGATCAACATTGCGCCCACCCTGGAGAACAAGGCGGAAATCTGCCGCAACGCCATCGAAGTGGCGCACGCGCTGGGCATCGCGGAGCCTAAGGTGGTACTGCTGGCGGCGCTGGAGTTCGTCAATCCGGCCATGCCGGCAACGGTGGATGCGGCGGCGCTGGTGCAGATGAACCGCCGAGGACAGATCACGGGCGCTTACCTGGAAGGCCCGCTGGCCCTGGACGTTCCCCTCAGCCGCTTTGCCGCGGACCGCAAAGGCATTGCCAGCCCGGTTGTCGAGGCTACTGACGTCTTGGTCGCTCCGGACATCGAAGCGGCGAATATCCTGTATCGGGCGATTACCTACTTTGCCGGAGGCCAGTCCGGCGGGATCATCGTGGGGGCGCGCGTGCCGCTGATCGTGCTTTCGCGGGCGGAACCGCCGGAGACCAAGATCCATTCCATGTCGTTGGCGCTCCTACTGATGCACCATCAGCGCCAGACATCGTAGCTTTGGAGTGCGGCGGCTTGCCGCCGCTTTTCCCCGCGAGCTGCGCCGTGTAGAACTGACCTTCGGGTCGACCTGCGAGGTGCTGGCCTGAACGTCGGCTACACAGGCAGACGGCCGGCAAGCCGGCCTGAGGCAGAGCGGCAGCAAGCTGCCGCACTCCAAAGCGCTTTGGGCACAGAGAGGTTCTATCTTGCGGATTCTGGTTCCAAACCTTGGTTCCACGTCGCTGAAATATCAGCTCATTGAAACCGAGGGCGAAAAGGTTCTGGCGCGCGGCAAGATCGAGCGCATCGGAAGCGCAGAGTCTCCGATCACCCGGTGGGATGACGTGACTGGAAGGGAATTGAAAGAGGCGGCGGCGATCCCCGACCACCGGGCGGCGATCAAATTCCTGATTGACAAGCTCGCTCAACGCCACTCGTCTGCCGGGGCCAAGGGAGCGATTGCGGCCGTAGGGTTCAAAGCCGTGCATGGCGGCCCGCGCTACTGCGGAAGTTTCCTGGTTGATGACGAGTTACTGGCTGCTATGCAGGAGTTCGTTCCCGTGGCGCCCGTTCACAACCCAATTTACATCCAAGCCATGCAGATCTTTCGCGAGGTTTTGCGCGGAGTGCCGATGGTGGCGGTTTTCGAGACGGGTTTCCACGCCAGCCTGCCGGAGAAGGCTTACACTTACGGTATCCCCTACGAGTGGCAGGAAAAGCACGGTGTGCGCCGCTACGGCTTTCATGGCTCCTCTCACAGATATGTGGCGCGCCGCGTCGCGGAGATGTTGGGCCGTCCCGCGTCCGAGTTGCGGCTCGTCTCGTGCCACCTGGGCGGCAGTTCGTCGATTTGCGCAGTCGAGGAAGGGAAGTCCGTCGACACGAGTTTCGGTTTCTCCGCTCAGTCCGGAATCGAGCACGCCACACGTTGCGGCGATCTTGACCCTTTCATCATTCTGCACGTCATGGAAAAGGAGAAGCTGACGCCCGCCGAGATCGCTGAACTCCTGTGCAAGAAAGGGGGGCTGCTGGGCATCTCGGGGCTGAGCAGCGACGTGAGGGATCTCGAGGAAGCGGCAGCGAGTGGCCACCGTCGGAGCGCCTTGGCGGTGGAGGTGCTCGTCTACCAGGTTAAGAAATACATAGGGGCTTTCGCCGCCGCCATGGGCGGGCTCAACGCGGTGGCCTTTGCGGGCGGCATCAGTGAGAACTCCTGGCGGGTGCGGCAGGAAGTTTGCCGGCGTATGGAATTCCTCGGCATCCACCTCGATGAAGAGGTGAACTGCCAGCCCGCGCGCGGCGATCGCATAATCTCGAGCCCAGCATCCGGCGTGGCGGTGTTGGTGGTGTACACCAACGAGGAGATCGTGGTGGCGCGCGAAACGGAGCGCGTGCTGGCAGGGGGGAGTAGGCAGTAGGCAGTCGGCAGTCGGCAACTGGCAGTCAACTGTGGGCAAGAGGCAGTTGCCAGTCGGTGGAGCGCTTTATGACACGCGCATCTCTTGGATAGGGCAATCACTGCCTGCCGGAGACTTTCTGCCGTCTGCGTACGCTCAGCCTTCTGCCCGCCTCCCAGGAGATTCGGCTTTCTGCCGACTGCCTACTGCCTACTGCGTTAAGGAGACTCAATGAAACTAGTGACCTTCACGAGCGGCGATGAAGACCGGTTGGGGGCTTTGCGGGACAATTCCGTGATCGACCTCGAGCTTGCCATCGGCTTGCTTCGAGGCAACATGCTCGGCATCGAGACGCGGCCTGAGCTGCAAGAGGCGGCCGACACGGTATTGGCCCCGGGAGTCGCGCCGCGCGACATGCTCGAACTGCTGGCGCGCGGGGAAGGGTGGCGCCAGGGATTGGCGGTAATCCTGGGCGCCGCGGCGGCGTTTCCAGAACCTGCGCGTCTGCCTCGAGGCCTCTTCACGCCGCTCGGAAACGTGCGCCTGCGCGCTCCCTTGCTGCGGCCCGGAAAGATCGTCTGCGTGGGGCTCAATTACGAGTCCCACCGCGCCGAACAGGGAATCCAAACACCCGCGCGGCCGATCTTCTTCCTCAAGTCGGATAACACCATCTGCGGTCTCTGCGATCCCATCGTCCTTCCGCCCAACTCGCACCAGGTGGATTTTGAAGCGGAGTTCGCGGTCGTGATCGGGAAGCGAGGGAAGGCGATACCAGAAGACAAGGTCCTCGAGCACATCGCCGGCTACACCATTCTCAATGACGTGAGCGCGCGCGACCTTCAGATCGGCGACAAGCAGTGGTTCCGAGGGAAGAGTTGCGATACCTTCGCGCCCCTTGGCCCGTGCATCGTCACCAAGGATGAGATTCCCGACCCCCACGCACTGCGAATCTCGCTCACCCTTAACGGGCAGACCATGCAGGATTCCAATACCAACGACCTGATCTTCAAGATTCCGTTTCTGGTCAGCTACCTTTCCCAATCGCTCACCTGGGAACCCGGCGACCTGCTTTCCACCGGGACACCGGGCGGGGTAGGCCACCACCGTAAACCTCCGGTTCACCTCCATCCGGGCGATACGGTCAGTATCACCGTCGAGAGCATCGGAACGCTCACGAACCCGGTTGTGGGGAATGAGTAGCTGTCGGCCATCAGCTAGCCGCTCTCAGCTAGACGACAGCCGGTTGGCGCAGACCCCGACTTGTGGGGTTTGCGATGTCCCGACGGGGCAGGTCAGGACAAGTGGACATTTTGTCCTAACTGCGCCCTCGGCGCATCGCAGACATTCAGAAGCAATGTCTGCGCCAGCCCACGATCCTTTGTTTTCATAGACATTCTCGCTTTGTTCCCTGATTTTCGGAGTCGAGAAGTTGAGAACTTGAGGAGTCGAGAAGCCAACGACCGTTACACGAACTCTGACTGGGACTTTGTACCGCCTCCTGCCTTCTGCCGCGGAACGCTTCAACTCCTCAACTCCTCGACTCCTCTACTTTTTGCCCTCATCCTTTGTTTTCATAGACATTCTCGCTTTGTTCCCCGAGTTTTGGTGAGGCCGGGCTGGCGCAGACCCCTGAATTGTGGGGCCTGCGATGTCCCGAACGGACAGGTCAGGGCATGTGACATAATTTGACCGAACTGCGCCTCCTGCGCATCGCAGACATTCAAAAGCAATGTCTGCGCCAGCCCATGATCCTTTGTTTTCATAGACATTCTCGCTTTGTTCCCCGAGTACTGCTGTGCCGGTCTGTCCTTTCTGCCACGAAGTCAACAAGACGCCGGTCCAACTCCACGGCCATATCATAGCCTATAACCCTGTGTTTGTCAAGAGACAAGAAGTTTGGCCGCGACTCGGTCAGAAGCGACATTCTGGACAGCGGGATATGACTCCTTGCATCCGCTTCGACGGAGGGATATATTGTGCATAGTCACATTCCGTTGCAGCGTGGAGGCGCCGATGTTTCCTGCGCTCTTTCCTGACATGCGGACCGTGAGCACCCGGGTCGCAATCTATGCCGGTTGTGTGTCGAGCCTATTTCTTGCAGCCTTATTATTCAGCTTTTATGGCAGCTTACAACCACCAAAGAGGGTGCCGGCAGAGGGCGGAAATCCTGCCTCTGCACAGGTCAGGCCCCGGTTGGTTGCGGGCTACGGCAAGCTTCCGCTGAGCTTCGAGTTGAACCAGGGGCAGGCCGAAGCGGGGGTGAAGTTTCTCTCGCGCGGACGGGGCTACGGTCTGTTCCTGACCAGCCGTGAGGCGACGTTGGAACTGCAAAGTACGTCCGTCGTCCGTCGTCCGTTGTCAGTGGTCAGAACCAGGAAGCTCGGAGCCGGGAGCGCCAGGGATTCTACGATGTTCAGTGGGGGCCCGACAACGAACAACGGACCACGGACAGCGGACGTTTTGCGGCTGAGGCTCGACTCTGCAAATCAAAATGCCGTTGTCACCGGAGTGCAGGAACTGCCCGGCAAGGTGAATTACTTCATCGGCAACGATCCGAAGAAGTGGCGCACGAATGTGACCACCTATGCAAAGGTGCGGTATCGAGATGTTTATCCCGGCGTGGACCTGGAATACTACGGCAACCAGGGCGGGGAACTCGAGTATGACTTCATCGTTGCGCCGGGCGCCGATCCGAGCGCGATCGCATTGGACGTAGGGGCGGGCCTTGTGCCCGCCCAAGGGCGACCACAAGGGTCGCCCCTACGAATTGACGGCGGCGGCGACCTCGTGATTTCAGCCAAAGGCGGCGAGATCCGATTCCATAAGCCACAGGTCTATCAAGAGCAGTCGACAGTCGACGGTCCACAGTTAACAGTTCCGAGCGAAACACGAAAATCAAAAGTCGTCAATCGACAATCGACAATCGCCCGTCGGCAATTCCGCGAAGGCCGCTTCGTTCTCGATGCGCAGAATCGCATTCGCCTTGCAGTCGGCCCTTACGACCGCTCGAAGCCCTTGGTGATTGACCCCGAACTCGTCTATTCGACCTGCCTTGGTGGGGTTAGTGACTCAGCCAACGGCATTGCAGTCGATTCCTCCGGCGACGCCTATGTAACAGGCACGACTTATTCGGACAACTTTCCAACTGTGAACCCGTTCCAGGCGACCAAGAAATCCTCAGATACCACAGCCTTTGTAACTAAATTCAACGCAACTGGCACTGCGCTTGTCTACTCGACTTACCTGGGCGGAAGTGGGGGCGATACAGGCAATGCCATCGCGGTGGACTCGGCCGGGAGCGCCTACCTGACTGGCCAGACCTGTTCGAGCGATTTCCCCACCGCGCTTCCGCTGCAAGCGACCCTCAAGGGTTCTTGCGATCCGTTTGTGACCAAGTTGAATCCCGCTGGCACGAGCCTTGTTTATTCCACTTACTTGGGAGGCAGCAGCGGCAAGGATACGGCCACGGGGATCGCCGTCGATTCCTCCGGCAACGCCTACGTGACAGGGGCCGCGTCGTCGCCCGATTTTCCCACGGCTAACCCGTTGCAGCCGAGCCTCAAAGGATATGAGAACGCCTTTGTCAGCAAGCTGAATCCGTCCGGCTCTGCCCTAGTCTATTCCACCTATCTAGGCGGAAGCGATGGAGACAACGGCGCAGGAATCGCGGTGGATTCGTCGGGCAGCGCTTACCTGACCGGGGCCACGTCGTCGCCCGATTTTCCTACGGTTAACCCCATCCAGACTTATCAGTCGAAATATGGCGAGACTAATGCCTTTGTCGCCAAACTGAACCCGGGGGGCTCGGCCCTCGTCTACTCCACCTTCTTGGGCGGTAGTGGTGGTCCGAACCCTGGCCTTCTGGCGCTCGGCGACGAGGGACTTGGCATCGCCGTCGATTCCTCCGGCAACGCCTACTTGACTGGGGCCACTTGGTCGCCCGATTTTCCCACGGTCAATCCGATCCAGACCTACCAGTCGAAATTTGACGACAGTAATGCCTTCGTCTCCAAACTGAACTCGGCTGGATCGGCCCTCATCTACTCCACCTATTTGGGCGGCAGTGGTTGTACATATGACCTTGGCACCTTCATGCTCTGCGGTGACAGGGGACTTGGCATCGCCATCGATTCCAGCGGCGTTGCGTACGTGGCTGGGACAACCGCGTCCAGTGACTTCCCAACGGTCAACGCGATACAGGCTAGCAACAATGACAAAGGCGTGTCCTTGCCCACCCTTCCCTATACCGGGTTTGTGGCGTGCCTGAACGCGGCGGGCTCGGCTTTGGCTTACTCGACTTACCTTGGAGGAAACTACCTGGCTCAAGCCAACGCCATTGCTGTTGATTCGGCGGACAACGCCCACGTGGGTGGAGGAACCGGGACCGGGTTCCCGACTGTCAACCCCATCCAAGCAGGCAACGGCGGCGCCTTTGTGGTCATGATGTCACCGCCCCCGGCGGTGACATTGCTCCCAACAAGCCTCGATTTCGGGACGGTGCTGGGCGGCACGACCGGCCCGGAAAAAAGTGTGACTCTGACTCCCCTCAGCAGTGCTTCGGTGAGCCTGAGCAGCATCGCCGCGAGCGGCGACTTTGCGCTGGTGAACACCGCCACCTCTTGTCCATATAGCGGTGGGACTGTGACTGGCGGAGCCGCTTGCACGATTGACATCACGTTCACGCCTACGACAACCGACACCAGATCCGGGACTGTGACTATTACCTACACGGGCGAGGGCAGCCCGGAAACGATTGCGCTGAGCGGCGTTGGAATGGTGGCTGCCGCTAATCTCTATCCCGCAAGTTTGGCCTTCGGCAATCAGGATGAGGGGAATCCGAGCTCTCCACAGGTCGTGACACTCACGAATCCCAATACAATACCGCTCACTGTTAGCACCGTGACGATCTCGAGCGGTTGGACGGAAAGCAACAACTGCATGCCCGCCGTTGCCGCCAGCGCCAGTTGCGCGATCATCGTCAGTTTTCAACCGACGGTATACGGCCCTCAAACCGGCACACTTACAGTCACGGACTACGCCAACAATAGCCCCCAATCGGTAACACTCAGCGGTACGGGACTCACGCCCGTGGTCAGCCTCTCGGCATTGAGCCTGACCTTCGCCGCGCAAGCACTCTCGACGCAGAGCGCCCCCCAGACGATTACGGTAACCAATACAGGCAATGGAGCATTGACGCCTCTCACGATCAGCGTGAGCGGAGACTTTGCCGAGACCAACACATGCGCTGGGTCAGTAGCTCCCAACGCCAATTGCACCATCAGTGTTACTTTCACGCCTGCTACCGCCGGGACTCGAGGCGGCGCGCTTACGCTCACGGATAATGCCAGCAGCAGCCCCCAGACGGTGACCCTGAGCGGCACAGGGCTTGGGCCGGGTGTCGGCCTCTCCGCTACGAGCCTGACATTCCCGTCACAAACGGTTTCTACCCAGAGCGGACCACAGACAATCACACTGACGAACACCGGTAATGCGGCTCTCACTCCCCTCACCATCGCTCGCGCCGGCAGTTTCGCCGAGAAAAACACTTGCCCGGCCTCGCTTTCGGCGGGCGCCAATTGCACGATCAGCGTCAACTTCTCACCCCTTGGCGCCGGTAGTCAAAGCGGGACAATTACGCTGACGGACAACGCCGCCAACAGCCCCCAGACGATTCCGCTTTCGGGCACTGGAATGGACTTCGCGCTGTCCAGCACCACTGCGAGCCAGACGGTGAGCGCGGGGCAGACGGCAAATTACAATCTCGCGGTCGGCTCCGAAGACGGGTTCGCCCAGACGGTGAACCTGACGTGCACCGGCGCGCCCTCGGAATCCACGTGCACGCTCACACCCAACACAGTGACGCTGAACGGCACGGCATCCGCGACCGTAGCGGTGGCGATCTCGACCACGGCGCCGTCGCTGGCCCCGCCGCAGGGCAGATTCCTGCCGCCCGGCATGAAAGGATTGCGAGGGATGTTCTGGCTGTATGCGTTGTTCTGGCTGACGAGCGTTCTGGCGCTAGCCGGAGCCAGGAAGCGTCGCGCCGCGTGGCTGCTGGGCGCAGGCCTGCTGGTCGTGATGTTGTGGAGCGCCTGCGGAGGAGGAGGAAACCACCTGACGACTTCGCCACCCATTTCTGGGACGCCGGCGGGGGCCTACACTGTGGACGTCACGGCGACGGATGCCTCGACTTCCACGCTTACCCACACGATTCAATTGACTCTGACGGTGAACTGATCCGCCGGCTATTCTCCGGGCGCCGCACCGCCGAGACGCAGAGGCGCAGAGGATTGAAGAGAGGAGAAGTTGTCTCCGCGCCTCCGCGACTCTGCGGTAAGACGCCAGGCGATCCGATGCCTTGCATCTGCTTCGCAGGCGGAGTATAGTGTGCGCGATTGAATTCGTTTGCGGCATAGAGGTGCCCATGTTTACCGCGCTCATCCCAAAGTCGCATACCGCGACGAGGGGCATGGTGATTTACTGGGCTGGCGTATCTCTAGTTTTCTTGGGGAGTCTTTGGTTTAGTTTTCATGAAGGTTGGAAAGCAGGGAACGAGATTTCTGCCAAGCCCGTGATGTCTGGGGCTCAGGCACAGCTCGTAGCGAGCTTTGGGAAGCTACCCCTTAGTTTCGAGGCGAATCAGGGGCAGGCTGATGGACGGGTGAAGTTCCTCTCGCACGGGCATCGATACGCCATGTTTCTCACCCGTGATGAAACGGTGTTGGAACTGCAGGAGTCAGGAGTCAGGAGTCAGGATCGAAGAGCGAAGAGCGAAAAACGAAAGGCGAAAATGAGTTCGTTAGGCTGCGGCTCGACGGCGCGCGGCCCAACGCCGAGGTGAGCGGACAGGACGAACTGCCGGGGAAGGTCAACTATTTTATTGGCAACGACCCAAAGAAGTGGCGCGCGAACGTCCCCACCTACGCGAAGGTAGCATACCGGGATGTTTATCCCGGCATCGACCTGGTTTACTATGGCAACCAGGACGGGGAACTCGAGTATGACTTCATCGTCGCGCCCGGCGCCGACGCGAACGCCATTGCACTGGACGTAGGGGCGGGCCTTGTGCCCGCCCAAGGGCGACCACAAGGGTCGCCGCTACGAATTGACCGCGACGGCGACCTCGTGATTTCAGCCAAAGGCGGCGAGATCCGATTCCACAAGCCAGAAATCTACCAACCCGGCGAAGGCTCGTCACTCGTCACTCGCCACTCGTCACTGGTTCAAGGCGGCTTCGTTCTGAGCGCTCGCAATCGCATTCACTTCGCAGTCGGCCCTTACGACCACTCCAAGCCCTTGGTGATTGACCCCGAACTCGTCTATTCGACCTACCTCGGCGCGGATAATGGCACAGACAGGGCCAACGGCATTGCTGTGGATTCTTCCGGCAACGCCTACGTTACCGGCATGACCGTTTCGGACAACTTTCCGACTGTCAACCCGTTCCAGGCGACGAACAAATCCCCGGATGGCACTGTCTTTGTAACCAAATTCAACGCAACCGGCACTGCCCTTGTCTACTCTACCTACCTGGGCGGCAGTGGGGGCGACGCGGGCGAAGCCATCGCCGTGGACTCCGCCGGAAGCGCCTACGTGACCGGTTGGACTTGTTCGAGCGATTTTCCCACAGCTCTTCCGCTGCAAGCGAGCCTCAAGGGTAATTGCGACCCGTTTGTGACCAAGTTCAATCCCGCCGGAGCGGGCCTTGTCTATTCTACTTACCTTGGAGGCAGCAGCGGCAATGACAGAGCCACGGGGATCGCGGTCGATTCTTCGGGCAACGCCTACCTGACGGGGGACGCCTATTCAAGCGATTTTCCCACGGCGAACCCGTTGCAGCCGAGCCTCAACGGCTTCGAGAACGCTTTTGTCAGTAAGCTGAACGCGGCCGGCTCCGCGCTTGTCTATTCCACCTACCTGGGCGGCAGCAATGGGGACGGCGGCGGAGGTATCGCGGTGGATTCGTCGGGCAACGCGTATGTAACCGGCTTCACTACTTCCAGCAACTTTCCCACCGTCAACCCCTTTCAAGCGGCTCCGGGCAGATCCGACAATATGTACGGCACGGCGTTTGTGGCCAAATTGAACCCTGCCGGCTCGGCCCTGGTCTATTCCACCTATCTGGGCGGCAGTGTTGAGGAAGAGGGGAGGGGTGTAGCGGTCGATTCCTTCGGCAATGCCTATGTGACGGGGGGCACGTGGTCGCCGGATTTTCCCACCGTCAATCCGATCGAGACCTACCAGTCGAAATCTGGCGCCGATAACGTCTTCGTCACTAAATTTAACGCGGCCGGCTCAGCCCTCGTCTATTCGACATTTCTCGGAGGCAGCGGTTGTTTATATAACGCTGGCCCTAGTGATTGCGGCGACGAAGGACTTGGCATCGGCATCGACTCCAGAGGCGTGGCCTACGTTGCCGGGGAAACTGCCTCACCTGACTTCCCCACGGCGAACGCGATCCAAACCACGAATGGAAACACGAGCGGCGGAGGAGAGGAGTTCACCGGATTCGTGGCCTGCCTGAACGCCGCCGGGTCGGCTCTGGCCTATTCCACTTACCTGGGCGGAAACACCTACGCGATAGCCAATGCGATTGCTGTTGATTCCTCTGGCGACGCATATGTGACCGGAATAAGCAGCGGTAACTTTCCCACCGTCAACCCGGTGCAATCGAGTCCAGGAGCCGCCTTCGTGGCCATGATCTCGCCGCCCCCAGCGGTCACCTTCTTCCCTGGCACACTCAATTTCGGAACCGTGCTCGGCGGCACGACGAGTCCGGCAGAGAGCATCACGCTAACCCCTATCAGCAATGCGGCCGTCAGCCTTACCAGCATCACCGCCAGCGGCGACTTTGCGCTAGTCACTATGGCCAACTCCTGCGCTTACGGTGGCGGCTCGTTAAGTGGGGGATCTACTTGCGCGATCAATGTGACCTTTACGCCTACCGACACAGGGACGAGAACCGGCGCGCTGACTATTACCTACACGGGAGCGGGCAGCCCTGAAACCATCGCGTTGAGTGGCACCGGAACCGCGCCCGCTGCGACGCTCTCCCCCGCGAGTTTGACCTTCAGCGGCCAGGATGCGGGGAGTACGAGTTCTCCGCAAGTCGTGACCCTCATGAATCCCGGCACGGTGCCCCTCACGGTCAGCAACGTGGCGATCTCGGCCGGTTGGACGCAGAGCAATAACTGCATGCCCGCCGTTGCCGCCAATTCCAGTTGCACGATCAATGTAATGTTCGCGCCTAGTGTTTATGGACCCCAAACCGGCTCGCTGACGCTGACCGATTACGCCAGCAACAGCCCACAAACGGTGACGCTGAGCGGAACAGCGCTGGCGCCGGTCGCAAATCTGTCGACCAGTTCCCTCAACTTCGCCGGGCAGACCGTCTCGACGCAAAGCGCCCCGCAGACGATAACCCTGACGAACGCGGGCAATGGCACTCTGACTCCCCTCAAGATCACTCGAACCGGTAGCTTCGCCGAGACCAACACTTGCGGCAGTTCCGTGGCGGCCGGCGCGAGTTGCGCGATCAGCGTCACTTTCTCGCCCATCGGCGCCGGGAGTGCAAGCGGCACGCTGACCCTGACGGACAACGCCAGCACCAGCCCGCAGACGGTCGAGCTTTCGGGCACTGGAATCGACTTCGCGCTGTCCAGCACCACTACGAGCCAGACGGTGAGCGCGGGGCAGACGGCAAATTACAATCTCGCGGTCGGCTCCGAAGACGGGTTCAGCCAGGCGGTGAACCTGGTGTGCACCGGGGCGCCCACGGCATCCGTTTGCACGGTCACGCCCAATACTGTGACCCCGAACGGCACGTCAGCCGCGAGCGTAGCGGTGGCCGTTTCGACTACGGCGTCCATTTCGCAACTCGCTCCACCTGCGGGAAGACTCTTGCCGCCGGGCTTTACGAGCTTGGGCCGAGTGTTCTGGCTGTATGGTATATTGGGGCTGGCAAGTTTGGCGACGCTGGCTGCCGCCAGGAAGCGTCGCGCCGCGTATCTTCTGGGCGCGTGCTTGCTTCTGGCGATGCTGTGGACCGCTTGCGGCGGTGGGTCGAACACTCCTGCTCCCAAGACCATCCCCGGTACGCCTGCGGGGACTTACACCGTGGTAGTCACGGGAACCGCCGCCTCGACTTCCACCCTCACCCACACGATCAATCTCACCCTGACGGTGAATTGAGGTCGGCGTGGTCCCCCTCCTTGGCTGCCTTATCTCCCCTCCAAAGCCAAGGAGGGGCGGAGGGTGGTTAAGTTGTGTGATGAGTTTGTGCCCGCTTGGGACGTGATCTTCGAGAGAGCCCGCTCCCTGCTTAACCGGGTTAGGGGGTGGCTGATGGAGGACGCACTCGAACCGGCCACCCCCTGTCTCCCGCTCCGCCGAGGAGAGGCAGTTCAAGCTTACCTTGCTAACTGGCTCACGGTGTCGGCGGCCGCTTCAAGCGGAAATGAGACGTGAACCGTTTCCTCATCCGAGTCTACGTCGATAAAAACAGACCCCTGCAACTTGAAGACTCTCACATGCTCGCGACGGCTATCTACCTCAACTAGCGGGCCGTCGGCGCATCGCGCGAGTTCTTCGCTGGCCGCTTTAATGGTCGGAAGCCATGGCCTGATTTTGTCGCGAGCGTCGTGGAGTTTGCTCCTGGGGATCATAAATGCAGCCACCGGGGCAACGGCGGCGGGCAAAATCAAATGGATGTGGTTGCCACCTTGGCTCTTTTCCCGCACATCGACCCTTACCGCCCCCTCGTTACAGACAACCACAGCGCCTGCCGTGAAGACCCCGAGCGTCCCTGCGAGAACTGCCATGCCTGCCGTCATAATCCACCGCCTTTTGGTGACTTACTTGGAGTGCGGCAGCGAAGCTGCCGCCTTCGAATTTCGGCTCGAAAGCGGTAGCTCGCGCTAATGCAATCCAAGGCGGCAGCTTCGCTGCCGCACTCCAAACTATCAGTCCGCGGTATTATTCGAATCCACCCAGATGCGAACGTCGTCGCTGCCGTCCTTCACGGTGACCAACTCCAGATTCTGGTATTCGTCGAGAGCACGCACTGCCGCCAGCACATTCAGTTCGTCGTTGGGGCCTGAGAGCAGGGCGTGTGCGACCCTAAATGGAATCTTGATGTCTACCGTGTTTGTCGTTTTCGAAGCCTGGTCCTTCTTCGCGCCGCGCTTGCGGTTCTCGTGAACTTTGATGAGCAGGAACTCCCCGGCTTTTGCAACCTCCACGTTTTGATCCTTCGACTCGACGGTGACGTACTGGTTGTCCTGCGTCTTGCGCACCGCTTCCAGCAAGGCGCGCACATCCACTTGGTCAAAGGCATGGCCTTCCACCTTGACTCTGCCTTCGTAGAGCTTGTCACATTTGATCGTGGGAAGAACGGCTTCCGCCAGGCTCAGTGGAATGTTGACGCGCACCCGATCTCCGTCCGGACCCGACTCGGTGACCCGGATGTGTATCCAACGGTCCGCGGGCAACGCCAGCGCCGCAAAGACCAACATGCCAACCATCACGCCAACTGTTTTCTTCATCATCGGGGACCACCTCCTCACTCTAAAGCGAGGAACGCAGTGGGACCTGGGAAAGTTCCACGATTTTTGATTTTGTGGTGCGGGCGTCTCGCCCGCTGACGCGCGGGCGGGACGCCCGCGCCACAAAATAACCGGAAAGGGCCGGCAACCTGAGATTGGGCTCCGGTGTCTAAGCCAAAGAACGGCGAACACGTTTAGTCAACACGCCGCTTTGCTACTTTCCAATACGAGGGGGGATTTAATGCGGAGATTAATAGTCACAAGTGCATTAATGGTTTTGCTTGCGGGCATCGCGAATGCCCAGCAGAAGCCCAGTGGCCTAGCTGAGACGAAAGTCGCGGCGGAGTCGCAGGAGCGATTGCCGGTGAAACGAGTGGTGCTCTACAAGAACGGAGTTGGCTACTTCGAGCACTCCGCGCGGGTACGCGGCACGCAGGAGCTCAACATCGACTTCACGACGGCACAGCTTAATGACGTCCTCAACTCGCTCACCGTGGTGGACCTCGGCTCAGGCCGGATTAGCGGTGTGCGGTTCAACTCGATTGCGCCCCTCAGCGAGCGGCTGAAGGCGCTTCGATTGCCCCTCAGCGAGGGGACTTCGCGGGATGATTTTCTCAACGCCCTGCGCGGCACAAGAGTGGAGGTGCATAACGGTTCGGCGTCCGGCGCGGGCCGAGTGTTGAGCGTCGAGACACGCAAGACCCTCAACCCCAAAGGCGAGCAACTGATGGAAGTCACCGAACTTTCCCTTGTAACCGATGGGGGCGAACTGCGCAGCTTCGAGATGGGGCCGGCCACTTCGGTGCGCATCGCCGATCGCGACCTGAGCGATGATGTGGGGCGTTACCTGAACCTCATCGGGTCTGCCAAGGCCATGGACTTGCGCCGCATGACCATCTCCGCCACAGGCGAGGGCGAACGCGACGTGTTTGTGAGTTACATCAGCGAAGTGCCGGTTTGGAAGAGCA
>Ga0187888_1000765_pt1 | contig 33945 bp, 32 predicted proteins | sample June2016WEW_7_40_FD_132987 | JGI IMG/M metagenome (GOLD analysis project Ga0187888, IMG submission 132987) | Peatland microbial communities from SPRUCE experiment site at the Marcell Experimental Forest, Minnesota, USA - June2016WEW_7_40 | ecosystem: Environmental > Terrestrial > Soil > Wetlands...
ACAACGATCTTGGGGCGACGATACACCAAGGCTTCCCGAAGGCCAAAGGCGTATACGTTCGTGCCGACCAACAAACTATTTGGGACCCCATCGCGCAGATGACGTCGGCGCTGGGCGCGGCTGGATTCCAGGTGAACATGGTCACGCAGCCGCTCGAAAACACAGCCACAGGGCAGCACTAATGTCCGCGCATGCCGACATCTTCGATCGGAAGGACCCGCTTACGAAGTGGTTCGCCGGGTCGTTGGCGGTGCACGCGCTGGTGGCGGCGGCGATTCTGAGCGCCGGGCTGATCCACGGAAAGACCCAGCAATGGGGCGATCCGCATGGCGGCGGGATGGGCTCGGTGGCGGTGAATCCGGTGAAGAGCATTCCACTGCCGCCGCATAGCGGGCCGGTGAACCCGGTGGCCAACGACACGGAATCGTCGGTGCCGACGCCGCCTCCCAAAGCCAAACCGCAGCCGAAGACGCTGGAAGAAGACGTCACCGCGATTCCGTTGAAGGGCGAAACCAAGAAAAAGAAGAAGAAAGAAGTTGCGGCCGCGCCGAACAAGTGGCGCGAGGGGCAGCGCGATTTACCGAATCAGGTTTACAGCGACGTGGGCCAAGCGCTTTCCTCGCCCATGTTCGAGCGGCACGGCGGCGGCGGCATCGGGGTGGGTAACGATTCGCCGTTCGGCACGCAGTTCGGATGGTACGCCAAGTTGCTGTGCGACAAGGTGGGGCAGAGCTGGCGGACGAATGGGCTCGATTCACGAAGCAATGTGGCCGTGGTTAGCTTCACCATCCGGCGGGACGGCTCGCTAGGCGGCGCGCCGCGCCTGACGCAGCGGAGCGGCAACGACGCCTTGGACATTTCCGCACAGCGGGCCATTCTGGACGCAGCGCCGTTCCCTGCCCTGCCGCAGCAGTTCAATAAGAACGAAGCGGAAGTACAAATGCGATTCAGCTTGAATTGAGGCTGCGATGAGGAAGATTCTTCTCGTTCCGTCGGCACTAGCCGTTCTAAGTGGCGCCGCTTGGCTGGTGGCGCAGGATATGAGTTTGGAAGTCAATAAGAACCGCGCCAAGCCGCGCATTGCTCTGCCCGAATTCCGAGGGGCCGGCGATGCGCAGAGCTACATGGGCGCGTTCAACCAGACTTTGCAGGAAGACATCCGCACCTCGGGATTCCTGGATGTGGCGCCGTCCACCATGTATCCGAAGTCGGTTCCGCAGCAGGTTTCGGACTGGCGCATGCCCCAGGCGCCGGCGCGATTGCCAAAATCGCGGCGCGGGGAGATGGTGGCAGCGCCCGATGGCGGCGGATATTGGTTAAGCGATTGGGCGAATCCGCCGGCCAGCGCGAACTATCTGGCCTTCGGGTATACGGCCGTCCAGAACGGCGTGCTGGTGCTCTACGGGAACCTCTTCGACGTCACGCGGGCGAATCCCACCGACGCGCAGATGCTCAACAAGCGGTACCTGGCCTCCACCGCCGACGATAAAGGCGCGCGCGACCTGGCTCACCAGTTTGCGGCCGATATCCTGGCGTTGTTCGGCGGCCAATCGCTGGCGGGCACGCATATTTACTATGTGCACCAGGCATCGAAAATGACGCCCAAGGAAATCTGGGTGATGGATTTCGACGGCCGGAACCAGCGCCAGATCACGCACTTCAATGCGCTCACGATTGAGCCGTCGGTGTCGCCCGACGGCTCCAAGATTGCGTTTACCAGTTACGCGAAGGGCCGCCCCATGATTTTCGTGTTCTCGGTCGACCCGGTGCGCGACCTGCGGTTTTACAACCAGGTCGCTTCGATGAACGGCCAGCCTTCCTTTACGCCGGACGGCAAGCAGATCGTTTATTCCTCGTCGGCGGGAGGGTGCTGCCGGGTTTTCATCGCCAACCTGGACGGCAGCGGGTTCCAGGCCGTTACCTCGCCCGGCTCCATCGATGCGGAGCCGAAAGTAAATCCGAAGACCGGCCAGACGATCCTGTTTTCGTCGGGCCGTTCCGGGCCGGAGCAGGTCTACCTCATGAGCATCAACGGAACCGATATCGAGCGGCTGACCGATGGGACGGGCGAGGCATCCAATCCGGTCTGGAATCCGGACGGGCAGCATTTGGCATTTGCCTGGACGCGGGGCTATGCGCAGGGCAGATTCAACATATTCATAATGGACGTGGGCAGCCGGCAGTATGTGCAGCTCACGCACGATGAAGGGCGAAACGAGAACCCCAGCTTCGCGCCGGGGGGAACGCACCTGGCGTTCATGTCGACGCGGAGCGGCAGGGAGCAGATTTACACCATGCTGGCGACCGGAAGCGGCCCGCGGGCGCTGACGGCGCAGGGTTACAATTACAGTCCAGTATGGGGCAAGTAGTTCGCGCAGCGGCGATGCCGCGCGCCGATTTCGAAAATCTAGTGAAATGAGGAGGCGACGTTCATGTTGAGCAGCAAACAGAGGATCCTGATCGCAAGTATAGGACTAAGCCTGGTCGTATTCGCAGGCTGCAAGAAGAAGGCGCCGGCCGCAACACCGCCGCCGCCACCAGTTCCGGCGCCGGCACCGGCCCCGCCGCCGAAGCCGCCGGCTCCGGCGGTCACGCAGTTCACGGCCGAGCCTAGCGCCATCCAGCGGGGGCAGTCTTCCACGTTGAGATGGGAGGTGAGCGGCGATATCTCGAGCGTATCCATCGATCAGAGCATCGGCGCGGTACAGAACACGGGCAACCGGCAGGTGTTTCCGCAAGATTCCACCACGTACACGCTCACGGCCACGGGCGGGGGCGGAACCTCGACGGCCAGCGCGACTGTGACCGTAACGGCGCCGCCGCCGCCGCCGCCACCGCCGCCGGCTCCCATCCAGAAGACAGCGGCGGACCGCATCGCCGGCGAACTGCAGGATGCGTACTTCGATTACGATAAGAGCAGCCTGCGGAGCGACGCACAGACCACGCTGACCGAAGACGCCACCGCGTTGAAGAGTATTCTGAGCGATTTCCCCAGCGTGACCATCGTGATCGAAGGGCATTGCGACGAACGCGGTTCCGCGGAGTACAACCTGGGGCTGGGAGACCGCCGCGCCAGCTCGGCCCGCGATTTTCTGGTTCAACTCGGCGTGCCGGCCGATAAGATCCATACCATCAGCTACGGCAAAGAGCGGCCGCAGTGCACGGAATCGACCGAATCCTGCTGGCAGAAAAATCGCCGCGCGCACTTCGCGCCGGGGCAATAGCGGGCTTGAGCAAATAGAGCCACCGATGAACACGGATGAACACAGATAAAAAAGTTCACGAGTGTTGATCGGCGCTTTGTGGGGCGGACCCCCTGGTCTGCGCGGGACGCCCCCGTCCCGCTCTTCTCCAGGAGGGTCGCGGGGAACAGGGCGTGGGTGCTTAACCGATCCGGGGATTTCGCAATTTAGGCACGCCAACCGCTCCCTAACGGTCGCGGCTCGGTTGCGAATGCCGCCTGTTTGCAATCACTTGCCGAGCCGCGACCGTAAGGGGGCGGTTGGCGGGAACGGATTTCCCCAGATCGGTTAAGCACCCCCAGGGCGTCCACCCCACAAGCTTGGGAACGCACGGTAGTACGATAGTGTTCGAGGGTAGTTGCGGGCGAGCTGTCGATGGTTTGCCCTTTGTTGAATGAGGAAAAACGTATGCTCCGACGTCTTTGCGTGTTGACTCTGGCCTGCTCGCCGGCACTCATGTGGGGCGCCAGCAAAGAAATCATGGAGCTGCAGCGCGACGTGGCCTTGTTGCAGGATCAGGTCAAGCAGCTTCAGCAATCGCAGGACAAACAATTGTCCGCGATCACCGAGTTAGTACGCCAGGCCCTGGATACAGCCAATCGCGCCAACACCAGCATCGCCGTCATGCAGAGCAGTTTCCAGGACTCGGTGAAAAACGAGAAGAACGACGTTGTGGCGCCGGTGGTGGGACTGAGCACACGCATGGACTCGATGTCCAACGACTTTCGCACCGTGCAACAGGCCGTCGGCGATCTGACCAGCGCGGTGCAAAAGCTGCAGGCGCAGTTGACCGATGTGGGCAATGCGGTGAAGGTGCTGCAACCGCCGGCGGCGCCGCCGCCGGGGACCGGGCCGGCGGGCGCCACCTCCAGCGGTCCCACGATTTCGGCAACCGATCTCTACAACAACGCGAAGGGCGATTACACCGGCGGCAAGCTCGATATTGCCTTGCAGGAATACAGCGACTATTTGAAATATTACGGCAATACCGACCTGGCGCCCAACGCCCAGTTCTTCATCGGCGTCATTCACTACTCGCAGAGCAACTACGACCAGGCGCTGAACGACTTCGACGCGGTGACCGAAAAATACCAGGACAACAACAAGACGCCCGACGCGCTCTACTACAAGGGACTGACGTTGCTGAAGATGACGCGCCGTACCGACGCCTACCAGGAATTCAAAGAAGTGATGCAGCGCTTCCCCCAGAGTTCCGCCGCGCCGCAAGCTTGTACCAAGATCAAGGACCTGGGATACCACTGTCCGGCGACCGGGGCGCCTAGCAGGAAAAAGAAGTAAGAAGCATCCTGGTGCCCGTCACTTTCGAAGAGATTGCGGAGTGGATCGAACTGCCGCTGCTGGCGCCGGAGCTTAGCGCGTCCGAGGTGTGGGCGGGGCTGGAATTAGCCAAGAGCAACCGGCTGGGCGCGGTGGCGGTGCGTCCGTGCGATTTGGACGTGGCGCTGCGAGGGTTGGCCGGCGCCGCTACGCGGGCGGTTGCGGTTGCCGGGTTCCCGCACGGGACGCAAAACACCGCGACGAAGCTGTACGAAGTTCGCGACCTGGTGCGGCGGGGCGCGAAGGAAATCGCCCTGGTGGTGGGCACGGCGCAACTGCGGTCGCGCGAGTTTCAGCACGCGCAAACGGAGCTGCTGCAGGCCGCGGAGGCGTGTCACAAAGAGGGCGCCAAGTTGACGGCGATTCTCGAGTGCGCGCATCTCAGCGAGGAATTGAAAGTGGTGGCGGCGCGGGCCGCCGAGCGGGCGGAAGCCGATGCGCTGGCCACCGGGACCGGATTCGGACCGGCCGTCGCTTTGGACGCCGTGCTACAGGATGTCGCGCTGCTGCGGCGGAATCTGCCGGAAGAAGTGGGCGTCCACGCGGTGGTCACGGCGACTGGCATGGACCAGATCGAGAGCCTGCGCGCCGCCGGAGCGAGCCGCGTGCAGAGCGCCATCACCGCGATTATGGAAGAGTGGAAATCGCGGCAGAGCGCGGGAGTGACAGCGACAGGCCAGGAGGCCTGTCCCACTTAGTGCATCGTCTCCAGGTAGGCGCCGGTGGTGGCGTCGATATACACGGAAAAGCTGGAAGTGCCGGCCGATTCGCCCCAGATGACGCGCCACGTGGGGCCGGGGAAGCGATCGGTCTTTTCGAGCACATAGGTGATGGGCTTTCCGGGATTTTTCCGCTCGTAGTCCACCGCCTTGGTCTTGGCCGTGGCCAGGGCGGCGTCGGTATCGACCTTGACCGCGGCGATGAGAAACGGACTGTCGGCATGCGAGCCCGAAAAAGGCTCCTCCTGGCCCGCAAACGCGCCTTTGTGCAGATTGGGCTCAATGTCCACGGCCGACCACGTGTAGGACTTGGCCGAGCCGAGGCTGGGGGAAACGAAAGTCGCTTCCCATTCGGCGGCCTTGTCCGGTACCTCCGGCACTTCGGTCAGATGGACGCTGTCGAGTTTCAAAACCTGCGCGTCCAGCGCCCAGGTGCGGGCCAGTTGATACATCTTGAATAGGGCGCTCTGGCCGGTTACGGGCTGCGGCGAGGCGGTTTCTTTGGTCGCGGCCGGCTGAGACGAGGATTGGTTCGAACAGCCGCTCAGAACACACACAGCCGCGGCCACTGCCAATGCGGCTTTCGTCATAATACTCCCAAGCGCCATTCTAACAGGCGGGTGGGGCTGGCACAGACTTCAGTCTGTGAGATTTAACTCTCGTACCGGAGTTGCGCGCAAGCGGAGAGGAGTATAATTCATGGCACGGGGGTGAGTAACGATGATCGTTCACACTTTTCGGACTTGGATCCCGTGGGTAGCGGCCGCGCTCGCGATTCCCATCGCGGCGGCACAAGGCAGGGGAACGAGCGGCACCGGCGGCACCGGGACTCCAAACACGGGCACGACGCGCTCGACTACTACTTCTCCCACCACGACCGGCAACACTTCGACTACGACGACTCCGTCCCCTACGACGCCGATTTTTCTTTCCGGGCGGGTGCAGATGGAAGATGGCACACCGCCTCCTGAAGGGGTACGCATCGAGCGCGTCTGCGGTGGGTCTATCCACACGGAAGGTTTCACCGACACGAACGGCAACTTCGGCATTCAGATCGGCAGCGTGGAGAACGCGGCATACCAGGACGCGAGCGACACGGGTTCGGATGGGTTGCGGTCCATGGGAGGCACGGGAGGGGGAAACAGTGGAGGATTCAACAACGGGCTCGGCGGCGGCGTTACGGACCGGCGGCTGACGAATTGCGATTTGCGCGCCAGGCTCGGCGGCTACCGTTCGCAAAGCATCTCGCTTACCGGCCGGCGGCCGATGGATAACCCCGATGTTGGCGTGATCCTGCTGCACAAAGACAGCGGCGAAGGCGCCACGACGGTGGCGGCCAGCTCGCTTGCCGCTCCCAAGGACGCCCGCAAGGCATTCGATAAAGCGCAGGACCTGATGCAAAAGGGCAAGGTCAACGACGCCTATAAGAATTATCAAAAGGCGGTATCGCTCTACCGCGGTTATGCCGCGGCGTGGTGCGAGATGGGAAGGATCGAAGCCGGGTCGGGGCAGTTCGACAAGGCCGTTCTGTCGTTCCGCGAAGCGGTGAAGGCGGACGCGAAGTACGCCGATGGCTACGTGCAACTGGGGGCTCTGGCGGTGCGCGATAAGAACTGGCAGGAGGCCGCGGATCTTACCGGCCAAGCCTTGAAGCTGAACTCGTTCGACTATCCCCTGGCATGGTTTGACAATGCGGTGGCCAACTACAACCTCAACCACATGGAAGAGGCCGAAAAGAGCGCCGTCAAGACCGAGCGTCTGGACACGCGCCACCGGTACCCTCAGGCGGAATATCTGGAGGGGCTGATCCAGATCAACCGGAGAGATTACAAAGCAGCGGCGGAGTCGATCCGAGGTTACTTGAAGAGGGCTCCGGACGCCGCGGACGCAACCCAGGCGCGCGACCAACTGGCAAAGATCGAAGCGTTGGCTACGGCCGAGCCGGGCAAGTGAGCTGGAAGAAGCTTTCAGCGATCAGCTTTCAGCTAAAACTGATCGCGTGCACACCGCCGGTTTAGCTGAAAGCTGATCGCTGACTGCTGACCGCTCTCTTACCGGCCGGGAACTCCCAGCCAGCCGCGGGTGAACACATCGGCGAGCGTAAAGGACACCATGAATCCCAACCAGAGGATGGTGCCCGCCATGGCGAGCTGGGTGAGTTTGCCGCTGTGCCGCAGGTGCATGAAAAACAGCGCCACGAGCATCATCTTGACTACCGCGATGGAGAGGGCGACGACCACGCTGAAAGGCCCGAGGTCGACAAACGCCACGGCGGTGGTCAGCCCCGTCAGCGCCAGCAGCGAGATCCAAACTATGGCGTAGGTTTTTACCGAATCGATATGGTTCGTCATGGTTGTTCCAACGGGCTATTTCAGGTGCCGGTCGATCAAATACAACAGCGGGAACAGAAAGATCCAGATGATATCCACGAAGTGCCAGTAAAGGCCGGCGATATCGACGGGAGTCATGTACTCGGCAGAGAATTTGCCGCGGAGGGACCAGATCAGCAGCCAGGTCATGAGGCCGGCGCCGACCACCATGTGGAGGGCGTGCAAGCCGGTCATGGCAAAATACAGCGAAAAGAACAGTTGCGCCGGACCCTGGTTGGCGATTCCCTCGAAGTGGAAGTGGGTGCCCGGCACATGGTGCTCGGCGAACTTTTCGCTCCACTCGAAAGCCTTGACGCCGAGGAAGACCAAGCCGAGCAACAGGGTGAGAACGATGTTGACGGCCAGGGCTGTCTGGCGGCCCAACTGAGCCGAGCGCACGGCCAGCACCATGGTGAAGCTGCTGCACAGCAGGACGGCGGTATTGGCGGCGCCGATGTAGACGTTCAGGCTGCTGGAGGTCACGGCGAAGGTTCCGGGATAGAGGGCGCGGTACACGATATACGCCAGAAACATGCCGCCGAAGAACATGATTTCCGTGATCAGGAAGATCCACATCCCGAACGTGGAAGCGTCCTTTTGCTGCTCGGCGGTATCGAACTGAACTTGTAAAGCGGGGGATGCCGCGTGTGCGTGATCAGCCAACGGAGGTTACCTCTTCGGGAACGGTCGTATAGTCGTATGCCCCGTAGGTCACCACGGGCAATTCGTCGAAATTGTGCAGCGGCGGCGGCGACGACGTTCTCCACTCCAGGCCGGTAGCGTGGTAAGGGTTGTCGCCGGCGAGCGGGCCGTACTTATAGGACCAGACGAGATAGATCATCGGCATCAAATAGCCGACCGCCAGCACCGAAGCGCCCATGGTGGACATCACGTGCAGCACCTGAAACTCGGGCGGATAAACGTGGTAGCGGCGGGGCATGCCCAGATAACCCAGAATGAACTGGGGGAAGAAGGTTAGATTGAAGCCCACGAACACGACGGCCGCCGACAGCTTGGCCCATCCTTCGGGGTACATTCGCCCGGTGATTTTCGGCCACCAGAAGTGCAGACCGCCGAGGAAGGCCATGATGGCGCCCCCGACCATGATGTAGTGAAAGTGCGCCACCACAAAATAGGTATCGGTGACGTGCACGTCGATGCCGAGACTGGCCACAAACAGCCCGGTGAGGCCGCCGATGGTAAACAGGCCGATGAAACCGAAGGCGTACAGCATCGGCGTCTCGAAGGAGATCGAGCCCTTGTATAAGGTCGCGGTCCAATTGAAAACCTTGATGGCGGAGGGAATCGCGACCGCGTAACTCAGGAACGAGAACACCATTCCCGCGTATACCGATTGCGTGCTGACGAACAGGTGATGTCCCCAAACCAGAAATCCGAACACGGCAATGGCCATGCTCGAGCCGGCCACAAAGTGATACCCGAAGATCGCCTTGCGCGAGAAAGTGGAAATCAATTCGCTGATCACTCCCATGGCCGGCAGAATCATGATGTAAACCGCCGGGTGGGAATAGAACCAGAACAGGTGCTGAAAGAGGACGGGGTCGCCGCCCAGGGCCGGGTCGAAGATGCCGATGTGAAAGACCCGCTCGCATAAGACCAGGATGAGGGTCACCGCAAGCACCGGAGTGCCCAGCACCTGAATCACGCTGGTGGCATAGTGGGCCCACACGAACAGCGGCATGCGGAACCAGGTCATGCCGGGAGCGCGCATGCGGTGTATGGTGACGATAAAGTTCAGGCCGGTCAGGATGGAGCTGAACCCGGCCACAAAAATTCCGAGCGCCGTGGCAATCACCCACGAGTTGGAATAGGTGGTGCTATAGGGAGTGTAGAAAGTCCAGCCAGTATCCACGCCGCCGGCCAGCATGGCGAATAACGCGAACAGGCCACCCACCACCAGCAGATACCAGCTCAGCAGATTGATGCGCGGGAAGGCCAGATCGCGCGCGCCGATCATCATGGGTATGAGAAAGTTGCCCAGCGTGGCCGGAATGGACGGAATCAGGAAGAAGAAGATCATCGTGATTCCGTGCATGGTGAACAGCCGGTTATAGGTGTCGGACGATACCAGGTCGCCCTGCGGGGTGAGCAGCTCGATGCGGATCAGGGTGGCGAAAGCGCCGCCGATGAAGAAAAACAGCGTAATCGTGAACAGGTATAACAGAGCGATGCGCTTGTGGTCCTTGGTCAACAGCCACGACTTGAGCCCGTAGCCGGCAGTTAGATAATTCTCTGTTTCCGTTGCCATCATGTTTCTTTACCGATTGGATGCCTGCGCCACCCCTGGCGCGGGGGCCGGCGGCTTAGGCGTCAGCGACTTCACGTATTCCACCAATTCCAGCACGTCCTCTTCCGTGACTTGCCCCTGGAAAGTCGGCATGAGCGGCTGGTAGCCGAAGACCACCTTGGCGTCGGGACGCAGAATGGATTCCCGAATGTAAGCCTCGTCCGCCTTCACCACCTGGCCGTCGGTCAGTTTTACGCTCGAGCCGAATACATTCACCAGGGTCGGGCAGCGGCCGGAATTGTCGGGCTTGTGGCAATTGGAGCAGGCCAGGTCGTTGAACAGCTTCTCGCCGCGCTCCGCCAGGGTGCCGGTTCTATTGCCGCCGCTCAGCCAGTTCTGGTAGTCTTCCGGCGACAGCACGTAGATCCAGCCGATCATGCCGGAATGCTTGGTGCCGCAGTATTCGGCGCAGAAGAGGTGAAACTTGCCGGTCTGGGTCGGCGTGAACCAGGTGGTGGAGTAGCGGCCCGGCACCACGTCCTGCTTGGTGCGGAACGCGGGCACATAGAACGAGTGGATGACGTCTTCCGACGTCATAGTAAGGCGGATGGGGCGGCCGACCGGAATGTGGAGCTCGTTGATTTCGCGCTGGCCCTCCATGTGCTCCAGCTTCCACATCCACTGCTTGCCGACTACATAAATGGGCAGCGCGTTTTGGGGCGGACGGCTTTCGCGGAAGAAAATATCCGCGCCCCAACCGAACATCACCATGGCCAACCCGAAAGGAATCACCGACCATACAATTTCGACCAAGATGGGGGGGTGAATGTCGCGAGGAATGCCGTCGTTCCCCTGGCGCCGCCGGTACTTGATCGCGAGAATAAAGATCGCGGCGAAAATCAAAACCGTAAAGAAGACCGACACGGCAACCAGATAGAAGTAGAGGTGATCCACATCGGGAGCGAAGTTAGACGCTGCGTCGGGGAAAAGAGGTATTTTCATTGCTCAAGATCCGTTTGCATCCGGCCGTTTCTGGGCGCGCGCCTCCCTGCGGAAGAAAACCAGCAGGATCGCGCCACCCACCAGAACGAACGCGCCGGCGGCGCCGCGCACCATGTTCATCGCTATGGCGCCGTACTTTCCCGTAGTGGGATCGTAATGGTAGCAGTACAGAAGAATCTCATCCACCGGCGTGCCGATCTTCTCCTTCGAAGCCTCTACCAGGCCCAGCCTCAGATCGCGCGGCGAATATTCCACGCCGTAGAAGTATTTCGAAATGCGGCCGTCCGGAGTGAGGACCATGATGGCGCTGGCATGCGCGAATTGCTCGGTCTTTGGGTCGTATTTGTAATGGAAGCCCACGGCATCGGTGAGCGCCGCGATATTGGCCTGGTCGCCGGTGAGGAAATGCCAGCCGTTGGCGGAATTAGGCCGGTTGTACCGCTTCAGGTACATCTGCTTCTTGGCCGCCGCGAGCTCCGGAGTATCCTTGGGATCGAAGCTGATAGCGACGACATTGAAATCCTTTCCGGCATCGAGCGAGACGACTTTCAATGAGCTCTCGATCCCGGTGAGGATTTCCGTGCAAAGCATGGGGCAGCGATAGTAGACCAGGGCCAGGATGACCGGCTTGCCGTCCTGGAAATAGGTCGATAAAGGCGCGGTACGGCCGAACTCATCGCGGAAATTGACATCGAGCGGGACCTGCTGGTCCAAGCGCTGTTCGATGCTCACGCCGGCCAGAGCGCCCGGCAAAGCGGGCTTCAAATTGGAATCCTGCAAGCTGTAACTGGGCTGGGCGGGAGCAGGTTGGCCGGGCTGGGCAAAGGCGGCGGAAGCGAGCAGCATGAGGGAAGCACAAACTCTTCCGGCGATACTCCCGTGGGGCAGACCATCGGTTTTTGTGGTCTGCCAGGCCAACTTTCTTGCGATGTCGGCGGACCTGGCGGAGTGTGGTGTGCAGGGCAGACTACTAAAAACGATGGTCTGCCCCACGGTGGTCTGCATCATCATCTGCCTCCTAACTCCGTTGCTAACGGTCCGCCCTGCTGCTGCACCTTAGGACCGAGGCCGGCTTCGGTGGGAACACTGACGTTGTCCGTAGGCGGAGGAGCGGCGGGCCGCGACGGCAATCCGCGCTGGGCCATCAGGTCGATGGCGCGGTCGATCGGCAGGCGTACGACACCGGACGGCTTGTCGATCCAACCGTAAGTGTGCAAGAGCTCGTATTCGGCGGCCTTTTCCCGCTCGAGGTCGAGCGCGGGAGTCTCCTCCAACTGCGGAGCCGGCGGGCGCTGGCGCGCGTCGATCGGCACATTCTGCTTGCCGGTCGGAACACCGGAAGTAACCTGCTCCAAATAGCGGAAAACTCCCACCACAATGGCGAAAGAAGCGATGCACAGTAGCGCCAGGCCGATGGCAACCTTGCTTACCGCCAGAACATTGACGTCGCGCCGCTCATGGCGCTCGGCGGGATTGTCCGGATTAAAGCGCTCCGCTTCCGGCGCGCCATGGGGATCCGGTTTATTCGCGGCCATGATTCAGCGCCTCCTCCAGATTCGGTTCGTGCAACGGCATCAGCGGTCTCTTCTCTAGTTGGATGAAAAAATATGCCAGCCAGATTCCGATCAATCCGGCCGGAGCGGCCACGTCCATCCAGCTAAAGTGGAACCTCTGGCTGTAGAAGTAGGGCGTGACCTGCCAGTAGATGTCCACCATGCGGATGAACAGGACGAACACCGCTATTTTGCGAAGCAGCTTGGCATTGCGCTTGAGATCGCGAGACAGCAGCAACGAAAACGGCAGCGCAAAATGGAAGAGCACCAGCGCCAGCCCGATGTAACCCCAGCCGCCGTTCATGCGCGCCAGGTACCAGGGAATCTCCTCGGGAAGATTGCCCGTCCAGACGATCAGGAATTGCGAGTAGGAGAAGTAAGCCCACACCATGATCATCATGAACATCATCTTGCCCAGGTCGTGGAAGTGGCGCATGGTCAGCACGCGGGACATGGGCTCGGTCGCCTGGAGAGCCACCAGCAGAGTGATCAGGAAGGCCATCGCGGTGAGGCCCTGGCCCGCCATGTAGAGCAGCCCGAACATGGTGGAGAACCACTGGGAGTGCAGCGACATCACCCAGTCGATGGCCATGAAGGTCACGCTGAAAGACCAGAAAATCAGCCCGGGCCCCGCCAGAAACGACATCTTGCCGTGGGCTTTTGCCGGCCCCTCGCGGTCTTCCACCAGCGACCAGCGGTTGTAGTAGTACGACAGGAACATCCAGCCGAAGAAATAGACGAACGCGCGCAGCAGGAACAGCCGGTAGTTCAGATAAACCGCCTGATGGGTGAGAATGCGATCGGCCGCCACCACGTTGGGGTGCGCCCAGGGATACAGATTCGGAATGCCGATGACGATGGGCAGGAACAGCACCAGCACCAGGGGCAGAGTGCGCGCGGCGGCTTCGGCGGGACGGCGAATCACCACCCCCCACGCGCCGCCGGTCAGGTATTGCAGCATGAGCCATGCCAGCGGTCCGACCGCCAAGCCCAGCACAAAGATGAACGCCCAAAGATACGATTGATAAAACTGGAAGGGCTGGTGAAAAACCAGCATCCCGGCGGCCATTCCTGCCATGCCGACGATGCCGACGATCAGCGCCCCCATCCGCCAGCGCCGCAAGTCCGAGCGAAGGGCGTCGGAAATCTGGAAATCGATCACGGGCTGTGCGGTCATTGGGCGCCTCCTTGGGAGAGCTGCGCGCGCGCCTCGGGAGGCACGTCGTTCGGAGTTCCGTTCTCGCTAAGCTGGAGTGCCCGAATGTAGGAGACAATCGCCCAGCGGTCCGCCGGCGCAACTTGCGCGGAGTAATCCGGCATGGCGCCGAAGCCATTGGTGATCACGTCGAAGATGTAGCCGTTCTCAACCTTCCGTAGGCGGTCGCTATGATACGACGGAGGATGCTTGAAGCCGCGGCGCACGACCTTGCCGTCGCCAAATCCCAGTTGGCCGTGGCACGGGGTGCAATAGATGGTGAAGCGGTCGCGGCCCCGTTCGATCGCCTGGCGTGTCACGGGGAAGGGAAACGTGTCCAGGAATTTCCCATCCGGCCCTTTGCCGGTGTAGTAGGCCGTGTCGTCGTCCAGGTGGCCGCGCGGTACGGTCCCTTCCACCAGCGGACGTTCCGACCGGCCGTCTTCGAAAAAGCTGCTCGGCCGCAGAGGAATGTATTTGGGCTGGTCCTGCATATCCCGCCGGCAGGCCACGCTTGCGGCCAAGGCCAGCAGCACGGCGCCCCACCGGAGATGAGTGCGCACCCTCAGACGGACAAACGTGGCGCGCGCACTCGTGCGTGCCGCGTCGGCACTCATGCCGACGCCCGCTGCCACCGGGCGAAGAAGCGTCGAGTAGAGACTCGACGCGGCACGCACGAGTGCGTGCGCCACGATGGAAGCTGTCAACTTGATCCCGCACTTTCTCTTAGGGCGCAACTTCAGACACCTCTTTCGCATCCAGGCCTTCCAAAAAACGGGCAGTCTTCTGGCGATCGAACAAGGGGTCCTTCGATTCGATGCACAAGAAAAACCGATCCCGCGACGCGCTGGCAAAACGCTCGATGTTGAACACCGGGTGATAGGGCATCGGCAGGCCGCACAGGCCCAACAGGCCGAGCACCGTGGTAAGACCGGCCAACAGGATCGTGCACTCGAAGGTGATGACGAAATACTGGGGCCAGCTATGGAGCGGCCGGCCGGCAACGTTGATCGGATATTGAAAAACCGTGACGTAGTACTGCAGCAGGTAGCCCAGCAATCCGCCGGTTAATCCCCCGAGCAGCACCAGCAGCGGCAATTTGTTGTGATGCAAATGCAGTGCGTCGGTCAGCTCTTCAATCGGAAACGGGGCGTACGCGTCCAGCTTGCGGTAACCTTCCGCCCGCGCCGCCCGCGCGGCTTTCACCAATGCGTTGGGATTTTCGAATTCGGCCAGCAGCCCGTAGGCCGGAGGGATTTCCGCCATGCCGTGGCCGTGGGTGCGAACTTCGCTCATTCCGCCACCTCCTTCGCCACCTTGGCGTGCGGCAGCAGGGTGCGCACTTCAAAGATGGAAATCATGGGCAATCCGCGAATAAACAGGAAGAACAACGTCAGGAACAGGCCGATGGTGCCGACGAAAATGCCCCAGTCCCAACGCGTGGCGTGGAAGAGACCCCAGGAGGAAGGGACGAAATCCTGAGCCAGGCTGCTGACAATAATCACAAACCGCTCCAGCCACATGCCGACCAGCACGATGATCGAAGCAATGAACAGCATAAACGGACTGTTGCGGACCTTCTTGAACCACAGCATTTGCGGCAAGACGATGTTGCACGCCACCAGGCTCCAGAAAGAACTGGCATACGGACCGGTCATACGATGCCATTGGGCCGCCGCGTCGTAGATGTTGCCGCTATACCAACCGGTGAACGCCTCCATGACGTAGGCGTAAGCCACGATCAAGCCGGTGCCCAGCATGACCTTGCCGCAATTATCCAGGTGCTTGTCCGTGATCAGGCCTTCCAGTCCGTAGACCGAGCGCAGCGGAATGGCCAGCACCAGCACCATGGCAAAGCCGGAATAAATGGCACCCGCTACGAAGTAGGGCGGGAAGAAGGTGCTGTGCCATCCCGGCAGGATGGCAATGGTGAAGTCGAAGCTCACCACCGTGTGCACCGAAAGCACCAGCGGCGTGGCTAGACCCGCCAGCAGCAGCGAAGCGGTTTCGTAAACGCTCCAGTGCCGGGCCGAGTTGCGCCATCCCATTGCCAGCAGACCGTAAATCACGCGCGCGATTTTGTTCCCCGCGCGATCGCGCAGGGTGGCGAGATCCGGTATCAAACCCACGAACCAGAACACCGCCGAGATGGTTGCATAAGTGGAAACCGCGAAGACGTCCCACACCAGCGGACTGCGAAAGTTGGGCTCGATGCCCATGGTATTGGGGTACGGGAAGAGCCAGAACGCCAGCCACGGACGGCCCAGGTGAAGAATCGGAAACATGCCCGCGCAAGCCACCGCGAACAACGTCATAGCCTCGGCAAACCGGTTGATGGAATTGCGCCACCTCTGATTCAGCAGCAACAGAATCGCCGAAATCAAAGTTCCGGCGTGGCCGATCCCGATCCACCACACGAAATTGGTGATGGCGAAGCCCCACATCACCGGCGTCCGTATGCCCCAGATGCCGGGCCCCAGGGCAAACAACAGCGTTGCCGCGATCGCAAAAATCCCCAGCAGCGCCAGCCCCCCGCCGAAACCCAGAAACCAGAAGATTGGGGTGCGCTTGGTCTGCACCACGCTGGCGATCTGATCGGTGATGCTGCTGAACGTATAACCGGGCGCGATGATCTGGTGCGGTTCCGGTTCTTCGATGCCTACGTTTTGTTCATCCGCCATGTTCGCGCCCTAAGATTCAAGCTCCGGATTGGGATTGCGCAAACTCGCCAGGTAAGTCGTCCGCGGCCGCGTGTTCAGATCGGCCAGCAGCGAGTAATTGCGTTTGTCGGCTTTCAATTTCGCGACCCGGCTGGTGGGGTCGTTCAGGTTGCCGAACACGATCGCCTCGGCCGGACACGCGGCTTGGCAGGCGGTTTGGATATCGCCCTCGCGAACGTAGCGATTCTCCTTTTCCGCCTCGATCTTGGCGTAGTTGATGCGCTGCACGCAGTAGGTGCATTTTTCCATTACGCCGCGGCTGCGCACGGTGACGTCGGGATTGCGCAGCAGCTTGAGGCTGGGCGTTTCGTAATCGGAGAACAGATAAAAATTGAAACGCCGCACCTTATAGGGGCAATTATTGGAGCAGTAGCGGGTGCCCACGCAGCGGTTGTAAACCATGTCGTTGAGGCCCTCGGAGCTATGCGTGGTAGCCTGCACCGGGCAGACCAGCTCGCAGGGAGCGTCCTCGCACTGCTGGCAGGGGACCGGCTGGTTGTAGACCGCGGGCTCGTTCACCGGGCCGCTGTAATAGGAATCCACGCGGATCCAATGCATGGCCCGGCCGCGCCTCACCTGGTCCTTGCCCACCACGGCAATATTGTTTTCCGCCACGCATGCCGTCACGCAGGCGCTGCAGCCGGTGCAGGCGTTCAGGTCGATGCCCATACCCCAGGCATAGCCGTTGTATGGCCAGGATGGATAGATCGTCAAGCCTTGCGGTGGCGTTTCCGCGCCGGCATGAACCGATTCCGGGTCCTTCAAGTAGGTCGCCAGGTCGCCTTCGTGAACCAGATGGCGATCGGCTTCAAGCACGTGGTCGTTCTGCGTAGTTGCCAGCAGGTAGTTGCCGTCAACCTTTTTGGCTTTCAGCCCCACGTCGTGCCATAGGGCTTTGGCCGTGCGCAGTCCGTATGGATTGAAGCCCATGCCGTCCGCGACATGGCCCGCTTTCGTGCGGCCGTAGCCCAGATAAAGCGTCACCGCGCCATCCACGTGGCCCGGCTGGACGAACACCGGCGCCCGCAAGCTGCGGCCCTGATAGGTCAATTCCACCAGCGGCACGCCGTCCATGCCCAGGTTGAGCGGGTTCTTAGGTTCCACGCCAAGCTGGTGAGCGGTAGCCTGGCTCATGATGGCGGCATTGTCCCAGGTCAGCTTCGTGATCGGCTTGGGAAGCTCCTGCAGCCAGCCGTTATTGGCGAAGCGCCCGTCGTAGACGGCCGGGTCGGGACGGAACAGAACTTCCAGCGTGCCGTGCAGCTTGGGCTTCTCGGCCGGCTCGGAGATGGCCGTGAATTTGATGGGGAAAGTCTTGGAGGGAAACGCCGAATCGGCAATCAGACCGTCGTGCACCGAGCGCCGCCACCAAGCTTCAAAATCGGGGCCTTTGTGAGCTCCCGCCCAATAGCCCTTAACGATTTCGTAGCTGCTTCGTTGCGGCGTCTCCGTGAACATCTGCAGCAGCTCCGCCGCCGAGCGCCCGTCGTAGAGCGGCAGAATCAGCGGCTGCTGCAGGGAAAGAGTGCCGTCGATAGCGCGGGCGTCGCCCCAGCTCTCCAGGTAATGGGCTTCCGGCAGCCGCCATTGACAGATCTCCGAAGTCTCGTCTTCGTACAGGCTCAAATGCGCGCGGTAGCGGGCCTTTGACAGGCGGTCGCGGAGCCCCAGCTCCACCGGTCCGTTGAACGCCGGATTGCCGCCTACAATCAGCAGCAGCTCGACCGCGCCCGCGTCCAGGTCTTTCACCAGATCTTGAAGCGACGCCAGTTGATCGCCCGAGCCGGCTTCGATGGGGTCGGTATAAAAAACTGTCTTGCCGACGTTGCCGAGGTGCTCGTTCATGGCGTGCGCCAGCGCGTGCACGATGGGTGGCTGCTGATCGCCAGCAATAATCAGGCTGGCGCCGCGATTGCGCTGGAGATCGCCCGAGATGCCGCCGATCCATTTGAAAACGTCGTGATTGTCGCCGTTCTTCGGCCCGCTAGCCAAACCGATGCCCGCGGCCAACGCCCAGGCGAACTCTTCGATATCGGTGGCCCGCAGCGACAGGCGATGGTCCGCTTTGCTGCCCGTGGGCGTGGGCATGGGCTCGGCCACGTACAGCCGGTTCATCGTGGTTCGTCCGCCCTCCACCCTCCGGCCGGCCGAAAACTGCCGCGTATAGCGCAGCCACCCCGGTCCGGAATTCAGAAAGTCGGAATCGATGGCAACGATGACGTTGGCGTTTTCCAGGTTGTAATAGGTGTTGACCGGTTGCCCGAACGCCAGCTCGGCGCCCGCGCGGGCGCTGTGCGCTCCGGCCGGCTCCCATCGATGCCATTTCGCCGCTGGGTACAACTTCTCGATCGCGTCGAACTGCGCGGCCAAAGTGGGCGAGGTAATCGTCTCGGTCAGGATGCGGATACCCGCGCCGCCATTGCCTTTCTGCCGATCCAGGAAGCCGGCCAGGAAATTATAAAAATCGGTCCAGGACCGCATTTCGCCCTGGTGGTTTACGACGCGAGCGCGGTCCGGATCGTACAGCCCCAGCACCGAAGCCTGCGTATACGAATCGCACGCCCCCAGCGAAGCCGGATGTTCCGGATTGCCTTCGATCTTGGTGGGGCGGCCTTCGTGGCTCTCCACCAGCACCCCCGTACCGACTCCCGAAAGCGTCATAGTGGAGGCGAAAAACAGCGGCTTGCCGGGGACCAGATATTCCGGCTGCACGGTGTAGGGCGTGATTTGTTCGGTAGGCTGGCGGGTGCAAGCCGCCAGACCGCCCAGCGCCAGCGACGCTCCCATCAGCTTCAGGAAATTGCGGCGGCCTTCGACCGGGTTTTCGTCTTCGCCCCAGCCGATCGCCTGCCGCGGAAATTCGCGCTCCACCAGGTCGTGGAATTCGGGCGTCCCCGCCAGTTCCTCCAGGTTGCGCCAGAATTCGCGCCCGCGGGTCCCATTCAACCGCGCCCGCGCCGCGGCAATATCCAACTTCTTCGGTGTTTCGCTCATCGGTGACAAGTAGAACAACTGGTAAGAGTGTGCTCGCCCTGAATCTTGTATTCCGCCACCAGCCGTTTCCCGATTTCTTCCTGGTTTCCGGCCGGAACATAGCCCATGGTGGTGATAAACTCGCGCGGCCTTACGAATTTCTCGGGGTTGCGATGGCAATCGAGACACCAGGACATTTGCAAGGTCGGATGCTGGGAGGTAAGCGCCATCTGATCGACACGTCCGTGACAGGTTTCACAACCGACGCCTTTGTTCACATGAATACTGTGATTGAAGTAGACGAAGTCCGGCAGGTCGTAAACCCGAGTCCAACGAATCGTTCCGCCAGTTCGATAGGCTTCGCGCACCGGCTCCAGCGTGGGACTGGTTTTCCAAATCTGCGAATGGCAGTTCATGCAGGTCTTGATCGGCGGTATGTTGGCGAACTCGGAAGTCTCGACGGTGGTATGGCAATACCGGCAATCGAAGCCCTCGGCGCCGACGTGGTGCGCATGGCTGAACGGCACGGGTTGCTCACGGAACTCGTTTTGGCGCGTATTGTAACCGGAGCGATTCAAAGTATCGAACGCCCATCCGGCAAACACGACAACAAACACCGCGCCGAAGATGGTAATCCGCGCGAGCGCATTGGAACTGCGGCCGAATATCTGGGACATGGCTTTAGACTAGGTTGAATCCCAGCAACGAAGAATTGTACGTTCCCATTTTGTTTGTGTCAGACAGCTCAGACAGCTTGAAAACCCGGAGTGTCGCGCCGCTCATGGCAACTCACTGCATCGAGTAGCGGCGGCTTTCGCCCCCGGCGTGTTTACCATTGTAAACGAGCGGAGCACCAAACTCACATCCCTTGTTAGTAGTAAATTTCGACAATTTATGAACGTTCGAGAAGATACACAGACGTTTCGTGGCGGCTGCCTTCCGCCGTCGAAACCGCAAACTGCGCTTTTCGCCGTGTCTCGACTGACGGCCTATCCCACAGCGAAGCACCGCAATATTCGCCGTCCTTACGCAACACGTAAAACTGCAAATCGATGGCTTCCAAACGCTTCCGGTCGTTATTAAAGTTGCGGGAGACTCGCTGCAACGCCTCGAGTGCCGCCTCCTTCGGTGGCAATCCATGGCGCATGTTCTCAACAATCAGATGCGCGCCGCACACCCGAAGATTCTCTTCTCCTCGCCCGGTGGAACCCGCGCCCCCAATATCCTGATCGAGCCACAGCCCGCCACCCACGATGGGCGAATCCCCCACCCGCCCGGCCAGCTTCCACGCCATGCCGCTGGTGGTAGTCACTGCCGACATCTCACCCTTCTCGTTCAGGGCGATGCAGTTGATGGTGCCATGCGGCGGATGAATCGCGTAATCCCACAGCTCGGCCAGCGTGTCTTCGCCTATCTCGGGAAACATCCGGTGCACTTCACGAATCACCGCGGTTTTGCGCGGCTCCGGCGGCGCATCCCCCCCCGGTCCCCAGTTGCTATGGCCGTTCGGATCGCGCAAAGCGCGCTTCCACATCAGCCAGGCCGCGCGTGCCTCGTCGGTGAGAATGTCCTCTTCCTTGAAGCCTTCGGCCTTGGCGAATTTCAACGCGCCGGCCCCCACCAGCATCATGTGGTCGGTATCCTGCATCACGCGCTGGGCAACGTTCGAGGGAGTTTTGATGTTCTGCAGCGCTCCCACTGCGCCCATTCGCCGGCTGGGCCCGTGCACCACGCTCGCGTCCAGCTCCACCACGCCATCCTCGTTGGGCAGCCCGCCATAGCCTACGCTGTGGTCGCGCGGGTCGAGCTCGACAATGTTGACTCCGGCGATCGCCGCATCCAGGGTATCGCCGCCGCTGGCGACGATTTCCATCGCCTTGGTGCAGCACCGAATCCCGCCGTCGTTCATGTTGGCGCTCGAAATCACGACGCGCTTGGGGCCAGCCTCGGCCGCGATGATCTTCGCCGCCGGCAGCGCGGCAGCGCCCATCAGCACCGCTCTCCTACTCCAGTCCGATCCGCTCATCTCATCCGCTGCCGGGTGCGGAAGCGCGGTATGGGGGTTCCCTAGCCGAACTTCGCGTCTCTACTTTTCGGCAGACCGCCATTATGTCACAGGCCAAGCGGGATGGTGTACTCCGGTTTTGGGGGCAGCTCACGTCGCCGGCGCTCCGCATCGGGGGGATTTCGGACTTCCGTGCTGCTACAATTGCCGTTAAATGGGAAATGAGCTTGCTCTTTCGGCTTGGCACAGGCCGCCGGAAGACCTCGACTTCGAAGCGCCGGATACCTGGTACAAGGGGGAATGCTGCCACAAGTTTCCGTACAACCGGCCGGCGACCGCGGAAGACATCCTGTATGGCTGGAAGCCGTCCCAGAAGCTAATTTCCGCGGAAACCAAGGTTCTGGCATTCGGTAGCTGCTTTGCCGAGTATTTCGTCAAGTTTTTGGCCAAGCACGGCTACAACCGCTGGCAGCTTCCCGCCGAGCGGCATTCCCACGCCGAAGAGAACCTGTTGCTGGCGCAACCCCCTATCTTTGAGAACATATTCGTCATCGTTCAGCAGTTTCGCTGGGCATTCAACGAGTTCACGCCAAGCGCCAAAATCTGGTTCACCAAGGATAAGCTCCACTTCGAGGCCACTGAGGAACGGCGAGACAAGGTGCGCCGCGGTTTCGAAGAGGGCGAAGTGTTCGTGATTACGCTCGGCCTTTCGGAGATCTGGTTCGACCGGATCGAAGGCGAACCGATGTGGAGAACGGTCCCGGCACGGTTTTACGATCCGGCACGGCACGTCTGCCGGCCGGCGACAGTGGCCGAAACGCTTCGATGCTTATATGAGTTGGATGGGCTTGTCGACCGGTTTCTGCCCGGAAAACGATTCATCTTTACGCTCTCCCCCATTCCGCTGGTTGCCACATTTCGCGACCAATCGGCGGTTACCGCGAACCAGGCATCGAAGGCCATTCTGCGCGCCGCGCTCGACGAATTCTTCCGAGACAGTGCCTTGGCGCGAAAATCCCGGTACCATTATTTTCCTTCCTACGAGATCGTCCAGATGTTTGACCACCCGTTTCTGCCCGACAACCGGCACATCAGCCCCGAAGTGGCCGGGGCGGTGTTGAACATCTTTAGCAATCTCTACACAGATCTGCCGGCCGCGGAGGTTCCGATTCCGACTAGAGATTCGCATGTAAAGCTCTTGGAGGAGCGAACGCGTGTACTCGAAGTCGAGCTCGAAGCGAAGGAACGGGTCGTTCGGGAACTGGATCAAGCCGCGCGGGAGCGAATGGCACTGATCAACCAGCTCACCGAAGTTCCGGTTCCGGCGCGAGATTCGTACGTAGAGCTTTTGGAGGAGCGAACGCGTGTACTCGAAGTCGAGCTCGAAGCGAAGGAACGGGTCGTTCGGGAACTGGATCAAGCCGCGCGGGAGCGATTGGCACTGATCAACCAGCTCACCGAAGCGCGGGGGCCGGATCGTAGTTCGTAACTCTCCGGCCAACGTCGGCGGATGTTTAGACTCGCGTTGAGCAGTGGGGCGTGTCATTATCCTATTTCGTCGGGAGGCATATGGCGACGTGGAAATACATGGAATATGTGGAGGATTATCGCGCGTTATTGGCAGGGCGAAGGGACAGCCGGTATATGGACTATCCTTTTCTGCTGTCCTTTGAAACACTCACTCTATGCAACGCCATCTGCGACTTTTGCCCGTACCCCTTCTCGAGATTTACAACCGTCCCGCGCGCCGCCGGCTCCGTCAGGAATTGCGCAACCGCGTGGAAATACCCGAATGCGCCAACTGCTCGTTGCCGCTATGACTCACACCACCAGTGCTGACTTGCTCGCGATCCTGGGCGATCGTTCACCGCACTTGCGGATTTTGGACGTCGGTGCACTTTTTGTGGCGTCGGTGCCGATCGCGTACGCTCCCTTACTCGCGGACAAACGGACGACGGTCATCGGTTTCGAACCGGTGCGAACGGAATGCGACCTGCTGAACAGCAAGTTTGGACCAGTGCACAAGTTCTCTCCTTGTGTCATCGGAGACGGCGGCAAGGCATCGTTTCACCGGTGCAACTTTACCATGACCTCCTCGCTGCTGACCCCGAACCTCGATGTGATGGGCCGATACCAGAACCTGCCCGAGTTCTGTGAGGTTGTCGAGGTATCTGAAGTGACGACGGTGCGGCTCGACGACATTCCCGAGGCGCGCGGCGCCGACTACATAAAGCTCGACGTGCAAGGGGCCGAAGGGCAGGTGCTCGCCGGCGCGCTGGCGTGTCTGGAGTCCGCCCTTGTGGTTCACACCGAGGTTGAGTTTGTGCCCCTTTATGAAGGTCAGCCGCTGTTTGGCGATATCGACACGACATTGCGCTCGTACGGATTTATGTTTCACCGCATGTTTCCCGAAGGGCGCACGCTTCGTGATAGCGGAATCCTGGATCGCGAAAACACGCGCAGCCAGCAACTCTGGGCGGATGCCGTTTACATTCGCCCTGCAACCGCCTGGAGCGCCCTTTCGAGCGACCGGATTCTCAAGCTGGCGGTGATCTTGCATCTGCTCTATGCTTCCGCGGACTTCTGTGCGTGCCTGCTGGGGATCTACGACCGCCGGGAAGGAACTGATTTCTTCAGGCAATATGCGGACGCCTTCATTCAACCAGTTGACGCCCAGGACGAGCGAGCGCGCGTGTTGGAAGCCGAACCCGAGGAGAAGGATCCTGTCGTTCGGGAACCGGATCAAGCTTCGACCGAGCGGCTGGCCCTAGCCAACGAACTCCACGCCTCGCTTCAGCGGGGCCACCATCCCGTCGAAACCGCCCTGGGGTACTTCAACCGTTGGTTCCGCCGCTAACCCAACCCGCCCGCACGGTTCGTGCCGCCCTTGCGCCTCGCCCCTGAAACGCTGGATAATAGCCAGATTCCCTATCGCTTGCGGTCCGGCGCCGGGACGCGGCGGTTTTCTCGCCCGAGAAGCTGGTTTTGGTGGCGCCGGCTTTGGCCGGTGTGTCCGCCCGAGGAAACTGAATAAAGGGGTGTTGACATGACCAAAAACGAAATCATTCTGGCCAACCAGGAATTCCTGTTCCCCGCGGTTTTTCACTACTATAAGGAGCCGCTGGTGGTGGCGCGCGCCAAAAACCAATACCTTTGGGACGCCGACGGCAACCAGTACCTCGATTTTTTTGGCGGCATCGTTACCGTGAGCGTAGGTCACTGCAACGACCGGGTGAATGCCAAGATCCACCGGCAAATCGATACCCTCCAACACGTTTCCACCCTGTTCGCCAATGAGCCGCAAGCCGCTCTGGCCAAGAAGATCGCTTCCATCACCCCCGGCGGCCAGCTCACCAAGTCGTTCCTCACCTGCTCCGGCACCGAAGCCAACGAAACCGCCATCCTGGCCGCCCGCTGCTACACCGGCAACACCGAGATCGTGGCCCTGCGCCATTCCTATCACGGGCGCTCGGCGATGGCCATGTCGCTCACCGGCGTTGGTTCCTGGCGCCTCGGGCCCCCGCAGGCCGGCATCGTGCACGCGCACAACGCCTACTGCTATCGCTGCCCGTTCGGCCTGAAATATCCGGATTGCGAAGTGCGCTGCGCCGGCGATATCGAAGAGCTGATCCGCAGCTCCACTTCCGGCCGCATTGCCGGCTTCATCGCCGAGCCCATCCAGGGCGTCGGCGGATTCATCGCCCCTCCCAAGGAATATTTCCGGATCGTCGAAAAGGTCGTCCGCAATTACGGCGGCATCTTCATTAGCGACGAAGTCCAGACCGGCTGGGGACGCACCGGCGGCAAGTGGTTCGGCATCGAACAATACGGCGTAGTGCCGGATATCATCACCAGCGCCAAAGGATTGGCCAACGGCAGTCCCATTGGCCTCACCGTCGCCAAGCCCGAAGTGGCCGACGCGGTCAAGGGCCTCACCATTTCCACTTTCGGCGGAAACCCCGTCACCGCTACCGCCGCCAAAGCCGTGATCGATTTCATCGAAGAGCAGGACCTGCTCACCAACTGCGCCCAGACCGGCGCCTACCTGCACGGCCGCCTGGCCGAGCTGAAAGATAAGTACGAGATCGTGGGCGATGTGCGTGGCATGGGCCTGATGGCCGCGCTCGAGCTGGTGACCGACCGCCAGAGCAAAACCCCCGCGCCCGCCGAAACCGCCCTGGCTCTTGAAGCCGCCCGCGAGAACCGCCTGATTCTCGGCAAGGGCGGCATGTACGGCAACGTGCTGCGGATTTCCCCGCCCATGAACGTGGGCCGCGGCGACGTCGACCGGTTCATCCAGCTTCTGGACAAGAGCCTGGCGGCGTGTAGCAGCGCGGTGGCCGGGAGCGCGCGATGAGCGATGCGTCGGCCGTTTCGCGCCCGGCGTTGCCCGTTCCGCGCAATCTGGAGCAGTTCCCCGAGCTCCATCCGCCTCTCGACGATCAATCGGCCATCGCCGAAGCCAACCGCTGCTTATTCTGTTTTGACGCCCCCTGCACCGGCGCCTGCCCCACCCACATCGATGTGCCGCGATTTATCAAGAAGATCGCTACCGGCAACCTGCGCGGCTCGGCCATGACCATTCTCGATTCCAACATTCTGGGACTGAGCTGCTCTCGCGTCTGCCCGGTGGACGTGCTCTGCGAAGGCTCCTGCGTGCTGCACCGCTACAACAAAAAGCCCATCGAGATCGGCCGGCTGCAGCGCTACGCCATGGACGCCTTCTACGCCGCTGGCCTCCGCCTCCCGGTTCGTCCGCTCACCGGGACGCGAAAGGTGGCATGCGTGGGCGGCGGCCCGGCATCCCTCGCCTGCGCCGCGGAGTTGCGCCGCCAGGGCCATCCGGTCACCGTATTCGACAACCGCGCCTTGCCCGGCGGATTGAACACCTACGGCGTCGCCGAATACAAACTGCGGCCGTCCGACAGCCTGAAAGAGGTGGAAACGGTTCGCTCGCTCGGAGTCGAATTCCGCCAGGCCGACGTCGGAGTTTCGATTTCGCTGGAGGCGATCGAAAAGGAGTTTGCGCTGATCTTTCTGGGCATGGGATTGGGCGCCATGGAGCGCCTGGACGTTCCCGGCGAGGACCTGCGCGGCGTCATCGACGCGCTGCACTTCATCGAGCGCTACAAAACCGCGGGGGATTTTGTCGTCGGCAAGAAAGTGGTGGTGATCGGAGCGGGAAATACCGCCATCGACGCCGCCAACGCCGCCCGGCGCCTGGGCGCCGAGGAAGTCCACATTTTCTATCGCCGCACCGAGCGCGAAATGCCCGCCTTCGGTTTCGAATTCGCCCACGCGAAACTCGAGGGCGTACGTTTCCACTGGCTGGCGCAGCCCATTGAGATTCTCGGCCGCGATGGCCGCGTCACCGGCGTCAAATTTCAGGAGACCCGCCTCTCGAGCGCCGATAGCGGCGGCCGGCGCAAGGTCTTGCAGGTTCCCGGCGTCTTTTTTGAATGCGCCTGCGATATGCTGATTCCCGCTCTCGGCCAATCGCGCCTCACCGGGCTGCTGGAAAAGAAGCCGGGAATCGACCTGTCCAAAGGCGTAATCGTGGTGGAACGGACCACCGGCCAAACCGGCAATCCCCGCTATTATGCCGGCGGCGATTGCGTCAACGGCGGCCGCGAAGTGGTCGACGCGGTTGCGGACGGCAAGCGCGCGGCCCTCGCCATGCTGACGGCGCTCGCCGGCATGGAGGCTCACCATGGCTGATCTCACCACCAATTTCGCCGGAATCCGCTGCCCCAATCCCTTTTGGCTGGCTTCCGGACCGCCTACCAATTGCGGCGAGCAGGTCATGCGCGCCTTCGACGCCGGCTGGGGCGGCGCCGTCTGGAAGACCATCGGCGAGCCCATCGTCAACGTGTCTTCGCGCTATTCCTCGGTGGATTGGGCCGGCCAGCGCATGATGGGGCTGAACAACATCGAGCTCATCACCGACCGGCCGATTGACGTCAACCTGCGCGAAATCGCCGAGGTCAAGAAGCGCTATCCGAAGCATGCCGTGCTCGCTTCCTTGATGGTGGAATCGAAACGCGAAGCCTGGCACGACATCGTCAAACGCAGCGAAGACGCCGGCGCCGATGGCCTCGAGCTCAACTTCGGCTGTCCGCACGGCATGAGCGAGCGCGGCATGGGCGCCGCCGTGGGCCAGGTGCCCGAGTACACTTCGATGATCACCGAGTGGGTGAAGGAAGTCGCGCACACCCCCGTGCTGGTCAAACTCACTCCCAATATCACCGATATCCGCGCCGTGGCGCGCGCCGCCAAACGCGGCGGGGCCGACGCCCTGAGCGCCATCAACACCATCAACTCCATCACCGGCATCGATCTCGACACGTTCATACCGCGGCCGGACGTGGGCGGGCTCTCCTCCCACGGAGGCTACTGCGGTCCGGCGGTGAAACCCATCGCCTTACACTTCGTCGAGCAGGTGGCCTCGGACGCGGAGGTCCGCCTGCCGATTTCCGGCATCGGCGGCATCAACGGCTGGCGCGAAGCGGCTGAGTTCATGCTGCTCGGCTGCGCTACCGTCCAGGTTTGCACCGCCGCCATGCACTACGGCTACCGCATCGTCGAAGACATGCTCGACGGCCTCTCCAACTGGATGGACGAAAAAGGCTTCCGGGTCATCGACGATTTCCGCGGCCGAACCCTTTCGAAGATCACCGAGTGGAAGCACCTCGACCTCAACTACAAGATCGTGGCCCGCATCCACGCCGACAAATGCATCGGTTGCGAGCTGTGCTACGTCGCCTGCTGGGATGGCGCGCACCAGTGCATTCACCTGGACGCGGCCCACTATGCGCATCTCAAACCGGCGGATGTGGAAGCCTTCAGCCGGTCGCGCATCGCCGTCACGCCCATTGCCAAATTGGGAGACAAATCGGCGGCGGCCCACGACGCGCCCGCCACGCCGCCCGAACGCGTCCCCCACGTGGATGAAGAGGAATGCGTGGGCTGCAACCTGTGCTGGCTGGTTTGCCCTGCCCCCGGTTCCATCACCATGGAAAAAGTCCCGATCGGCAAGGAGTCTGAATCCTAGCACCAGCGGAGCCAATCCCATGCGTAACGGTTCTGCATCTGCCCCGACGATTTTCGTGGCGCACGCACTCGTGCGTGCCGCGTCGAGACTCATCTCGACGCCCGTGCTCCAGCAGGAAAATCCCGCGTCTTGGTTGCGGCTCCGCTGCTCTGTGGGGCAGACCATCGTTTTTCGTGGTCTGCCCGGCCTGAAGATTTTTCTTGTGGGGCAGGTTGGCAACCTGCCGGCCGATTGTCAATCGGCCGTGCTTCAAAGCGCAATCCCTCCCGGAGTCTCTTAACCATGCCCACCACCCTGATTCGCAACGGCACCGTCGTCACCGCCGCCGAAACCCGTCCCGCCGACGTCCTCATCGAAGGCGAGCGCATCGAAGAAGTTCGCGCCGGCATCCCGGAAGCCGCCGCCGATAAAATCATCGACGCCGCCGGCCTGTACGTCCTTCCCGGTGGCATCGACGCCCATACCCACCTGGACATGCCCTTCGGCGGCACCACCTCCTCCGACGATTTCCTCACCGGCACGCGCGCCGCCGCGTTCGGTGGCACCACCAGCCTGGTGGATTTCGCCATTCAGGCCCGTGGCACCCGCATGCGCGACGCCCTCGATACCTGGTGGAAGAAAGCCGAAGGGAAGGCCGTCATCGATTACGGCCTGCACATGATCGTGACCGATCTCGGCGGCGCCGGCCTCGAGGATATGGACGACATGGTCCGCGAAGGCGTGGCCAGCTTCAAGCTCTTCATGGCCTATCCCAACGTGCTGATGGTGGACGACGCCACTATCTTCAAGGCCCTCTCGCAAACCGCCAAGAACGGCGCGCTCATCTGCATGCACGCCGAAAACGGCAGCGTCATCGACGTGATCATCGCCCGCGCCCTGGCCGAAGGAAAAACCGCTCCCATCTATCACGCTCTCACCCGCCCGCCCCGCGCCGAGGCCGAAGCCGTTCACCGCGCCATCGCCATGGCCGAAATCGCCGGTACGCCGGTCTACATCGTCCACCTATCGTCGGAAGACGCGCTGAACGAAGTGCGCGAGGCCCGCGACCGCGGCGTGCCCGCCTTCGCCGAAACCTGCCCCCAGTATCTGCTGCTCTCCATCGAGGAGCTCGAACGCCCCAATTTCGAAGGCGCCAAGTACGTCTTCACCCCGCCCCTCCGCCCCAAGCAACATCAGCCCAAGCTCTGGGACGGTTTGAAAGACGATCACCTCCAGGTGGTCTCCACAGACCATTGCCCCTTCTGCTTCGCCGACCAAAAAATTCTGGGCAAGGACGATTTCACCAAAATCCCCAACGGCGGTCCGGGCATCGAAAATCGCCTGCAGTTGATCTATCACCACGGCGTAGGCGCCGGCAAAATCTCCCTCAACCGCTTCGTCGAGATCACCTCCACCACCCCCGCCCGCATTTTCGGCATGTATCCCAGAAAAGGCGAAATCGCCCCCGGCAGCGATGCCGACCTCGTCCTCTGGGACCCGGCAGCCCTCTACACCATCAGCGCCAAAACCCACCACATGCGGGTAGATTATTCGATGTTCGAAGGCTACCAGGTAAAAGGCAACGCCCGCACCGTAATTTCACGGGGCGAGGTAATCGTCGATAACGGCGAGTTCCGAGGCAACCCCGGCCGCGGCCAATACCTGAAGCGCACCGCCCGCGGTGGCGCGTGGAAGTGACATGGACCACCGCATGTCAGGTGCCGCGAAGACTCCCCGTGGAGCAGACTCTCAGTCTGCCACGCCGGGACTCGTCCTTGCGCCTGTGCCGCATTGAACCGCCACGCTCCCCGCGAGCTTAGAGGAGACAACCCGCGTTTTTTGGTTACGGCTATGGTGCCCCGTGGGGCAGGCCGACAGCCCACCGGCCGATTGGCAATCGGCCGCCATCTCGGCATGGGCTTCCTGGCCTGCGTCTGACCGCCCGGTGGGCCTTCTCGCCGCGAAGACCCCGCCCTCGGGGGGGCCGGCGACCCTCCACAGCGAAGCCGGTAAACGCCCACCGCAGGTTAAAATAGAAAGCGCCATGAAGTTCCTGGTCAGCGTCTACCAAGACGAAGACGGCGTATACATCGCCGAGTGCCCCTCGATTCCTGGCTGTGTCAGTCAAGGCCAGACAGAATCCGAGGCTGAGGTGAACATCGCCGATGCAGTTCGGGAATGCTTGGCGGCGCGGGCTGAACTCGGTATACCTCTGACCGTAGCCACACGCGAGGTCGAAGTGACGGTCTGATGCCGGCTCTCCCCCTGTTTCGACCACGCGAGGTTGTTCGCGCGTTCGAACGTTTGGGTTGGCAGGTCGCAAGGCAACACGGCAGCCATATCGTATTGGACGAGGGCGGCGAAGAGCACGAAATGGAGATCGTCAAGAAGACGCTGCGGCTGCCGGAACAGCCCCAGAAATAATCAAATGCCGAATCCAAAAAGGATGACAGTAGGCGAATGGCAGAAGCGGCTTGCCGATACCTTCACCGTAAACGGACTGGTCGGAGGCAGCCTACTGACGATCCACGATTCCGAGGATGCTGCCAGCAATTATCTCGTCGGCACGTTTCGCGGCCAGAACGTCCTACTGGATTCCTTCCAGAGCTTTTTCATCGACACACTCATGTTGACCAATCGGCAGATTGCGTCCGGAGGATGGCCGAAGAACCGCATCAACTACCCAGTGGCAGTGGTAGCCTTCTTCAACCTGTTTCGCCGCTTTCGGGCTTGCGAGATCCTGTATATAAAGGGGTATCCCCTCGACGCCTATGCGCTTATGCGTGACATCAAGGACAGGGCCTTCATGCTGGCCGGCGTCGCCCGCAATATGGTTACATTTTCGGGGATCATTGGGGCACCCGCCAGCTGTGTTACTGATCCGAAGGAATACAAAAAACAGAGCACGAAAAACCGCAAAGATGCGGAGCATCGGGTCATGCATGGATTGATGGGCACGACCTCCGGCCTATCCACCGATGTTCAGGAAGACCTGAAGCGGTGGGATGATTTCTTCCATTTGGAAATGCACGGCGCCTCAGTGTCTCTTAGTCAGGAACTCGGGGAAATTACCAAGGGGAAGACCCTGCAAATAGGGCCGTCGGTCGTTCAAGATGCGTATGTGATGTATATCAATCGCTCATCCGAGCTGGGATGGATGATCACGCGCCTGCTGCCCTTCCTTCAGGTGTCGGAGGATGCCTTCGGGAAGGATTGGCAGCACAAACGGCAAGTGCTCGATGATTCATTCCGCTACATGTTGGAGGGATTCGGTAATCTGGGGAAGAGACTGGGGGTGTCATTCACTACTATGATTGATGCCAAGTTCCTCTTTAAACAACCGTTCTATTATTTCGAAGCGGACGGATCGGCATAGGGCTGCATCCCCTTACACCGCCCGCCTCGGCGCCTCCAGCGGCGCGGGCGGTGATCGCCGGCGACAGCGGCCCCTCAACAACGCGTGTCGCGCGGGTAACACGCAAAAGGGGAACTACAGCTCGCCATAGATCGCGACACACCGGGGCCTTCACGCCGCCCCCAACAGCGCCTTTTCCACCGCCTCCGGGAAACGATCGATAACCATCAGATAAGCGCGGACAGCGCTCGGCGGTTTCGCCCGGCCAAGCTCCCAATCCTGCAATGTGCGAGTACTGAATCCAAAGCGGCGAGCAAACTGAGACTGCGATAGGCCCGACTTCGCGCGAATCGCCTTCACATCTACCGGCCCCGGCACGTCGTACGCGTATTCTCGCAGAGAGACCTCGCCCCGAACGTGCGCGGCGGCCTCCTTCAAGCCCTCCACAACGTCCTTCCCTACGCGACTGAGCTTCTCAGGTGCGCGCTTACTCACCCGCTTGCTTCTTGGCATCCTTCAAACCCTCCACGAACATTCTCGCCGCCTTCCGGTCCGCGGCAGTCATGTCCGATTGATCGTTCTTGGCGTAGATCGAAAGCAGGTACACCTCAGGGTCCAATACCTCCGCGGTATTCTGATCGACCATTCGCCAGTAGTAGTAAATAGCGAGCAGCCGCCGCACTTGCCTTGCGTATCGGCTCGGGCGAAAACCCGGACCTCACCGTTCAATCATACGGGATTCCCGTATAACTGTCAATCGGAGTACCCTCGCTAATCCGCATTTCGCGCCCGCGCCAGCTACTCTCACGCTCCGGAGAACAGCAAATGCGGCACGGCTTTGATGAACGCTCCTTGATGCCCGTAGCCCTGTCTTTGCTTTTTGGGATTCGCCTCCAGCACGTGTAAAGCGCATAATGGATCGGCAGGCCACATGGCACGAAACCCAAAAGTCTTTTGTAGCCATCGCTGGAAAGACAAGCCCCGGGTGAAGGAGGTCGCCCTCCAGCTTGCCGCGGCCGGCATCGATCCCTGGGTAGATGAATGGGAGATCAGGCCCGGCGACGATTTTGTGGCCTTGATCAACCGGGGATTGGAATCCTGCGATGCCGGCTTGATTTTCTTTTCGAACGAAGTCGAAGGCGGCAAGTGGGTCCAGGCCGAGATCGGCGCCCTCACGGTCCAGGCGGTGGAAGATGGAAAACCGTTGATTCCGGTGCTGCTGGATCCTGGCGTGCCCATTCCGCCCTTGCTCAGGCCCCGTTCGCGTTTGGGCTCGGGTCAGATCGAACAACTGATCGATGCCATCTACGGCCGCACCGGTAAGCCGGCGGTCGCGCCGCCCCGCGTTGAAGTTACGCGGCGCCGTTTCATCGTCCGGCTGCGCAAAGCGGGGGCCGGCCAGGTCGCCGTGGCCGCGGAGGCCGACGGCAAGCCGCTGGCGGACGAAGAACCGGTGCGGCTTGGTCCCGGCTTCCATTACTCGTATTCCGAGTTTCTCCACGCGCTGCCGGCGGACAGCCGGCAAGCAAGCCTCGAAGAGGTGGCGGCGCAGCGCGAACGCGACCTCCGCCAGTTGGGCCGCGTCGTGGGACGTGTGATCTTTCCCGGCGCAGTGGACCGGGCGCTCGATGATTTGCTCAATCAGGTGGCCTCCGCCGGGGAACAACTCGAGCTGGCCATCGAGACCGCGGATGTGGAGTTGGTCTCGATTCCGTTCGAGGCAGCCAGCCTGTCGAACGGCCGCGTGCCGGCGCTGGAACCTGGCGTGACCATGTCCCGGCGGCTGGCGGGCTGTTCCGCAACCGCGCCGAAGCCGCGGCCGGGCCCGCTGAAGATCCTGGTGGCCGTCGGCGCGCCGGACGAGGACAAGACACCCAATACGGTGCTGGACTACGAACGCGAGCTGCAGAGCATCCTGGATGCCGTCGAGGAGGCCCAGCGCTTCGGCAACGCGGCAGTACGAATCCTCGAAGTGGGCAGTCTGGAAGAGATCCAGCGCGCGCTGGAACAAGAGGCCTATCACGTCCTGCATCTCTCCGGCCACGGCCGCGCCGGAACGATTGAGCTGGAGGACGAAGACGGCGCGCCAGTGCCGGCCACCGCGGCACAACTGGCGGATGCGGTGCGGGAATCGGGGCGTCCGGCGCCGCTCGTGTTTCTGGCTTCCTGCCACAGCGGGGGAGGGGACACGGAAAC
>Ga0187888_1000774_pt1 | contig 33643 bp, 21 predicted proteins | sample June2016WEW_7_40_FD_132987 | JGI IMG/M metagenome (GOLD analysis project Ga0187888, IMG submission 132987) | Peatland microbial communities from SPRUCE experiment site at the Marcell Experimental Forest, Minnesota, USA - June2016WEW_7_40 | ecosystem: Environmental > Terrestrial > Soil > Wetlands...
AAGGCAATGGGCCGCCTCGACGACGCTCTCCAGGAGTACGGGTCGGTAATCAAGGAGTTCCCGCATGTCGCCGCCGCGCGGAACGGTCGGGCGGAGGTGCTCAAGGCAATGGGCCGCCTCGGCGAAGCCCTCCGGGAATACGAGGCGGTAATCAGGGAGTTCCCCCATGACGCCGTCGCGCGGAACGGTCGGGCGGAGGTGCTCAAGGCAATGGGCCGCCTTGACGAAGCTCTCCAGGAGTACGAGTCGGTAATCAAGGAGTTCCCGCATGACGTCATCGCACGGAACGGTCGGGCCGAGGTGCTCAGGGCCATGGGCCGCCTCGGCGAAGCCCTCCGGGAATACGAGGCGACAATCAAGGGGTTTCCGCAAGATGTCTTCGCGCGGAACGGCCGGGCGGAAGCCCTCAAGACAATTGGCAGCCTCGACGACGCTCTCCAGGAGTACGAGTCGGTAATCAAGGAGTTCCCGCGGGACGTCGTCGCGCGGAACGGTCGGGCGGAGGTGCTCAAGGCAATGGGCAGCCTTGACGACGCTCTCCAAGAGTACGAGTCGATAATCAAGGAGTTCCCGCACGACGTCGTCGCGCGGAACGGGGCCGCCTCGGTATGCGTGCTGATGGCTGACTACGAGTCGGCAATCAGATGGATTAGCCCGCTAGTCGACGCTGAACCGGTTGACTGGGTCGGGCTCCACATCTTGGGCATGATCCGTCTCCGAACTGGCCGTGCCGGCGAAGCCGTCGCCATATTCGAGCGCGGTTTGCGGGACGGGTCGTTTGGGCAGCGGCAATTCTTTCGGTCTGGTTTGGCCTATGCACGGCTGCTGGCCCGCGACCTGAAACAAGCCGCCAAGATTCTCGAAGACGAGCCTTCGCTCGCTTCGCGGGTTCTCCAGATCCACATATATGGCGAGCTCGACCAGACGGACAGGGCGCGCCAGGCCTACGACGTTGTCCGCCCTAATCGCAACCCTCGCGTCATCGAGCTCACGACCGAGCTGGCAGCCCGTGCTCGCCTGGAGATGCGGGCTCCCACACGATCCGAACAGTGGATATTCGATCGGGAATTCGAGCTCCTGCTGGCAGCCTGACGTCTCGGCCACGGCTCTTCGTCCCGTCTCAGCCCCTGCCGATGAATGGCATGCGGGTGGCCATCACGGTCATGAACTGGACGTTGGCGTCCAGCGGCAGGCTCGCCATATAGAGGACGGCATCGGCTACGTGCTGCACGTTGATGCGCGGTTCGGGGCGGATGGCGCCATCGGCCTGAAGCGCGCCGGTGTTCATGCGCTCGGTCATTTCGGTGGCGGCGTTGCCGATATCGATCTGGCCGCAGGCGATGTCCCAGGCGCGGCCGTCGAGCGAGACGCTTTTGGTGAGGCCGGCGATGGCATGCTTGGTGGCGGTGTAAGGCGCCGAGTTGGGCCGCGGCGCGTGGGCCGAGATGGAGCCGTTGTTAATGATGCGGCCGCCGCGGGGCTGCTGCGCTTTCATCAAGCGGATGGCTTCCTGCGCGCACAGGAACGCGCCCGTTAGGTTCACGCTCACCACCGCGCTCCACTGCTCGTAGGTCAGCTCTTCGATGGGGATGGCGGGCGCGTTGGCGCCGGCGTTGTTGAAGAGCACGTCGAGCCGGCCGAAATCTTGGCGAATGCGAGCGAACAAGGCGCGCACGGAATCGGGCTGGCCGACGTCGGTGGGAACAGCCAGCAGTCGCGTGCCGGGCGCGGCAAGCTCGATGGTTCGCTCGATCTGGGCTTGGCGGCGTCCGGCCAAAACCACGGCGTATCCGGCCCCGGCGAGGGCCAGCGATACCGCGCGGCCAATGCCGCTGCCGGCGCCGGTTACGAGGGCGACTTTGGGGTTGGGCTGCATGGCGCAGTCAGAGATTAGCACATCGGCATCGGCGCAATTCCGGTGGCTCATGGCTCGGAGCTCCAGCGATAGGCCAGACGGTCTGCCCCTGGAATCTCCGCACTTCTCGGTCTGAAACTTGATTCGTGTGAGAGTCGGCGTGTGGGGCAGACCATCGTTTTTGGTGGTCCGCCAACCGTGCTCTTTTCGATACTCTCTTGGCAGACGGACTTTCGAAGGCCGAGGATGCTTGGACCCGGTCGAGCGCAGGGTGTATGGCAGACCACAAAAAACGATGGTCTGCCCCACGTCGATCTATCGGCTGCCGACAACGAATGCGCGAAAATGCAGAAACTCTAGCGACAGGCCAGTCCAGGCCCACTTATTTCAGCTCATCGGGCACGGGAATGGTCACATTGCCGGTGGCGGCCCACTCGGCGCCGCGCGTGAGGGTGGCGATGAAGCCCGGCGATTTCATAGCCGCGGCGTCGTGACCTAGGGCGGTAATGAACACGCGGCCGCTGCCGTAGTCGACGGTCCAAAGCACGGGCTCATTGGCGCCGGGGCCGGGGATGGGCTGTTTCTCTCCGGCCTTGTAGAGCGAATGGTCGTCCCAAGCGGTGGCCAGCACGTGGAATGCGCCAGCGGGCTGCCATTGCAAGTTGGCGTAGAGTTCGTCGTTGGTTTGAGGGAAAGTCGCCTTCAGGCCGCGCATGATGGGATGGCCGGCGTCTTTCACGGTGACCGTGTAGTCGTGCCGGGCGGAATGGTGACCATGGTTGGGACGCCAGTTGCCGGCGGACAACTTTTCGTATTCGGTCCAGCCATCGAACGCCGCCAGCGCGAAATGGTAAATGACAAGCCCCTTGCCGGCGCGTACGTAGTTCAGCAGGGCGTTATCGGTGCGCTCGCCCCAGCGCAGCTCGGGCTTGCGGCCGTCGTAATAACTCAGGATCACCACGTCATAAGGGGCCAGCGTTTCCGCGCTGGCGCCGCGGAATTCCTCGGTCACGCGGACGTCGAACCGGCCGGTGTCTTCGAGCAGCTTGCGCAGAACGGGAGTGGTGCCGTGCCAGTCGTGACCGGCGGTATTCTGCCCGGTGACGATGAGCGCCTGCAGCTTGGGCGTTGGCGGGTTGGTCTGCGGCAAGGCGCGAGATCCGGCTCCAATAATCAGGACGCCGAGAAGCAGAGAATTCCAGAAAGGATGTTTCATGAAGGCTCGATTGTAGCTCGCGGCGAGGAGGGGGGATGCGTCTAGCTTACCAGCGCTTTGGCCACGCGGCCGGCGAGCTGGTCGAAAGTCAGAATCTCGTAGAGGGAGGGGTCGCTCATGATGCGGGCCACCAGGGCGGCGTGCATGGCGTGGCCGGCGCGCTCGGCGATGACGTGACCGAGAAGCGGGCGGCCGAGCAAAGCCAGGTCGCCGATCAGGTCGAGCGCTTTGTGGCGGCAACATTCATCTTCCGCCCGCAAGCCGCCGTCGTTCATGACGCCATGGCGGGTGAAGCAGACGGCGTTTTCGAGCGACGCGCCGCGAATCAGGCCCATGTTGCGCATCTGATCCAGATCGGCCTCCCAGCCGAAAGTGCGCGCAAAAGCGATCTGGCTCGAGAAGCGCTCCGGGGTCAGTTCCAACTCGATGATTTGGCGCCCGACCGGCGGCGGGTAATCGGTTTCGCACGTCAGGCGGAAGCTGTCCGCGGGCAGGATACTGATGCGCTTGCCCTTGTCTTCCACGGTCACGGGGCGGCGCACGCGCAGGTATCGGCGGCGGCGGCGGTACTGGCGAATTCCGGCTTCTTCGATCAGCCTGATAAACGGCAACCCGCTGCCATCGAGAATGGGCACCTCGAGGTTGTCGATCTCCACATAGGCGTTATCCACGCCCATGGCGTAGAATACGCTGAGCAGATGCTCGGTGGTGGAGATCAGGACGCCGCGGCGCATCAAGCTGGTGGCGTAGCTCACGCGCGCGACGTGCCGCCAACTGGCCGGAACGGTGAAGTTGTCCAGGTCGGTCCGGACGAAAACGATGCCGCTCGAAACCGGCGCGGGCAGAATTCGAATCCTGACCGGGACGCCGCTGTGCAATCCTACGCCGGACGCTTCGGCAGGACGCTGAGTGGTAGTCTCAAAACGCAAGGGGAAGCTGTCTCCAACCCTCTGAAATTGTCTGAAATTCTAGTTTAAGGCATTTCCAGGATCTTGGGTGCAACTTTCTGAATTAAAAGAATTTGGAACTTTATGGCTGTGGCTAAATCGCAACACTTTTCGGCTTAGTCCGTGGCCATTGCGCACCACTTGGGAGGTTCGGTTCGGTACCGCTTAGCCAATTGGGATGGCGTCCGTAGCGGCGTGAGGCTGGCGCCAGACTCAGGGGTGGCGCTGGGGTGTTCCCGAGACCATATGGCGAGCGGTTGCCATTCGGTTGCGGCCCAAATGGCTGGCACCCGTCGATTCCCCGCTGCCCACCACCGCGGTCAGGCGCTCCACGATGCCATGCACGCTCACCGACTCCGCGTTCAATTCCTCGGCCGCCGAGGCGCATTCCTCGGCGCTGGCCGCGCTATTCTGCGTGACCTGCTGCATCTGCATGATGGCTTTGGCGATCTGCTCGATCCCCCGGGCCTGCTCCTGGCTGCCCACGTTCAACTCGTCCACCAGCATCTTCACCTGGCTCGACTCGTCGGTGATGGCGCGCATTGCCAGGGCTACCTGGTCCACTTTTGCCTTACCGTCGTTGGAGTTGGCGATGGCTTCTTCAATGAGGGCCGCCGTGTCTCCAGTCGCCTGCGCGCAGCGCTGTGCCAAATTGCGGACCTCGTCCGCAACCACTGCGAACCCCATCCCGGCTTCCCCGGCGCGCGCGGCTTCCACCGCCGCGTTCAAGGCGAGAATGTTGGTCTTGAAAGCGATCTCGTCGATCGTCTTGATGATTTTGGAGATCTTATCACTCGAATTCTTGATCTTGCCCATAGCTGCCACCATCTGTACGAGCGACTGATTGGTCTCGACAATCTTCTGCCCCGACTGCGTTACCAGGTCGGCTGCCCGGCGCGAGTTCTCGGTGTTGCTGCGCGCCATCGAGTTGATCTCCTCGCTCGATGACGAGGTTTCTTCGAGCGCCGCGGCCTGCTCGGACGCGCCTTGCGCTAGCGAGTGGCTGGAGCCGGAGATCTGCGAAGCGGCACTGGCCGTCCGTTCGGAGCCTTGACTCAGTTCAGCGATGGTCTGCTTCAGGCTGCGGGTGATCCGACGAACCACTTGAACTTCGATAACGCCCACGACTGCCACCGCGAACAGCAGCACGGCGACCAGCCACAGCGACTCACTGACAATCGATCGGGCTTGGTCCGTCCCCTGCGCTATCCGGGCGCTTTCCAGAGTGTCGAACTGCTTAGCCCGGGCCTCAATCGCCTCGTTAATTGGAACGATTCGCGTCCGGCGCAGCATGACCGCGCCGGGAAGGTCTCCACCGGCAGCTTGGCGGTGCACTTGGTCCCCTAAGGTTGAATACTGCGAGGATGCCTCGCGCATGGCCTGCAGGAACTCCCGATCCTGCTCAGACGATGAAAGGCGGTCAAACTCCGCTATATCTTTATCAACCTGCTCCAGTTCAGCCCGGGAGTCGTTATGGTAACGTTCCACATCGGCAGGATTCCGAGCATAGGTGCTCTCTTCCAGTTCGATAAGCTTCTGCGCCGAGCTGCCAAGATGTGAGCTCATCGAGTCTGTCAGCTTCTGCTTGTGGATGTCTTCCAGAACGACCACATCAAACTCCTGCTTGATGCGGAAGATATTGATGCAAGCCACTGCTCCAAGAAGCAGGGAGACGCCCAAGAAAACACCAAGGGCAACGAAAAGTTTTCTATCGAGAGCCATAAAGGCCTTTCTAAGGCGAGAATCCTCGCCGACGAGTGTTCTTATCGGCAGAATGGGGAAAAAAGCTTATTGGAAAGGAGCGCGGCGGCAAGGAAACCGGCCAGAGCTTTACGCAGCACATCGTCGCCGGGAGGGTGCAGCCATCCCGATTTCGCCTCGGTCTTGGGTACTGGAATGCCATCCTGGAAGGAGCACCTTTCGGAGCCGATTCGTCACCTTCCGCCGGCTTGATCGGTCCGGCGGCAACTGGGCGGCCTGGGAGGCCGCCGCAGGCTGGGAGCCGGCTGGGAGCCTGCCCCACCACGCAGTGCGCCACCTAACGACACGGGCGAAGAGCCGGTCGCGGGGCCGGCTGCGGACGAGGGCGTCCGCCCTACGATGACTTCGCTGTAAAATAGGCAGCACCTACCATGAAACCTTGGCTTTTTGTGTTCTGCGCCTTGGCCGCTGCCGCCTGGGCACAGCCTGGCAGTCACCCGACCGTGCTGCACGCGGCCCGCCTAGTGGATGTGGGAAGCGGCAAGACGATTACGCCCGGCGAGGTGCTGATCGAGGGCGAACGCATCGTGGAAGTGGGCGCGAGCGTGCATCGGCCGGCTTCCGCCGATGTGATCGATCTGGGCGAACGCACGCTGGTTCCCGGCCTGATTGACGCCCACGTGCATTTGTTCCTGCACCCCGGCGCGGAGGATTTACAGACCGTGGAGGAATCGGTTCCGCAGCGCACGATTGGCGCCCTGCTGGCCGCGCGCGACGATTTGATGGGCGGCTTTACCGCCGAGCGCGACATGGGCACGGAGGGCGCGGGGTCGGCCGATACCGCGGTTCGCAATGCCATCAACCACGGCCTGGCGCCTGGCCCGCGGTTGCGCATCAGCGGCAACGCCGTCGACATCCTAGGCGGCCATGAAGACGCGGTCAACTACAATCCCGCCCAACACGTGCTCTCGAACGCCGATTACGCCAATAACGCGCTGGAGCTGGTCGAGGTGATCCGCAAGCAATTTAAGGAAGGCTCGGATTTCGTGAAGATTTACGAAACCGGGCGGGACTCCGTGGTGGATGGCAAGCTGCATACGCCCTATCAATACACCGAAGCCGAACTGACGGCCGCGGTTCAGGAGGCTGCGCGGGTGGGCAAGCGCGTGGCCGTGCACGCCACCGGCGAACCGGGTACGTTATTCGCCGCCCGCGCCGGTGTGGTCTCCATCGACCACGCCAACCAGCTCAGCGACGAAACCATGCGCATCATGCGCGAGCGCGGCATCTTCGCCGTGCCCACCTTCGCCATTGCGACCTACTTCGCCGAACATGCCGCCAACCCGCGGGCGGCCGAGCGCGAACGCCAGAGTATCGCGCTGCACGCCGCCGAATTCCGCAAGCAGCTCGCCGCCGGCGTGCCGATGGCGATGGGCTCCGACGTGGGCCCCTTCCCTCATGGCACGCAAGCGCGCGAATTCGTGCTGATGGTGCAATACGGCATGAGCCCGCTCGAATCTCTGCGCGCGGGTACAATCAACGCCGCCAAGCTGCTGGGCTGGGAGGGCCAGATCGGCGCGATCCACGCCGGCTACCTGGCCGATATCGTGGCCGTGGCCGGGGACCCGCTCAGCGATATCTCGGCGTTAGAAAAAGTCGAGTTTGTGATGAAGGGCGGAACGGTGTACAAGCAGCCGGGGAAATGAGCTGTGGGTGTATGGCAGACCACGAAAAGCGATGGTCTGCCCCAGGTCAGCTTCGCATCCTTAGCAACAGGTACAGGCCCGCCAGGCCGAAGATCACATCGGGTGAGAAGGCGGCCATGGTGGGCGGCAGCAGGTTCGCGTCGCCGACCTTTTCGAACAGGATGCCGAGGCCGCGGTACGAAACTCCGATGGCCAGGCTCTGGCCGATTCCGGCCATGGCGCCGCGGCTACCCACCCGGAAACCGAACGGCACCGCGATCATGGCCATAATCAACGCAAAGATCGGTCCGGCGAATTTCAGGTATAACTGCACGCGTTGCTTTCCGGTGGGATAGCCGCGCTGCTCCAGGTCGCGGATCAGGCGATCGAGCTGCAAGAAGGTCATCTGTTTTTCCGGCATTCCCTGCGGCAGAAAATATTCAGGGGGCTCGGTCAGTTCCTGGAAGGTGGCCACTTGCGTCGGGTCGTTTTCGCTAAACGGGGTGAAGTGGCTGCAGGAGGTGTCCACGAACGTGCAGGTCCAGCCATTTTCGAAGACCCAGGTCTTGATGGATGGACTCCAGGTGGCGCGCTGGGCGACGATTTCGCGCTGCAGCCGGAACGCGGCCGGCCGCGGGTCCAGCTCGAACACGTTCACCCCCAGCATCACATGCGCCGAAGTATCGAAATAGTCGTAGTAGTAAATCCGGTGGGCGCCATAACCCATGATCCACTTCTTGTTACTGCGATAGTAGGTTTGCGTGGGCCGGTTCTTGATCACGTCTCGAAGGGCGTCCTGCTTGCGGTTGGCTCCGGGCACGTAATAGTGATCGAAAGCGAACAGGGCACCCGAGAACAGCACCCCCGCCACCAGGATCGGCATGGCCAGGCGAAACAAGCTCACGCCGCAGGCGCGAAAGGCGGTGATCTCGTTTTGCTTGCTGAGCACGCCCAACTGCACCAGCACGGCCACCAGAACGCCGAAGGGAAAAAGTTCGTAAATCAGCTCGGGCGTGAGGAAAAACAGGTAGGTGAACATCTTGCTGAGCGGGATCTTGTTCTTGACCATGTCGCCCATGAGGTCGAAAAAGTTATACACCAGCAGCATCAACACCAGGCTGGCCAGCATCATCGCCAGGTAGAACAGGAAGCTCGACAACAGGTACGTGTCCAGGATTTGCGGCAGCAGCGGCAGGCGCCGCCGCATGGAGCGCGACTCCGGCTGCGCTTCCGCCTGCCCCGGCTCATCCGCCCGCCGGGCCTTGCTCTTCGGTTGGAACAGCGCCGCCACGCGCCCGAAGATTTGATTCAGCCAACCCAACAGGTCGCGGTCGCCCGGCGTTTCCATGCGGTAGAGGAAAATCACTCCCGCCACGAAGAACGCCGCGTTGGGCAGCCATAAGGCCACCGGCACGGGCAGGGTATGCTGCTTGGCCACTCCGATCAGGGCCAGCGAAGACAAGTTGTAGCAGAAGAATCCCAGAAACAAGGCGATCACATAGCCGGCCGATTTGCCGCCCTTGCGCGTGGCCACGCCCAGCGGAATCCCCACCAGGGCCAAGGTGATGCAGGCCACCGGCAGCGAAAAACGCTTGTGGAGCTCGATTTGGACTTCGGTGTAGTCGGGACCGTTGCGGGGATAGCGCAGCAGCTCGCGGGTGTTCATGGCGCTGGAGCGCAGGGTCTTGACATCGGGCGGCGAGGCGTCCAGCGCCTGCGCGCCGAAGGGGGCGGAGCTGTCGTTGGCGCGGCGGTCCTTGCCCATCTCATGCTGGGTGTAATCCTCCAGCGTCAGCTCGATCCGGTTACGGTGCGGGTCCGAGACGGCAATGGCTTCGCGGGCCAGGGTGATCATGGGACCGTCGGCTTTGTCGCGCATCCCGTTCTGGCGCTGCTCCGGCGGAGTGATATCGGCTACGAACACGCCTTTCCACTTAGCCACCTGCCCGGCAATGACATCGTCCACGTAGAGAATCCGGTTGGGGAAGTTCTCATTGAATACGCGCGGTTCGATCTCCGCCGATAACTGGGTAGCCAGAATGTCGTTCAGGATATGGGTGCTCTGGCGATATGCGAGCGGCGTCAGGCGCAGCTCCGCGTATGCCGCCAGGCCCATCCCCAGCGCCGCGAACGCCAGCACGGGCGCGATTACGGCGCGGCTGGAAACGCCGGCCGCCCGCATGGCTACGATTTCGCCATCCGCCGCCATGCGCCCCAGCCCGATCAAAATCCCCACCAAGACGCCGAACGGAATGGTGAGCGGCAACACCGGCGGCAGCGTCCAGCCCAGCAGTGCCAGCACGGTGCCAAAGCCCACGTTGTTCGAGCTCACCAGGGCGGCGAACAACTTGTCCGCGTATTCCAGAAAAATAATGAAGGTCGCCAGCAGGGTTCCCAGCAGCGCGCTGGTCACCACCTCGCGGAAGACGTATCGCCCCAGTAAGCGGAACACCAGACTTGCCTACTTTACCGGCTCGGGAGCGATCGGCTCTGTCTTGATCAACTGCGGCGGCGGCACCACCGGCAGCTTGGGCTGCTCCTCCTCAACCGGACGGAGCTCCAGATCGTCGATCAACACGGACGGCGCCACCACCGAGGCTTCGATGGTGAACGAGCCCGCGCCCAACACCGCCAGGGGCGCGCCGTTGTCCATATATTCGAAAACGTTGGCGTCGTCTCCGGCCACGAGAATATCCTTGAGAGCGCGGGCGTTCAACCCTTTGAACTCGACCCCGCGAATCAACTCCTCACGGCCATCCGGATACACTTTGTACGCCAGTACCGGAGGGCTCACCGGCTGCGCCATGCCGGCGGTCTCGCTCAACAGCCGCCGCACTTCGTCGAACGGCGCCGAAGACGGAAAATCGACCTTGCGCACGAGGATGCCGTAGGGTTTGCCCCGAGCCTGAACGGCTTCGATCAGCTTTTGCTTCAATCCGCCCGCGGGGGACGCCTCGGTGGAGCGCACAAAAAGGTTGCCGATACCGGCATCGGAAGCGCCGTAGAGGCCCGGCAGGCGCGCGTGCCCGTTCGAACCCGGCATTCCTTTGACGGGCTGGCGGGTGAGCAGAAAAGTTTTGAGCACGCCCTTTTCGATCAAGCTGACCGGCTGCGCCGCCACGCCTTCCCGATCCACTTCATACGCGCCAAACAGGGGACGGCCTTGCCATTCCTTCTGGGTGGGATCGTCCACCACATCGAACGAATCCGGCAGCACGCGCGAGCCCACCCGCCCTTCGTATTCGCTGGCCAGAAATGCGCCGCCCCGTCCTCCGTCCGGCCGCCGCGCCAAGATCACGTTGCGCCCCACCAACTCGGCGAACAACTGGGCGCCAGCCGCACCCTCAAACAGCACCGGACCGTTGTAATCCTCGCCCTTGGGCGCCGCCGCCAGCGCGGTCACGTGGGCCGCCAACTCGCGCGCAGCAGCCGACAGCTCCGCCTCACCCGGCATTCCGGAGGGTTCGATGGCATGGAAGCTGGCGATGTCCCGCACCGTCGACCCATCCGAGCTCTGCGCCATGGCGCGCATGCGAAGAAAGGTGACGTCTTCCGGCACGCGGACCTCGGCGCCTTCGGAATTCACCACGTAGTAGCCACCGGCATTGGCCTCCAAATCGACGCGCGAATCCTTCAAACCGGGATAGCCCGCGAACACCGCGGAAAGGCTCCGCACGCGGGCCGCCCAGGCATCTTCGTCGAGCGACAAATGGCCCAGTTCCCGCACCCGGACGAGCGGCGCCACGCGGCCGAAATCGTCCAGCCGGCCGCCGCCCTCCGACACATTCCGCAGCGTCGCCCGCTTGCGCGCGAGCGCTTCCACGGCGCTTTTATAAGCCGCGTCGGTGGACAGCCAGAAATAGCGGCGCACCAGATCGTAGGAGCCTTCGAGCGGAAACGGTTCCCGGAAGCGCGCGCCCGACGGCCCGCCGCCGGCGAAATTGCCGTTGTCAAACTTGTAGTCGCCCACGCGCACATGCACTTCCGGCGCTTGAATTCTCTCGCGGTTGCGCTCCATCAATCCGCCCAGCGCGGCCGAGACGGTAAACACGTCCTCGTGGTCCAGCAGATACTCGACGAAGTACGGTTTTTCCAGATTGGCGACGGCCAGGGTCAAGGAGCGGAGGGCTTCGTCGTGCATGGCGCGCAAGGCTGGATCGTCGGGCGTTTGCGCGTAAATGGCTCCCGCGGCGGCCAGGAGGCAGAGGGCAGCCACCGAGACCCGCAAGATTGACAGATCGACATTTGTGGGGCAGGATGGCATCCTGCGGCCGATTGTCAATCGGCCTTCCGCGGGCTGCTGGGAAGCTTCCGGAAGCGGGTTTCCAACCCGCCGCAGGTTACCAACCTGCCCCACGGGCTCTGGCCATCCTCCGCCCTGGGCCACATTGTCTCGCCTCACCGCGACCCTCCCTTCGGCTCAACCGAGGTGGGCTGCCCCAACAGCGGGGGCCGATCGTTGGCTTTGGCTTTCTTCTCGATCTCGATTTCCGAAACCAGAATCGCCGGCGATACCGCCGATACCGGCACGCTGCCCGACTCGGCTCCGCAGTAGCCGTTGAAAACCTCGGGGCGATCGCCGGTGGCCAGAATTTTGGCAAAGCTCGCCAGCGGCGTACCGACAATATCGGCGCCCCGCACCAGCTCGTCCGGCCTTCCATCCACATACACCCGGTACACCACGATGGGAATCACCTTGAACGCCTGCATGCCGTTCCGCGTGGTGGTGGTGAATCCGCCGGTGATATCGCGGAAATACAACCCGTACGGTTTCGACTGCCGCTTGGCTTCTTCCACCAGCATGGCCCGCAACCGGTCGCCCGAAACCGTGCGCGAACTTTCCACGATCAGGTTCGACTGGCGCGAAACCGGCTCGTAGCCGGGCTCGCGGCGGCCGTGGCTGTTGGAACGATCGAATCCCTCGATGGGTGAGCGCGACATCAGGAACGTCTTCAATACCCCGTTCTCCACCGCCAGCACCGGGCGCGCTTTCACACCCTCGTCGTCGTAGTCGTACCAGCCGTTCAAATCCACTCCGCCGATCTTCCGCTTGGTCGGGTCGAACACCACCGAGAGGAAATCCGGCAGCACCTTTTCTCCCACGCTCTTGGTGAAGGTCTGGCCTTCGCTCTCGTCCTTCTGGCGGTGTCCTTCCACGCGGTGTCCGAAAATTTCATGGAAAAACACACCGGCGGCTTTGCCCGAGAAAATCGCCGGGCCCACGAACGGCTCCGTTTCGGGCGCCTTTAAGAGCGCCACTACGTCGCCGGCCACCTGATCGATAGCCGCCTGCAGCGCCTTATCGTCGGGCAATCCATCCGGCTCGAGAGCTTCAAAGGTCTCAAACTGTTCCACATCCGTTCCGTCGGCCGCTTTGCCGGATGCGGTAATCAAGACCCGCGCGTAGCCCCGCCCCCAAACCAAGCGCGAGCCCTCGGTGTTGACGAAATACCTGGTCTCGTCCTGGCACACCACCATCAGGCGCGAGTTCAGCACACTCGGGTAGTTGCCGAAGCGCGCCGAGAGCCGCCGCACCCGCTCGGTCCAGGTTTCCCGGTCGAATTGCAGTTTGTGCGGCTGGCCGACCGACACCGAAGGCGGCTCGCTCGAAAAATCCCCGGACGCGTCGCGATTCGCCACCTGCACCTGGCTGTTGGTTTTGATGCGGATAAATCGTTCCGAAGCCGCCCGGTACGCCCGGTCGGTTTCGAGCCACAGTCGCTGGCGAATGGAGTTGGGGTTATCTTCAAACGTCAGCAACGCTCCGGCGGTCACCCGGCCGCTGCCCGCGCCCCGCCCGCCTCCGCTCACGCGGCGATAGTTATCGAGTTGGGGCGAGCCCACGCGCACCGAAATATCGAGCGTCCGCTTCTTGGCCCGGTTGGTGGAGTCGATCGCGCCCAAAGTGCCGTTAATGGTGGCGTAATCGCTTTCCGTCACCTCGTAGCTCAGAAAGTATGGCGGCGGATCGGCTTTTTGCTTGAGAACGTTGAAGTTCCGGGTAAGTTCCTCGGCCATGCTATCGAGCAGAACGTTGTTCTGCGCAGCCTTCAACGGGGAGACCGCGGCGAGAGCGGCCGAAACCGAAACCAGTGCCGCCAGGTGGAAAAAGCGAGAGGGGATCAAGCCTTCAGAATACCAGAGCCCGCGCCAGACCGCGGTCCGCTGGGGTGTGCTGAGGTCGGAGCCAACGAGCACCTGCTCAAAGCGATTTTCGCACTTCTCGAGCTTTTTCCGACCTAAAACCAACCCGCGGACGTAATCTACCCTGAAAGGCGTTCACACATGTCTACTCGGGTGATCTGGGCCGTTTTGACGGGGTTGGCCGTCATGGTGGCCGGGGAGTTCCCTTGGTCGATTCTGGTTGCCGTCAATTTCAGGCACCCGGGCTCGCCTCCGTGGGCCGTGCTTGCCATGGCGCTTTACCTGACTCTGTACTGGCGCTATCTGAACGGTTGGGGCTGGCCGGCGAAGAATGCCCAGTCGCGGCGCGACCGCTTTCGCGCGCGGGGGTTGCCGGCGAGGGTGTGGCTTTGGGCGATGGCCTCGGGGATTTTGGCTGTAGCGGCAGCGGTCCTGTTGCAGGGCGCTTACGGAAGGTTGGTTCGCCTTCCAGCTTCGGCCGTGCCGGACTTTTCACGGTATCCCTGGTTCACCGTGCTGGCCGCCATGCTGATGGCGGGTATGGTGTCCGGCATTGCGGAGGAAGCCGGATTCAGAGGCTACATGCAATCGGCGATCGAACGGCAGCACGGGCCGGTAGCGGCGATCGCGATTGTCTCGCTTGTCTTTGCCGCCATACACTTCAGTCACGGCGTCAGCGCCACCCTCCCCAGAGTGCCGTATCTACTGGCGATCTCGGTGATCTATGGAGCGATTACTTACCGCACCGGTTCCATCTTGCCGGCGTTGGTCATTCACGGCGGCGGCGACGCTTTGGAGTACCTCATCGCCTGGCGCTGGGGAGTTCCGCGCGCCGCCTCCCTTATCTGGCAGAGCGGTCCGGATGCGGCATTCTGGCGGGACTTAGGCATAGGCGCGCTGCTCGGTGTTGCGGCGGTTTTGGCGGGCAGGGGTCTGACGCGGAAGGAAGCTTTGGTTATTGCGCGGCCTTCTCAGTAATTTAGACACGCAGGCTCTGGTCAAGTCCAGGCCAAAAGGCCTGCTCACGGCAGGATACCATCCTCCCCCACATCTATCCCACACGCTCGCAATGCGGTATAAATGCTAGAACCGGTCCGGAGTCAGGACCGGGACAATCGGGAGGTCTTGCATATGATTCGTCGTTTCTCCGCCACTGGCGGCATGCCTGCGGCGTTGCTCGCGGCACTGCTCGCTGTTTGGACGGCATCCGCCGCGGCGCCGGCTCAAGCCAAGAAGCCGAAGCCGGCCGCGGCTTCGAGCTCGACCGCGGTGGAACCCGCCCCGCAAAAGCTGGACGAAGAATACACCAAGCTGATCCACGAATATCTGCAAGATCCGCGCTTCACCACTGAGCTGGTGGACCATATGCCCGCTTCCGACACGGTGCCTTCTCCGCTCAAGTTCCTGGGACGGATCCCGGGCAAGCCGGGCGAGCTCACGCATGCCGCCGACATCGAGCGCTACTACCAGGCGCTGGCCAAGGCTTCTCCCCGCGCCCGCTTCTGGAAGATGGGCACCACCGAAGAAGGCCGCGATATTGTAGTGCTGGCCATCGCCGACGAAGCCACCCTCAAAGATCTCGACAAGTACAAAGACATGCTGGCCAAGCTGGGCGACCCGCGCCAGATCAGCGCAGTCGAAGCCAAGCAACTGGTGCATACCGCCAAGCCCATCTACTGGATGAACAGCGGCATCCATTCGCCGGAGACCGGCGGCCCGGAGATGCTCATCGAGCTGGCGTACCGGCTGATCGTGGAAGAGACTCCCTTCGTTCAGCAGATCCGCAACAACGTGATCACCTTCATCACGCCGGTGCTCGAAGTGGATGGGCGCGAAAAAGTGGTGGACGCGTATTACTACGGCAAGGAACACGGCGTGCAGCGCAATTCGCTGATGATGTACTGGGGCAAATATGTGCAGCACGACGACAATCGCGACGGCATGGGCCAATACCTGCAAATGACCCGAAGCTTCACCCGCGGCGTGCTGGAATGGCACCCCACCATCCTGCACGACCTGCACGAAAGCGTGTCGTATCTCTACGTCTCCACCGGCACGGGGCCGTACAACATTTCGCTCGATCCGATTTCCGTCGACGAATGGTGGCTGCTGGGCGAAACCGAAATCATGGAAATGGCCAAGCGCGGTGTGCCGGGCGTTTGGACTTACGGTTATTACGACGGCTGGGTGCCGAATTATCTGTTCTGGATCGCGCTCACGCACAATTCGTTCGGCCGGTTTTATGAAGTCCAGAGCTACGGTCCGGATGTTACCGAGAACCTGCAACTCCCGGTGAACTCGACCAGCCGCGAATGGTTCCGGCCCAATCCGCCGCTGCCTTCGGTGAAATGGGGACCGCGCAACAATACCAACATCCAGGAATCCGCCATTCTGATTGCCTTGAACCAAGTCGCCAAGAATCGCGAGCTGTACCTGGAAAATTACTATCTGAAGAACCAGCGCTCCATCGACAAGGGGAAGAACGGCGCCGATAGCCCGAATGCATGGGTGATACCGGCGGCGCAGCGGCGCAAGGCCGATGCCGCGGACATGGTGAACGAGCTGCGCCGCCAGGGCGTGGAGGTCCACACCGCCGATTCGGCTTTCGAGGCCGGCAAGCTTTCGGTGGCCGCGGGAGATTACATCGTTCGCGCCGACCAGCCCTACCGCACGCTGGTGGATATGTATACCAGCTTGCAGGCCTATGCGCCGACCAATCCGCGGCCCTACGACGATACCGGCTGGACCATGCAATACCTGCGCGACGTGAAGCTGACCGCGGTGCACGACAAGTCCGTTCTGGAGCACCCCATGACATTGCTGAAGGCGGATGCCAAGGCTGCCGGCGGAGTGGAAGGGAGCGGCGCCGTTCTGGTGGTCGATCATACCAGCGACAACAACCTGATGCGCTTCCGCATGCTGAATCCGGCGGTTCAGGCGCTGGCCGCGGAAGAGGATTTCGAGCTCGATGGCCACAAGTTCCGCGCCGGCGCCGTAATTCTGCCCAGTGCCGACCGCGCCCACGTGGAGGCGCAGCTCAAGGATCTGGGGCTTTCGGCCTGGGCGGTTGCCGCGGCGCCGCAAGTCAAGACGCACGAGCTGACCATGCCGCGGATCGGTTACGTGCACTCGTGGTCGCGTACCCAGGATGAAGGTTGGGTGCGGGCGGCTCTCGATTATTACGGCGTGCCGTACACCTACTTCGCCGATCAGAAGCTGAAGGAGGGCGGCCTGCGCGCCAAGTACGACGTGATCCTATTTCCGCACATAGGCGGCACGTCGCAATCCATGATCAATGGAGTACCGGTCACGGGGACTGCGCCCGTTCCCTACAAGAAAACGACCGAGACGCCGAGCTTCGGCAATCTCGATTCGAGCGACGACATTCGCGGCGGCATGGGTATGGAAGGCATGGCGGAACTGGCCAAGTTCGTCGAGGAAGGCGGTCTGTTGATCACCGAAGGGTCCACCGCGGCGTTGATGGCCGAGTACGACCTGGCGGCTGGCGTAACGGTGGAGCATCCGGCCAATTTCTTCGCGCGCGGATCGATTCTGCGCGGTGTGTTTGCGGACAAAGCCAGCCCCATCGCCTACGGGTACGATGGCAAGGACCTGCCGGTATATTTCAATCAGGACCCGGTGCTCCATGTGGAGGCCGGCGGTTTCGGCGGGTTTGGCGGATTCGGTGGCGGTGGCCGCGGAGCCTTCACCGGCCCGGTGAATGGCGGCGAAGGCCAGAACGTGTTTCCCAATGTGACGACCATGAGCGTGTCGCCGCTGGACGCCAGTGAAGCTGCCGAGTCGCCAGCTACCGGCGGCCGTGCGGGCCGCGGCGGGCGCGGCGGACGCGCAGCGGCGGGCGGAGAAGCTGGCGAAGGCGGCCGCGGTGGACCGGCCGGACGCGGCGCGGTCTCGAGCGAAAGCCGGCCGCGCGTGATCCTGCAGTTCCCCACCAATCCCAGCGAGATGCTGCTTTCCGGAACCATCGCCGGAGGCAGCGCCATATCCGGACGCGCCGCCCTGGTGGACGTTCCGCTCGGCAAGGGACACATTGTCATGTTCGCCTTGCGTCCTTTCTGGCGCTGGCAAACCCAGGGCGCCTTTATGCTGGCGTTCAATGCCATCCTGAACTGGGATCATCTGGACGCCGGCAAGCCAAGCCCGCCGGCACCGGCGCCGGCCGTGACTCCCGCGGGGCAGTAAGATGGCCTTGTGACAATCTTGTCGACTTCGCCGCGACGATTCGACCGTGGGGCAGACCATCGTTTTATGTGGTCTGCCCTCCAGTCCGAGTGCCCCAGTGGTGGGACGGGCGGTGCCGCCTGCCAGCGCCCCACTTCGACCGATGACATCGCCAACTTCGTTTGCGGCTTGCCGCAATGTGGGGCGGACCCCGGGGAATGTAAAGCAGTTCCGTCATCCTCAATCCCCGCGAAATCAACCGCGACCGTCCAGTGGGACAGACGATGGACAGACGATCGTTTTTTGTCGTCTGTCAGGGGCTGTGGCCTGCCGAGAGCCTGACAGACCACGGAAAGCGATGGTCTGTCCCACCCCTCCTCGGTCGCCGAACCCTGGCTCAACCTGAATTCCACGACACCAGGATTTCGGAGCCTGCACCTGCCATGGCCGGTTCTGGAGCCGTGCGGTTCACGCTACAATACGGCTCGGAATGTATCCTCGACGAGAATCCTGCGCGCGAACGGAGCACAAAACTTTCTGAATGGCTGGGGCCAGGAAACAGAACCGAAAGCGGGAACCGGCTCCTCTCGCCGCGGCAACCGCGGAAACTCAGCATAGCGGCCTGTCCGCCATCGGCTCGCGTCTGCGGCCCCATGTCGCACGACTGGCAGCCATTTGGCTGCTGGCGCTGGCTGCGTATTCGAATTCGTTTCGCGCCGGGCTGATTTTCGATAATCAAACCATCGTTCTCAAGGACACACGCATCCACGCGGCCACAGCCGAGAACCTGCGGCTGATCTTTTCCACCGAATATTGGTCCACCAACAACTCCACCGGCTTGTATCGCCCCTTCACCACTCTCACCTACCTGTTCAATTGGGCGGTGCTTGGCGACGGCGCCTCGCCGGCCGGATACCACTGGGTCAACTTCGGGCTGCACGCAATCAACATCGCGCTGGTATATGCGCTGGGCCTCATGTTGTTCGGCGAAACAACCCCGGCATGGGTGATGGCGGCGTTGTGGGCGGTGCACCCGGTGCTGACCGAATCGGTGACCAACGTGGTGGGCCGGGCCGATCTGCTGGCGGCTGCCAGTGTGCTCGGGGGATTGCTATGCTATGCCTGCGCGAGGAACGCCCTGGGCCGCTCACGAATGTATCGCCTGGCGGCTCTTGGGCTGATCGGCGCTATCGGCATTTTTTCCAAGGAAAGCGCCATCGTGCTGGTGGCGGCCATGTTGCTCTGGGACTTGACGCGCACCGAACCGCTTCTCTGGAAACAACGCTGGCCCGCCTATGCCGCGCTCGCGCCTGGCTACATTCTGTTTTTCTGGCTGCGCGGCCGGATGCTGGCGGGAACGCCCGTCGCGGCCGTCGCGGTGATCGACAATCCCCTCATGGCTGCCGATTTCTGGACGGCGCGCGTCACCGCCATCAAAGCGCTAGGCCTGGGCCTCTGGAAGATGTGTTGGCCGCAGCACCTTTCGGCGGACTACTCTTACAACCAGATCCCCTTGTTCCGGTGGAAACTCGACGATTGGCAGGATTGGCAGGCGATCCTCAGCCTGGCGGTTTGCCTGGCTGCCGCGGCCCTTGCGGTTTGGGCCTTTCGCCGCGCCAAGCCCGTGTTTTTCCTGATCGGGCTGACTTTCGCCGCGCTCGCGCCCACGTCCAACCTGCTGTTTCGCATCGGCACGATTTTCGCCGAGCGCTTTCTCTATCTGCCGGCGGTAGGTGTGGCCGGGTTGGCGGCCCTTGCTCTGAGCCGGATTTGCCGCGACCGCAACGCGCTTCTAGGTGTTGCCGGCGTTCTCGCGCTCGTCCTCGCGGCGCGTACTTCGCTCCGCAACGACGATTGGCGCGACGAGCGGACGCTGTTCACCGCCGTGACAGTCGAGTCGCCCAATAGCGCCAAGGGCCACTACCTGCTCGGCTCCATGATGATCACCAGCGACCGCAAGCTGGTGGATCCGGCGCTCGCCCAGGGGCAGCGGGCTATTGAGATTCTGAAACCGCTCCTGATCGCGGAGTTTCTGAAACCCGCTGTGGGTCAGTATAGCTGGGGCGCTTACTACATAACCGGCATGTGCGAGCGGCTGAAGGGGGACGACGCGGCCACGCCCGCGGCCCGCGCCGAGTGGTACCGGAAAGCGCTCGCAACCCTGCTGCGAGCCCGCGCTATCGATGATGCTCAACGGCGCCGAGCCGGCGACGGCGCTGTGATGATCGACAACGTGCCGGCTTACCTCGAGCTCGGCAGGGTCTATGAGCGCATCGGGCAGCCCGAAGACGCCATTTCCGCACTGCGCTTTGGCCGCTCCCTAAAACCGATTCCAGAATTCTCCGAAGAACTTTCCGCCATCTACGCGGGTATGGGAGACATGCCGCGAGCGGCGATGTCATTGGTCGAAGGAATCTTGCTCGATCCAGCCCAAGAACGCCTCACCGCGGAGCTGGCTTCGCTCTACCGCCAGGCCTTTCCGCAAAGCTGCGCACTCCAGCAGACCAGCTCCGGCACGTTCATCAACCGGGACTGCCCTTTGGTGCGGAGCCAAATTTGCCAGGGCGCCCGCAATCTGGCCGAAGCGTACCAAACCGCCGGACGGCCCAGCGCGGCTGCTCAGGTGCTCAGCGCGGCAGCTTCCAACTTTCAGTGCCCGTAACCGAGCCGCGACCGTCAGGAAGGGCGGCCGGGGGGATGTTGTGGCGCGGGCACTTCTGCCGGCACTTCTGCCGGCACTTCTGCCCGGCACTCCTGCCTGCAGCGCCCCGACTCATCGGGGCGCGTTCCGCGCGGGTTCGCGGGTCTGGGGCAGACTGTTCGTGGCGCGGAAACCTATCGCGCCGCCGGGTTTCCCTATCGGGCCGAATGGATGCTCCGCTCGGCGGCTTCCAATTACAACTGCCCCGCCATGTAGTAGGGCGGACCGCGCCGGTCCGCGCGGGACGCCCTCGTCCCGCTCTTCTCCCCAAGCACCAAGTCTCCGCAGAGCCGGCCGGCAGCCGGTTAAGCACCCGAGGGAGTCCGCCCTACAACTTACGCGAAACTATGTGGCATTACGCTCCAGCCGGCTGGTCTGTACGCTCCGGCCAAACTGCCGTTACCAGCAGCGCCACGCCCACTACCACCGCGCAGCCAATCACATTGAACCAGAGATACGAAATGCCGCCGTGGAGAAATGCCCAGAAGATCGCCGCTTCGCCGGCAATCATGCCGATGAAGGTGGCTGTGCCCCGCACTTTCTTCAATGCGAATGCAATCACGAAGCAGCCCAGCAGCGAGCCATAGAATAACGACCCCACCACGTTGACGGCAACAATCAACGACCCTAGCCGCTTGCCCCATCCGGCGAACGCCACCGCGTAAACGCCCCAAAACAACGTGGCCCAGCGTGCCGCTATCACCTGGTGATGGTCGCTCGCCTTGGGGCGAACGTAGCGGCGATAGAGGTCGATCACGGTCACCGTAGCCAGCGAGTTGATTTCGCCGGAGCTGGCCGACATGGTGGCGGCGAAGACCACCGCAATCACCAGTCCCACCAGGCCGGGCGGCAGGTAACGAATGACGAAGGAAAGAAAAATGTAGTTGGTATCTCTAAAACCTTCTTCACCGCCCATCCGCGGCACCAAAGCGGCGGCTTTGGTCCGTGCCGTATCCACTTCGCGTTCCGCCGCCCGGTATTCCGTTACCAGGGTTGGATCCGCGCTTCGATCCGCGGCGCCTTCGCGATGCGCCCGCGCCAGATTGAGGGCCGCCTGGCGGCGGTGTTCCACCCCTCGCTGGTAATCCTGCTCGATGGCTGCATAATCGGGCGACGCCTGAATGCGTTCGAGCTCCACGCGCTGAAATAACAGCGGCGGACTGTTGAACAGATAGAACACGAAAACCATCGCGCCGATGAAGAGAACAAAGAACTGCATCGGGATTTTGGCCACCGCATTGAACAACAGCCCTATCCTGCTCTCGGAAACGGATTTGCCGGTGAGATAGCGCTGCACCTGCGACTGGTCGCACCCGAAGTACGACAGAAACAGAAAGGTGCTGCCGAAGAGGCCGCTCCACAGGTTGAATTGGTCGTTCCAGGCGAAGTTGGTGGTCACCGCGTTCAAGCGGCCCGCCGCCCCGGCCAGATAGACGGCGTCGCCGATCGAAACCGAATGCGGCAGCAGCACAAAAACGGTGATCAATGCCACCACCAAGCCTAAGAGGATCACGCCCATCTGTTGCACGTCACTCCACGTCACCGCTTTGATTCCGCCCATCACCGTGTACGAGATCACCGTCGCGCCCATGAGCGTGGTGGTGACACGTTCCGGCCAGCCCAGAAGCACGCTCAGCACGATGGCGGGGGCATAGATGGTGAGCCCCGCCGACAAGCCGCGCTGCGCCAGAAAGATCAGGCTCGCCAGGGTTCGGGTCTTGGAATCGAATCGCTTCTCCAGGTATTCATAAGCCGTGAAGACGCGGGCGTGATGGAAAGCCGGAACCACCGTGGCACACACCACCACCATCGCAATCGGTAGGCCGAAGTAAGCCTGCACGAAGCGCATTCCGTCGGTATAAGACTGTCCGGTGGTGGAAATGAACGTGATCGCCGATGCCTGGGTGGCCATAATGGATAGCCCCATGGCGTACCACGGCATGGTTCTTCCGGCCAGCAGATAACGATCCACCGTGCTGCTGCCGCGGCTGCGGTACAAGCCGTACGCGACGATCGAAATCAGCGAGGAGAGCAAGACGATCCAGTCGAGGGTCCTCATCGGTAAGCGTGAGTGAACACAGCCAGCAGGCCGATCAGCGCCGCCAAGTATAGTAATACCGCGCCATAGACGCGCCGCCAGGTGCCGAGAAAAGGCGGCGGATCGTCAATCGGTTCGCGCGGCGCTGGCATGCTGGGAGTGTAACACGGCCAAACCGGCAGGCGCCGGGAAGGCGGCGCGCTACAGATCTTCCGGGCGCGAACCAGTATGCTTAGCAGTTCCTCTTTGTCGTGATAAGCGAAACGGCATTGGGGCCATCCCTCCCGCCGCAGCGTCCGGTGAGATCCGGACGTGCGGACAATGCGCCACCCGATGCGTTACAAGGCCCCGAGCACCCGCCGAGCCTTTGTCGCGGGCCATTCGCTCATGCGGCAATGGAAAACCGCAATGTGTCGGCCGCGGGCTTCATTTCCCCGTGTTCGATTTCCTCCGCGATTACGCGCAGCGCAAGGGCCTTGACCTTTAGCGTCGCTTCCTCCGGAGTAGTGCCGTAAACGGTCACGCCCGGAAGTTCAGGAATGTCGGCAATCCAGCGTCCGTCCGTTTCCCGGAGCAACCGGATGTTGAGCTGCATATGCTTCATCCTACCAGGACCAGCGCCGGAACTTCTTGATTTTCTTCATCCGTGTTTATCGGTGTTCATCGGTGGCTATATTTCTTCACGGGTTCTCACGGAGCGGTTTTAAACGGAAAAACCACATTTTGCGCCGGAAGTAGTTAGCCCTGCCCGGAGCGGAAAACACCCGCCTTCGCGCCCTAGGCGATTCGGCTACTTCTTCGCCGGTGTAATGTCGCCCACGGGAAGATCCCAATGTGACAAAAGGATCTCGAAGCGCCGTTGTTCTTCGCGCTCGTAGGTCGCATGGTCGGGCCAGAGCTGGCGGATGAACCGCTCTTCGTCCGGGTTCGCGGTGGTCGCCGCGGTGGAGTTCTTGAAGCGGATCGTCACCCGGTAATCCCAGCGCGATTCCTCGGTCATGTGGTTCGACGGGGTCTCAATCTTCACCGAGAGCATACGCCCACTCTCGACCACCTTTTGCAGCAGCGGGTAATGGTTCTTGAGGAAAAGTTGCAGGAATTCCTGCTGGTGTCCCCATTGCACCTTGTAGTAATACTCCATCGTGTAGGGCTGATCGGCCCCACCCTGCGGCGGAGCTCCTTGGGCGAGTAACGGCCGCGCACAGATAGAAAGCAAGAGCGTAAACAGGATATTCTTCATCGTTCCTCCAATTCGCCGGGATGACTTGGATTCTAACAAGTTGCCGGCTCCGCTGCTCTCGGTTGAACTGGCGGCCACCATGCTGTTAGTGTTGGGACCTGAGCCGATATGGTCCGGAACTTCTTCCTGCTCGATCTGGGTTCCAGCTTGTGGGCGTTCCTTCTATTCGGCCTGTTCGGGTTTGTGCCCGGCTACGCGGTGGGATGGATGGCGGACCTGATCGGCTTTCGCGGCCGCGACCCCGCCACCCGCTTCGCGCTGAGCGTTCCGCTCTCGATCGGCGTGGCCCCGCTCGCGGCCTATCTCGCGTCGAGGCTCGGTTCGCTCGCGCTCGCCTGGTGCGCTTTCGGCCTGCTCTGGCTCGTATTCGTCGCCATCGTCATTCGCGAACCTGGTTCCGTCCGCTTGCCTACCGACAGGCGCACCATGATCTACGCGCTCCTCGTCGCTGCCTGGGTTGCGGTTGGGCTCCTCTCTTTGATCGATTGGAGCTGGGGCCGCCGCCTCTACGAATCCGTGGTGTCGTACGATTACGGCGTACGCAGCGCCATTGTGTCCGCCATCTCGCGGGACGGCATTCCGCCTTCGAACCCCAACTTCTTTCCGGGCCACACCGTTCCGCTTCGTTACCACTACTGCTGGCTGATCCTGCCGAGCCTGGTGGCGCAAATGGGTGGCACCTGGGTGACCTCGCGGCATGCCATCGTCGCCGGAGCGCTATGGTGCGGAATCGGGCTGATGGCCATGGTCGCCCTCTACCTGCGCTTCGTCGATCCGGAGGGCGCGCGCCGCATCCACCGCCGCGTGCTTTTGGGCGTGGTGCTCCTCGCCGTCACCGGCCTCGATATCGTCCCCAATTTGGCATCCGCGTTCGCCGGGCGCCCTCTGCCGGAGCCCGAGTGGTGGAACGAGCAGGTCTCCGCCTGGATTACGTCGATACTCTGGGTTCCGCACCATGTGGGGGCGCTGATTGCCGGGCTCGCGAGTTTTTTGATTCTGTGGCACTCCGGCGCGGCGGCGAAACGCTGGCCCGCCATTTTGGCCGCTGCCTTCTGCCTGGCCGGCTGCCTGGCCCAGTCGGTGTACGTTGGCCTGGTATTTGGCGCCGCGCTGGCGGTTTGGACCCTGATCGCGCTCGTCAAAAACTGGAAACGGGAAACCGCATTCCTGCTTGCCATGGGAGTACTGGCGCTCGCCCTCGCCTTTCCTCAGCTTCAGGAACTGGCCCGGTTCGCTCGCACGGGCCCCGGCGCATCGGTCCCGGCCGGCGGCCATTTTCTGAGCTTGGGAGTGCGGCACTTTTATCCGGCTGCCGATTTAGCGAAGCGTTCGGGCATGCCAAATCTGGTCTACGCGGCGTTCCTGCCCTTCAATTACCTTTTCGAATTCGGTTTGTTCGGCCTCGCCGGAGTGTGGTTTCTCCGGCGCGCATGGCGCCGGCGCGCGCTCGGCCGCTACGCGCTAGCAACCCTGACCATGGTCGCGGTGAGCTTGCTGATCTCGACCTTTGTGCGCTCCACCGTGATCTGGAACAACGATCTGGGTTATCGCGGCATGCTGTTGGCCCAGTTCGTTCTTCTGCTCTGGGCCGTGGACCTGTTGGACGGCACCAGAGCGGCGCGCCGCCCTCTGGTGGTCATCCTTTTGATTCTCGGCGTCGCGAGCAGCATTTACGAAGCCGCCAGCTTGCGCCTCTATGCCGTCGCTTCCGACGTTGTCGCTCTGCCCCGCTATTCCTGGCTGAATCCCGCCCCCGATACCGGACGCCGCCTCTGGGAAGTTCGCGCGGCCTACGAACGGCTCAGGAGGATGACCGGGCCCGAGGCCATCGTGCAGCAGAATCCCGACACCGATCCCGGAGACCTGCCCTGGGGCCTCTACGCCGAGCGCCGAACCGTGGCCGATACGCCGTCCTGCAACACGGTGATGGGCGGAGATCCCAGCGAATGCGCAGCCGTAATGGCAAGGATCGGGCCTCTGTTCCAGGGAGCAGCCAAGCCGGATGAAGTGGACGCCACCTGCCGCGCGCTAGGCATTTCCGCCCTGGTGGTGAAAGATACCGACCCCGTCTGGCGCGCTCCCGGGAGCTGGGTGTGGCGGCGAAACCCGGATATTTCCGGCGATCGTGTCCGTGTCTTTCTCTGCGGACGCTAGCAGCTAAGCTAGCGATGAGGTGATCCGGCTGATTTCGGCACGAAAGGCAATCGCGCGCGAAAGGCGAGCATATGCGAAGAGTCAAAAGCGCTCAAGCGAATGAAATCCGTGCTCTCAGGCGGATGAAAGACCGAGACATCGATACCACCGACATCCCACCGGTGCTCGAGTTCCTGTCACTTCCGTTCGTTTCCGAGTTTGTGTTTCGAAACGTGCGGACGTCGGAGCGCCGAAAACAGGAACAGGTCGCTGACTTCCTAATTCTTCACCGAGGGACCGGTATCCTTGTCGAACAGAAGTGTCAGGAAGATCCGAGTGCCCGGACACGACAGAAGGCTGAGTTGTGGGCTCGGAAGAAGGCGAAGGAAGGCTGGTCTCAGGCACGCCGTGCATTCACACGCCGAAGAGATTTCCCGGTCTGGTGCGATCATCCGCGACAAGGACATGTGGAGTTTCGAGGCGGCCTGCCTCCGATTCAACACAGCATCGTAACGGTAGAGGTTTTCCAGCCGGTGGATCTGCAGCCCGACGTCGAGAGTCTGCCGCTCGACCACGATGGAGTACCAATCACCTATCTTTCGGTCAACGACTTTCTGAACCTGGCGGTTCAATTGAGAAGCGTGTCGGAGCTGATGGACTACCTGGCGGCGAGGCGAACGCTTCCGCCAGCCGATCTCCGGCTGATAGGTGAGGAAAAGGAGCTGTTTAGCTTCTGGCGTCAAAGAACGTGGAGCGAGCAGAGTTGCTGTCGAGGATGATGGTGCTTATGGGTGGTGCTATGGCTTTTTACGACAAACCCAAGTGCCTCCTCATGGTGGATCGCGACAATAGCGGCTACGAGGTCGCCCTTTCCCGGCCGGGCGTTAGACCGACACAAGCCCACGTGGAGGCGGGAAAGCGCCTTTTCGGCGGCCAGCGCATCACAAGTACGCCACTCCACTTTCTTCCCGAGCACCTGAGATCGCTCGGCTGAAGATCGCTCGTTGTGCAAGCGCGATGCACTTATGAGTCGCGAGCCAGGGGCAAGTTGTTCTCGAGCGTACACACCGATGGCCGATAATCAAATGGTGCGAGTTTTGGATGCGGCATTGATCATAAATTCTGGATCGTGGAAAAGGCCATCCGCGGGCCGCCGGGACGTACGCGCGCGTCCTCGGCCGGTATGTGCGCGAGCAGCACGTGTTGACCTTGATGGACGCCCTGAATCGCATGACCGCGCAGCCTGCCGGCCGGCTGGGCACCGCAGCCAAGGGGCGGATCGAAGTAGGCGCCGATGCCGATGTGACGGTGTTTGACGCGGCGCGCGCGATCGACCGCGCCACCTTCCAAGACCCAGCCCAGTATTCGGAAGGCATTCGTTTCGTGCTGGTGGCCGGCACGCCGGTGGTGCGCGACGGCGCGCCGGTGGAAGGCGCCGCTCCAGGCAAGGGCGTGCGGCGCAAGTCTGGCTCGGAGCAATGAGCAGAGCCATGTTTGGGTGATTCAGCGGTGGGACAGACCATCGTTTTTCGTGGTCTGTCAGGTCTCGCCGGGCCGCAACGCTCGACAGACGACAAAAAACGATCGTCTGTCCCACCTGGTTTTCTGCGCCGATTCCCCGTCCGCTCTGCGGCGCACATTACCTCCGGCTATATCCGTTTGTATACCTTTTGGTAATAGACACTCCTTAGCTTTCAGCGGTACAAGGAGTCATGGTATTGCGCACCGGCGCCCGTGCCGTACTCTTACTCTGCGTGTTTGCGGCCGTGCTACCGGCCCAGCAGGATCGCATTGCTGGCGCGATCGATTCCCGCCATTCCGTAGTCATTCGAGGCAGCGTTCCGGCTCAGGCGCAGCCGAAGCACGACCTTGGGGCGGTGGAAGCCGATTTCCCGCTCGGGAACATCACCCTGATGCTGAAGCCGCCGGCCGATCGGCAAGCCGCTCTCGAACAATTGCTGGCGGAACAGCAGGACCCGGCATCGCCGAACTATCACAATTGGTTGACGCCGGAGACCTACGCCGACCGGTTCGGGGCGAGTGCGGCCGATTTGGACAAAATCGCCTTCTGGTTGCGCTCTCAGGGATTCGCCATCCGGTACACCGCACGCGGCCGCGATTTTATCAGTTTCAGCGGCACGGCGAGCCAGGTCGAGGCGGCACTCCATACCCGGATCCACCGCTACCAGGTGGGCGCCGAAATTCATTTCGCCAACGCCACGGATCTGTCGTTGCCGGCAGCCATCGAGCCGCTGGTGGCGGGTATCATGGGGCTCCACGACTTTCACCCAAGGGCGCCGCGGAAGCAAGTGTTTCCGAACTATACCGCGACTGACGGCAGTCATTACCTACTGCCGGACGATCTCGTGGCCATTTACGATCTCGCTCCTCTCTATGGCTACGGATACATGGGAGCAGGCCAGAGCATCGCGATTGTCGGACAGAGCGACATCGATCCCAAAGACATCGCGGCGTTCCGCACCACCTGGGGTCTTCCCCCGACCACCATACAGATGGTTCCCACCGGCACATACCCGGGGATCGGCAGCGACGACGAAATGGAGGCGGACCTGGATCTGGAATGGTCAGGCGCGGTGGCTCGATATGCAACGCTGATCTTCGTTTACAGCGAAGACGCGGATTACTCGGCTTACTATGCGATCGACAACAACCTGGCGCCGGTGATCAGCGAGAGCTTTGGGCTATGCGAATACACCGTGGCCGCCAACCGGATGAGCCTTTCCACTTATGAGGCAGAGGCACAGAAAGGCAACGCGCTGGGAATTACCTGGCTGGCATCGTCGGGCGATTCGGGAGCGGCCGGCTGCGATTACCAGGTCGCGACGGCAACCCAGGGTCTGGGAGTCAGCCTGCCGGCCAGCGTTCCAGAGATCACCGCGGTGGGCGGCACGGAATTCAACGAGGGCAGCGGCGCGTATTGGAGCGGCAGCAACGGGCCCTATGGCGCTTCGGGCCTCTCCTATATCCCCGAGATCGCATGGAACGACACAGCGGCGAGCGAGGCACAAGGGGGAACGATTGCGGCTAGCGGAGGCGGAATGAGTTCGGTGTACAAGAAACCCGCCTGGCAAATCGGTCCCGGCGTTCCCAACGATGGCGTGCGCGATGTGCCCGATATCGCCCTGGCCGCATCGGGCGCCCACGACCCCTACATCGTCATTGCGGAGGGGTTCGGGATTGGGGTGGGCGGCACGTCGGCCGCGGCGCCGTCTTTCGCTGGAATGGTCGCTGTACTCAATCAGTATTTGGTGCAGAACAAGGTGCAAGCGAAAGCCGGTGTCGGCAACATCAACCCGAAGCTGTACGCGACGGCGGCCGCGGGCACGCCCGGCATTTTTCACGACGTCACCGCGGGAAACAACATCGTTCCGTGCCAGACCGGCACGCCGAACTGCGCCAACGGTCAATTGGGGTACACGGCCGGTGTGGGTTACGACCTTGTGACGGGACTGGGTTCGGTGGATGCATACAACCTGATCACCGCGTGGGGCGGCATTCCGGTTGCTTCCACCACGACTACCGTCGCCGCGAATCCGGCCACCATCACAGCGGGGGGATCGGCGGTGCTGACGGCGACCGTGAAGGCTCAAAGCGGAACCGCGTCACCCACCGGAGCGGTTTCTTTCACGGCGGGAAATATCTCACTGGGCGCCGCGGCGCTCTCCGGGTCCGGAGGAACCGCCAGCGCGTCGATTACGGTTTTCGGCGGCCAGTTGCTCGCGGCCAATAACACCGTCGAGGCTTACTACGGTGGCAGCCCCACGTTCGGCTCCTCATCGGCAACGGTATCGCTCGGTGTCGGCGCTCCCACGGCAACCTCCGCGGTGACGCTGACGGTGACGCCCGATCCGGTCTGCCAGCAGGCGCCCAATGCGAATGGCGCCACGTTCTCTTTCACCATCCAACTGAACGAAACCGCTGGCGTGGCGACCACGCTGACCGGGTTCACTTTCGCCGGAGTGAGCTACTCGGCCTCGATCGCGAACTTCTTCGGCAGCACGGCGCTGCCCGCCCACGGCAATCTTTCGGCAAATTTGCAGGCGGCGAACATTGCCGTGCCATCGACGGTCGTGATGGTATTCACCGGCCGGGATACCGACGGATCGGCGTGGACGCGGCAAATCGCGGTCCCTTTCCTGCCGCAACAGACTAGCACGCAGTAGACGAGCGTCGAATAGCTTTGGAGCGTAATCGACGAACTCCGGCAACCGCTCCCTGACGGTCGCGGCTCAGAAACGCGCGACACCGAACCGCGGCCGTCAGGGAGCGGCTGCCGAATATGTAACCGTAATTGCGAAACCGAACCCTACGCGACAGGCGAACCTGGCGAGCCCGTTCCTACCGCGGCTCGCCCGGATGGGCCGAGTAAGGGCTTTGGTCGACAAGCTGGGTTTCCAATTTACAGGATGCTTGGTCGGGCCCCTGGGCCTTGCGCAGCGCGGCCAGTTCTTTCCCGGCCGCTTGCATCTCGGCGCGAAACGCCGGCGATCCATTGAGCGTCGCCACCACGGAGGCCGCCACGATGCGCCCAGCCTCGACGGCGCTCGCCGTGTGGACGCCGCAAAAGATGCGGCTGTCGCCATAGGCCCGCGCGCGGGCAAGAATGTCGGAGGCGCGGTCCGGCTCCAACTCCGCCAAAATGAGGCCGGTCGCCCAACCCAGCGTGGAATGCCCCGACGGGTAGTCGAAAGAGCCCACCATAAACGCATCGCGCGCGACGCAGATGGGGCCGTCATCCACCAGAAAAGGGCGCTTGCGCCGGTATCGTTCCTTGACGCTGCCCGAGGTTAGGTTGCATTCGGCAATGGCGCGAACCAGCAGCGCAGTGAGCCGCGGAGCGTTGCGGTCGTCGGGCGCCGAGCCCAGCGCACAGGCAAATGCGCGGAGCAGCCCGGGAACGGAGTAGTCGGCGTCGTGCTGCGCCAGCGTCCATCGGGGAGAGTTCTCGGCGGTTCGGGTGGTGCGAAAAATGGCGCGGTCGGCCAGGTCGCGTGGATCGCCGGCCACGGGCGCCGGCGGCACAACCTCAAGCAGGTTTGGGGCGTTCGTGGTCCCGAGGCCGTCGGAAGGCGCGGGCGGCATGGTCTGCGCCTGAATGGTGCTTGCGGCCAGCAGCATGGCCGCGGCGGCCAGCTTTGAATACCAGTTTGCAATTGCCATCGTGCTTTATCATCGCAGGTTCGCTTCCGGTGTTGGGACTGCGGTAATTGTGCGTTCTCATCCGCGGCCAGCCCTCGCGGCTCGTCGCCCACATCGGAGACTTGATCTTTGGCGAGAAGTGCGGGACCGGGGGTGCGCCCTACCAATCCGGATTAAGAGTCGAAGCGGTATAACGCTTGCTCGATGGTCGTGCCGCGCACTTCGATGCGCTTCAGATCCGTGGTGCCGATTCCGTGGGCTTCGGCCAGCAGCAGCGTGTTGTCGCAGGTCCTAAACGGCGCCGTGCCACGCACCGACCGCGGGTTGTAGCCCATCACCGCGGTGGCTACCGCATCGGCACATACCGGGTTCAAACCGGCAAGCATGATTCCAGGCTTCACCACATGCACGCCGCGAACCCAAGGGCCCTCTCCACCGGCGATGCTCTCGACTCCATCGACGATCGCCAGGTGGATCGGGCGCGCCGCCACCAGGTCCGCTACGATGTGCGGCACGCGGTAGCCAGGGTCCGTATTGGCGCCGAAGTGCAGCTCCTGAGGCGCCGATTTGGAAGGCTGGCGCCGGCCGCGGTGGCCCACCGCATCCCGCCCGCTCTTGGGGTTCTCATTGGGCTCATCCACGCCGGAATCGTTACCGTAAATGGACGCCGGCAGACTGCCGAAACAGTTCTTCAGAGAGAGCGTCACGCCGCAGGTTGCGTGGTTCTTTAGCTTGGCCAGGCTCACGAACACGTCGGTGTCTTGGTAGGCGCGGTTCAGGTCGAACGCCGGATACATGTAGGCGCTGCCCGGCACCGTGAATCGCGCGTAGCTCTTGCTCTTGCCGAGAGCGTTGGTGTTTTCAAACTCCACCCCATTGGCGGCCGAAACGATCGCCCGCGGATTCCATCCCGAATCCAGCATGACCTCTTCCAGCGGACCGGCGGTGGCCCAGGAGCTCTCCACGAAGCGGATCCGTTTGGCGCCGGCGCGGCCCAGGTGGTAGGCAGTGGCGCCGACCAGTTTAGGGTGCACGTAGTGCGTCAGCGCGGGAGCCATGCCGTGGATGCGCAGGCTCGGAGCGCCCGTCATATTCAACTTGATGGTGACGGTCTTATTGCGCACCAGCTTTTCGAGACCGCCCAACTGATCGAACATGATCCCCAGCTTCGCCGTGATGTCCTCATCGTAGGAAGCGCATTTGGCGATGGACACCGGCGCGGCGGGAGCATTGGAGCTTCCCGCGGCGCGCACCAGCGGCGCGGAACTAATCATTGCCAGCCATTCACGTCGAGTCATGCTACAACTCCAATCCGATGGTGAGGATGCTCGAAAGTATTTGGGAGGACACGCAGAAGTTTTTCCCGGCCTCCCCACGAGGCCGCCAGCATCCACATATGTACCAATATGGCACAAGCGCGGGCGGTCTGCACATCGGGAAGAGCACAGGCTAAAGCCCGTGCCACCTGAGATAGTAGTAATATATGCGGATGCTGGCGATGCGTTGGGCGGCATTATTGAGTTTGGCGTCACTGGTGGCTGCCGCGGCGCCGAAACCATCCGACTGGGTTCCCGCGCGCTGGCCGTGGTCCGACGCACAATCGCTGGAGCTGCTGGACGACAGCCCCATCAATTGCCTTCTGCTGAAAACCTATAGCGCCGATTTCGTGACAGCGGCGGCGAGCCGCGGATTGGTGCTGCTGGCGGTGATCCCCGGCACTGGAGATGTAGTCGCCGCGGCTCGCAAGGCGCTTTCGGCTGGCGTGACGGGCGTGGTGCTGGAGGGCAGCTTTCCGGACGATACCGTGGCCGCGGTCGGGCGGGCGGCGGGAAGCGCGCCCGTAATTCGGTTGACGGCGCGCGACCATCTGCCGCTCGCATCCAAAGCTCCTATCATTGGCACTTACCAAGGCGTCTGGCCGGGAATTGAAATCGAGGCGAATGGCGCCGCGAAGGCCGGTCCGACTGGTTCGACCTGGATCGATACCAATAGCGGCTTCCTGCGCGCGGTGCGCGTGTTGGAAGACGCCTCGCTGTGGATGGCCAATGAACCGCCCCAAAAGACGATCGTCACCGGCGCGCGCTATCTGCAGGTAATCGCCGATGCCGCCATGGCCGGCGCCCGGTGGGTATTGGCGCTCGATGACGATTTCGCATCCAGGCTGAACAACCGCCAGGCCGCCGCCCTGCACGACTGGGGGCGCATGATGGGGCTGATGCGCTATTTCGAAGCTCATCCCGAGTGGCGCCGGATGCGCGAATACGGACGGGTAGCCGTGGTACAGGACCCCGCCGAAGGTGGCCTATTCTCAGGCGGCGTGCTGGATATGCTGGCGGTCAAGCATTTGCCCGCGCGGTCCGTCCCCCCGCAACTTCTCACCGCCGAAGCGATTCACGGCGCTAAGGTCACCTTAAACCTGGACGCGGGAGACCTGTCGGCCAACCAGCAAAAAGTATTGCGCGATTTCCCGAAAGGCGGCGGCATGCTCCTGAACATGCCGCCTATCTGGAAAGACGCCGGCCCGATGGGAGAGCGGTTCACCCCCACGAAAGCGGAATCCGGCGCGCTCGATTCGCTGTGGCACGAGCTGAATTCGGCGCTCCAGCGGCGCGACTATGGCGTGTCCCTCTTCAACGTCTCC
>Ga0187888_1000779_pt1 | contig 33581 bp, 29 predicted proteins | sample June2016WEW_7_40_FD_132987 | JGI IMG/M metagenome (GOLD analysis project Ga0187888, IMG submission 132987) | Peatland microbial communities from SPRUCE experiment site at the Marcell Experimental Forest, Minnesota, USA - June2016WEW_7_40 | ecosystem: Environmental > Terrestrial > Soil > Wetlands...
CGCTGGCCGGCTTCGACACTTTCGGCGCGTCGCTGCATTCGGGCATCGTCGCGCCCTATATCCTCAATTACGGCACCGAAGAGCAGAAGCGACGCTGGCTGCCGAAGCTGGCGACCGGTGAATTGATCGGCGCCATCGCCATGAGCGAGCCCGGCACCGGCTCCGATCTGCAGGGCGTGCGCACGACGGCGAAAAAATCCGGCAACGGCTATGTGCTCAACGGCTCCAAGACCTTCATCACCAACGGGCAGCACGCCAATCTCATCATCGTCGTTGCCAAGACCGACCCCAAACAAGGCGCCAAGGGCGTCTCGCTTATGGTGGTCGAGACCGCCGACGCGCAAGGCTTTCGCCGTGGCCGCAAGCTGAAAAAGCTTGGCATGGATTCCGCCGACACCTCGGAGCTGTTCTTCGAGGACGTTGCGCTGCCGGCGGAAAGCCTGCTCGGCATCGAGGAAGGCCAGGGTTTTTATCAGCTGATGAAGGAACTGCCGCAGGAGCGGCTGATCGTCTCGGTGCACGCCGTCGCCATGATCGAGCGCGCGCTGGCCTTGACCATCGATTACGTCAAGCAGCGCCAGGCCTTCGGCAAGAAGATCGTCGAATTCCAGAACACGCAATTCGTGCTCGCCGAGTGCAAGAGCGAGGCGACCGTCGCCAAGGTCTTTCTCAATCATTGTATCGAGCGGCATGTGAAGGGCGAGCTCGACACCGTCACCGCTTCGATGGCCAAGTATTGGCTCTCGGACCTGGTCGGGAAAATTGTCGATCGCTGCCTGCAATTGTTCGGCGGCTACGGCTATATGGACGAGTATCCGATCTCGCGGCTTTATCGCGATGCGCGGGTGATGCGCATCTATGCCGGCACCAACGAGATCATGAAGCTGATGATCGCCCGGAGCCTGTAGGCTGTTGCCACTCCAAGGCGGCGGCCGGCGTTTCAGCTTATTGTCTCCGCCACCCAATCGAGCAGACCGCGGTCGCGGCCGCGCGGCGCGATCAGCGAGAGCCCGAGCGGGCAGCCGGCCATCGTGGCGAGCGGCAGAGAGATTTGCGGCAGGCGGGCAAGGCCGGCAATCGACAGCAGCGCGAAGGCACGGGCGCGAAACATTTCGAGCTCGGCGGCGGGCGTGGCCAGCTTGGGCGCAATGCCCGGCGCCGTCGGCAGGCAAAGGAGCGCATTGTCGCCGAGAAGCGAATCCATGTGCCCGGCCACGTCCTCGCGTCGCGGCCGCATGCGCTCGACCTCGGCGGGATCGATGGTGCGCGTCCAGCGGAACCGCTCGGCGATGCCGGGACCGAAGCTCGGGTTGTGCGCGTCGATCCAGGCGCCGTGCCGACGGCGGATCTCGTCGCCCTGCAAAATGCGGAAAATTCCGGACCACGCCGTGGGCTCGCCGGTATAGACCCGGACCTGGCGATGATCGGCGAACGCGGTTTTCAGACGCTCGACAGCCGCGGCGAGGGCCGCAGTGATCTCTTCGCCCGCGAAAGCGAAAGCATCCCCGGCGATCAATAGCCGCTTGGGTGCGAAGTCGGGAGCTGGAGGCAGCAGGACTTCACCGACCCGGCGCATCGTCTGCGGATCGCGAGCAAACCAGCCGACCGTATCGAAGCTCGCGGCGAGATCGACGACACCGGCGGCCGGAATGAGGCCGTGCGTGGTGCGGATGCCGTAGATGCCGCAGTAGCTCGCCGGCAGACGCACCGAGCCGCCGCAATCGGAGCCGAGGGCGAAGTCGACGAGGCCGCCGGCGACTGCGACCGCCGATCCGCTGGAGGAGCCGCCGGGAATCCGGCCCGGCGCCTTGGGATTCGTCGGCGTACCGTAATGTACGTTCTCGCCGTTGAGGCTGTAAGCCATCTCGTCAGTATGAGTCTTGCCAACCATGCTGGCGCCGGCCGCAAGCAGCCGCTCGACCGCAGACGCCGTCCGTGCCGCCGGCGCATGGGTTTTTAGCCAGACCGGGTTGCCGTTGCCCGTGCGATGGCCGGCGATGTCGAACACATCCTTGACGGCCATGGTCAGGCCGCGCAGCGGACCGTCGGCCGCGCCGCTGAGCGCGACGTGGGTGTGCTGACAGAAGGCGTTGTAGGGATCGCGCACGGTCATTGCGGCCGGTGCAGCATCGCGGGTTGTCGCGACACGGTCTTGCGGCCGCGCTTGAAGGCGTAAAGCACCGGCGTCAGCTCGGCGACGGCCAGTTCCGGGCTTTCGGAATCGAGCACGACGAGATCGGCCGATTTACCGACGGCGAGGCCGTAATCCTTGAGCCGCATCATCTCGGCCGGCCGCCGCGTCACCATGTTGAAGCACTCGCGCATATCCGCCTGCTTTCCGACCTGACAGATATTGGCGTAGAGGTTCGCCATGCGCATCTGCGAGCAATCGCCGAACGGCGTGAACGGATTGAGGATGTTGTTGCTCGAGAGCGAGCAGTTGACGCCGTGCTGCAACAGCTTGTGCGCCGGCACCACGCCGCGGGTGACGTTGTGGTCGTGCTTGTGCTGGCGGCCCATCAGATAAAGATCGGTCGACGGCAGCACGGTGAGCGCCACGCCGGCGTCGGCGAGCCGCTTCGCCATGGCGTCGAACGCCGGCATCGAGAGACTCACCGCTTTGGTGACGTGGCCGATGGCGACGCGGCCGCCATACTGGAATTCCTCGGTGCGCCTGCAGACATGCTCGACATCCATGCCCTCGGCGGTCGGGCCGAAATCGAGATGCAAGTCGATGTCGATGTCGTAATCCCGCGCCAGCTCGAAGATGCGGTCGATCTGACCGGGTGGATCGCTATCGGTATAGGGCGCGCCGCCGATCGCGCGGCAGCCGCGTTCGAGCGCCTCGACCATAAGCTCGTCGGTGCCGGGATTGTTGAGCAAGCCCTCCTGCGGGAACACGCAGATCTGCAGGTCGATCGCCCAGGCATATTCCTTGAACAGCGGCAGCACACCTTCGAGCCCGCGCAGCCCGACGCCCGGATCGACTTCAAGATGGGTGCGCATGTGCATCGTGCCCTGCAGGATCGCCTTCTCCAGCGTGCGCACGGCGCGCGAATGAACGTCCTCGGGCGTGAAGCCCGCTTTGGCTTTGGCGGCTTCGGCGATCGCCTCCTCGAGGTCGCCCTTTTCCGACTTCACCCGATCGAGGATGCACGATTTGTCGAGATGAATGTGGGTCTCGACAAAGCCCGGCGAGACCAGGCGGCCGCCGAGATCGATGGTCTCGCCCTCAGCCGCGAGGCCGGGCTCGATCGCCGCGATCCGTCCGCCGGCAATGCCGATGTCGGTCAGTTCGTGCTCGGCGCCAATTTTGCGCGCATTCTTGAGAATAAGCTCCATTACTTCCTCGCTCGGTCTACGATCCAACAATCACAACGCGGTGCCGCGATCGCCCAGATAGGCCCGCAGCAGCGCCGGGTCCTGGCCGACCTCGTGCGCGGTGCCCGAATGCCTGATGGTCCCGGATTGCAGCACATAAGCCCGATCGGCGACCGACAGCGCGAGCGTCGCCATCTGATCAACAAGAAGGATGGTCGTTCCCTCCTCGCGCAGCTCCGCGAGCAAGTCATAAAGCGTTTCCAGAAGTCTTGGGGCAAGCCCGAGCGACGGCTCGTCGAGCATCAGAACCTCCGGGCGCGCCATCAGACCGCGGGCGATCGCCAGCATCTGCTGCTCGCCGCCGGAGAGGAGGCCGGCGCGCTGACGCTGCCGCGCCTTGAGCGCAGGGAAGCGCGCAAGCAGCGCCTCGATCATCTTCGCCTCGTCGGCAGACGTGCGCGCATAGGCGCCGAGCCGCAGATTGTCGATCACGCTCAGTTCGGGAAAGACTTGGCGGCCCTCCGGCACCAGGATCAGTCCCTGGCGGGCGATCGCATCGCCCACGAGCTGATCGATACGCGCGCCGAGAAAACTCACCTCGCCGCCGATCGGCCGGATCAATCCGGAGAGCGCGCGCATCAGCGTCGTCTTGCCCGCGCCGTTGGCGCCGAGCACGGCGACGAACTCGCCCTTGGCGATGTCGAGTGCGGCATCGCGAACGATGGTCGCGGCGCCGTAGCCGGCCGAGAGCGCGTGCACCGTCAGCAAGGCCGATTTCCGCGCCGGCAGCGCGCGCTCGCGTCTGCGGTCGACCTGCTCGCCGGCGCCGAGATAAGCCTCGAGCACGGCCGGCTGGGCGGCCACCTGAAGCGGCGGCCCTTCGGCGATCTTGGCGCCGGCATCGAGCACGACGACGTGGCTCGAAGCGCCCATCACCAGGTCCATGTCATGTTCGACCAGGATGATGGTCATGCCGAGCGCGGCGAGCTTGCGCAGCAATGCGCCGATCGCGGCCTTGTCCTCGGCGTCGAGGCCGGCGGCCGGCTCGTCGAGCGCCAGCACGGCGGGACGAATGGCGATCGCGCGCGCAATCTCCACCAGGCGCTTATCGACATGCGAAAGCGCCCCCGCAGGCGTGTCGATGCCGCCTTTATAGCCGGCGAAGGCGAGCAGGCTTTCGGCCATCTCCGCGGCCTCGGCGTCGTGCATCGCAGCAACCAGCGAGCGCAGGCCGAGCCGGCCGCGCCGCAACGCGATCAGAATGTTGTCCAGCACCGACATGGTCGGGAACAACTGGCTGGTCTGGTAGGTGCGCGCGATCCCGGCCCGTGGAATTTGATAGGCGCGAAGCTCCGATAGGGTTCGCTTGCCGAGCTTCACCGTCCCGTCATCCGGCCGGTAGAAGCCGCAGATGGCGTTGAGCGCGGTGCTCTTGCCGGCGCCATTGGGGCCGATGATGCTGGTGACGGCGCCGGGTTGTGCATCGAAACTGAGATCCTTGACCGCGTGGACGCCGCCGAAACTCACCGCCAGATTGCGCACCGAAAGGCCGCGGCTGGTCGCGCCGGAGGCGAGGAAGCCTTCGACATCGCGCCGGCCACGCGGCGCCGTCACGCGGCCGGGCTTCGGCAACAGCCCGGCGATGACGCCGACCAGGCCGGTCGGCGCCAGGCGGAGCACCGCCAACATCAGCAGGCCGACGAAGAGGAGCCGGTACTGCCCGAGCGTCGCCAGCAGTTCCGGCAGCAGCACCACGACGCAAGCGCCGATCAGCGGCCCGAGCACCCGATCGGCGCCGCCGAGCATGACCACGAGAAGGAACAGGATGGACTGGAAGAATGGAAACGATTCCGGACTGATGAAATTGCTGATCGACGCGTAGACGCCGCCGGCGATCCCGGCCGCGACCGCCGAGATGCCGAACGCGGTAGTGCGAACGAGCGTCGGATCGAGCCCGATCGACGTCGAGGCGGATTCGGAATCCCGCACCGCCCGCATCGCGTTGCCCCAGGCACTGTCGCTCAGCCGCGCGAAAGCCAAGATCGCCAGCACGGTGAGTGCGACGGTCAGATAGGCGATGCCCTTCTCGCCGATGTCGGTGCCGAACAGGCTCGGACCGGGTATTCCGGACAGGCCGTTCCAGCCGCCGGTCAGGCCCTGCCACTCTGCCGCGCTCTGCTCGACGACAAAGCCGAAGGCGATGGTCACCATGGCGAGGTAGGGTCCGCGCACCCGCAGCGCCGGGATGGCCAACAGCGCGCCCGCCGATCCGGCGGCCACGCCGCCGACGGCGAGCGCCGGCCAGAACGACCATTCGTAGGTGGTGGTCAGGATGCCGACGGCGTAGGCGCCGATGGCGTAAAACGCCACGTGCCCGAGCGATATCTGGCCGTTGAGCCCCAACAGCACGTTGAGCCCGATGCCGACGATGGCGGTCAGTCCGACCATGACGATGATGAAAGTCTGATAGCCGTTGCCGCGGGCGATGAGGAAACAGACGGCGGCGATGACGATCGCAGCCGCAGCGGCTTTCTGCCAGCTCATACTTTCCTCAACTCGGCACGGCCGAACAGGCCGTTCGGCCGCAAGGCGAGCGCCAAAATGACCAGACCGAAAGTGACGATCTGCGTGTAGGTCGAACCCAGCAGCGCGGTGATCAGCGCCTCGGCGACGCCGTAGATCAGGCCGGCCAACACTACGCCCCAGGCGCTTTCGATGCCGCCGAGAATCGCGACCGCGAAGGCTTTGATACCGAACAGCGTGCCCATGGTCGAGGAGATGGTGAACAACGGCGCGATCAGGATGCCGGCGATGCCGGCGAGCAATCCCGACAGCGCGAACGCGATCTCGACCACGCGCTCGACCCGGATGCCCATCAGCCGCGCCGCGTCCTTGTTCTGCACCACGGCGAGCAGCGCCTTGCCGTGCCGCGACGTGACGAACAACATCTGCAGTCCCGCAGCCACCGCCAGGCCGATCACCGGAATGAGCGCCTGAATGTATTGGATCCTGACGCCGGCGACGGAAAACGTGCCTGTGGTGAGCAGTCCTGGCGGCATGCCGCGCGGATCCTTGCCGAAGGTGAACAGCACGACGTTGTCAATGACGATGCCGAGCGCGACGGTGGCGATCAGCCAGGAATTCGAGCCGCGCGCCACGAACGGACGCACCGCAACGCGTTCGACCACGACGCCCCAGAGCGCACAGGCCGCGAGCGCGAGCAGGACCGCCAAGGCCAACGGCCATCCGAGCGTCGCCCAGAAGGTAAAGCACAGCACGGCGCCGAGCATCATTGTCGAGCCCTGGGCAAAGTTCACGGTCCGCGACACGGCGTGGGTGACGTGGAAGCCGAGTGCCAGCAACCCATACATGCTGCCGAGGCCAAGTCCGGAAATGATCGCGGATGCAATCAGCATGGCGGTGAATGGCGCTCGACTGTGATCGGCGGGCGCTGCGGGTCGCGGCGAGCCGCCGCGTCCCGGCGTGGCGTGCGGGCTGGGCGCCGGATCGGGGTGGCGCGTTTGTCCCGGCCGGCCTTCGCCCTCAATTCACGGGAACGATCTTGTCGCCCTCGTAGTGCACCATGATGTAGTCGTCAGGTCCGAGTGCATCGTGGTTGTCGTGCGTGAACGGGTGCGTGTAGGTCTTGATCAGCCCCTCATAGGGAGACTTCAAGTCCTCCAAGGCGGCGCGGATCGCGTCCGGGTCGGTTGAGCCGGCTTGTGCGATGCCGAGCGCCAACAAATGCATCGCATCGTAGGCGTCGGCGGTGCCGACCGGCGCAAACACGTCGTTCGGCCCTTTGATCTGCGGATATTTCTTTTCCAGTGCCGCCAGCACCCGCTGGCCGACCGGCCCCTGCTTGCCGAAGAAGCTGTAGGTCTGGACAAAGTCCGCATCGCCCGCCGTCGGTCCGGCCAGCTCCGGAAAACGGCCGCCGGAAATGCCCCAATGCGACGCCACCGGAACCGTCCATCCCATGCGCTCGCGCGACTTCATCACTTGCGCGCCGGGCGCGGCATTGGCGACGAGGATGATGGAATCGGCGCCGGCATCCTTGAGCCGCACCAGTTGCGGCACCATGTCGACGTCGGCGTTCTCGAATTTCTCGACACCGGCGATCTCGACCGACGGATCGGTCTTGCTGGCGGCGGTCAGTCCCTTCTCGTTGCCCTGGCCCCAGGGATTGTTGATCAGCATCAGGCCGGCTTTTTTTGCTCCGAATTTCTGGTGGGCAAATCTCAAGAGCTTGACGTCGACCAGCGCGTCGACGGCCGAGACGCGGAAGGCGTAATTCGGATCGGCGCCGTTGCGCGTGATGCCGGTGCCCGCCGCCCACACGCCCATGTAGATGTGTTTTTCCTTGTTGAGGAATGGCACCATCGCCAGCGACACCGGCGTGTCGATGCCGCCGAAGATCGCCGCCACGTTCTCCGAAACAAGTTCGCGCGCGGCGATCAATCCCTTGGGCGGGCTCGACTCGTCGTCACGCTGCACCAGTTCGAGCATGCGGCCGCCCAAGAGACCGCCTTTGGCGTTGATCTCGTCGATCGCCAGCATGAGCCCGCGGGTGATCGCCTCGCCGGACTGCGCCGAGGCGCCGGACAAAGCCGCCACTTGTCCGATCTTGATCGGATCCGCCGCGAACGCCGAAGCCATTCCACCCAAGGCCAGCGCACCCAAGGCCAGCGCGGCGCCGAGCGTCACCGAGCGCGTCACGCGAGCGCATCGCCGCAGCGATCCTCTCGTCATCAGCTTTCTCCTGTTTTCCCCGGAGGTTTGGCCTCGGAAGAGGCACGCAAATGATGATCCGCAAGAAACTCCGCTTTGTCAATTTGCGGATGGCGCCGCGCAATGGGCGCCCTCAGCGTAAGGATGCGGCCGAGGCGCGTCCCCCTTCGAGGCTCGGCCTTCGGCGAGCGCCTCAGAGTGACGGGAAACTAAAGCCCGCCGCGCAAACGGGGGTTATGAGCGTGGCGAAAAACTGATAGGTCTTTAAGGGAAACCAAGTCCTTAAGCGGAGAACCAAGGCATGATCGTTGTCGTCGGCGCGACCGGCAATACCGGCCGGGCGGTTGTCAAAGAGCTGAAAGATTTGGGCCAGGACCCGGTCTGCGTGGTGCGCAATGCGGACAAGGCGCGCGAGGTTTTGGGCGCCGACGCCAAGACCGCGGTCGCCGAATTGACCGACCGCGCCGCGCTGGAAAAAGCGCTGCAGGGCGCGGAGAGCGTGTTCGTGGTCACCGGCCACAATCCGCAGATGGCCGAGCAGCAGAACAACGTGCTCGATGCGGCATTGAAGGCCGGCGCAAAATATCTGGTGCGGGTTTCCGGCGGCCGCGCGGTGGCGGTCGCGGATTCCGAATCCGTCGTCGGCCGCAGCCATCATGCGATCGAGCAGCGGCTGCGCGACAGTGGCATCAAGTGGGTCATCCTGCGTCCAGGGCTATTCATGCAGAACGTTTTGGCGCAGGCCGCCTCGATCAAGAACGACAGCAAGATCGTGCTGCCGTTCGCCAAGGATTTGCCGCTGGCGATGACCGACGTGCGCGATACCGGCGCCGTCGGCGCGCATATCCTCGTCGATCCGGCCCCGCATGCCGGCAAGACCTATGAGTTCACCGGCGCGCTGACCATCTACCGCGAATTCGCCGACGTGTTTTCGCAAGTGCTCGGCCGGACGATCAGCTATGTGGGCGTGACGCCCGAGCAGGCGGCGCAGGCGATGCAAAGCCGCGGCATGCCGGATTGGCTGGTGACCCACCTTACGGCGATCGCCAAGCTTGGCGCCGGCGGCGCATTTTCGACCGAACACACCCAGCCGATCCGCGACATCGCCAAGCGCGCGCCGCTCACCACCCGGCAGTTCGTCGAGGATCACAGGGCGCTGTTTGTTTAGCATCGTCATTGCGAGGAGCGAAGCGACGAAGCAATCCAGGTCCGTGCCTCGGCAGGCTGGATTGCTTCGCGGAGCCTGTCATCGGGCCGGCCACTTCGGGCCGGACCCGTTGGCTCGCAATGACGAGTTGCGGGCCATCACCGCCCGATCGAGTTCGCCTTGGCCGGCAGCAAGCGCGATTTCAGATCAATCGACCCGCTCGACCCGACCCGAGGCGGCGGAGCAGATTATGGCCTCGGTGGCGGCGACGCCGTGTATCGCCTGGTCCAAGGAAACGGGATAGCTCGGCCCGCCCGCGGCCGCCTTGGCGAAGGCTTCGAGCGCGGCGCGCGAAATATCCATCGCCGCCGCCTGCCACACCTTGGCCTCGCCGTTGACCGGCTGGAACTTGCAGGTACCGAACAGCCGCGTGCGGCGCTCTTCCGACGAGGCGCCGGCGACATGGGTGAGGCCTTCGAGCCGGAGCCAGCCCTTCGAGCCGAACACCTGGAAGCTAAAGCCGGGGCCGGTCGTCGTCATAGTGCCGAGATAGCCCGACATGCCGTCCTTCATGCGAAGCAAGATCGAGGTGGTGTCGTCGGCGTCGATCGGCGTGGCGCGCCGGAAGCTTTGCGCAAAAACGTGGTCGATCGGCCCGCACAGATCGATCATGGCATCGATGGCATGGACGCCCATCGGCATCAGCCCGCCTAACGGCGTCTCGGTTTTGTCGGCGCGCCAATGGGCCGGATTGATGGACAGCGCATTGGGAAACGTCATCGTCGCTTCGACGTGCAGCACGGTGCCGAGCTCGCCTGAGCGGATCATGTCGCGCAGTCTGGTCATTTCCGGATGGAAGCGGCGGTTGTAGCCGACCGCGAGCGTTATGCCGGCCTTGCGCACCGCGGCGACGGCATCTTCAGCTTGCTTCTTAGTCAGCGTGAACGGCTTCTCGCAATAGACGTGCTTGCCAGCGGCCGCCGCCGCGATCACCTGCGTAGCGTGCATGGAATGCGGCGTTGCCAGCACCACGGCATCGATCCCGGCGTGATGGAGCATATTGTCGTATTCAGCGGTGAGATGCAGGCCTTTTTGCTTGGCGAAAGCCGCGATCTCCGGCGTCACCGTGCGGGCGGTGCCGGAGACAAAACGGAGGAGGTCGCTGTTCTCCGCCGCCTCGACCAGCGTCTTGCCCCACCAGCCAAGTCCGACGATGCCCGCTTTGATCACTCGCTGCTCCCGCGACTTTTGCGTGGCTCGATTTGCCTCGCTGTCACTTCGGCCAAGTTATTTGGGCCAGGTCAGCATGGCCAGCGCCACGCAGCACAACGCCCAGAACAGGCAGTACTCAAAACCGCCAATCACCCAAATCCATTTCCGGGTCACCTTGAACGTCGCGGCGCCGGCAACGAACAGATGAACTGCGGCGACGGCGGCGACATACGGCGTGTAGATGGCGAAGACGAGACCGATGGTCAGGAAGATCTCGATGATGCCGGCAATGTACATCCACGTTGCCGGCGGATGAAACTTGGCGGCCTTGAAGAAGTTCAGCGTCGCCGGCTCGGTGAACTTGCCGATGATGTGCGGGATGAAAAACAGCCCGCAGACCAGGCGCAGGACGACGACGCCGTTGGTGAGATCGAACATTTGCGCCAGGCCCGACATGGTGCCCTCCCCGTTTTCCCCGGACATGTCTGCCAATGACAGCCGCTACAGCACCTCGAACATCTGATAGATCGGCCCCTCGGGCAGCCGGTGGCCGACGCCGATGCTGATGATGTTATTGAGCCAGCCGTATTTCTCCGACGCGGTCTCGAACGATGCGGCGATGCGCAGATAATAGTCCGTCGCCTTGACCACCTCGCCGCGAGCGATGCGGTCGAGCACCTCCTTGGGGCCGTGGCGGATGCCGGGATAGCTCATGCCGATGATCGCATCGTCATCGGTCTTGAGCACGACCCGCACATTGAGCATCCAGGCGCCGTCGCCGGGGCGGATCGCCTGCCAGTCGCTGCCGCCGGGGAGTAGCGTGCCGCGTAGGCGTTCGCCTTCGAAGCGGCCGCCGGTGATGACGCCGACCCGCCGATCGACGCCGGGCGTCTTGCCGACATTGATCGCCGGCTGCACGTCGAGCAGCAGAATGAACAGCGGCCGCACCCGCAGCTCGGTCATCTCCTTTGGCAGCATTTCGGACAGCGAACGTGCAGCGGCCACCGGCGACCTCCCCTTTTTGCCATGCGCCGGATTTTTGGGCCGGCACCGTGGCCAGACTAACGAACCTCGGCTATAGGGTCGAGCCACGCCGGAGATCGCCGTGACCATGCTTCGCATCAAAGCCGGACCCTACGAGTTCCAGGCGCGAATGGAAGAAACGCTGGCGCCGAAAACCTGCGCCGCATTTACCAGCTTGCTCCCTTACCGGCAGAAGATCATCCACGTGCGCTGGAGCGGCGAAGGTTGCTGGATTCCGCTCGGCGAATTCGATTTCGGCTTGGGTTACGAAAATCACACCAGCCATCCGGCACCGGGCGACATCATCCTCTATCCTGGCGGCATCAGCGAAACCGAGATCCTGCTGACCTACGGCGCGGTGTCGTTTTCCAGCAAAGTCGGACAGCTTGCGGGCAATCATTTCCTCACCATCACCAACGGCCGCGAGAACCTGCCGGCGCTCGGCAAAATGACCCTATGGCAGGGCGCGCAGGACATTTTGTTCGAGCTTAAGAAATAGCACGGCGCGCCGCGCCCTGGCCCGTTATCAGCCCTTCGACGCCAATTCAGGCCGATAGTACATGCTGGCTTCTTATGCTTAATATTGCCGCCGGCCGGTGCAATAGAGGTTACGGAGCGTAGAGTGATGAGCGGCAGCGCCAGGCTGCGGATCGGCATCGATACCGGCGGCACCTTTACCGACATCGTCTGTGTCGATGACAGTTCCGGTGCGATGCGCGTGACCAAGGTGTCGTCGACGCCGGCCAATCCCGCGATTGCGCTGGTGCGCGGCGTGCAGGCCATTCTCGGCGAGGCGGGCGCCGGCGTGGACGATCTTGCGGTGCTGGCGCACGGCACGACGGTGGCGACCAATGCGCTGCTGCAGGGCGAGATCGCCGGCCTCGGCCTGATCGTCACCGACGGTTTCCGCCATATCCTCGAGATCGCCCGGCAGGCCGTGCCCGAGGGCTACGGCAATTCGTATTTCTGGGTAAAGCCGGAGCGCATCGTGCCGCTGCGCTATGTCCGCGAAGTCGGCGGGCGACTGAACTTCCTCGGCGAAGAGCTGCGGCCGCTCGATGAGGCGAGCGTGCGCGCCGCCGCGCGATTCTTTCGCCAGTCGGGCGTCACCGCGATCGGTATTTGCCTCATCCATTCCTATGCCAATCCCGCGCACGAACGCCGGGCCGCGGAAATCGTGCGCGAGGAATATCCGGACTGCACGCTGTCGCTGTCCTGCAACGTACTGCCCGAATACCGCGAATACGAGCGGGCGGTGACGACGCTGGTCGACGCGTTCATCAAGCCGCATATGAGCCGCTATCTCGACCGCATCCGCGACGAGCTCGGGCCGGCGCTGAACAAAAAGCCGTTCCTGGTGATGCAGTCGTCGGGCGGCGTCGCCAGTCCCGACCAGGTGATGCGCAAGCCGATCACCACGGCGCTGTCGGGACCCGCCGCCGGCGCGCTGGGCAGCGCGGTCATTGCCGAACTCGCCGGCTATCCCGATCTGGTGACGCTCGACGCCGGCGGCACCTCGACCGATCTCTGCCTGATCGAAAGCGCCAAGCCGAAGATCACCAATGGTGGCCGCGTCGGGAATTTCCCGGTGCGCATTCCGATGCTCGACATCAAGACCATCGGCACCGGCGGCGGGTCGATCGCCTGGATCACGCGCGAAGGCAAGCTCAAAGTCGGACCGCGCAGCGCCGGCGCCGTGCCCGGCCCGATGTGCTATCCGAACGGCGGCGACGAGCCGACCATCACCGATGCCAACCTTGTGCTCGGCCGCATCCCGCCGGCGCTGATCGGCGGCGGCATTCCTCTTGATGTTGCTCGCGCGCGCGACGGGCTGCAGAAACTGGCCGCGCGCCTTCCCGGCAATTTGAGCATCGAGCAATTGGCCGAAGGCATCATCGAGATCGCCAACTGGGACCAGGCCAACGCCATCCGGCAGATGACCATCCAGCGCGGCATCGATCCCAGCGCCTTCGCGCTGCTTTCGTTCGGCGGCTCCGGGCCGGCGCAGTCGCCGGCGGTGATGGAACTCATCGGCATGAAGACCTGCCTGGTGCCGCCGAACCCCGGCAATCTGTCCGCCTTCGGCCTCTTGGCCGTCGATTGGCGCACCGACCACATCGTCACCAAGGTGATGCACGAGGACGCGATCGACCTGCCCGCCGTGGCAGCCATCTATGCGGCGCTGGAGAAGGAAGGCGTCACGACGCTGGAGAAAGACGGTATCCCGCCGTCAAAGATCGCGCTTCTGCGCGAAGCCGACGTGCGTTACGCCGGGCAGTCCATGGAAGTGCGCGTCCCGGCGCCGTCCGGTGAAATCGACGCGCATTTCATCGCCGGCCTCACCGATGCATTTCATGCCGCGCACAAAAAAACCTTCGGCTACAATTATGCCGGCCAGCAGAAGATCGAGCTGGTCAACTTCTGCGTCTCTGCCTTCGGCATGATCGAGCGCCCGCGCATTCCCGAACTGGAAAAATCCGGCGCGCCGCCAAAGCCCACGAGCCGGCCGGTCTATTTCGACGGCGCGTTCCGCGATACGCCGGTTTTTGCACGCGCTTCGCTGGGCGCAGGTTTTCAGCTGGACGGCCCAGCTATTGTCGAAGAGTTTGGCTCGACCACGGTTGTGTTTCCTGGCCAGCAACTGACCGTCGATCCGCACGGTATCCTGATCATCAAAGCCGCCGGCAAAGCGGAGGCCGCGCCATGATGAACATACACTCCAAGGAATGGCCCTGGCCGACCGCGCCGGAATTGCCCAAGCGCGAAGTCGATCCGATCGTCCTGCAGATCGTCGAAGGCACGCTCAATTCCATCGAGGCGGAGATCGAATACGCCATCGAGCGCACCGCGCGATCGCCGATGATCCGCGAAGCCCACGACTATCGCGTCGGCCTGTTCGACCGCTATTGCCGCAAGCTCACCGGCCGCTCCTACTCGGCGATGCCCAACGCCGTGGTCCGCGATTTCCCGCCGCACACCATGGCCCCCGGCGACGTGTTCCTGATGAACGACACCTATCTGACCGAGGGCTCGATCGGGCATCTGCCCGACCTGTGCTCGACCGTGCCGGTGTTCCATCAGGGCGAAGTCGTCGCTTACATCCAGGCCTTCGGCCATCACGACGACGTCGGCGGGCGCGTGCCCGGCTCGATGCCCGGCACGGCGACGACGGTATTCGAGGAAGGCCTCGCCGTGCCGCCGATCAAGTTCTATGACGCCGGCGTGCGCAACGACGCGGTCTTCACCATCATCAAACGCAACACCCGCGTTCCCGAGACGCTGGCCGCCGATCTCGACAGCGAGGTGCAGGCCTGCTTGATGGGCGCCCGCCGCATGGCGGAGCTGTTCGAGCGCTTCGGCCGCGAGACGGTCGAGGCCTGTTTCCAGGCCATCCTCGATACCTGCCGCGATATTTTCCGCCATGAATTGCTGCCGAAGATCGCCGACGGCGAATACCGCTGGGAGGACTATGTCGAGCACGACGGCGTCACCGACCCGAAGCTGCACAAGCTGGCGCTGACGCTGAAAAAGAAAGACGACCGCATCACGCTGGACTTCACCGGCACCGATCCGCAATCGAGCGGCCCCATCAACTGGCCGGCGGATTATGCCGGCGGCGCCTTTTTGATCAAGTGGATCGCGCCGATTCTGCGCAACCTTGCCGATACGCCCGAGCGCGCCGCGGAGATTCACGTCAACGAAGGCGTCTGCGAAGTCTTTGACGTGGTGTTCCCGCCGAAAGGCACGCTGATCACGCCGGAATGGCCCGCCGCCACCAACGCGCGCTCGTTCGTGTTGCTGCGCTGCCTCGGTCTCCTCGCCGGCGTCGTGGCGCAGGCCGCCGAAGGCCGCATGCCGGCCGATCAGGAAACCATCCGCTACACCGGCTTTTACGGCACCGACCGCAACGGCAAGCCGTTCCTCTCCCGCGAGGTGCTGGGCGGCGGCTCCGGCGGCCGCGATTACGCCGACGGCAACGACGCCATTCACATCGTGCCGGACTCGCGCAATCAGCCGGCCGAATTCACCGAGACGCGGTTTCCGCTGCTGGTGGAAAAACTGGCGCTGCGGACCGACTCCGGCGGCGCCGGCAAACGCCGCGGCGGATTGGGCTACGACAAGCATTACCGGGCGCTAGTCGACTGCCGCACCATCGTCACCGCCGACCGCGTCCGGCTCGGCTGCTACGGCCTCAATGGCGGCAAGGCGGGCAAGCCGTTTTGCGTGACCATCGATATCGAAGGCACGCCGCGCGATCTCGGCGGCCTGGTCGACGGCGAACCGGTGCGGGCCGGAGAGATCGTGCGCGTCGTGACCACGGGCGGCGGCGGTTGGGGCGATCCGCTCGAGCGCGAGCCCGAACTAGTCCAGCGCGACGTGATCGAAGGCAAGGTTTCGCTCGCCGCGGCACGCGACGACTACGGTGTCGTGCTCAAGCCGGACGGCGAAAGCTCCTTCACCACCGACGCCAAAGAAACCTCGGCCTTGCGCGAAAAGCTCAAGTCCGGTCAGGTGCGCGACAATGCCATGATCGACCGCGGCGCCGGCTTTGACAAAATGCTCCGCGGCGAGGTCAAGCCGTGGACACGCACCGCCTGACAGCAAATCCCACCAGCAAGGATCAAGCGTAATGGCCATCGAAGTCGCCAAAGTCGAATTGAAAACCGTGCAGGACGCGTCCGGCATGGAGGCACTGATCAAAAAGGGCCAGTTCCGCGCCGACGAAGTCATCGCCGTGATCGGCAAGACCGAAGGCAATGGCGGCGTCAACGATTTTACCCGCATCCTCGCCGACCAGGCGTTCCGCGCGGTGCTGCGCAAGCTCGGCAGCCGCTCCGAACAACAGATCGCAAAAATTCCGATGGTCTGGTCGGGCGGCTGCGACGGCGTCATCACCCCGCATGCCACGGTTTTCGCGCGCAACGCCAAGACCGGCCCGGCGACCAAATCGCGGCTCACCATCGGCACGGCGATGAGCGTCGAAATCCTGCCCGAGGATATCGGCCGGCCGGCGATGGTCGAGAAAGTCGCCGACGCGGTCCGCGCCGCGATGCACGACGCCGGCATCGACGATCCGAAAGACGTGCACTATGTGCAGACCAAGACGCCGCTTCTGACCGTCGATGCGGTGCACGACGCGCATGCGCGTGGCAAGGAAGTCGCCTGCGAGGTGCACGATTCCATGGGCGTATCGAACGGCACGACCGGCCTCGGCATTGCCGTGGGCTTGCGCGAAATCAAGATGCCCAAGGCGGAGGAAATCTGCCGCAACCTCGATCTCTATTCCTCGGTCGCCTCCTGCTCGTCGGGCGTCGAGCTGACGCAGGCGCAGATCGTGCTCCTGGGCAACAAGAACGGCGCCGGCGGCCGCTATCGCATCGGCCACGCGGTGATGAAGGACGCGATCGACATCGACGGCATCTACGATTCCATCCGCAATGCCGGGCTCGACTTGCCGGAACGGCCGCGCGCCGAAGATTTGCAGGGACGGCTGGTCAACTGCTTCATGAAATGCGAGGCCGACCGCACCGGTAAACTGCGTGGCCGGCGCCAGATCATGCTCGACGATTCCGACGTGCCTTGGCATCGCCACGCCAAGGGCGCGGTCGGCGGCGTCGCCGCCGCGGCGATCGGCGATCCGGCGGTGTTCGTCTCGGTCGACGCCATGCACCAGGGGCCGCAGGGCGGCGGACCCTGCATCGCCATCATCGACGCCGGGGAGTAGCGCATGCGCCCGGCACCCACGCGGCACGAGCTGAAAGAGCCGGCCACGGCCGGCGCCGCGCTGGTGCGCAAATCGGCGCGCGAGCTGGCACGGCTGATCGCCGCGCGCGCAGTCAGCCCGGTCGAAGTGCTCGACGCCCATCTTGCGGTGATCGCCGCGCTCAATCCGAAGCTCAATGCCATCGTGACGCTCGCCGCCGACCAGGCGCGCGATGCCGCCAAGCGTGCCGAAAACGCCGTCATGAAGGGCGAGCCGCTCGGCCCGCTGCACGGCCTGCCGATCGGCGTCAAGGACGTAACCCCGACCGCCGGCATCCGCACCACCTTCGCCTCGCCGCTGTTCAAGGATTATGTGCCGGCGGAAGACGCGGAAGCGGTGCGCCGCCTCAAGGCGGCCGGCGCCATCGTGCTCGCCAAGACCAACACGCCCGAATTCGCCTGCGGCGCCAACACCACCAACGCGCTGTTCGGCCCGACCCGCAATCCGTGGAATCCGGCGCTCAGCCCGGCCGGTTCGTCCGGCGGCTCGGCGGTCGCCGTCGCCACCGGCATGGTACCGATCGCCCAGGGTACCGATTTCGGCTGCTCGATCCGCATCCCCGCCGCGTTCTGCGGCATCGTCGGCATCCGGGCGACGCCGGGCCTGACGCCAAGCCGTCCGCTGCATCTGCCCTGGGATCCGGGGCAAGTCCACGGCCCATTGGCGCGCGACGCAGAGGACGCCGCGCTTTTCCTCGACGCCATCGTCGGCTTCACCCGGCTGTCGCCGATATCGGTGGCGCCGCCGTGGCAAAGCGCGCTCGCCGAGCTGCAACGCCGCGACGATATCAAAGGCCTGCGCGTCGCCTATGTCTCCGACATCGCCGGGATCGGCGTCGAGGCGGAAATCGACTCGATCTGCCGTGACGCGGCGGCGGCCTTGGCCCAGCGCGGGGCGCAGGTGGAGCAGATCGCGTTCGATGCGAGCGGCGGCCGCGCCGCTTATCAGACCTGGCGCGGATTCTGGATGGTCGGCCAGCAATACGAAAGGCTCGCTCAGATCGATCAGTTCGGGCCCAATCTCAGGGGCAATGTCGAAGCCGGATTGAAGTTGAATTCGCTCGACTATGCCGCCGCCGAGCACAAGCGGGAGGAGCTGTTCCATCGCTTCCGCGAGCTGTTCGAGCGGTACGATGTTCTGCTGACACCGGCGGCACCGGTAAAACCCTATCCGGTCGAGAAGAACTTCCCCGACCGCATCAACGGCAAGAGCTTCGAGAATTACATCGACTGGATCGCGCCGGCTTATCTGATCACGCTGATGAGCCTGCCCGCCGCCACCGCGCCCGCCGGCTTGTCGCAGGACGGGCTTCCCGTCGGCATGCAGATCGTGGCGCCGCGGTTCGAAGAGCCGCTGATCTTGCGCGTCGCCCGCCTCATTCACCAAGCAAGCGGCGTCGGCTGGCCGCCGGCGGCGGAAATGAAGTGACGCGGAATGACGCGGCTATTTACCCCTCGGCGGCACCGCGCCCGGTGATTTCGTCCGGTTGAGTACTGGCCACTGTTCGCTCACCATTGGCAAGGGCTGGTGCTTGCCGGTGATCTCTTCGATGGTGAGCGCATAGAGCGTGATGTGGTCGAGCCGCGGATAAAAGCTCTTGGGTCGGTTCAGTCTCGGATCGGAGTACTTCGCCATTAAACGATCGAAGAACAGGGTTTTTGCCGCCCGGTCATCCTCGACGCGAATCGGACCGAAGCCAACCACGCTGGTGTAGCTCACCGAAGAGTCGCACTCGAATTCGCCATAAGGAAAAACGGCGCCCATCTCCGCCGCCTCAAAGCAGACGCGCGGCCGCGCTTCGATGTTGCTGCGGAAATGGCCAGCGCGGCTGGTGTGAGAAAAAATCTTTGCGTCGGCGTAAATGAACAGGTTGGGCACGACATAGGGATCGCCGTTTGCGCTCACGCTAGCGAAATGCGCGAACGCCGTTCGCTCCAAGAAGCGGTCAATGTCGGCCCGGCTCATCACCTTGTCTTGCCGCCGTACGATACCTTGGCTCATGCAACTGATCCCTCGAGCGTCGTGTCTCGGTTTGAAATTTGAGACACTTATGCCGCCGGTGCGAGGGCGTGACAACAGACGCAGAGTTTATTGCCGCCGGGACCGCGGGGAAATACGCACCGCCCTCGGCCAATCAGCCTCGCGGCCGCGTCACGCTGGCAAAATCTCCATGCCGTCCGGCGCCGTTGGCGAACCGCGCGACCCCGGCGGCACCCTCCGCCGCGAAGATGCCGGTGCAGTTGGTCCATTCCCGCTCCAACGCGGCGCGCTCGGGCAGGCCGTGCTGCAAATAAACCGAGCGCCGATCGGCGCGAACGGCGGCTTGCGGGAATCGCGCGATCTCGTGCGCCATGTCTTCGGCGGCCCGTCGCGCCTGCCCCTTTGGCACCACCATTTCGCACAGGCCGATGCGCAGACACTCCTCGGCGTCCACCTTGCGGCCGGTCATGATGAGCTCGAGCGCGCGCCCCTCGCCGACCAGACGCGGAAGCCGCACGGTACCGCCATCCGACAGCGGCACGCCCCAGCGCCGATTATAGACGCCCATATAAGCGCCTTCGGCCATGATGCGGCAGTCGGCCCAAAGCGCGAGCTCCATGCCGCCGGCGACCGCCGGGCCCTCGATCGCGGCAATGACCGGCTTCCCGAGCTTGCGCCGCGACGGCCCCATCGGGCCGCGCGGCACCGGGCCGCCGTCGGTAGGAAATTCCAGCGAGGTGTGCGTCCTGGCATTGTCGCGGGTGGCAATGCCGCGGGCGGCTAGACTCTTCAGATCCGCCCCGGCGCAGAACGCGCCGCCTTCACCCCAGAACACGGCGACGTCGGCGGCCGCGTCGGCGTCGAAAGCGACAAAGGCTTCATAGAGCGCATGCGCATGTTCGGGATCGACGGCGTTTCGCGCCTCGGCGCGCGAATGAATGACCGTCAGCACGCGATCATGGCGCTCGACGCGAACCGGCATAGGCACCTCCTTCGATGAACGTGATCAAGAGCCGCCGTGCGGTTGCCGGCTGTCGCGGCAAGTCGGCCAAACGCCGCGCCGGCGCTGGCTCGCGCGTCGGCTCATTCCAGCTGTAGCCGCATTCGGCGCAAGCGAAACGCAAGCATTCGCGACCCCAACCGTCTAACCTCAAGCGCGGACCGATCGGTTTTCGCGATGTTCCACATCTCGGGCAGATCATTTTCTGCAGCGTCTCGGGCGCCGATCGGAAGATTTTTCAGATACTTCGATAATCCAGGCGGCACCGCTATCAGCGCGTCACCAACGAAACAAACGAGAAAAATTACCCTTCGGATTAGTAATTTTCATTCGAGCAATCGGCGGCCGCGGTTTATGCTGCGCGAGTTTTCGATATCCACTTCGCTCCCGAGGCGACCATGACCGGCATCAATCATCGGCTTAGCCCCGCCCCGTCCGCTGCCGCGGCCGGCACCGTCGCGCGCACTTGGCGCACGCCGCTGTTGATCATCGGCTTCGGCTGCCTGATCTCGCTCATGTCGTTTGGGCCGCGCTCCTCGCTCGGCTTCTTTCTGACGCCGATGTCGACGACCAATCACTGGGGCCGCGACGTATTCGCCTTGGCACTGGCGCTGCAGAACCTGCTTTGGGGCATCGGCCAGCCGCTCGCCGGCATTATCGCCGACCGCTTCGGCACGGCTCGGGTGCTCTGCGTCGGCGTCGTGATGTATGCCGCCGGCCTCGCGCTGATGTCGCACGCGACCAGCGCCCCGGTGCTCGATGTTTCGGCCGGCGTGCTGATCGGATTCGGCCTGTCCGGCACGTCGTTCATGATCGTACTGGCGGCATTCGGCAAGCTGTTGCCGCAGGCGTGGCGTTCCCGCGCCTTCGGATTTGGCACGGCGGCGGGCTCGTTCGGGCAGTTCCTCTATTCGCCGGTCACGGTGGTGCTGATGGACAGCTTCGGCTGGCAACAGACGCTGGTGATCTTCGCCGTCTGCATGCTCGCCGTGCTGCCGCTCTCGCTGGCGCTGGCGACTCCGCCGGCGCACGGGGGCAGAGAGGCCGCGCCGCAGTCGCTGCGGCAGGCGCTGGGCGAGGCCTTCGCGCACCGCTCCTACGTGCTGCTGATGCTTGGTTTTTTCACCTGCGGATTCCAACTGGCGTTCATCACCGTGCACATGCCGGCTTATCTGATCGACCGCGGTCTCTCCGCGACCGTCGGCGGCTGGACCATTGCGACGATCGGGTTGTTCAACATCGTCGGATCGGTCACCGCCGGCTGGCTCGGCGACCGCATGCCGAAGCGTTACCTGCTCTCGATCATTTATTTCGTCCGCGCCGCCGCCATTCTGGTGTTTATTTCCTTTCCGGTCACGCCGTTCTCCTGCATCGCATTCGGCGCCACGATGGGCCTGATGTGGCTGTCGACCGTGCCGCCGACCAACGGCCTCATTGCCGTTATGTTCGGCACGCGGTGGTTGGCGACATTGGCCGGCTTCGCCTTCTTCAGCCATCAGGTCGGCGGCTTCCTCGGCGTCTGGCTTGGCGGCATCGTGTTCGACCGCACCGGTTCCTACGATCTGGTGTGGTGGCTGGCGATCCTGTTCGGTGTCCTGTCGGCGCTGATCAACATGCCGATCGTCGAAAAACCGGTTTCGCGCCTTGCCCTGGTGCCGGCGGAATGAAAAGGCGGCCGGCTATCGGGCCTGGCCTTGTGCGGTGCGCGGCCCTGAAGGCGCGGACTTGCGATGCTCGGCCGCGGCGCCGAGGTCGGACAGAAGCCATTGCCGGAACAGTTTGACTTCGCGCTTCTGAAACTCGGTTTCCGAGGTGACCAGCCAATAGCCGCTGCCGCTGGGGATCCGCTGACTGGCCAGCGGCACCAGACGGCCGTTCTCGATGTCGTCGTCGATCAGCGGTGACCGCCCCAATACCACACCGAGGCCGCGCTTGGCGGCGTCCAACGCCAACTGCATTCTGTCGACCCGGAGCCCGGTGTCGATTGACGATGGGAGCTCCATTCCACTTGCCCTGAACCAGTGACTCCAATCGGCCGAGACGGAGGTGACGTGGATGAGCGGCACGCGCGACAGCAGGCTGGCATCCGTTGCGACACCGAATTGCTGCTTCAGGGCCGGGCTGCAAACCGGGATCAGCGTCTCCACCGCCAGCAGCGTCCAGTTCGCCGCCGGTTTCTTGGTCGCTGAGAAACGAATTGCAATATCGAAATCGTCGAGCGTGAGATCCACCAGGTAATGCGACGTATCGATCGTCAGGCGGATATCCGGAAATTGCGCGATAAACTTTCCCAGCCGCGGCAGCAGAATCTTGTTGGCAAATGTCGGCGCGCTGCTGACCGACAGCGTCCCGGTCGCGTTGCGGCCCGGCAGCTGGTCGCTCGCCTTGGCGAGAACGCTCAACGCCTGATTGACCAAGGGCGCATAAACGTCACCGGCGCCGGTCAGCCGCAACCCGCGCGACTCGCGATAGAAAAGCTCGACGCCGAGCCAATTCTCGAGGGTCTGGATGCCGTGACTGACGGCGCTTGCCGTCAGATTCAGTTCCTCGGCGGCCTTGCGGAAGCTGTTGTGGCGGGCCGCAGCCTCGAAGATCCGCAGCGAACTCAATGGGGGAAGCCGGAACGCCATGTCGCCGATCCGATCCAATACGTCAGCTTCGATACTATAAAGCGGCTCCGCTGCGACGACATCTCCATTTACGCCTGTTCGACCCCCGGCAATCCAGCGACCGTCACAAAACATTTAACGGGCGCCGATAGGTCTTTATAGGTGGGCCCCAAGCCAACCGTAAAGAACACTCTTGCTCGGGATCGAAGGCGCAACCGTCGTCTATCAGAATGGTGTCTGTGCACTGGACGGCACCACGCTGACTTTTGAGGGCGGCCGATTCATTGTGCTGCTTGGTCCTTCGGGGGCGGGCAAATCCACGCTGCTGCGATGCCTCAACGGACTGGTGCGCCCGTCGCGAGGCGACGTATTCGGCAACGACGCCGAATCGATTTTTGCCAGCCGCGCGGCGTTGCGGCGTCACCGCCAGGGGACGGCGATGATCTTTCAGCAGCATCATTTGATCGGCCGGCTCACCGCAATGCAGAACATTCTGATCGGCCGACTGGCGTTCAACGCGTCGTGGAAATCGCTGCTGCCGCCGCCGCAAGCGGAGCGTCGGCAGGCCCTCGAAGCGCTAGAACGCGTGGAGTTGCTGGATCGCGCGCTCAGCCGGGCGGATGAACTCTCCGGCGGCGAGCAACAGCGAGTGGGCGTCGCGCGGGCTCTCGCACAACATCCGCACACAATTCTTGCCGACGAACCGGTAGCAAGTCTCGATCCGGCGACGGCAGTTCGCGTTCTCGAACTGATCCACCGCATCTGCCGCGAAGACGATATCACCGCGATCGTCAGCCTGCATCAAGTCGAGTTGGCACGTCGTTTCGCCGATCGCGTCATTGGATTGTCGGCCGGTCATGTCGTGGTCGACACCCCAATAGATGAATTCGATGACGCTGCCCTGCAACTAATCTACGGGCCCGGTTTCGCCGAACTCTCCGCTCCTTCGACCGATTTCACACAGCTACCAGCAACGGAGAACCAGCATGAATCGCCGCCGTCTGCTCGCGCTCGCCGCCGGAGCAACGATTACCGCGATCGGCAGGTTCGCGCTGGCGCGGGATAATCCGACCAAGCTCAGGGTCGCCCTGTTGCCGGACGAGAACGCGGCGACGATCATTCAAAACGCCGAACCACTGAAGAAATATCTTGAATCAAAACTGCAAAAGGACATCGAGCTCGTGGTGACGACGGATTACTCGTCGATGATCGAAGCCATGCGATTCGGACGAATCGAGGTCGCCTATTTCGGGCCGCTGTCGTATGTGTTGGCGAAGTCCAAAGCCCCGAACATCGAACCGTTCGTGGTCGGCGTTGAGAAGGGATCGCCGACCTACAACAGCGTCATCGTCGCGCGAGCGGACGGGCCGGTCAAAACGCTGGAAGATGTTAAAGGCAAGATGGTCGGCTTCGGCGATCCGGCATCAACGTCCAGCCATCTCATTCCACGCGCCATGCTCGCCAAGCACGGATTGATCGGGGAGACAGACTACACATTCGTGCATCTCGGCGCGCACGACGCGGTCGCGCGAGCCGTGCAGGCCGGCCAGGTTCAGGCTGGCGGTCTTTCGCAGGTCATCTTCAACAGCCTCATCGAAAAGAAATCCATCGATCCGGAGAAGGTGAAAGTGATTGCGGTCAGCGATCCGATCCCGAACTATCCGATGGTGATGCAGGGCAAGCTCGACCCGCAGCTGAAGGCGGCGATCCGCGACGCATTCTTGGAACTGAAGGATCCAGCCATCCTTAAGCCATTCCGGGCGGAGGGATTTGTCGCGACCGACGACGGCGCGTACGACATACTTCGCGACACGGCCAAGTTGCTCGACCTCGATCTGAGCAAGTTGAAGTGATGAGTACGGAGGCCTTATCGCGCTACGACGCCATTCTTCGGCGCGACGCCGCCGCGCGCTGGAAACGCGGTGCCGTAGGGCTTGCCGTCATTGCGGCCGTCCTTCTCTCGTGCTGGGCGGCGGGGCTGTTCGATGCCGCGCGTTTTGCGGATGCCTGGCCGGCGATCAAGGAGCTCACGAGCGAAATGTTCCCGCCCGACTTCAGCCACTGGCACAGGTGGCTGCGGCCGATCGCCTCCACAGTGGCCATGTCGGTGGCCGGCACGGCATTGGCGGTGGCGCTATCGCTGCCGATGGCGTTGCTCTCGGCACAAAATACGACACCAAACGGGGTCGTTTATCGCTGCGTTCGGCTCATTCTGAATCTTTTGCGCTCGGTTCCCGAACTCATCATGGGGATCATCTTCGTCGCCATGGTGGGCTTCGGCGCGCTCCCCGGCGTGCTCGCACTGGGGCTACATTCGATCGGTATGATTGGCAAATTTTTCGCCGAAAGCATCGAGCATGTCGATCCGAAGCCGGTCGAGGCGGCGCGCGCCGCCGGGGCAACGCCGTTCCAGGTGATCTGCCGTGCAGTGTTGCCACAGGTCATGCCGCAGCTGGCCGATACGACTATCTATCGCTGGGAATACAATTTCCGTGCCTCGACAGTCCTCGGCGCGGTCGGCGCCGGCGGCATTGGCTTCGAGCTGATCGCGGCCTTGCGCGTCTTGGAGTACGCGCAAGTCTCCGCCATCCTGATTTGCATTCTCGCCTGTGTCACCCTTGTCGACGGCTTGGGTGCCGCCTTGCGCAAGGCTCTCAAGTAACAGCCCATGCCCAAGATCGTCGTCACCAATCCAATCTTTCCGGAGGTCGAAACACGGCTTCGCGACGTCGGCGAGGTGGTCATCAACGGGCACGGCGCACCCTGGAGCCGTGACGAGCTTCTTGATCGGCTGCACGATGCCGATGCGATGCTGGCGTTCATGACCGACACCGTCGATCAGGAGCTACTAGACCGCTGTCCAAACCTCAAAATCGTCGCCTGCGCGCTCAAGGGATTTGACAATTTCGACGTCGAGGCATGCACGCGGGCCGGGGTCTGGCTGACCGTTGTTCCGGACCTGCTGACCGTGCCGACGGCGGAACTGGCGGTCGCTCTCACGCTCGGGCTTTGCCGGAATCTGCTGGCGGGAGATGATCGGGTACGAGCCGGCGGTTTCGATGGCTGGCGTGCGGAGCTTTACGGTTCCGGTTTGCAAAACGCGATCGTTGGCATCGCCGGGCTTGGGCGCGTGGGACTAGCCATCGCCGAGCGGCTCAAAGGCTTCGGCCCGCGGCTGCTCGGCTTCGACGAACGCCCGATCTCGCAGGCTGCGTTGGCAGGCTGCGGCATCTCGCCGGTCGCGTGGGACAAACTGATCGGAGAAAGCGAGATCATCATCCTCGCATTGCCGTTGAACGCGCGAACATTTCACCTCGTTAGTGCCGCCGCGCTGCGGCGCACGCAGCGCGGAACACGCCTGGTCAATATTGGCCGCGGCTCGATCGTGGATGAGGCGGCGGTGGCGCAGTCTCTCGAGGAGAATCACATCGGCGGCTACGCCGCCGATGTCTTCGAAATGGAAGACTGGGCGGTCGAGGGCCGGCCACGGCGGATTCCGCAGCGGCTGCTGGCTCTGCGCGACCGGACACTCTTCACACCGCATCTCGGCTCTGCAGTCCGCTCCGCGCGTCTCGCTATCGAGCAGGCCGCAGCCGATGCCATCATCGCCGTCCTGAGCGGTCGACAACCGGCAAACGCCGTCAACCGCGAGGAACCGCGGCGTGATCCGTCGACCGATCTCAAATCCACAGCTAACGCGCCGATGCGATCGTCCGCTTCTGGCCCCAGCTCCAAAGTCCGGGAGGGCTGAGCATATTTCCGCTTACCGGCGCTGACCCGACATGCGTCAAATCAACAAACCACGCTGATAAGCTTGCAGCTCAATCAGATTCTCGATTGAGCGCCGCGATGCGGCCGAGACAGCGCGCGAGGCTATTCGGTGCGCGACCGAGCAGCCAGCGGAGCGTGTTGGGATTACCGATAAGTCCGTGATCGGCGTAATAGCGGAACATCGCCGCGAGCGTGACGCGTTCGTGCTCGCCCATGCCTCCGGCACGGGCCCGTGCCTCCCAGGCCTCGACGGTTTCCGCTTCGGCACGCACATCGCGTCGCACCGCTGCGCCGATCGCGGCGGCGACCTCGGTTTGGCTGAGCGGCGCGGTCCCGACCAGTTCGTAGGTCGCGCCGCTATGGCCGTCGGTGGTGAGCACCAGCGCCGCGGCCGCGGCGACATCGTCCAAATCCACCAGGCAGAGCCGCGTCTCCACCGGATACGGCACGCGAAACACACCATCCGCGACGACACCGCGCCAGGCGCCGAGGATATTCTGCATGTAAGCCGTGGGTTGCAGGATGGTCAGGTCGAAGCCTAAGGCAAACAGCATCTCCTCGGCCCGCATCTTCTGCCAATGATGCGGCATCGCCTCGATCTGCGGATGCAGCACCGAGTGATAGACGAAGCGCGCGACGCTTTCCGCCTGCGCGGTGGCAGCGACGGCGCGCGTATAGGCGACTTCGTGCCGGCTGACATTGGGGCAGATATGATAGATCGCCTGTGCGCCGGCGGCGACGCGCGCCAGCGCGGCAGGATCGTCGAAACTGCCGATGCTGACTTCGGCGGCGCCCAGCGCCTTCAGCGCGACGGCCTGCTCGGCGCGGCGCACCAGGGCGCGCACGTTTGCGCCCCTGGCCGCCAGCGCCTTGATCACGGCCTTGCCGGTCTTGCCCGCAGCGCCAGTGACCAGGATCATCGCAGCATCATCGCGGCGTAGCCGGCTTGGCCGTCAGCTCGAACAGCCGGTTCGGGCTCAGCGGAATTTCGTTGAGCTCGATGTTTTGCGCCAACAGTCCCAGCGCATCCTCGATCGCCTGCGCGAACAATGGCCCGACGGGAATGGCGCCGGCCTCGCCCGCGCCCTTGATTCCCAGCGGATTGAGTGGCGACGGCGTCACCGTGTGGGCGATGTCCATGCGCGGCACGTCGAGCGCGGTCGGCAACAGATAATCGGCGAGCGAAGCGTTGAGCAACTGGCCGTCGTCGTCGAAAATGAGCTGCTCGTAAAACGCATTGCCGATGCCTTGTGCGACGCCGCCGTGGATCTGGCCGGCCAGGATCAACGGATTGATGACGGTGCCGCAGTCGTGCACCACCACGTATTTGAGCACCTCAAGCGTGAAAGTCTGCGGATCGACTTCGACGATCATGGCGTGCACGCCGGCCGCGGTGGCGCCGCCGGGCGGGCCGAAATATTGCGTGGATTCCAGTCCCGGCTCGGTGCCGGGACGAACGGCGCCGCGCATCGGATTGGCTTTGACCGCCAGCGCGCCGAGCTTGACCGCCTGCCCGGGTACGCCGACCACGGAGACCTGACCGTCGGCGATCTCCAGGTCTTCCTCGGCGCACTCGAAATGTTCGGCGGCGAGTTTCAGGATTTTCTGCCGCACGACTTTCGCCGCCTCGTTGACGGCATTGCCGGCCACCACGGCGCCGCGGCTGGCGAACGTGCCGGCGCCCCAATAAAACTGATCGGTGTCGCCGGTGACGATATCGACGTCGCGCACCTCGACGCCGAGCTGGTCGGCGACGATCTGGGCGAAGCTGGTGAAATGCCCCTGCCCCTGGGTGCCGATGCCGGTCGCCACGCTCACCTTGCCGTTGGCCTGCACCTGCACCTTGGCGCCTTCATAGGGGCCGATGCCGGTACCCTCGACATAACAGGCGATGCCGACGCCGACGTGGCGGCCCTGCGCGCGCAGCCGCGGCTGCTCCTCGGCGATGAAGTGATCGTAGCCGATCATCTCCAGCGCCTTGTCGAGGATCGGCTCGTAATTGCCGCTGTCGTAGGAGAGCGGCGCAAAGTCCTGATAGATGATTTCGTTGTTGTAGGGAAACGCGTCGGGCGGAATGAGGTTGCGCCGGCGGATCTCGGCACGGTCGATCTTGAGCTCGTGCGCCGCGAGGTCGAGCAGCCGCTCGATGACGAACACGCCGTGCTGGCGGCCGGCGCCGCGATAGGGCGTAACGATCGGCTTGTTGGTGAAGATGGCGGTAAACGTGCTGTCGTAGTTGGGTATCACGTAGGGCCCGAGCAGCGTGCACTGGCTGTTGATCGGCACCGTCAGTCCGTAGGGATTGTAGGCGCCGGTATCGTGCAGAAACACGTCCTTGACGCCGAGGATGCGGCCGTCGGCGGCAAGCGCGATTTCGGCGTCATGGGTCTGGCCGCGCTCCTGCGTCGTAGCAAAAAAATGCTCGAGCCGGTCTTCGATCCATTTGATCGGGCGGTTGAGTTTTTTTGCCGCCCACGGAATCACCACCTCCTCGGGATAGAACAGCATGATCTTCGGCCCGAAGCCGCCGCCGACGAAGGGCGCGATCACCCGCACCTGCCGCTCGCTTAAGCCGAGCATGCCGGCGAGCCCGTTGCGCAAAAAAACCGGTGCCTGCGTCGTGTCCCAGATCGTGAGCTGACTGGCGCGAGCGTCCCAATGGGCGACGATGCCGCGCGTCTCGATCGGCGACGAGGCGCCGTGATCGTAGTGGAAGCGGCGGGCGATAACGTGCTCCGCCCGCGCGCGCGCCGCGGCGTAGTTGCCGCGGCTTTGCCGGACATGCGCGGCGGCATTGCCGCGCACGCCGTCGTGCACCAGGGCGGACGCCTCGGTCAGCGCCCTTTCCAGATCGACGACGGCGGGCAGAGTCTCGAGATCGACAGCGATGTCGGCGAGCGCATCCTCGGCGAGGTAGCGGCTCTGCGCCAGCACCACGGCCAGCGGCTCGCCGACATGACGGACCTTGTCCTTGGCGAGCGGCACCTGCGTGCGTTGATTGAAGGTGATGTCGGCAATCGGCGGCGGCGGCACCAGGAGCGGTCCGGGCGCCCAATAATCGCCGAGGTCCTCGGCGGTATAGACCGCGACGATGCCCTCGCGCGCGCGCGCCGCCGCAACGTCGATCGAACGGATGCGGGCGTGCGCGACATTGCTGCGCAGGAAGGCCGCGTACAGCATGCCGGGCAGCTCGACGTCGTCGACGAACAAAGCCTGGCCGCTCAATAGCCGCGCGTCTTCGTTGCGTTTGATCGGAGCGCCGAAGTTTCGCGTGGCCACGGCGATCACCTGCGCAGCCGTTCGGCCGCCAGCTTCATCGCCTCGACGATGTGCTGGTAGCCGGTGCAACGGCACAGATTGCCGGACAGCGCCTCGCGGATCTGCGCCTCGTCGGGCGCCGGCTTTTCGTCGAGGAACGCTTTCATCGTCATCAGGATGCCGGGCGTGCAATAGCCGCATTGCAGGCCGTGGCAGTCGCGCATCGACTCCTGCAGCGGATGCAGATGCTCGCGGTCCGGCGCCAGGCCCTCGACAGTCTCGATCGTATGACCGTCTGCCTGCGCGGCGAACATCAGGCAGGAGCGAACGGCGACGCCGTCGAAGATCACCGTGCAGGCGCCGCACACGCCATGTTCGCAACCGACATGCGTCCCCGCCAGCAGCAGATCATGGCGCAGGAAATCGCTGAGCAGCAATCGCGCCTCCACGCTGCGCCGGTATGGCGTGCCGTTCACCGTGACGCCGATATCGTGCGTTTCAGTGGCCACGCCGCGCCCGCTCGTTTGCCGTGTTGAGCGCGCGCGCGGTCAGTACGCCGGCGACGTGGCGCTGAAATTCCTTGCTGGCGTGGATGCTGCCGCCCGGATCGATGGCGCGCTGCACCAGATCGGCCGCCGCATCGAGCTCCGGCTTGCCAATCTGCCGGCCGACCAGCGACTCGCTCGCCGCCGCGGCGAGGATCGGCATCTCCCCGGCATTGCAGAGGCCGATCCGCGCCGCGCTGCAGCGCCCCTCCTCATCGAGGCGCACGGTGCAGGCCACACCGATGATGGCGAAGTCGCCGCGCCGGCGCGACACTTCCAGAAAGCAAGCGCCGGAGCACGGTGGTGCGACCGGCAGCTCCACTTCCGTCAGCATCTCATCGGGCTCCAGCGCCGTCGACAGCGCGCCGACAAAAAAATCCGCCGCGGCGATCCAACGTTCGCCTCGCAGCGACTGTGCGCGCAACTTGCCGGCAAGCGCCAGGACGATGGCGGGCATTTCCGAGGCGGGATCAGCATGCGCCAGATTGCCGCCAAGGGTGCCACGGTTGCGAATTTGCGGGTGCGCGATATGGGGCAACGCTTCATGGATCAAAGGCAGGTCGCGTGCGGTTGCAGGATCGCGTTCGAGCTTGCCGTAGCGCGTGAGCGCGCCGATGCGCAGTCCGTCCGGCGCGCATTTCTGCACGCCGGCAAGCTCGGTCAGCGGATTGATATCGATCAGCACAGCCGGCTGCGTCAATCGAAAATTCATTGTCGGAACAAGGCTTTGACCCCCGGCCAGGAAACGCGCCTCGTCGCCATATTCGGCCTTCACCTGCAAGGCTTGCTCGAGGGTCCGGGCGGCGACGTACCGGAAGGGCGCGGGTTTCATGTCGTGGGAACGGTAGCAGAAAATGGCCGAGGCGGGACGGCGTAAAGTATGGAAAAGATCGCGGCGCTGAGTCAAAAGATTCTGCGCCGGCGAACTGCCGATGCAGCCGTCCGTTCAATGCCCATCAGTCGGGGGGAAACGCAAGAAACTCAGGCAAGGCTTCTGCGCGCTTTGAAAATATCGCGAGTGCCGGATGATCGGCCGCTACGATGATGTCGGGGAGAGCGCCGCGCGTGAAACGCCAAGCCGCCGCCACGCTGATGTCCGCTTGCAGCGGACGATCACCGAAAAGCCAAGTCTCGCCTGAACCGATCTCGGTCTCAAGAAGCCGATAGGCCGCCAGCAACTGCCGTCGCACGCGATCAATCCAGGGCTGATGGTGTTTCTCCGCTGGCCGGAGAGTGAGCTCGTAGACGATCTGCACGGATTTCTCGCACCCGGCCAGCGCCAACCCAATGATCCGCTGCGCCCGCGCATAGTCCGACAGCCCCACCGGGCTCAGCCGTCGATCCATCGGCGCAAGGCGTTCGGCATAATCGAGGATCAAGGTGGAATCCATCAGCGTGACGCCTTCGTCGGTTACCAAAGTCGGCGCCTTCACCACCGGATTGATCGCTGAGAATTCGTCGTAATGGCGAAAGACCGAGACCGCCTCATGGGCGAAGGGAAGGCCCATGAAGCGCAGCGACACGGCCACACGCCTAACGTACGGCGAATCCAGCATTCCGATCAGGCGCATTTTCCTGCTCCTTCGAGCCAATTGCATCGCTGTGCAAACGAGGTCACGCGGCCGATGCTTGGGATAGTGACAGAAGAGATCATTTGACAATTGAAATAAATGAGCGTGCCCAATATTCTGTCAGCGTGAACAAAGGTTGGGCGCGGATTCCTCGCCTAGGTCTGTCATACATTTTATAATGGACCAACGTGTGGCAAGGCGGTCGGGCCCGGCGGAGCAAAGCGTGGCAATCGGGTCTTCGCCCAAAATATCGATCCGTCCTGTTGAGCCGATGCGGCCGGTTGAGACTGCGGCCGGCGCAGCCGGCGCCGCGACCGCCCCAGCCCTGACCGTCGACGCGCGCGGCGTCTCGCTGACCTTTCACACGCGCGACGGCGAGGTCGAAGCGCTCTCCAACATCAACCTGCAGATCAGCGACGGCGATTTCGTGTCGTTTATCGGACCGTCCGGCTGCGGCAAGACCACGCTGTTGCGCATCATCGCCGATCTGCAGCGGCCCACCTCCGGGACCATTCTGATCAATGGCGTGACGCCGGAGCAGGCGCGGTTGGGTCGCCATTACGGCTATATTTTTCAGGCACCGGCGCTCTATCCCTGGCGGACCATCGAGCGCAACGTCGCCTTGCCGCTGGAAATCATGGGCTTCGACGCCAAGGAGCGCCGCCGGCGCGTCGAACGATATCTGCAGCTGGTGAACCTTTCCGGCTTCGAACGCAAATTTCCCTGGCAATTGTCCGGCGGCATGCAGCAGCGGGCGTCGATCGCTCGCGCGCTGTCGTTCGATCCCGAGCTGTTGTTGATGGACGAGCCGTTCGGAGCGCTCGACGAGATCGTTCGCGACCACCTCAACGAGCAGCTGCTGCGGCTCTGGGATCGGACCGGCAAGACCGTCGTCTTCGTCACCCATTCGATTCCCGAGGCGGTGTTCCTGTCGAGCAAGATCGTGGTGATGTCGCCGCGTCCGGGCCGCATCATCGACATCATCCCCTGCGATTTCCCGCGCGACCGAACGCTTGAGATACGCGAGACGCCGGAGTTCATCAAAATCGCGCAGCGCGTGCGCTCCGGGCTGCGGTCCGGTCATTCATATGACGAGTAGCGCGCTGGTTCTGCCGCGGGCGGCCTGGCGGCCGGCCTGGATGACCGAGCGGTCGCCGGTTCTGATCATCGTCGCGACTTTGATCGTGCTCTGGTATCTCGCCGCGATGCTGATGAACGCGCCGCTGGTGCGCGACGCGTTCGAACGCAGCGAAACGAAATATACCGTCTCCGAGCTGATCGCCGGAACGCTGGATGCCGAGCGGCCGATCGTGCCGGCGCCGCATCAGGTCCTCGTGCAACTGTTCGACTCGGTGTTCGATTATCCGCCCGATTCACCGCGCAGCCTCGTTTACCACTCCTGGGTGACGCTTTCGGCCACCTTGGTCGGCTTCGCGCTCGGCGCCGTATTCGGCATCCTGCTCGCGGTCGCCATCGTCCACATGCGGACGCTGGAAAAGAGTCTGCTGCCCTGGGTCATCTGCTCGCAGATGGTGCCGATTCTGGCGATCGCCCCCATCGTCATCGTGGTGCTCGGCGCCATCGGCATCCGCGGGCTGCTGCCGAAATCGATCATCTCCGCCTATCTGTGCTTTTTTCCGGTCACCATC
>Ga0187888_1000795_pt1 | contig 33283 bp, 24 predicted proteins | sample June2016WEW_7_40_FD_132987 | JGI IMG/M metagenome (GOLD analysis project Ga0187888, IMG submission 132987) | Peatland microbial communities from SPRUCE experiment site at the Marcell Experimental Forest, Minnesota, USA - June2016WEW_7_40 | ecosystem: Environmental > Terrestrial > Soil > Wetlands...
ACCAACACCATCGCCGTGGTCAACGGAATCCGCGACCAACTCCAGCATCTCTTTGAGGTTCCCAAACAACTGGTGACGAGCGTGGTTTTCGATCAGTCGGTGTACGTGAAAAACGCCCTGGAAACGGTGCTGCACGAAGGGGGGATCGGCCTGGTCCTGACCAGCATCATGATCCTGCTCTTCCTGGGAAGCCTGCGGGCTACCTCGGCGGTGCTGATCTCGATTCCGCTCTCGGCGTTGGCTACGTTTGTGGTGCTGGCACTGATGGGCAGCACCATCAACACCATGATTCTGGGCGGCCTGGCACTGGCCTTTTCGCGCGTCATCGATAACTCGGTCATCTCGCTCGAAAACATTTACCGCCATCTGGAGATGGGCGCGGCTCCCGCGGTGGCGGCGGAAGTCGGCGGCGCCGAAGTGAACCTCGCCGTGCTGGCCGCAACTCTGGTGGACGTCGTGGATTTCTTCCCGGTCGTTTTCCTGTACGGCGTGGGAAAATTCCTGTTCTCGGCCCTGGCGCTAGCGTTTTGTCTGTCGCTGCTGGCGTCGTTCGTCGTGGCCATGACCGTCATCCCGCTGTTTTGCTCGCGCTTCCTCAAGAGCGTCCCCCACGGCCACGGCGAGGAACACCCGGCCAGCTGGAATCTTTGGGACAGGTTTAACCATATGTTCAACCACGGCTTTGCCAAGGTGCTGGACTTCTACGAAGCCTCGGTACGGCGGGCTCTGCGTTTCCCGGCGCTGACCGTCTTGGCGCTGGCGGGATTGTTCGTCGTGAGCTTCGCCGTTTATCCCCTGCTGGGTCTGGCCTTCTTCCCGCAGACCGATGCCGGGCAGTTCACCATTAACGCCAAGCTCCCCACCGGGACCCGAATCGAAATCACCAACGAATACGTAGCCAGAGTGGAAGACCTGATCCGGCACATCGTGTCCAAGGAAGACATGAAGATGATCGTTTCCAATATCGGAGTGGTGCCGGATTTTTCAGCGCTCTACACGACCAATGCCGGGCCCTACACCGCGACCATCCAAGTGCAGCTCAACCAAGAACACAAAACCAGCAGCTTCGAGTACATGGACCGGGTGAAGGAGGAGATCGCCCGGCGGCTTCCGGAAATCCGCACATTCTTCTCCAGCGGCTCGATGGTGGATTCCGTGCTCAACATGGGCATGCCGGCGCCGATCGACATTCAGTTGGCAAGTTCGAACCTGCCGCTCGCCTACAGCGTCGCGCAGGGGCTGGCCGCACGCGTCCGCCAACTGCCGGGCGTGGGCCAGGTCTATATTCCACAAGACATGAACTATCCAGGCCTGCAGCTAAACGTGGATCGTATTCATGCCGGTGAGCTCGGCCTGAGCCAGAAAGACATCATCGACAACCTGATCACCTCTCTGAACTCGAATTATATGATTGCGCCGAACTACTGGGTGGATTACAAAACCGGCAACGACTACTATGTCACGGTACAGTATTTCGAACACGGCAACGGTGCCATCAACAGCCTGGTGGACCTGAGCCAGATCCCGTTGCGCGCACCCAAACTGACGAAGCCAACCACACTCGATACCGTTGCCAGCGTGGCCCGCATTCTGACTCCCACCGAGATCGATCACTACAAGATCAAGCGTGTGATGGACGTCTACGTTTCGCCCTCCGGTGAAGACCTGGGGAACGTGACCGAAAAGATAAGAAAGGTGATCGCCGACACCAAGATTCCGCCAGGGATGCTGGTGGATCTGCACGGCATGGTCGAGGCCATGTTCGCTTCCTTCAGCAGCTTCGGTTACGGGTTCATCCTCTCGTTCATCCTGCTCTTCCTCATCCTGGTGGCGCAGTTCCGTTCCTTCATCGATCCCTTCCTGATCATGCTCGCGATTCCCATGGGCTTCATCGGTGTGCTGATCATTCTTCCCCTCACTCACAGCACCCTCAACGTCATGTCATTGATGGGCGTTCTGATGCTGATCGGCATTGCCGATTCCAACAGCATTCTCATCGTGGATTTTGCGCATAAGTTGGAAGAACAGGGCATGTCGGTGGAAGACGCGGTCATCACCGCATGCCGCGTACGCTTGCGGCCAATTCTGATGACATCGCTCGCGACCATCATCGGCATGATTCCAATGGCTATGAAGCTGGGCGTGGGCGCCGAACAATACGCGCCCATGGCGCGCGCCATCATCGGCGGACTCACGTCCTCCGTAATTTTGACCGTATTCATTGTTCCCGCGGCGTATTTGCTGGTCTACCGCAATAGACGCCCCAATCCGCCGGCGGTCCCGGCCACGGAGGCAGCATAATGCGCATCGTTACCTGTCTCGCATCGATCGGCGTCGCCTGTGCCGGGTTGGCCAGCGCGCAAACCGGTACACCCGTGCCGTTGACTTTGAAGGATGCCGAAGCTCTTGCCCTCAAGAACCATCCCCAAGTCCAGGCGGCCCAGCATGAGGTCGCGGCGCAAGGGCAGCGCGTGGTGGAAACCCGCTCGGCGTATTATCCCGGCATCACCGGCGTGGCAACGGGCTCGCAGGGAAACATCGGCGCGCGGGTCGGCGCCGGATATCTGTCGGACTCGCGCCTGTTCAACCGCTTCGGCGACGGCGTCGAGATCAATCAGTTGATTACCGATTCGGGCCGCACTTCGAACCTCGTGGCGCAGTCCAGACTGCTGCGGAGCGCCGCCGACCAGACTTTCCAGGCCACGCGCTACGACGTACTGATGGCGGTCAACCAAGCCTATTTCGATGTATTGCGTTCCCAGGCTACGGTAAAAGTGGCGCAGGAAACCATCGCTGTCCGGCAATTGCTGGTCGATCAGGTTACCGCGTTAGCCAATAACAAGCTGCGCTCGGAACTGGACGTGAGCTTCGCCGACGTCAGCAGGTCCGAGGCGCAACTGCTGCTGATCCGCGCGCAGGACCAGGTGCAGCGCGCGTTCGCGGAGTTCACCCGAACCCTCGGAGCGCAACAGAACGCCACCTACCGGCTTTCCGAAGAACCGCTTCCTCCCAGCCCGGCGCAGAACGTCGAAGATCTGGTCGCACAAGCCATCAAGAGCCGGCCGGAACTGGCCAGCCTGCGCCTTTCCCGCGATGCCGCCTATCGCCTGGAGAACGCCGAACGCGACCTTAGCCGCCCCACCGTGAGCTTCGTGGCCGTGGCCGGGTATATGCCGTACATCGACCAGATCACCTTGCCGCGAGTAATCCCCGGTGAATATGAAGGCGCAGCTGTGAACGTGAGCGTGCCCATCTTCAACGGCCACTTGTTTTCCGCGCGGCGTGAGGAAGCTCACCAACGGGCCCTCGAATCCGACCAGCACGTGCGCGACCTGGAAGACAGCATTGCGCGCGATGTCCGCGCCGCCTGGGCGTCGTCGGTGACCGCCTACCAGGAACTGGACGTTACCGCACAAATGGTCCGCGAAGCCTCGCTGGGCATGAGCCTGGCGCAAGGCCGCTATAATATCGGGCTCTCCTCCATTGTGGAGTTGACCCAGGCCCAACTCAACCTCACCAGCGCCGAAATCGAAAACCTGACCGCCAAGTATGGTTATCAGGCTCAATACGCGGAGCTGCAGTATGCCATTGGAGCGCTGCGATAGGCCTTCTCGCCGGAATTGAACAATTGGTCAACCAAGTCTTCCTCGATCTTGATATTCCGAGAAAGAAGATGGCTCATGAACAGTTCCGAAAACGACGGCTCTTCGTGGAGGAGCCGAACTACTGCCGCTTTCTCCAGCTTCATGACGGAGCACTCCGAAATCGCAACGGCGGTCGCCATTCGCAATCGTTGTCCCGCCAAGCATCCTTTGAAATCGCCATTGCTCAAAATGGCGACGACTGCTTCCTTTCCCTGTTTGGAGACGACGGTGGCAAACTGAGATTTCACGAGGAACTGAGGCCGTTGGCTAAACCGTCACCTTTCGCCGCCTTGTGCGGCAAGGCAAGCCGAGCGCGACCGTCTAATCGCGAGGCTCGGCGGCGGACACCATCTGCACTTGCTGTTGAAAGACCGCCCGGTGACCAGCTCGCGTGCGTCGTCAGAGTGCGCGTGCGGCAGCCGATTTAATGAGGGCGGTGATCGAGCGGTATCGTCAGCGTGCCCGCCAGTTGCGAACGGCAATCAAGCACAACCAACCGGATCTGTCGGGCGGTATCGCGCAGCGTTGCCTGCTCGGTGACCTTAACTCCACCGTGCAGCGCATTGGCGTACTCCTGGTTGCTCAGATCCAGATCGACTGGTGTGCCGGATATCATGGTCCTCTCGCCATTGGCGCCGATCTCGAAAAGCCAGACTGCCACGCTGTCTTTGTAGCGCTGCCCGTCCTCCACCAGCGCCAGATTCGCCGGGTTCAGGAACATCGTGAAGCGAAATTCTCCGGCCTTTCCTTCCGCCGGCGACAATGTTGCCGTGAGACCAATCTCGGGGTATTCGAAGCGGCTCGCGCCGGCCGCACCCGCAATCACTTCCTGCCGTCTGGCGGCATCGAGATCCTGGACCGCGTAGTAATGGTCTGCCGTGAGAACCTCCACGTTTTTCCGCGACGCAGTCACGCGAATCTTATGGTATCGGCCGTCGGCCGAGCGCGGAAGAAAAGCGATTCGATAGTTCCTCTTGCGCGCATCGTTTGCGGCCTGAAGGATCGCCTTCCCGGTCTCGTCGTCGCCGCTGTAGACCCGGCCGCCGGTGAGAGCGCCCAAATGGTCGAGGGTATCCAGCGGCGAGCCGGGGTCTCTGCCGGTGTCCATGATGGCCGCGCCGCTTCCGATCGGCGCCAGGGATTGTACAGGTTCCACCACCGAGTAGGCCGCGCCTTCGATGGCGTTGAGACTGGCGGCAAATGCGGCGAGCGGATCGGCGTCGTAAAACCCGTGCATGCCAAATTGTGGTTGGCGGTAAGGAACTCCTTGCGTGATCCAGACGAAGCTCTTCGGCCCCGGAATTTCGGCCATCTGCATCACCGCCTGACTCAGGGCGGTCCATGTCGGGGCAATTCGTGCGCGCAGGGGAATGTAATCTGGCCTGGGCTGCATCACCTTTCGAAGAACTTCCTCGAGAATGGGCCTGATGGCATCGGCGGACCCTCCTGCGGATCCGCGAACCGCAACGATTGTCACCTGCGGCGTCAGGACGTAAAGGTACACATGATCGTCCGACCTGAGCTTTTCGAACGCACCGGCGATTCTCGCGCAGAGCTGCCGTGCGCCGATTTCGCGATTGAACCTCGACAGGTCTCGGTTGAAGAGATCGAGCAGGACGACGGTGGAGGGCGATGCCGTCGCGCTGCGATTGGAATGCCGGCCCATGCCGATGGGATTCGCCTGGGCGGCCAGCCTGTGTGCCCACGCGGCCTTTTGCGGCTTGCCCTCATCGAGGATTTGAAAATCTTCAGCCCGCAGGCCCGAAACCGGCTGGCCGGAACGATCGACGGCGGCCACATCGAGGCTGATCGGGGCCGGGTTCGGTGGCGCGGGTTGAGCGGCGAGCCACACCGCGGAAAGCCCGGCTACCAGCGACAGATTCGACGATGGAATATGGAGGCGCAACTGGAATCTAGTGTAAGCGCTGTTCCACATTGCATCCTATCCTCCAGGCATTGTAGTCTGGGGACGGAAAGCTATGTAGGTTAAATCGAGGACATGATCGCGTCGTACGGGCTGCGGAGGCACAACGAAAGGCGCAAGGTAAAACGTCCATGATCTCGATTCGCGACCGGGACGGTTCAGTTCACCCAATGTCTGAACAGTGCCTCCTGAAGGCTCCCTGAAGGGAGGTATCCCATGCGGCGATTCCTTCTTTTGCTATTGGCCTGCGCGATGCCGGTTGCCGCTCAGGAGATCCATCGCGATGATTTCGTAAAGCGGCAAAGCGACGGCATTCTAATTCAGGAGCCGAAGCCTCGACAGCCTCACTTCTGGCGGCGGCTGATTTCCTCCATCGCCTGATCGAAATCGGCGGGCTTCTCGAGATTGAAGATCTTTCCTCGCATGCGCAGGACGGTCTGCTTAATCGTATCCCACAGTGAACTCAAAGGCAGATCGTCTGGAGCGGGGCCGATAGTTTGCGCCTGTGTTACCTCCAAAGGAGGCCCTGGCATGTAGCCTCTCCAATTACCGGCGCCACCGACTGATCCCCCGCGTCTAACTACACGAGGGAACCAGGGGTAGTGTAAAGAAAAGAACCGTGGCGCCACTCCTTTCCCAGCCTTCGGGAAGCCGGATGGCATCTGCTCTTTTATCCACCAGGGCGCTCCCACAAAGATGACGGCGTCCACCGGCTCCGGCGCCTGAACCTCCCGGTTCACCAAAGTCGCCAGCAATTCCCAAACGCCTGCCTGATGTTTCAGAATGCTATGATCCGCGGCCGGGTCGATCAGCCGGTTCGTTGCATGAACCACCCGATTCATGCCGTCTAAATGGAAGCCGTCTTCGTGGAAGAGTTCCCGCTCCTGCGGGAGACTGAGCGCCACCAGCCGAATGGAGGTCGCAGACAGCCGTTCCACCAGGGGCGCCAGCGTCCCTAACAGATTCGTCCACGGGTAGCCGGCAGTGGGAGCCGCATTCATGAGGATGGTGACGCGGCCAGGGTACCCACTGGCTGAAGGCGCGGTTGCCGGGTGCCACGAGAGGTCGCCGGTTGTTCCCGGAGGCATCGCGATCTTCTCATGCCCTTCGGGTTTGGCGTCCAGGTCCCATTCCTTGCGGAAAACCCGGCCGACAGCGTCCAGTATGCTCCATTTCACATGGTAGTGGCCCTCGCCCAATAGAAAGGCGCCATGCCCTTCCTCGGTCGCATTCGGCCGATCATCAGGAAGCTCGATGGAATCCGCAAACAGGACCGGTTGCCGATTCCCGTCTTGCGGCGTCACCTGGAACACCACGTACAGATGACCGCCTCCCGAATACGCGTGCAGGGGGATCCGCACCACGTATCCCGCTTGGAAGCGAGAGGCGAAATTCAGGGCAGGCGGAAGAATTTGGACCGCGCAAGGCAACTCCCCGTGTGCCGTGCCAGCGCCGAAATTCTTGACAGTGTCCGGCAACTGTGAGGGAGAGGTAACCGACTGCGCGGACGCGGTCGCCGTCAGCATCGCGACGATGAGAGACCAGTGCACAAGTGGTCCTTAGCCCAATGGTACGAGGGCAGTCCGCCGCGCGCAATCCTGCAAGTCGGGGAGTTTTGCGCAAAAATTGCAGTAACGCCTCAACCCGTACGCGGCTCTTACGACCAGCGCCCATAAGGGCAATAAAGTGGGCTTTCCTTCAATTGACCCTAGCCGGGCGGTCGGGGCGCTGGGCGCGTCGGGATAGTTTTCGAAAATGCCCGTCTATCAGCCCAATGGCGTCGCCTTCGACTGTCATGTCGCGGTTACGGGTTGCAGCGGGGTGACCTGGGCTGGCTCTTGCGTGGTGACCAGAGTTTCGCCAGGCTGACCCGCGCACCTTCCAAATCGTCATGGCGGCATGCCATAGCCCCTTAGCAGACATCGAGACATGGCCTTCGCTAGTGGTGGATGGGCAGCACGAGCTGCGCGGGGGGAGTGGAATTGATCGTTATCGGTGAGGAAACTCCGTTGATTGAGATCGTGATGGGATAAATACCTTCCGGTGCACTGGCAAACTCCTGCGGCACCGTGAAATTAACCTGGAACTCTCCGGGCACCACCAGAGCGGCAGCCTCGGCGGGGAAGGTAATGCTTCCGACGGTGACGGTGACGGCGTCAACGTTTTGGACGCCCACCAGCGTGCCCGCCGGTGAGGGGGCAAGGCCAGTGGCAAACAGTTGGACCACATCTCCTGGGACTGCCTCCCGAAACGCCGAACCCATGTCTGGATCGCCCACGATCTTGCCGTCCAAAGACACTCCAGCAGCGTAATTGATCCCGTACAACACCACCGGAAAGATGCCCGGCGCACTGGTTATGGCCGTACCCGTGACGACGTTGCTGCCGACTCCGTTGCGGAGGACCTGTACGGAGACGGTTCCTGAAACGCCGGAAGGGACCTGGAAAGTAACCTGACCCGGCGACGCGTAATATACCGCCGCGGGCGCCCCGTTCACTGTCACCGATGTCCCGCTCAAGGTTGTGGGCAAGCCGTTTCCGAGCCCAACGAAATCGGAGGTCGTCCAAACCCGCGCCACGCTGGAAAGGTTGGAGCCTTTTACCTGCGCCCACGATCCCAGCACCAGCCGCGAAATACGTGGCGCCGTTGGCGACCGTCCCCGGCACCAGAGCTGGCGGCGGGGTGGATTTCGACAGCGCCAGCGCAGCCGCTGCCAGGTTCGCCATATCCACCGAACCCAGTCCCGTTACCAGGTCAAAGCCGGGGCCGGCTGAATATCCCATCGATCCGGTGGTGCAATTGGGCGTGCCGATCGCACACGGCACCATGTTGCTTCCCGCGGTGATGTCGTGGAAGGCCGTTGGCGAGGTTTGCGCCAACCGGTACAGCATCGGGTTCAGATTACCCAGTCCCGGTTGGCTTTGGGCGCCATTGGCAAGCAAGTAGTGATTCAACAGCACCATCATCCCGGCAAACGCAGGCGCCGAGGCTGATGTTCCGCCACCGCCGCCCACGACCCCATTAAATATTACTAGGTAGGCGTCGTGCCAAAAAGAGGCCGTCAAAGCCACGTCCGGAACGTCCCGCGCACCATCCGCTGGGCACGCCCGGGCCCGTCTGCCATGAGGGCTTTGCAAAAAACGTGCCGGCGCCGCCGCCGCTGGCCCAGGGTGCGTCGTTCCACGCGATTTCCGGAATGTAGGACAGTGCTGAGGCTCCGTTGGCATCGTTGGTCTGGCTCCAATACGAACCAGTTCCTTCGTTGAACTCGGTTCCGCCCACCGCGGTCACCTCCGGGATATCGCCCGGGAAGCGGGTCGCCAGTCCATGGGCCGCCAGGCCAATGCCGTTTGCATCGCAACCGGCCACGCCATGGTCTCCGCTGCTGTTCACCCACGTGATACCTTGCGCATTCCCCTGTTGCGCGACCCCTTGATACCGCAACATCAGAGCTGGTGCGTTTGTGGCATCGCAGCCGAGGTTATAACTGGCAGTGATCACGGGCGCCAGGTTCTGATCTACTGCATAAGTCAGGGCGTCATACGCATCTCCAGAGTAGACGTAGATGATGGTTGCATTGCGCGCCACTCCTGCAATTGTTTGCAGGTCCCCCGCCGCTTCCCTCAGGGCACCGGTCAGCCCTGGATCGGGGAAGTTAGGATTTGGAATCTGCTGTAAGGTCGGCACCGGGAGATGGAAGTACGCCAAATACGCTTCAAAATCGGTTATCGCTATATCCGTCTGAGAGGAGACAAGAGCCGATGCTCCGACGACCACGACCGACTGTCCGGTACCGTCAATCCCCTGATGCAATAGCGGAGCGAAGTCGTAGATGGTAGCCAGATCGTCCGGCGCAAGAGCGTGGGTTCCGTTGGCCGCGGTGTAGTCCGGCTCGGGAAGAGAATCGTCAAGGCCGCCGATTGCGCCCACGATATCGGCGAGTTCCCGCGGAACCGAAGGATTGGAGGCGTTGGCGTAGTGCCGGCTGTCACCAGCCCGATAGCGATGAAGATTCGCATGAAACGCGCGCTCCGCCGCGCCCGCCGTTCCATGTTCTGGAAGCTGGCCTGTTGGTAGAGATTGCCGCCCTGCTCCACCAGGCTTCCGGCATAGGGCGTCGAGGCCGAGAGCGGCATCTTCTGGTCGGTGGCTTTCGAATACAGCATCACCAGTTGCCGCACATTCGGCGAGCGCACCGCCACAGCAATATCGCCGCCGAACTGCGACTGCGCGATGCCGACCACCTGCTTGATGGTGCCGCTGTTCTCCGGGATATCGACGCCGTAGATTTGCTTGATGTCGTTGGCCGCTTTGATCGCAGGCGATTTGATGCCGGCCAGCTTCTCGCCCAGGCCGATTCCAAAGCCGGCCGCCGCGCCCATGCCAGCGCCCAGGAGCGCTCCCATCGGCCCGCCGAACTGCATTCGCCCACCAGCGCGCCGCCGGCCGGATATGCGCTGGCATTGGCTCGCGACCGGCGTCCGGTCTTGCCGGGCCGTTAACCAAAAGTGCACGGCGTGGTGAGAGACTGAGAAACTCCCGCTCGAAAGTCGTTGGCAGCCCGTTCAACCGGCCACCGCTGACTTTCGGGCCTCTGAAGAGAGGCCGCATTCCCGCAGTATTTGGGCAGTTCCGGCAAGTCCACGCCGTCGCGCGGTCAACCAGAAGAGCAGAGAATTCGTCCCCAAACGATACTCGAACCGATACCCTTCTGGTTGACGGGCAATTCGTACTGTCCGTGATGGTTGGTCGCTAAGAGAAACCGTCGGAGAGACCTATCGCGCCATCGGGTACGAACTGGAAGGCGAGCCCGACAACGACGCGGGTGTGTAGACAGCAGCAGGGTTCATCGGTGGGCTGCGGTCCTAGGGATGACATGAGGGACATCAGGCGGCGGAAAGCCATTGTAGATGATTTTGTAGCTGCCCGATTCCTCCGGCCTCAACAGAATTCAACAAGGTTCGATAGGCTTCCCGTATCTCATTGAAACGTAATGACTCGAAAAGATGGAATTTTCGGAGTGTGACCGAAACTGCCTTCTAAGCAGGGGGTCGCTGGTTCGAGTCCAGCCGGGCCTACCAATAAAATCAACACGTTAAAGGTAAACTGAACCGCGTTCTAGCGAGATGTACGGAAGCGGGTCGCTTTTCTACTCGATTTTCGGCTGTTCGCGGCATCTACTGAACCACCGCTGGTTGCCCGCTGACGACATCGATCAAACTAGCTTTCACTCTGGTCTGTTCCTCCAACTTCGGCCTGACTTCCGCTCTCTGCTCTGTCCTGACTCGGGACAGTTCATCTGAGGCCTTGCGGGCGGCCTTCTAGCTGATGTGCTTGTATAGGCCAGACACGAATGAGGTAATGCTCCGGCTGGCATGCCCCGAGTTGCTGAGCGCGGAGCAGCAGTGCCTTTGCTGACTCCAGAACATCAGGGTTCAGCGGAATCGCACGAATCGTGCACGTCGCCAGGTACCAGATCATCGCCAAGCTCGGCCAGCGCGGCATGGGGCACACTTAGTTCGCCACTCACTGGTCGCGGCAGCCGTTTCCGAATTAGCGGGCAGATTGTCGGCAAACCAGACACGATAAGGCAGGCGAGGCGGCCAGATTCCGAGTAGCGCGTTTAGCCGCCAGGAGCCACAAGTGCGGTCGACTAGCGAGGAACTGCTGCCAAAAGTGTCACTACGAGAGGGAAAGGGTCTGATGTCAAATCCGGTGTGCGACGGCCGGCCATTAGCGAAATCGAGTACCGCAACCATGCAGCGGCAGCGAGGACGCGAGAGCCCCGGCCAGAGCCCCCGCCTGCCTTCGATCTGTAGATGGAGTCGGCTTATCCGCTCGCCGGTCTTGCAGTTCAGCGGTGCGGGGCGTCAAGGGAATCGCCTCCGCTCGGGGTGAAACTCTACCTCAACGTGACGCCTCCGATGAACGTGGGGGCATTGCTGGTCTGGATTACCCCGAGATCGAGGCCCGTGGCCGTGAGCGCAGCCTCCGTCTGTTGCTGGAATTGGAACCCGCCGACGCTGCTGGCGGGAAGCGCCAGGAGCGCGTACGGTGGAATCGTGAAGGTTCCCGCGCTGGCGGCCACGTTGCAGACAGCAGTGGCGCCGTTGGTGTTGGTGTTATCGGTGGGGCCCTGTACCTGGATTTGAACATAGGCGTCCGATGCGCCGCCGGTCCAGGTAACCGTCAATCCGCTGGAACGGGTCACGGGCGGAAGGCTGAGGTTTGCGGGGTTGGTCAGCACCGGCACTGCCGGAATGTTGAAAGGAGCGGTGAAAGCGTGGATGTCGGTTCCACCAACCCCGGTAATGGTATATGCGCCGGGAGACAGAAACGTTCCCGCTGCGCTGAGCGTTGCGTTGAACTGCCCCGGGGTTCCCGCCAGCACTTTGCTTCCGTTCGGCCCCATGATCGTGAAACTGGATCCGGCATCCGCGGCAGCCGTCACGCCCTGCAAGCCAGAGTGCGAAGCCGGATTGAGCGAATTGTAAACGTTGCAGGTGCCAAGCGGCTGATCGTCAAGGTATGAGGCCGCGAAAGGCGTAGTCCCGTCGGCGAAGCCAAGGATCTTGACAAACTGGAATTTCGCGTTGTCGGAGTACGTCACACTTGGTGGGGTGGTGGGGGGACCGAAATCCCTGCTCACGCTGATATCGGCGTAGTTAACGGGGCCGGCGGCGACCAGTTGCTCAGCGTTTGCCGCTGTGGCCACCGCGGGGTTGATGCCAGTGCAACTGCGGCTTCCGCTCGCCGCCACCGGCATGATCGTGGCGTTACTGATCTGGTTGCCGATCTGGATCAGCAACGGCACCGCGCATCCGGTGGGAAGGTTGTTCGGCACCGTGAAGACAATCTGATCTTCCCCGATGCAGCATCCAGATCGGCCCTGGTATACCACCGGGGCTTGGACTCCGCCCAACCACAATTGGAGTGGAATGGTCGGCATGTTTTGGCCCAGGCCGGCGCCGGAGGCGTCGCTTCCGCTCACCGGCCCCAATCCCGTGGCCCACAGGATGAGCGTGTCCCCGGGGTTGGCTGCGCCGCAGGTGGTGTTTGGTCCGCCGCAATTGGCCTCCTTGGTGGGCGAGACCAGGCTGTAATCGGGGTAGGTGACGATCGCCGGTCCCTGGCCATTCGAACCGACGGTAAAGATGCCCACATTGTTCGGCACTACCGTAATAGGCGCCGGATCGCCGGTCCGGCCGTTGTAGGTGACCGTGATGGTCCCGGTGCCGGTGGGCGTGTTCGAAGGCAACAGCGCGGAAACCTGGCCCGCCGATGTGTAGTACATGAGCGCGTTTACCGTGGTGCCATTCACGGTTACCGCCACCGAAGTATTACTCAAGCTGGTCGACTGGAAGGCATTCTGGGCGATGGCGATGTTGGCCGGGCCCAGGCCCATGCCGTAAACCAGAAAGATAGCGCCTTGAGCGATACCCGCATTCGGCAGTCCGGGCAGGATGTTGCTGGCCGCGTTCACCACGCTCGAGATGGTCGGGGGCGGCTGAGAGGCTTGAAAGGTCGGGCTGGGGCCATTGTTGGTGTTTGCAACCCCGTTGAGGTTGATGGCCGTTCCCGTGTCGGTGGTAATGGTTCCCGCCACAAGGAAGTTCGCTCCGTTGAGCGGTCCGATGGGCGATGCCAAGTCCCAGGTCGTCAATTGGGAATTGGTCAACCCGATTCCCCCGGCCGCACTTCCGAAGGTGACTTGGCCGGTGGTGGTATTCAGATATACGCTGACGTTGGCGAGCGCCGTTTTTTGCCCCACCCCGGTGAAGGATATGGTATTGGACGTCGCTGGGTTCTGGAAATGACCCGGCGAGGGGTTGGTGATGCCCGCCGTATCCGCGGTCACCGTCCAAACGAAGGCTGTGTTCACCTGCTGGCCCTGAGCGCTGACCTGAACATACCCGGTCAGGATGTAGTTGACCGGCACGGCGGAGGCCGGGGGAAGCGCGGCGGAAATCAGCAGAACGAGCGGTCCTAATGAATACACTCTCATAAAAAACTCCTTCAGATCTTAAACGCGACAAAACGGGCGCGGAGGGATCGCGTGGCGGCGATCTGTCCTGCCCAGGCATCGCGCCCGGTGGGTGTGCACTCTGCTACTTTGTTGAGTGGCGACGAACATGGATTCTCATCCGAGTCCGCCGGGTAAGGTGACCGAACTCCTCCTGGAGTTGTCCGGGGGGAACCGAACCGTAGTGGACGAACTGATTCCCTTTGTTTATCGGGAGCTCAAGCGGATTGCGGCGATGCAATTGCGGCAGGAGCGTCCCGGCCATACCTTGCAGGTCACGGCGCTGGTGCACGAGGCGTATCTGAAGCTGGTGGATCAACGCCAGGTGAACTGGCAGAATCGGGCCCATTTCCTCGGTGTGGCGGCGCAAGTGATGCGCCGGATTCTGATGGATTATGCCAAAGGGCGGGCTCGCGGAAAGCGCGGAGGGGATGTTCAGAAAACGCCGCTGGATGAGGCGCTGATAGTGAGCTATGACCGGACCTTCGAGCTGATACAGATCGACGAAGCGCTCCACCGTCTGGAGACGTTCGACCAGCGGCAGGCCAAAGTTGTGGAGATGCGATTCTTCGGAGGCCTCTCCGTAGAAGAGACCGCAGTGGCTTTGGGGGTGTCTGAACCCACGGTGAAACGGGAATGGGCCATGGCCAAAGCCTGGCTGCGCCGCCAAATCCGCGCGGCATAGCGCCATGACTCCCGAGCGCTGGCGGCAAATTAAACAAATTTTCCAGGCGGCCGCCGAGTTGCCGCCGGAAGAGCGGTCCGCTTACGTGCAGCGAGCCTGCGGGGGCGATGGTGAGCTACGCGCCGAAGTGGAATCACTGCTCCATTCAGAGGAGGAAGAGTTTCTTTCCGGCGCCGCAGCGGCGTATGTCCCCGAGGCTTTTGCCGAGGAGGACCGGGACCGGAACATCGGACGCCGCATCGGTGCTTACCGGATTGTGCGCCAGATCGGCGAGGGCGGCATGGGTGCGGTGTACCTGGCGGAACGCACTGGAGAGTTCCATCAGCAGGCGGCGCTTAAGCTGTTGCGCGCGGGAATGGATTCGCGCGGGATTGTGTCGCGATTCCGCCACGAGAGACAGATTCTGGCCGGTCTGGATCATCCCAACATTGCGCGGCTGCTGGAGGGAGGCACGACGGAAGAAGGTCGTCCGTACTTCGTGATGGAGTATGTCGAAGGCGAGGCGATCGATCGGTACGCCGACAATCGCAGGCTCGGAATCGATGATCGGCTGCGCCTGTTCCAGCAGGTCTGCGCGGCGGTGCAATACGCTCACCAAAACCTGGTGGTGCACCGCGACATCAAGCCGGGCAATATTCTGGTTGCCGGGCCTATTGGGCACCCCGGCACGCCGAAGCTGTTGGACTTCGGAATCGCCAAACTGTTGAGGAGCGACGTCCCGCGGGAAACCGCGGGGTTGACCCAGGCCGGACTGCGTATGATGACGCCGGAGTATGCCAGTCCGGAGCAGGTGCGGGGCGAGCCCATCACCACCGCCACGGATGTGTATTCGTTGGGTGCAGTGCTCTACCAGTTCTTGGCGGGACAAACGCCGCACCAGTTCCCGTCGAGTTCCCCGGCCGAAATGGAGTGGGTGATTTGCGAGACGGATCCGCGGCCACCCAGTGAGGTTGCTCCCGAACCGGCTGCCCGCCAACTGCGAGGCGACCTGGACGTCATCGTTTTGAAGGCGCTGCAAAGAGATCCGCAGCGGCGCTACAGCTCGGCAGAGCAACTCAGCGCGGACATTCAGCGGCATTTGGACGGCATGCCCATTCAGGCGCGCCCGCAGACGCTGGGCTACCGGGCCGGCCGGTTCATACGGCGCAACCGCGTGCCCGTGGCGGCGGCTGCGCTAGTGGCGATTTCGCTCGCCGCGGGTACGACTATCGCCATCTGGCAGGCACGTGTCGCCCATGTACAGAGGCTCCGCGCCGAGAAGCGCTTCAACGACGTCCGCCAGTTGGCTCACGCTTTCCTCTTCGACTTCCACGATGCCATTCAGAATCTGCCAGGCGCCACTCCGGCGCGCCGCCTGGTGGTGGACAAGGCGCTCCAATATCTGAACAGCCTCGCGCAGGAGACCGCCGGCGACCAGGCGCTGGAACGCGAGCTGGCGGAAGCGTATCTGCGCGTCGGAGACGTGGAGGGCGGCACGGGGATGCCCAACCTGGGCGACAAACCGGGTGCGCTCCTTAGCTATGAACGCGCCCTGGCCATCGCCGAGCGCGCGGCGCGCCGCGATCCGCAGTCTCTGGAGTGGCAGCATTACTTGGCGCGGGCGCACTTCCGCGTGGGAGACATACTGGCCCCGCGCAACGACCTCGCCGAGGCGGTGCCGCACTATCGCGAAGCACTGCGCATTTTCCAGGCGATTGCGCCGCGCATGGGTCAGGACCTCGCCGCGCAATTCGAAATGGTCAATGCTTACGAAGCGCTGGGCGACGCTTTGGGCAACCCCGGACTCGTCAACCTGGGTGACGCACAGGGCGCCAAGGATGCCTACGAAGAAGCGCGGAGCATCGAGGAGGCCGTCGCGGCGGCGCATCCCGACAACCTGCGCAGCCGGCGCGGGGTGGGTCTGATGGAGTGGAAGATCGGCGACGTCGAAATGGGGTTGGGCAACGTGGATGAAGGCCTGCGCAGATACCAAAGCGCCGTTCAGGCGTTCGAACGTCTGCTTGCGCGCGATCCCCTCAATCCCACCACTCGTTTGTTTTTGGGGCTCGCCACCGGCAAGGTGGGATCGGCGTTCGAGGCCGCGGGGCGAACACAGGCCGCCCTGGCCCAATACCAAAAAAGCCAGCGATATCCAGCGCGGCTTGATGGAGGCCGATCCGCAAAACGAACAGAGCAAGAACAGCTACGCGCTAAGCCTGCAAAACCGGGCGAATCTGTTGCGCAAGATCGGCGCCCGCGCTGGCGCGCTGGCTCTCTACCGTGAGGCTCTGGGGATCTTCCAACAGCCCCTGTCTTTGGATCCGCAGAGCCCGGCGCAACAAAAGTCATGCGCCGAGACGGCGGCAGCTATCGGAGAAATTGCCGCGGTGAACGGCGGAAAATAAGAACCTGCGCGCTGGATCAGGCCCTTCAACCTACCGACCTTGACCCGATGACAGTCGCCACGGCGGCGCAATCGGGTTCGAGAATGGGACGTCCGATAGATGAGATCGACGGCGGCGGCGGTGCACCCTGGTGAATTGGCTCTGCTGGAACGCGCACCGGGACATTATGCAGTCTAAGGTCCGTTGGTACATGGCCCCATCACCGAACGCGCGATCCTCGCTGAAGGGATTGGTTCGTCCGCTGATCCGCGAATTTGTGTCGGCGAGCGTGCGCCGCCGCAACGGGCATCCCTGAACGCGCGGCTTATTGATCGACGCGTTTTTCCCGCTCGTAAGGAGCCTTCAAATACTTCGAGGCCTCGACCTGGGCGTTTTGGGTGTTGTCTTTTGTGCGCAAGGCCAGGTTGTACTCGTTCACGGCGCGGTCCCGCTGGCCGGTGATGTCATAGATCCAGCCCAGGTTAATGTGGGACCACACTTCGGTCCACTTTGGGGTCAAATCGCCGTTTAAGCATTCCCGAAACGAATTGGCCGCCGACTGCAGATTGCTCTGCTTGAAATACACCTCGCCGATGCGGTAGCTCGCGAGCGAGCTGGTGCGGTTGGTTTCGAGCGCCTTCGAGTATTCCCGCAGGGCGCTGGCGAAGTCGCTCATTTCGGCGTACTGTTCGCCGCGGCGAATGGCCACCTGCACGCGCATCTGCGGACTGTAGCGCAGCACCCGGCCATCGGGATCGATGGTGATATTTTTCGGTTTGCCGAAGGTATCCACGGAGAACTCCGAAGACGTGCCCATCACTTCCACGCGGGTGGATTCGGGGTTGCCTTCGGTTTCAATCTTGAGCTCGACCGGCATGCGGAAGGTGTCGAGATCCTGCGAGATCTTGCCCATCACGCGGAAGCCTTTCTGCACGCGGTAAATGGTGTATTCCAGCTTGAACTCAGGCGCGCCCGAGGATTCGACCCACTGAATGAAGAAGTAGCCGATATCCTTGCCGGTGACGTTCTGGACCACTTTGCGCAGGTCTTCGGTGGTCACCGCCTGCCACGTATATTGCTTGACATATTCCTTGAGCACCTTGAAAAACACGTCGTCGCCGATGACGTAGCGGAGCATATTCATGACCACGGCGCCCTTGCTGCCGGTGAGCGCCCAGAATTCGGGCGAATAGTCGTCCAGCCGGGAAGACTGAATGAGCGGCACGTTGTCCACTGTGAGGGCGGCGACCATCTCGTTATTCAACTGAGTCTGCATGGCGCCGGCGCCGGCTTCGTGTTCGGTCCAGAGCAGCTCGGAATAGGCCGCCATGCCGTTGGTGAGCCAGATGTGATTGCGGGAAGAGGCGGATACCAGCTCTTCCCACCATTGGCGCGAAACCTCGTTGGCGAGCAGGCGTGAGGCTACCGATTGCGTGATGCCGTGCGGCGCCAGGAAAATCATGCCGGGCGCCGCATAAGCGTTGGGGGCGCCGGGCTCGGTTTCGACCACGGTGAGATTGGCGTAAGCCGGCAACCCGAAGGCGCCGGTGAAGTAGCCCATCATCTTATCGATCTCTTCGCCGTAGGCCTGGGCCATGGCCTTTTCGGGATCGCGGAAATAGAGCGTGGTAGTCACGCCCTCGCTATCCACTTTTAGCGGCGGGTCTTTGACCACGGCGATGCTTCCGGGGAAGGATGGCCCGTCCATCTTGAATTCGTACAGATTCTTGTCGTTGGCCGATCGATGGGAATCGGTCCCGCTTCCCAGCACGGCATAACCCGTCGGAACCGTGATCCGAAGATCGGCGCCGAAGCGGTCCGCGGTGTAACCGCTCACGGGGAACCAGCGCGCCGGATAGAGCAGGTAGGCGTACTCGGGATGGATCGCGGCGAAGGCAATGCCTTCCACGGGCGACTCTTCCTGTCCGGAGAGCTTGCCGTCGTAATAAAACGTCAGCGAAGAGGGCTGGCCCTTAGCCAAGGGCTGCGCGAAGTTGACGCGCACGGTGAAATCCCCCTGGTTGCGCGAAACCTGCAGGGACTTGCCCTGCGCGTCGTCCACGTGGGAGATGTTCAGCGCGTTATTGAGCTCGAAGGTGAGAAAGTTGATGCCGTCGTCGATGGCGATGAAGCGCACGGCTGCGCGCGCGCTGAGGGACTGGGTGTTGGGAGAGATTTCGGCGTCGATGGTATAGTTCTGTACGTCGATGCGGCCGCGGCGTTCCGGCTGAGCGGAAAGCGGCGCGAGGGTGGTGAGGGCGATGGCAAGCAGGGTAACGGCAGGCGTGACCTGGTGGGACACACGATCTCCCGTTGTCGTCTGTCGTTCCTCCCCAGCGGACGGCCGCTCGACAGACGACAAAGAACGATCGTCCGTCCCACCTGAATCTGTTCTCCTAAGCGTGTTAAGCGTACTGCTAAACATGGGCAACTTGTCCTTCCAGAATCTCGTGAATAATGGCGGCGGCGCGGCGTTGGGCGGTCGGCGCGCCGGATTCGGCGCCCAGCCGATGGCGGACTTCGGCCAATCCGGCGAGCATCTCGGCCCGCGCGGCGGGGTCGTCTAACAGGCGGACGGCTTCGCGGTAAAGCGTGGTGGCGGAAAAGTCGCCTTGCATCAATTCGGGCACTACTTCCCTCCCGGCAATCAGGTTCACCATCGTATAAAATGGCACCCGCACGAGCAGCTTGCCGGCCAGCCAACTCGGCGGCGTCACCTTATAAAACGTCACCATGGGAGTTCCCAACAGCGCGGCTTCCACGGTTACGGTGCCGCTGGCGGCCAAAGCCAGATCGGCGTGAGCCATGGCGTCCCAACTTTCTCCTTCCAATACCTGGATCGGGGCCGCGCCAAGGCGCTCCCGAAAAAACGACGCTCCGGAGATAACCGACGCCGGAAGAATAGCTTGCACGGCTCGTTCGCGGGCCAGACGGGTCACCGCTTCGGCTAGCGCAGGCAGGTGGCGCGCAGCTTCTCCACGGCGGCTTCCCGGCAACACTGCTACCAATGGACGGTCGATAGCGAGTCCGTGTTTCCGAAAAAACTCGGCTCGCGACTGGGTGGGGCGCACCAAGCCGGCCAAGGGGTGGCCAATATAGGTCGTGGGAATCCCGGCGCGTTCGAAGAATTCCTGTTCGAACGGGAAAATGCAAAGCAAGCGGCGGAGCGTCCGGCGCATGGACCGGACCCGGCCCTTGCGCCACGCCCAGGCTTGCGGCGCCACCAAATAAATTACCGGGATACCGGCAGCGTTGAGGCGCCTGGCGGCGCGCAGGTGAAAGTCGGGGGAATCGGTGAGAATGGCGACGTCGGGGCGCTCGCGCTCGGCCGCCCGCATCAGCTTGCGGAATTCGCCGTGGATTCGGGGCAAGTGGGCGACCACTTCCAATAAGCCCACCACCGCCAGGCTGGCGGCATCTACGATCGTTTCCACACCCGCGGCACGCAACCGCGGCCCGGTACAGCCAAAAAAGCGGGCATCGGGAAACGCCGCGCGGAGCTCATCCACCACCAAGGCGGCGTACAAATCGCCCGACGCCTCTCCGGCCGATACCAGAACGCGTTTGGGTACCATCCCTAGATTAAGTGTAGCGTGGCGACTTGTTACAATCGACTTCACCTGGAATGTCCACCGAAGCCGAACCAACCAAACTGCTGGTAGAAGAATTCGCGCGGCGGGTTCGCGGCGAGCTGGTTCCGCTGGGGAAGCGGTTCTCGTATTTCTCCGCGCTGCCAGTGGCGGAGGAAGACCTGAAACAGTACCTGAACGACCCGCTTGCCGCGGTTTCCCCAGCGGTGACCGAGTTATTGCCCAGCATCGGTATCTTACTGGCGCCATTCCTCGAAAAGGGCAACGGAAAAAACGCCGAGTACATCACTTACGAGCGCCCGGCCGTGGGGCGGCGGCTCTACTCCGTTCTCCTTCAAGTGGAAGACATGACGGTGCTGACGCTTTCGGTCAAGGAAATCGAAGTGGCCGACTACCATTACCAGCTCTATGCGGCGCTGGCGGTGCTGACCGCGCGCCGTTTACCGCTGGAGGTACAAGAGCGCTTCTACCGCACCCTACGGGAAGAGTTGAACGCGGAAGTTCACGGCGAGGTCGACGAAAAAAGCTGGCACATGAAGCAGGCCCTGCTGCGCCGCCAGACCAACATACGCAAGGAAACCAAATTGTTTCGGGAATACGCGCGGCAGGCTTTCGAAGATACGCTCACGCTGTATCTGCACGGTACCTGCTGCGACATCGACATCGAAACCGGCCCGCGGCAAATGCCCAGCCGCTATCTCCGTAAGCGCCTGGAGTTGCTGGTGTCGCTATTCCCGCCTCCGGAAGGCTACGCGGTGCTGCCGGAGCATTTGAAGGCGCGCTAGGAACAGTTGTCAGTTGTCAGTAATCAGTTCTCAGCTTTCAGTCCGCAGTCTGGCGGGTGACCGGAACTGAAAACTGAAAACTGTGAACTGACAACTGTCTGCTACCTCCAGCGCCGGCCCCAGCCGCCGCCCCAGCCCCAACCAAATCCGATGCCCACCGTTGGCCCCCAGTTCGGGTAATAGGGGTAGCCATAATAATAGGGATAAGCATAGTAGGGGCTGTAGTATCCGGGAGCATAATAGGAGCCGTAAGCGCCGGGACCGTAGTGATAGCCCGGAGCGGCAGGACGACCCGCCATTTGTGCGGGACGCTCATAGTCCTGTGGCGTGGCGTAGCGAAACGCCTGCGGCGCATGTACCGTGGAAACCGTAATCGGGGAAGTGATCTGGAAAGTCAGCGGCGTTTCCGGATAGACGATGGTGGGGTGGTCGCGGGTGAGCAGCACGCCGACGATTCCCACCGCGGCGCCAGCGCCAGCTCCTATGGCAGCGCCGGTACCGCCGGCAGCTACCGCGCCAACTCCCGCGCCGACGGCCGTGGTTCCGACAATCGTGCCCGCCTGCACCCCGTTGGGTGTGCGCGGTCCGGTGCTGGCGACCAATTGAGAGGAAATCGGAGTCTGGGTTCCGTCAGCCAACGAGATGCCAGTCAGCACCAGCTTGAGCCGCGACGGATGGCCGCTGTGCGCTTTCTCGGCCTCCACCACGTTGCCATACACGGTCTGCCCGCGCACCGCTACCACGACTCCGTCCACCACTAGCGGCTGTGCCAGCGAAGCGGTAAACGTGTCGCCCGGGTGGTTCTTATCGCTATTCAGGAACTGGTTGATACGAACGGTGACAAAGGTTCCGGGCTTCACCGTCAATTCCGCGGGAACGCCATAAGCCGGACGGTGCGCCGCATTCGCTGGCGGATTTTGGGGCGCGCCCGTCGGGGCCTGCGGAGCTTGCGCCGCCGGCTGCCCGTAAGAATCCGTGGGCGCTACGGGCTGGGTAGGATCCTGTTGCGGCTGGGCCTGCTGGGCATCCGTCTGAGCGGATGCGGCAGGAGCATCGCCAACGCGCCGCCACCCGCCAGAACTGTCCTGGGGCGTCGTCTGCGCCAGCAAAGAACTCGTTACGGCAAACACGAGCAGTGGAAAAGAGAGTGCGATTGGTTTCATAATTACTGCCTCACAATCTTCGACGCACGCTCCACTTGCATCTGTTTCACCATTTGCACGATCCCGCTAAATTATTGACAAATTTAGCCTAATCCACCGAAACGGATTGGCCGGAAAGCACCGGCGATGGTGCTTTTCAGCCATCGGCGCGAGCCCCAGGGGGAGCGTCGATCGGGCCGCCCGACCGGCTTCCCGGCGCGCCACCCGAACGCGCGGAGTGGGCCAGATCCCAGCAGCCGCCGCCCTGGTTTGTGGCACAATAGTGTTTCCAACGGATCGAACGATCGGGACAAACGGCCCAGCGTCCTTTTGCGGGCCGCGGCTAAGTTGCGCGGACTCAGCGAAGGTCGCTACAATCATCGCGTTCGCAAAAATCCCAGGGAGGAATGCATGGCAGCGGTTGAGCAGAAGGTGAAGCAGATTATCGTCGAGCAGCTTGGGGTGGATGAAAGCCAGGTCGACACGAACGCGTCGTTTGTGGACGATCTGGGAGCCGACTCGCTCGACATCGTAGAGCTTGTAATGGCCTTTGAAGAGGCTTTCGAGCTCGAGATTCCCGACGAAGACGCCGAAAAGATTACTACCGTCAAGGACGCCATTGACTACATCGAGGGCAAAACCACGAAGAAGTAGTCTCCGCGTTTCTCACCGGGGAACCCAGCTTGGGTTGGCGAACGGCCTTCGGCGCATTGGCCCTACATCGCGGATGGGAGCGACAGCCGAACATAGTTGCGGGAGAGACTCGTTTTGAGGCGAAGAGTGGTGGTGACCGGCGTTGGCCTGCTGACGCCGTTGGGTATCGGCACGGATTCGACGTGGGAAGCGGTTCGGAACGGGGTGAGCGGAATTGGACCCATCACCCAGTTCGATGCCTCGGCCTTTTCCTGCCGGATCGCCGGCGAGGTCAAGGGTTTCGATCCCGCCAATTACATCGAAAAAAAAGAAATCAAGAAGATGGGGCGGTTCATCCAGTTCGCCATCGCGGCGGCGGAGTTCGCCCTGTCCGATTCGGGGTTGAAAATCACGCCCGAGATCGCCGAGAGCGTGGGCGTGTATATTGGCAGCGGCATCGGGGGATTCGAGGTCATCGAGCGCGAGCATCAGACCCTGCTGGAGCACGGGCCGCGCCGTATTTCCCCGTTTTTCATTCCCGCCACAATCGTGAATCTTGCCAGCGGCCAGGTTTCCATCCGGAGCGGCGCCAAGGGGCCCAATTCGGCGACCGCCACGGCCTGCACCACCAGCGCCCATTCGATCGGCGATTCGTTCCGCCTGATTCAATATGGCGAAGCCGATGCCATGATTTGCGGCGGCACGGAGGCCTGTATCACTCCCATGGGAATCGGCGGTTTCGCCGCCATGCGCGCTTTGTCCACTCGCAACGACGCGCCCGAGCGCGCTTCGCGGCCATGGGATCGCGATCGCGACGGTTTCGTGGTGGGCGAGGGCGCCGGCATTCTGATTCTGGAAGAACTGGAGTTCGCCAAACAGCGCGAGGCGCGCATCCTGGCCGAGTTGGTGGGTTACGGAATGAGCGCGGACGCGTTTCACGTCACCGCTCCTTCGCCCGATGGCGACGGCGCGTACCGGGTGATGCGCAATGCCGTCCGCGATGCGGGAATCGACGCTTCCCAGGTGGATTACATCAATGCCCACGGCACCTCCACCGAGGTTGGCGATCGCGCCGAGACCGTGGCCGTCAAGCGCGCCTTTGGCGATCACGCCAAGAAACTGGCGGTCAGCTCCACCAAATCCATGACTGGACATTTGCTGGGCGGCGCCGGCGGTGTCGAGGCCGGTATCACGGTGATGGCCATTCGCGATCAGGTGGCTCCTCCCACCATTAATCACGAAAACCCCGATTCCGATTGCGACCTGGATTACGTTCCCAACCACGCCCGGCCCATGCCGATTCAGTATGCCCTTTCGAACAGTTTCGGATTCGGCGGCACCAACGGCTGCCTGATCTTCAAGAAGTACCAGCCGTAGCTGGGGAGGGTCCGCCCGGTTATGAAAATCGTAGTCGCCATCAAGCAGGTACCCGCGCGGGATTCGCAATTGCGGATTGCCGCCTCGGGACAATGGATCGAAGAGGCCGATCTGGCGTGGGAGATCAACGAGCCGGACGCCTACGCGCTCGAAGCCGGCTTGCGGCTTAAGGAAAAACAAGGCGGCGAAGTGGTTGCCTTATGCGCCGGCCCGGAACGCGTCTCCTCTACCATTCGCGAAGCCTTGGCCAAAGGCGCCGACCGCGCCATTCACATTGAAGACCCGCTCGCCTCCGCCGAGCCGCTCTCTACCGCACGCCTGCTCGCCGCGGCCCTGGCTGCCGAGAAGCCAGACCTGGTATTGACCGGGCTGCAGTCCGACGATCTTGGGTTTGGCCAAACTGGCGTGATTCTGGCGGAGTTGCTGGGCGTCGCCCACGCCACCATCGTGATGGAGGTGGAACCGTCCGGCGCGGGCATTCGCGTAAAGCGCGAGCTCGAGGACGGCTGGTTTCAGCACGTCGAAATGCCGCTGCCGGCCGTGCTGGCCATCCAATCCGGCATCAGCAAGCTGCGCTACGCCACCCTGATGGGCATCAAAAAGGCCAAGAACAAAGAGGTCCGGCGACTCTCGGCGGCCGATCTGGCGGTCTCGGCCGGCTCGCCCAGCGTGGTATTGGAGCGCGTGTATCTGCCGGAGCGCAGCAAGCACACCCAACTTTTCGATGGGCCACCTAAAGAGGCCGCTGCCCAATTGGTGGAAAAACTCAAGTTTGAGGCGCGCGTCCTATGAGCCCGACCATCCTGGCGGCAATGGAGCAACGGGACGGCGTGTGGAATCGCATGTCGTTCGAGACGCTGGCGGCGGCGCAGCAACTGGCGCGCGAGCTCGCCGGCACAGCGTCCGCCGCAGTATTAGGGAGCGGCATCGAAAATCTCTCGAACGAGCTCGCTGGCTACCAACTCGCCAGGGCGTATGCGGTCGAACACGAACAACTCGCGGTGTATACTCCGGATGCCTACACACTAGCGCTCGGCCAGTTGATCGCCCAAGTCAAGCCGGCCATCGTGCTCTTTCCGCATACCTATCAGGTGCGCGACTTTATGCCCAAGCTGGCCACCACCCTTGGCAAAGTAGCGCTCAGCGATGTCATCGCACTTCGCGTCGCGGAAAACAACCAGTTGGTGGCCGTCCGCCAGCTCTTCCAGGGCAAAATGAACGCCGACCTGCGCTTCACGGGCGACAGCCCCCACTTTGCCTCATTGCAAGCGGGAGCGTATCGTGCCGACCATGTGGCCACCGGTAGCACCCCGCTGGAGAAGTTCAACCCGGCGATTGAGGCCTCCCAGGTACGCACCCGCCCGCTCGAGCTGTTCCGCGCCGCCGAGCGCGCCGTAGACCTGACTGCGGCCGAGATCATCGTCTCCGTGGGACGCGGCATCCGAGAAGCCGACAATATTCCGATGGTCGAAAAGCTGGCGGAAGTGCTGGGCGCGGAACTGGCTGCCTCCCGCCCCATCTGCGACGCCGGCTGGCTGCCCATGGAGCGCCAGGTGGGCAGTTCCGGACAAACGGTCGCGCCGAAGCTGTACCTCGCGGTGGGAATTTCCGGAGCCATCCAGCACCTGGTAGGCATGAAGGGCTCGCGCACCGTGGTGGCCATCAACAAAGACCCCAACGCCCCCATTTTTGAAGTGGCCGATTACGGAATCGTCGGCGACCTCTTTCAGGTGATTCCCGAATTAACGGAAGCCATCAAGAAGGCCAAGTAGACTTCTGTGGAGCAAGTGTTGTTGCCTGCAATCGCTACACGTCCAGGTTCTTCACGTCCAGCGCGTTCTCTTCAATGAACTTGCGCCGGCTCTCTACATCCTCGCCCATGAGCGTAGAGAAAATCTCTTCGCTTTGGACCGCGTCTTCCAGACGCACTTTCAACATGGTGCGCTTCTCGGGGTTCATAGTGGTGTCGGCAAGTTGCTCGGCATTCATTTCGCCCAGCCCCTTATAACGCTGCACGGCCGCGCCCTTCTTACCTTCTGTCTTGACGTACTCCAGCAGTTCGCGCCAGGTGCCCCGCGATTCGCGGTGGTCTTCCTTCACCACCACAAAAGGCGGATTGTTGTGGCGGGAAATCGTCCGTGCCAGGGCGCGGAAGCGCCGGTACTCGGGCAGAGCGGCCAGCGTCACGCCAATGGCGCGTTCCGCGTTGGTGGAATCGTGGAACACCACCGCGTGCGAGGAGTGTTCCTCGTCGGTGCGCATGACCGGATTCAAGCCGAGCTTCACCAAAGCATCCAACACCGGCTGCAGATTCACCTGTTCCTGGAAATCGGCCTTGGTGTCCAGACGAAGAGAGACGTCGCCTAACAGTTCCACCACACGGGCATCGCGCAGCCGGCGCTCCACTTTGGCGAACATCTGTTCATACTCATCCAGGCTCAGCAGAAAATTACGCAGTTCGGCGCCTTCCAGTACGCTTTTCGCATCGCCGCCATTGGAATGAGTTTCGAGCGACAGGTTCTCGGTGGCGCGGCGGGTCAATTCGCGCGTCAACTCCTTTTCATCCCGGATATACTTTTCGCTTTTGCCCTTCTTGATGAGGAAGAGCGGCGGCTGAGCGATATAAACCTTTTCGCGCAGGATCAACTCATGCATATGACGGAAGAAGAACGTCAGCAGGAGCGTGCGGATGTGCGACCCATCCACGTCGGCATCCGTCATGATGATGATCTTGCCGTAGCGGAGCTTGGTGAAGTCGAAATCGTCCTTGCCGATACCCGTGCCGAACGCGGTGATCATGGCGCGGATTTCCTCGTGGCCGAGCATCTTGTCGTAGCGCGCCTTCTCCACGTTCAGGATTTTTCCTTTGAGCGGGAGAATCGCTTGGAAACGGCGGTCGCGGCCTTGTTTGGCGGTCCCGCCGGCCGATTCTCCCTCCACCAGGAAGAGCTCGCAACGCTCGGGATCGCGCTCCTGGCAATCGGCTAGCTTGTGGGGCATGCCGCCGGATTCGAGCGCGCCTTTCCGCCGGGTCAGATCGCGCGCCTTGCGGGCCGCCTCGCGCGCGCGTGAGGCTTCGATCGCCTTGGCCACGATCTTGCGGCCCACGGCCGCGTTCTTGTCGAAATACTCGCCCAGCCCTTCGTTGACAAACTGCGTCATCGGCCCGCTGATATCGCTGTTCAGCTTGCCTTTGGTCTGCCCCTCGAACTGCGGTTGCGGAACTTTCACGCTCACCACCGCGGTCAGGCCCTCGCGCACATCGTCCCCACTCAGGGTTTCTTTCTCCTTGAACAGTCCCTGGCTCGCGGCAAAAGCGTTGATCGTGCGCGTGAGGGCGGAATAGAATCCGCGGAGGTGCGCGCCGCCGTCGACGGTATTGATGTTGTTGGCGAAGCTCGAAATATTCTCAGAATACGAGTCGTTATACTGCAGCGCGACTTCCATGGTGAGCGTCCCACCATTGGGCAGTTCCCTGTCGGCTTCGAAGTAAATCGGCTTTTCGTGGAGGACCTGCTTGCCTTTGTTGAGGTGCCTGATGAATTCGGCGATGCCGCCGGTATATAGAAATTGGGCGGTCTTGATCGGATCCGCGCGCTCATCGGTGAGTGTGATTTTTAGACCCTTATTCAGAAAGGCGAGTTGGCGAAGGCGATTAGCCAGCGTGTCGTAGTTGAAGACCGCCGTTTGCATGATGGTGGAGTCGGGTTTGAAGGTGACGCGGGTACCGGTCTTGCGTCCAGCCTTACCGGCCTTGGCCAAGGGAGCTTTGGGAATGCCGCAGGAGTATTCCTGCTGCCAAGTAAATCCATCGCGCCAGATTTCCAGCTCCAGCTTTTCAGAAAGTGCATTGACGCAGCTTACGCCGACACCATGGAGGCCGCCAGAAACTTTATAGCTGTTGGAGTCGAACTTGGCGCCGGCATGCAACTTGGTCATGACTACCTGCGCCGCGGAAACACCCTCCTCTTCGTGCAGATCCACCGGGATACCGCGGCCGTTGTCGATCACGGTGACGGAGTCGTCGTCGTGAATGATGACGTTGACCTCGGTCGCATAGCCGGCCATGGCTTCATCCACCGAATTGTCGACCACTTCATACACCAGATGATGCAGGCCCATTTCACCGGTTGAGCCAATATACATGGCAGGCCGGAGGCGCACTGCTTCTAAGCCTTCCAGAACCTTAATGCTGGTGGAATCGTAAACTTGTTCGGGAGTACCGGGGTTCACTTCGTTTGCCATAGGAATGACCGCATCAGATTCTCATGGGCATCACCACGTAGCGGTATTGGTCCGCGATGGCGTCGCCAGCCGGACGTAACTCGCCGGCGCTCTTTTGATCTTTCAACTGAAATGCAACATGATCCTGTGGGATCACGCGCAGGAAGTCGAGCAGGTACTGAGCATTAAATCCGATCTCGAGATCTGGGCCGGTGTATTGGGCAGGTACGCTTTCCTCGCTTTCTCCCATTTCGACCGACGATGAAAATATGCGCACTTCTCCACTGACAAATTGCACGCGAATGGCGCGCGAACGTTCATCGGCGAACTGTGCGACGCGCTCGATAGCAGAACGGATTTCGCCTTTCTCAAGGGTTGCTACATGGTTGTGGTCCTTTGGCAAGACACGCTCATAATCAGGAAAATTACCTGGCAGCTTGCGCGTTAGCAGAAGGCGCTGATCAACCTGGAAAAAAAGATGGTTATCGTCGCCGGAAAATAATGCCACTGCTCCATCGCCCGCGTCGTCAGCCAGCTTTGTCAGTTCACCCATGGCTTTCTTGGGTATCAGCGCACGAAACGGTTGATCGATGGTTCCACTCTCCCCAGGAGGCACATGTACGTAGGCCAGGCGATGGCCATCCGTCGCTACCATGGTTAAGCCTTCCGGCCGTAGCAAAAGCAAGGCGCCACTTAAGGTAAAACGCGACTCCTCCATCGAGATCGCAAAACCGGTACGCGCAATCATCGACGCCAGCGTCTTTACCGGAACTTGCGCCACCACTGCCGGGGTTTGCGGCAGTTCGGGAAAACTATCGCGCGACATACCTGCAATCCGCGTCCTCGAGCGCCCACTGGTAATGCTCGCCCAATGGTTATCCAGAAACTTCATCTGGATATCGCCCTCGGGCAACAAGCGAACGTAGTCCAACAATTTACGCGCCGGTACGGTTCCGGCTCCTTCTTTTTTCACCTTCGCCGGACAGAAACACCGAATTCCCAACTCCAGATCAGTCGCTGTCAAAACAATCCGGTCGTCGGCAGCCTCCATCAGTACGTTCGACAGAATCGGGATTGTGGTTTTTTTCTCCACAACGCCTTGCGATAGGCTCAGCTCTCGCACCAGCTCCGCCTTGCTTACAGTGAATTCCATAGCACCTCGGCTTTTACTATTGCTAACTGTACAAGTCCAGAGAAATTAAACCGTATTCATCGGGCCTGTGCAAATTGTTGAAGACTACCTAAATTATACTAAACTCAACCACTTTTGACCAGTTGAAGTTGTGCATTTGGGCGTGCATCGCGGGCTCACTGGGGTTGAAATTCCCAGTTGAATGGAGTTCTTCCTCAATTTTCGAATACGGCTCTCCCATGGCATTGTGCAAAACCTTTATAAGTCTATTGCAATGAGTCCATTAAGCTGTGGAGTAACCTGTTCAATTCCGGATCATGATGACGATCCTTATCAATTTTGTTTATGGAATGGATCACGGTGGTGTGATGCTTGCCGCCGAAGGCGCGCCCGATCTCCGGTAGCGAAGCGCTGGTGAGTTCCTTGACCAGGTACATTGCCACTTGGCGGGGATACACCACTTTACGCATGTTGCTGCGCTCCTTGAGTTGGCTCTGCTTAATTTGGAAGCGTTCTGCTACGGCCTTCTGGATGGCATCGATGCTAACCCTGCGGTCGGGGACGTGAACCATATGCTTGAGGACTTGCTGTGCCATAGCAACGCTTACCGGTGTTCCGGTCAGCGAGGAATAAGCGATCAACTTAACTAAAGCGCCTTCGAGCTCGCGCACGTTCGACTTAGTTTTAGATGCCATAAACGAACGGACATCGTCGGGCAGCTTGAATCCTTCAGCCTCGGATTTTTTATCCAAAATAGCCATTTTGGTCTCAAGATCGGGTGGTTGAATGTCGGCCAGAAGTCCCCATTCGAACCGGGAGCGCAAGCGCTCTAGCAAACCAGGAATTTCCTTGGGAGGCGAGTCGCTCGATAGCACTATTTGCTTCTGGTGCTCATGCAGCTCGTTAAATGTATGAAAAAACTCCTCTTGCGTTCGTTCCTTGTTACCCAAGAGTTGAATGTCGTCGATTAGCAGTACGTCGACCTCGCGATAGCGCTTGTGGAATTGAGGCATGCGTTCATTACGGATGCAAGCGATCATCTCGTTCATGAAGCGTTCGCTAGAAGTGTAGATAATACGCATGGAGCCGAACTTCTGCATCAATTCCCGGCCTATGGCGTGCATCAAGTGGGTCTTTCCCATGCCAACGCCGCCGTAGATGAAAAGCGGGTTGTAACTGCGTGAAGGGTTGGTTGCGACAGAACGCGCGGCCGCATGGGCAAATTGGTTGCAACTGCCAACCACAAAGGAATCGAATGTAAATTTGGGGTTGAGCACGGAATCGGGAGCGCTCATATCCCCATTCTCGACTACTGCCAGCGCTTGATTGCTGGCGCCGCGGATCGGTTCGGCTTCATATCGAACCCTGCGAACCGGTAAAGCCAGATGCTGAATGGACTGCTCAATCAGCCTTCCGAACTCCGTCTCCAACCAAGTGCGAGTTTCGGCATCCGGTACGGATACGATCAGAGTGTCTGTCTCCATACCGAGAAAAGCCGTCCCCGTCAGCCAGTTCTGATATGCGTCGGCGCCGATCTTGCTCTGCAGCTCGTGCCGGATTTGGTCCCATAAATTCATTTTTTACACACAAATCTGGCACGTTTTCCACAACTTTTCCAGAAGTTTGCGGGATCGTTACGCGCCGCGTAGGAGAACCAGTAGCGGGGTGTCTCAAAGCTGAGAACACGAAAATCAGTGGCACTCGCTTGCCGGTCAACCGAAAAGTAGTCTAGCACAGCGGAAGAGCTTCGTCACAAGTTTATAAATCGTTTCAATTCAATGATATATCTGTAACGTTTGACAGCGCTAATGTTTGTAGGGGAGAATGAAGATTCCTTTGAAGGGCGGGAGTAACTCAGTTGGTAGAGTGCGACCTTGCCAAGGTCGATGTCGCGGGTTCGAATCCCGTCTCCCGCTCCAGTCATCCCACTCTATTGTCATGAGCAAGCGCTTCTTGATTTCCTTACTGGCTGCCGGGTTGTTCGCGGTTCTCCCGGCTATAGCACAAGATTACCGGCTCGAGCCGGTCGCAACCGCCGCTCCCGATCTGCCAGCAGCTTTCGCAGCGGTGATTTCTTCCCAAGGCTACCGTCTGGCAGCAGCGGGAGGTCCGTGGTGCGAGGTGTGGTTCCGTAAATCGATTCCCACCGGCCCGAAGGCGGCTGACGATTCCATCACCTTGGCAATTGCCCAGGGGACGCTTCTGGGCGTGCTTCGCTTCCCGGCAGAAGGCGCAGACCGCCGCGGCCAAAGCATTAAGCCGGGCTTGTATACGCTCCGGTACAGCGACTATCCGTCCGACGGCGCTCACCAGGGAGTGGCTCCGCAGCGCGATTTTGCCTTGCTTACGCCAATTGCTCTAGACAAGGATCCGGCTGCGACGCCGGGCTTTGACGAGTTGGTGGGGTGGAGCACAAAAGCGTCCGGCACCCCTCATCCGGCCATACTGTCGCTAGAAGTGCCTGCTGCCGGTACCAACTTCCCGGGCGTCACCAAGGAAGGCGACAACCCCGATTGGGTCCTGAACGTCAAGGTTGGCGATCTGCCGATTGCGATTATCCTGGTCGGGAAGGTCAGCGGCTGAACCGCAACTGGACCGCTGGGTTACTCTAGGTTTGGAGACCTCATGCCGGACGACAACAACGGTTCCAAACCTGCCACTAAGGCGGATCTCGCAGCGCTGGAGAACCGCCTCACAGAGGTCGTGCGCGATGCGCAAAGAGAAATCTTACGAGCATTCGAGCGTTATGCCTCCAGCGAATAGATCAAGTTTCGCAGACTGCGCTGAATCCGCCGAATGCGGCTTAATTATTCTCGATCAAATTCTCTAGCAGCCGGCTTGAGGCTGCGCACAGCTATACAACCCTATCCCGCCAATTTCTCAATCGCCTGAGCGCCGCAAATGGCTTCCACGGCGGCGCGGAACTCCTTATCGGGTTTGACTTTTGTGCTCACGTCGAGCAGCACCGAAAAATCCCGCGGCAGCTCCAGGCGCAGACGGACCTGCGTCGGGCCAGGCTTGCGCTGGAATAATTCGTTCAGAGCCGCGGCCCGGTCGGTTTTCCCGTTACCCTGGTTTTGGTTGCCAGGCGCTCCATTCCGGCCCAGCCAGATACGGATGGCGATCACGGAGGGCACGTCGATGCGCGCATTATCGAGCGCTATCAACTCCTGAATGGAGATCTTGGGAGGCGCGTTCTCTTCCGGCAGCACCTGGCCGCGGATCAGCACTGCCTGGTCTTCTGCTACTTCCGCGGCGAGCCGTTCGTAATTGTTGGCGAAGATCATGCCGTCGAGGGTTCCGCTGCGGTCCTCGATGGTCAGAGCGACCCAGGGTTTACCCTCGCGGTTCCGTTTTCGGGTGATCCCGGTCAGCACGCCGCAGAGGACCACGTCGGCGCCTTTGGCGAGGCCCTCTAGAGACCCGGAGTCGTGCGTGGCCAACTCGGCGATCTTATCGGCGTAGCGATCCAGCGGATGGCCGGTCACCCAAAAGCCGAGCAGCTCTTTTTCGAAAGCGAGGGTCTCTTTGCCGGTCCAATCGGGCACATTGGGAAGCGGCGCGTTAGGGACTTCGCCCTGCGCCAGCATTTCGCCGAACAGGCCGACCTGGCCGCTCTCGCGATCGCGCTGCGCCCGCTGGCCCGATTCCATCGCCGATTCCAGCACCGCAAATTTCTGCGCGCGAGTCCCTTCGAGCGTATCCATGGCGCCGGCCTTGATCAGGCTTTCGATCATGCGCCGGTTGACCGCGCCCGAATC
>Ga0187888_1000798_pt1 | contig 33125 bp, 29 predicted proteins | sample June2016WEW_7_40_FD_132987 | JGI IMG/M metagenome (GOLD analysis project Ga0187888, IMG submission 132987) | Peatland microbial communities from SPRUCE experiment site at the Marcell Experimental Forest, Minnesota, USA - June2016WEW_7_40 | ecosystem: Environmental > Terrestrial > Soil > Wetlands...
AAGCACCGCTCCCGCCAGTAACCCGATCCCTACCAGTCTTCTCATTCGGTCCGAAACCTCCGTTCAACAAGTGATTGCGCGAACCGCTCCCAAAAGTTCCCTTTTTTGATCGAAAAACGTCCGGCAAAAAGGGCCTCCGACTACCCATAGCCGGCGGAATTCGCCGTGGCAACAGTTGTAGGGCGGACCCCCTGGTCCGCAGCCGGCCCCCTGGCCGGCTCTTCGCCGGTATCGCAGATTTGATTCTTGGGAAGCGGTGCGGGACGAGGGCGTCCCGAGCGGACCAGGGGGTCCGCCCTACGAAGCACATTGGCATCAGGATCGAATGTTCGGGTCAGAGCCGGGACTGCAAGGAACGGTTGCCGAAGACCCACCGTTCTTGCGAAACCGTGTGCTAAGCGGCCGCCCCATCAATACCGCAGCCGGCGCGTGCCCACGCTCAGCCCGATCAGCGCAAGGCCGACCAGCACGCAGGTCCCCGGTTCCGGCGTGCTCGCTCCGCCCGTGACCTGAACACCCGCCAGCGTGATGCCCGGCGACGAGTGCCCGCACTCGGTGACGATCTGGCCGTGGCCCGTTTCGTTCACCTCCACCAGCGAATAGTAGGTGTAGTCCGCCAGGTTGGGAATCGTTTCCCAGGTGTTGGCCGCCGTGCCCCAACCCGCCGTATTCGAAGTGATCGCCGTCCCCAATTCGCCCAGCGTGTCCGACCCGTACAGTGCCCACCCTTCCCCGCTGGACAAATTCCCTACTTCAAACGCTGCTGTGGCGCCGTGTACCGTCTCCGGATCGGCGAAATCGATGGTCACGAAATCGCTCGTCGTAATCTGGCTGGTTCCCGCCAACCCCAGGCCGCTCGGCGTCTCGGAGAGATCGGCCGCCCGATTCTGCGAATTTGTCGACGTCCCATCGAAGCCGTATACCGTAACGTTGTAAGGCGCCGTGCCGTAGTTGTGGCTGGTGCCCAGGTTGGCATTCGACGTCTGGAAGGTGTACGTATAAACCGTCGTCGCATTCGAGGGCACGGTAGCGGCTCCCAACAGCACTGCCGCGAGCATCCACTTCGTTCCGGTCATTTTTGGCTTCTTTCCGATTGCTTTCCCGGCCCCTGAGGTCCCGGTACAATTTCATTCTCTTGGAAGCCAAATCCCTTTCCGAGTCATGCGCGTACCGGCCAGGTACGGTTGCCACAATTTCGTGGAAATGGAACTCTTCACCAGTACCGAAGCTGGTCGCCTCATGCACCGATCCACTGAATCTAAAGAGCGCGCAGTCCTATCGGTACCGATCGACAGTATCGTGGCCCAGTGGAATTTACCGAGGCTCGCAAATTACAGTTACGGATGGAAAGAAATTGTGGGGCAGGTTGGCAACCTGCAGCGGGTTGGTAACCCGCTTTCGGCAGTTTCTCGGCGGACCGCGAAACGCCGATTCACAATCGGCGGCAGGATACCATCCTGCCCCACAGGCGCCGCTTGCCGTCACTCTATTATGCGAGCCTCAATAGATTGAGCCAGAGCTCGAGTCTGGTCCACCTGTGCCCGCGCGGTCAGAAGTGGGACAGGCCGCGAGTATTTCGCGGTCTGTCAGGCCCTCGCCAGGCCAGCCGCTCGACAGACGACAGAAAACGATCATCTGTCCCACCTGGTTTCGCGCGCGGCCGAAGGCGTAGGAAAGGCGCCCCAGAAATGAAAAAGCCTTACCGCATCGATGGAATATCGATGCGGTAAGGCCGGGAATGAATGAGCTAACGATCAAACCGCGAGTCGTTGCTCTCCCTCTGACATGAGCCGCGGCAGCGACGATCGAGATACCTTAACACTTGCTGGCGTTCCTCCCCCTGGGCGTGCCTTGCGCTTGCACGCCGACGAGGCAACCGCACTCAGGCAGCGATCACGTTTGTGGCCGGTGGTTCGACGGACTCCTCGCGTTTCTTGGCGGCGATCGGCCAGACTCGGTTGGCCGGCTCGCGATTCCATTCATGCGTCAGCAACGCGTATACAGTCGCCAGATTATGAGCGAACTGATCCTGCTGGGCGCGAATCGAGCCTTCCGGCATTAATTCTTCGGCCCTGGCCACCAGGCTGACCAGCGACGCCGGGTCTTCATTAATTTGCATGAGATAGTCGGCCACGTCGCATTTCTGTTCGAGCAGCGACAAGCTCAGCCAGCTATTCAGAATTTCTTGGTGTAGGCGCCGCGTCGCCCATTCGATTGCCTGACTGCCACTCTCGTGCGCCGTTCCCATTAGACGGAAATCCCGAAAAGTACATATCGCAACCAGCCGGCCAAGCGCCGACGTTTGATTTCGGACCAGGTCGTTCAGTTCGGGCACGAAGGTTTGCCCATGCGCCAAGACAGATGAACTCATCCAATCAACTCCTTTGACAGCGGATCGCGATCCGTTACCGGAATCGGATGCGCTGGTAATGGGAATCTTACTCAGAATCGTTCGGCGCGAACAAGACACAACTTGGATAGCGCCCCAGCGATATATAGCGCCATGAAAGTACTATAGAGTGTAGAACTCTATAGTACTGGGCGAAACCGGAACGCCCTGAGCTACCACCGCGATCGCGGCGGTCGCGGCGGCTACCGTAACGGCTTCGGTAACTCCGTGCTCAGTTGTAGTGGTTGGCGTTGAGTTCGGTGAAAGCTGCCTGCTCCGGAGGCAGATCTTCCAAAGTGTAGATCGAATTGGTTGGGCAAACCGGGATGCACGCGCCACAATCGATGCAGTCCGCTGGATTGACGTAGAGCTGCGGCGCATCGGCAAACCCCGGCTCATCTTGCTTGGGATGAATGCAATCGACGGGGCAAGCCTGGACGCAAAGTTCATCTTTGGTGCAGGTATCGGTGATTACGTAGGCCATGCCCACAGGAGTGCAATCGTTGGGCCAACGGTTCGTCAGGGCCAAGTTACAGAAAACAGGATGCAAAACTCTACATTTGATGTCCGGGTCTGGGGCAAATGGCGCACCTGGCCCTTGTGGAGCAGGCGTTTTCGCCTGCAATCGGTGGGTGTTTAACCGATCTGGGTATTTCGCAATTAGGCACGCCAACCGCTCCGTAACGGTCGGCGGGACGGATTTCTCCGGATCGGCTAAGCGCCTGCAATCGGCTGCTGCCACGCCTTGCTAGAATCTCATCATGCCGCTGGTTTCGATCGTCACGCCATGCCGTAACGCGGCCCGGTTCATCGGCGAGACGGTGCGCAGCGTGCTCGATCAGGACTACCCGGAACTCGAATACCTGGTCATGGATGGCGCCTCGACCGACGGCACGCTCGACGTCCTTGCTCCTTACCTTGGCCGTCTGCGCGCGATCAGCGCTCCCGACCACGGCCAAGCCGACGCCGTCAACCGTGGATTTGCCCAAACCCACGGCGCCATCTTCGCCTTTCTGAATGCCGACGACCGCTACCGCCCCGGCGCTATCCGTGCCGCCGTGGAGGCCTTTGCCGCCCACCCCGAAGCCGCTGCCGTTTACGGCCAGGCGCGCTTCATCGATGAATCCGGCCGGCCCGTGGGCAAGTATCCGGTGGAACCCTTCGATCGCGCCCGCCTGGCGCGGCGCTGTTACATCTGTCAGCCCGCGGCCTTCATCCGCCGGGACGCATTCGCGGCCTGCGGGGGGCTCGACGCCAGCATCCGCTACGCCATGGACTACGACCTTTGGATCCGGCTCTCCGCCTCTTATTCCATGCTCGAAATCGACAGAGAGCTGGCCGATTCGCGCCTGCACCCCGCCAGCAAAACGCTGGCCGAAATGCCCGCCGCGATGCGCGAAACCATCGAACTGCTTCGCCGCCACTACGGCTACGTGCCTTATAACTGGCTCTACGGCTATGCCCATCGCCTCCGCACCCGCCAGGCGCTCGCCTCTGCCGCGCCCGCGGCTTCGCTCCCGAGCGCGTTCCGCTCTCTGGCTATGGGCGTCCGCTACAACTGGTGCCACCCCTTTCGCTTTGTGATGGATGTGCTCGCTACCGCCCGCGAAGGCATCGCTTGAGTCAACCCCTGGTCACTATCGTCACCCCTTCTCTCAATCAGGGCGAGTTCATTCGCGGCGCCATCGAAAGCGTGCTGTCGCAGGACTATCCCTCGATCGAATACCTGATTATGGATGGCGGCTCGACTGATCGGACTGCCTCCATTGCCGCCGAATATGCCACTCGCCTGGTCTGGACCAGCGCCAAGGACCGCGGCCAGTCCGACGCCATCAATAAGGGTTTTCTGCGCGCCCGTGGCGACGTTGTGGCCTGGCTGAATTCCGACGACCTGCTGCTGCCCGGCGCGGTGGCCGCCGCCGTCGCCGCCCTCGGGCAAGCCGGGTCCGCCGGCGGCGTTTATGGCGAAGGCTGCTTGATGGACCGTTCCGGCCTCTCGCGCCGCCGCTTTCCCGCCACCGAACGCTTTAATCTCTGGAAGCTGACCTATCTGTCCGACTACATCCTGCAGCCGGCCGCGTTCTTCCGCCGCCGCGCCGTGGAGGCGGTTGGCTGGCTCGACGAGTCGCTCCACTACGCCATGGATTGGGACCTGCTCATCCGCCTCGGGAAAAAGTTCGGCCTGGCCTACACCCCCGAATGTCTGGCGGCCCTGCGCGAGTATCCCGAAGCGAAAAGTTTCTCCGGCGGAAGCGCCCGCATCGCCGAGATTCGCCGTGTTCTCGAGCGCCACACCGGATTGCGGCGCGCGCCCGGCTACTGGACCCACGCTCTCGACCAGTGGCAACGCAGTACGATGGCCGCGCTCTCCCAGCCGAGATCCCGCTGGCTCGCTCCACCCGCCCAATTCCTGAGCTTGCTTGTCTACGCAGCCACGGCCGCGCCCATCGCCTGGGTGGCGCGGCGGTCCCAGGGTTGCTTTCCCGATGGCTGGGTGGGGCCGCTCCTCCGCTGGATGATACCCGAAGCTCAGGCGAAAGTGACGATCCGCGGACACGTGCCCGACCGTTCCTCCCTGCGCGGGCAGACCCTCGCCATCCGAACCGAAGGCCGCGAACTGGCGCGCTGGCCGGTCGGCCCTGGAAATTTCGAAGTAGCTTTCGAACCGCGAAGCCGCGGTGGCCCGGTTCCGTTTGAGATCCACGCCAGCCGCTGGCGCCACGCTCCTTTGTACGGCGAATTGGGCCTGCGGCTCCTGGCCTGGAAGATCGAGTCGATCCATTCGGAACCGGCATAATTCAGGTGGCGAAAAACTCGGGACCCGACTTTGCAAAATGACATAAGCGGGGCTAACTTGCAAATCGAAGCTGCCGCACCAAGTACCAACAGTACTTTAGCCATGGTTATCTAAGCGTGGTAACCGTTAGCAACTTGCCACCGCCAGTAGAGAACTGGTTTACTCAGAAAAGGCGAGAGATTCCCGCTCAATATTTTGGAGGTAATCCATGTCCCCCGCTTCCACTCTTCCGCAGACCTTGGCGCACCGCCTGGCTGAGGGAAAGCTGCCGGTTTCCGAATCGCTTCGAATCGCAACCCAATTAGCGGAAGCATTGCGCAAGTTGCACGATTCCGGACGCGTACACGGAGCCGTGTCGCCCGCCAGCGTGACGCTGGGCACGGATGGCGTGGAGCTGATTCCCGCGCTTCCCCCTTTGACGCCTACGCCTTACACCGCGCCGGAAGTGGTGGCCGGAAAGCCGGCTGACGTGGCCAGCGATATTTTCTCCTACGGCACGGTGCTGTACGAAATGTTGACCGGGCGCCGCGCTTTCGATGGCGGCGATGCCGCGGCCATCGCCGCCGCAGTGACCGAAGCCACGCCCGCGCCTACCGGCAGCCCGGTGGTGGATCGCCTCATGGCCGCTTGCCTGGCCAAGGACCCCATGGCGCGGCCGCCGCGCATGCAAAAGGTCATCCTGGAACTGAAGATGTTGACCATGGTCGCGCGCCGCGCCGAACCGCCGGCGCCGCGCCGCGACGCCGCGCTCGAAACCGCGCTGCGATCCGAAATGGCGCAACTCGAGGCCCGCATCGACCGCCGCCTGGAAAGCCATCGGCAGGACATCGCCGGGGCGCACCGCGATACTGCCGAGACTCTGTCGAGCCTGCGCGGCGAACTGGGCAGAATCGCTTCCCAACTGGATGCCGCGCAACAACATTCGGCGCAGTCCCAGCAGGAAATTCACGCCGCCGGCGAAAAGATCGTTGGGCACGTCCAGCAACACCTGGATGCCAGCGCCGAGCGGATCCAGCGCCTGGAGCAGAATCTCGCGGCGGCCCAGGAGCGCGTGCAGAAACTGGCGGACACCGGGCTGAACTATCAACACCTGGAGAAGATCGGGCTCAACCTGGAAGCGCACGCCGGCCGCATGCAACAAATCGAGGCCAGCCTCGCCGCCATCCGTGGCACTCTGGAAGCGATCGATCGCAACGGCGCCAGCCGCGAACACCTGGACCAGCTCGCGCAAGGCTTCGGAAAACACCAGGCGCGCACCGACAAAATCGAGGCGGCGGTAGTCGCCTTGCAGGCCGCCTTCGAGCGCGGCAGGAACACCGGCGCCAGCCACGATCAAGTGGCGCAGCTCGTCCAACACGTCGAGAGCCACACCGCCCGCTTGGACGCAGTCGAGAAGACGGTTTCCGGCCACACCGGCAGCCTGATCGCCGACGTCGATCAACGCATTGCCGATCTCCACAAGCTAGTCGCGGAGGACGTGCAGAACCTCGAAACCAGCATCAAGCAGCAAGCCGCGTCCGTGGACTCGCTGCGTACCGCCATGTCTCAAACCGACGACCTGGTGGAACGCGTGGTCGAAGCGTTGGAATCCCTGCAATCGACCATTCTCGAGCACAACGGAGAGCGAACCACTACGCTGAACTGAGCTCTCAGCCATCGGCGGTCAGCTTTCAGCTAGCTGACCGCTGATCGCTGATTGCTTCGCTCACCTGTCCTGCACGCGCCCTTTCCACTGCCCGCCTTGCCCCCGCCAGTACACCGCCGCGGAATGGACCGTGGCGCCCAGATAGAAGCATGCGATCAGCGGCAACAGGGGGGCCCAAAGCACCGATTTCCGGTAGAAGCGCAGCATCGGCGCATATGCCAAGCTCATCAGTCCCCAAGCCAGAGCCCCTGCCAGCCGCGCGCCTCGCGGCGCCGCTATCGCCGCCACCGGCGGCGCCAGATACGTCAGCGCTAGGCCCGCCGTGGTTCCCAGCAACAGCAGCGCGGAATGCCGGAGCTGGGTAAACGCGCTGCGCGAAATCATGGCGCCGATCTCCGCCAAGCTGCCATACGGACGGATGCTCCGCGTAGACGAGTTCAGCCCCAGCCACACCTTGCCTCCGGCCTTCTTGATTTGCGCGGCCAGCGCGCAATCGTCGATCAGCGCCCCGCCAATCGCTTCGATACCCCCGCTCGATTCCAGCGCTTTCCGCTCCACCAGCATCGAGCCGCCGGCCGCTCCCGCCGTGCGCCGCCGCGCGTCGCGAATCCAACGCGGAGGGTACAACAGGAAGAAAAAGAACACGAACGCCGGAATCAGCGCCTGCTCCGCCAGCGTCCGGCACGCGAGCGTCGCCATATAAGAAACCAGTCGATAGCCCGAGCCCTCCGCCCGCGCCACGAGGCCGGCCAGGTTTTCGGGGGCGTGTACGATATCGGCGTCGGTCAGCCAGAAGTAGTCCGGTCGAAACCGTTCCGCGTAGCGCACCCCTTGCGCCACCGCCCACATTTTGCCGGTCCAACCGGCTTCCGGCGGCTCGGCGCGGATCGTGCTCAGACGCTCGGCCCCAGCCGCGGCGCGCGCCGCTTCCACCGTTTCGTCGCTGCTCGAGTCGTCGACCAGTACGATGTGAAACGCGCCTGGATAATGCTGTCCGGCCAAAGACCCGATGGCCTTCTCCACCACCAGGGCTTCGTTCCGTGCCGGAACCACGGCCACTACCGAAGGGTAATTCAGGGAAGCTCCCAACCGCGGCGGCGTGGTCGCCTTCTCCAGCCAGAAGCCGCCGCGACCCGCCACCAGATACACCCAGATCGCCAGCGCCAGGTACGCCGCCAGCTCAATCGCCATGCTTGGCGAGCCCGGCAAATACGCTCATCATGTCCCGGTGCGCCAGCACCGCGCCCGCGTCCCGCTGCATGGCCTCCCGATACCGGCGCGCGAATCCGTCGGCATTCTCTCCGGGTGAGATCAGCCGCCGGGCCTCTTGGATCAATCGGTCCGCGTCGGCATCCCTCGCCGGCTCGTCCAAATCCAGAGTCTCATCCATCATCACTATGAACTGCGACAACTCCCGCAGCCACTGGAACCACGGATCGTTCAACACCAAGTCCAGAAACTGTCCGGGCCCTTGAATCCGCGCCACGTCCCGCTCGTAGGCGGCCCGTTCCAAGTCGAGAAGATTTTTGTGCAGCCGGAGCAGACCGTTGCGCAGTGTGGTGAGGCGCTGTGGGGCGGGGTCGGCCATCGATTTGTCCCTCTCTATCCTAGCAGCCCCTCGCCCACTTGCCCCCCTCCCAATGGCAAACTGGATGGAACGGATAACCGACCTATGCGCAAACCCAGCTTCGATCCCGGCCTGACCGAAAAATTCATTTCGCCCATCAGCCGCGCCATCAATCCCGACGGCAGCTTCAACGTGCGCCGCCAGGGCACCACCTGGCGCGACTTCCATCCCTACCTGCACCTCATCAATATGGGTTGGACGGCCTTCTTCGCCACTCTGGTGGCCGGGTACACTGTGGCCAACCTGCTCTTTGCCGCCGTCTATTTTCTTCTCGGCCCCGATCAGTTGCAGGGCGCCGATGCTGCCACCGCCTTCGGCCGCTTCCTCAACGATTTCTTTTTCAGCTCGCACACCCTCAGCACCGTCGGCTACGGCAACATCGCGCCCAAGGGGCTGCCCGGCAATTTCGTCGCCGCGGGCGAAGCTCTGATCGGCGTGCTCGGGTTTGCCGTCGCCACCGGCCTGTTGTTCGGGCGCATCTCGCGGCCCTCGGCCCGCATCGGCTTCAGCCGCAACCTTCTGGTTGCGCCTTACCAGGAGGGCCAGAGCCTCCAGTTTCGGGTAGTCAATCGCCGCGCCAATTCCCTCATGGACCTGGAAGCTCGCGTGATGCTCATGACCGTCGAGCCTGGCAACGGCCAGTTACAGCGCCGCTACGACCTGCTGAATCTGGAACGCACCGGGGTTATGTTCCTGGCGCTGACTTGGACCGTGGTCCATCCCATCGATAGCGGCAGTCCGCTCTGGGGCAAAACTCCCGAGGAAATCGCGCGCCTCCAGCCCGAAATTATGATTCTGATCAAAGCCTACGACGACACCTTCAGCCAGACCGTCCTGACGCGCCATTCTTATACTTTCCCGGAGTTCGTATTCGGCGCTCGTTTCGCCCCCGCCTTCCATGTCGATCCGGCGGGCGATATCGTGCTCGATGTGCCCAAGGTCAGCAAGCTGTTGGAGTAGGACAGATTTGTTCCATCTCGGCGCTGGTCCGCAGCGCGAATGTAATCCTACGTACCGAAATTGAATGCTACAATTCAAACTTAAGGGGGAGGTCTTGCGTGTCGTTCCTCGAAAACCAGTTTGAGCAAAACGTGATTACTACCTCCGTGGATCACGTTTTCAACTGGGCCCGGCAATCCTCGTTGTGGCCGCTGACGTTTGGATTGGCTTGCTGCGCGATCGAAATGATCGCTTCCAGCACTTCGCGCTTCGATATCGCCCGCTTCGGCGCGGAGGTCTTCCGTCCCAGCCCGCGGCAAAGCGACCTGATGATTGTGGCCGGCACTGTAACTCTGAAAATGGCCCCTGTTTTGAAACGCATCTGGGACCAGATGCCCGATCCCAAATGGTGTATTTCGATGGGCGCCTGCTCGAGCGTCGGCGGTCCCTTCAATACCTACGCCGTGCTGCAGGGCGTGGATAAAATCGTACCCGTGGATGTCTACGTGCAAGGGTGCCCGCCACGCCCTGAGAATCTTTTTTACGGCCTGTTAAAATTGCAGGACAAAATCGATAGCATGTCCACCCTGGTGAAGCGTCCCACCGAGGTCCGCCTCGAAGAAAGCATGCTCGAGCAATTCAAGCAGCAAGTCCGCATCGCCCAGATTTCCCAGCCGGCCTAAACCACACAAAATCACTTAGCCGCCGATAAACGCCGATGAACACCGATAAACCAATTTGTTCTTATCCGTGTTCATCGGTGTTCATCCGTGGCTAAAATTCTTTTACAGATGTTCCATAAAGACTCGCGCGGCATTTATCAGGTCGCCGACTGGGACGCTTTCCCCTGGCTCGATCACGGTTTCGGCACCCGTCATGCCGATCTCTCGGGCCTTTTTCCTCAATTGGCGACTCTCAAACAGGCGCATTCCGCCGAATGCGTTACCGCCCGCGGCCGAACCGGCGTCCTCGGCCGTGGCGACGCCTTGCTGGAAAATACGCCCGGCGCCTTGATCGCGGTCAAGACCGCCGATTGCCTCCCCATTCTTTTGGTCGATCCCGTCGTCCGCGCGGTCGCCGCCATCCATGCCGGCTGGCGCGGTACGGTGGCGCGCGTTGCCGCCCGCGCCGTCGCCGCGATGTCCGCCGAATTCGGAACCCGGCCCGAGAACCTTCGCGCCGCCATCGGCCCCGGTATCGGCAAGTGCTGTTTCGAGGTAGGGCCGGAGGTCGCCGCGCAATTCGACGAGCCGGTCTCGGGCGACGGCCGCGCTCACGTCGATCTCGCCGCCGCCAACCGCCGTCAACTCATCGAAGCCCGTGTAACGCCATCCGCCATCGTCGCGTCGAACCTGTGCACTCTATGCCATCCCGCAGAGTTCGAGTCGTATCGCCGCGATCGCGAAAAGGCCGGCCGCATGTTTTCTTTCGCCGGCTTGCGAACGCCGTTGTAATCGCCGCCCGCCCCAGCGCGCGCCGCCGGTAGTAGAGTAGAAGCGAAAGGCTGAAATGTTCACCTGGATATGCCCGCAGTGCGGGCGCGAAGTTCCCCCTGCATATAACGATTGCCCCCATTGCGCCGAATTGGCCGCCCAAAACCGCCCGCCCGCCGTCGCGCCGCCGCCCGAAGCTCCGCCGCCACCGGGGTACCCGGCACCGCAAGCCTCCCCTCCGCCCCCGCAGGCGTACCCTACACCTCCGGGCTACCCGGCGGCCCAGGCTTATCCGCCGCCTGGCTACCAGCCTCCGCAACCGCCCCCGCCCCAGCCGCCGCCGGCCTTTCAGCCGCCCCAACCGTCCCCGCCGCCTGCCTATCAGGCTCCGCAACCGGCGCCGCCCCCGCCGTCGCAGTCCTATTCGATTGCGCCCGATTTGCGCTATGTTCCGCCGCAGCCCGCGGCGGCGTATAATCCCCCGCCGCGCCGCACTCTGCCGGTCTGGCTGCTCACCGTTCTCGCCGTAGCGGCTTTCGGGGGCATATTCGCCGGAATTTATGCCCTGGTCGGTTCTTCGCACGGATCGCAGTCGAACTCCGTCTCGGCCGTGGAAAGCTCGGCCGCCAAGCCCGGCGCCGCCGTCAGTCCGGCGCAAAAGTTCATCGAAATCGCCGGTGTCCGGTTTCTCGACGATCCCAAGCACAAGGATCAAGCCATGGTTCAGTTCCTGGTGATCAACCACTCCCCCGCCGATTGGACCGGCGTGAAGGGCAACGTCACCCTTTGGGGCAGCACGCAGCGCTCCGAGGAAGACGCCCAGGGCACTTTCACTTTCACCACCGATCTGAAGCCCTTTGGCTCAGCCGAAATGACCGCGCCCCTCGATAGCAAGAAAAAAATTTATGAGCTGGCGGACTGGCAGAACCTGACCACCGACTTGCAGATCACCTCGCCGGCCGCCCCGCCCAGCGCGCAGTAGCGCCGGCGATGTCGTCGCCGGTGCTTTCTGCGGCCGCGAAAAACCACAGGCTAAAGCCGCCTGTATTACTAAATTCTTGTTTCTTTGCGTGGCGCGACGATTTTCTCATGCTACCTTCTGAAGCTGATTGAGTTGATGATCGCTGGTCCTGGCGGTTGTCAGGACAGCGAGGAGAATGGCTCGGCCAGTGTCGGTGACCTGGTAGCGGTGAGTGCGAGCAATTTTCCGGATGATTCCGTGGGCCCGCAGCAGGCGAAGTTTCCGGCTGGTGGCCGAGGATCGCCGTCGCCGCTCGGCAGGCGAGTCCGGTTCGGTCTCGTACAGCAGCGCCTGCAGGTTGCGGTTGCGCAAGCCGTTCCCGATCTGAGAGTCCGCTCCACGAAGAATCGCCGCGGGAGCGGATACTACATCTTGCTCACATGGAGATCCGCCAGCAACCAGGTGTTAGGGTCCAAATCCACCGTGGCGGGTTCCTTAACGGAGGCGAACTCGAAGTGTTCCTCCCGGCGGGTCATCTCGATCCGTTCCACGCGTGCGGCGCCGGCGATGGCGACTTCGATGGGAAGGCGGTAGACTTCGCCGGGCTGGGTCTGCTTCAGATCGAGCGCGACCTTTTTGGTCGCGGGATCCCAATGCCAAACGGCGTCGATCGAAGGCGAGCCGGCGCGGAACAGCCATTGGCGGAAGAACCAGCCGAGATCGGCGTGGGCGACTTCTTCGGCGGTGCGCTCGAAGTCTTCGGTGGAAGCGCTGCCATCGCGGTAGCGGCGGTAGTATTCGCGCATGGTGGCCCAGAACGATTCGCCGCCGAGCTGCGCGCGCAGCATGTGGAGCGTCCAGGCACCCTTCTGGTAGACGATGGCCACCGGCGCGCGGCCGTTTTCGATTTCGGGCAGATTGTCGTGCACCACAGCCACGGGCGCGCGCTTTTCGGCGTTGAAGATGGTAGTTCGGGCGCGCTTCAGGCCGGCGACAAACGCGTCGCGGCCGTTGAAGTGCTCGGCGGAGAGCAGGGCGAAATAGGTGGCGAAACCCTCGCTTAACCAGGCGTCATCCCAATCCTTTTCGGTCACCGAATCGCCGAACCATTGATGGGAAACTTCGTGCCAGACCAGGCTGGAAGCGGGACGCCCGGTAACGGAGCGCTCGCCGAAGAAGATCTCGCTGGCGTGCTCCATACCGCCGCCCATACCGGCGGCCTCCACGTCGGCGAGTTTTTCGTATGGGTAGGGGCCGATAGCGTTGGAATAGAATTCGAGCGCCTGGCGGGTCGGCACTTCGAAGGCGGCGATGCCGGCGTCTCGATCCTGATGGAAGACCCAGGTCTGGAGCGGTGTGCCGAGGTCGACGGCAAAATTGCGCACCGCAAATTGCGCCACCTCGATGTTGTTCAACCAGGAGGCGATGGGTACGGATTCACTCCAGTGGGTGAGGCGGCGGCCGTCGCCGAGGTCGACGATTTCCACGAGGCGCCCGTTGGCTACCGCCTGGTAGCGGGCCGGGGCGGTGATCAGAAACTCGCTGGTGGCCTTGTCGTAGGGGTGGTCGATCATGGGCAGCCATTGACGGGCAGAGGTGGGCCAGTTCACGCTCACAAAACAGCGCTCGCCGAATTTGTTTTTTAGCGCCCGAAGCCCGCCGGCCGGAACGCCGCGATAGCGAACGGTGAATTCGCGCAGTTCGCCGGCTTTAGGCGGAGCGGGAAGCTGGATCTGGAGCCGGTTGTCACGGTGCAGGTAGCCGAGCGCCGCGCCGCCTGACGAAACTTCGGTGACGGTCATGCCCTTGGCGTCGGCCGGGGATGCGAGGTCGAGCCAGAATTCAGCGACGCCGTCGCGCACGAAGCGCACCGAAACGGTGGCCTCGCCTTCGATCTCATCGGTATCGTCGGAGAGCGTCACGCGAAACACGTAATGCTGGACATCGATTCCCGGATGGCGCGGATAACGATCGGCGCGGGCTAGAACCGCGAAGAGGGAAACGGCAATGAGGGCGCGGGCGAACGCGGGGGTGGGCATCCAGCTCTCCTGGAGCCCACTATAACGTCAGGCGCAGGCGGTGCGCACGGTGGCGGCACTCAGACATTCGCGCAACTCGCGCAGACGAGCGGCGGCATGGTTGGGCTCGCCGGCGGATTCCAGAATTGCCTGCAAGCGTTCGGCTTCGTCACATTCCCGAGCCGCCAGATGGCGGAACTTCTCCGCAACCCGGGCGTGGCCGCGGGAATCCGCCTCAGCCATGAGGCCGACGTAATCCAAGCCACGATTCAGGTGAATATCGACGACTTCGAGGAGCTGCCGGTCGGTCTTGGCCCGCAACTCCGCTAACTTTCGCGTTTGTGTGAGCACCTTCATCATCGCCTCAAATGATATAGACGCTGAAATGGGCCGAATAGTAGCAAGTTTTGGTTGGCCTCAGCGAACGAGGCGGACGAAATCGCCGTAGTGCGCAACAAGATCGTCGGCGGTCAGTAGGGTCAAATCCTCAACCTGGGCTTGTGCGACCAACATTCGGTCGAAGGGGTCGCGATGCAGCCATGGGAGCAAAGCGACGTGGCGGGCTTGCGCGGCCGTCAGCGGTAAGCCCTCGAATGATTCTGCCGCAAGCTTGCTTTCGAAGTCCGGAGCCAGGCGCAGTTTCCCCAGGCTTTGCTTCAACCAGATCTCCCACAGACTGACGGCGCTGACGAATATCGTGTTCTCTGGAGCGCTGATGAGCGCGCGAGCGTGCTCGGATAGGGAAGGGCTATTACCCAACCACCAAAGAATCAGGTGTGTGTCGAGCAGAACTCTCAACTCTGCGGCTCCCGCATCCCAAAGCTTTCCGCCATGTCGTCCGGTAGCGTATCGAAATCCGGGGCAATCCAGATTTGTCCCGCCATGGCGCCCGGCTTTCGCGGACGAGCTGGACCATGGTAGGCAACCAGCTTGGCAACGGGTTTGCCCGCTTTGGCGAGGATCACCTCATTGCCCCTCTGCACCTCTTCAATGAGCGCGGAAAGCTCAGCCTTAGCTTGCGAGATGTTGCGCACTACCATGCTCAAATTATAACATAGACCAGATCTGGTCTGGTCTGAGTTGATAGAGTGTAGGAAAGTGAAACAACTCTCAGTAGAATGAGTGAGTTACGAACGGCAACCCTCAGAACCTGCGAAAGACTCGGATTATGAACACCGATGAACGCCGATAAATCCCTGGATTTCTTTATCGGCGTTCATCGGTGTTCATCGGCGGCTGTGATTCTCCCCGCCTTCCCAGCCCAGTGATCCTGCTAAAATACGGTTTATCCACCCCAGGAGGAACAGCCCAGCTTGAACTCTGCAATCCTTGCCCTGGAAGACGGAACGGTCTTCGAGGGCCGCAGTTTTGGTGCGTCCGCCGAGCGGTCCGGTGAAGTGGTTTTCAATACGGCGCTCACCGGATATCAGGAAGTTTTCACGGATCCGTCATACAGCGGGCAAATCGTTATCCTTACCAATCCGCAAATCGGCAACTACGGCACCAATGGCGAAGACGACGAATCTTCGAAGCCCTACATCGAGGGGCTGGCGGTGCGCGAGTTTTCCGAAACGGCCAGCAACTGGCGGTCGGATACGCAGGCGGGCGAATTCCTGGCGCGTCACGGCGTTCCGGTGGTGAGCGGCCTCGATACGCGGGCCCTGGTGCGCCACCTGCGCTCGCGCGGGGTGATGCGTGGGGTGCTTTCGGCCATCGAAAAGAATCCGGCCAAGCTGGTGGAGAAGGCCCGTTCGATTCCCAGCATGGCGGGGCTCGACCTGGCCAGCCGCGTTTCCACGCCCGAGCGTTATGAATGGTCGGCGGCGGTAGAAGCCTGTTCCCCCTCTGAGCCCGTGGGCCATGCAGCCGAGCCGGAATTTCACGTGGTGGCGTACGACTACGGCATCAAGCGCAACATCCTGCGGCGGCTGGTGCAATCGGGCTGCCGCGTCACGGTGGTGCCGGCGCTCACTTCGGCCGAAGACGTTCTCGCGCTCAAGCCCGATGGCGTGTTCCTTTCGAACGGACCGGGCGATCCGGAGCCGCTCGAAACGCAGGTTGCCAACATTCGCAAGCTGATCGGCAAGAAGCCGATCTTCGGCATATGTCTGGGCCATCAACTACTAGGCCTGGCCGTAGGCGGCAAGACCTACAAGCTCAAATTCGGCCATCGCGGCGCTAACCACCCAGTGCGCAATGAGCTCACCAAGCGGGTGGAAATCACGTCTCACAACCACGGCTTCGCGGTCGACCCCGATTCGCTCAATCTCAACGAAGTGGAAATCACCCATCTGAATTTGAACGACCGGACGCTCGAAGGCTTCCGCCATCGCAGCCATCCGGTATTTTGCGTGCAATACCACCCCGAGGCCGCTCCCGGCCCGCACGATTCGCATTATCTCTTCGAAGACTTCATTCAACTCATGCGCAGCGAGCGATAGCCGATGCCCCGACGCAACGATCTCGACCGCATTTTGATCATCGGCTCCGGGCCCATTGTGATTGGCCAGGCCTGCGAATTCGATTACTCCGGAACCCAGGCGGCAAAGGCACTGAGGGCCGACGGATTCGAAGTGGTGCTGGTGAATTCGAACCCGGCCACCATCATGACCGATCCCGATCTGGCCGACCGAACCTACGTCGAGCCGCTGACCGCGCCTTACCTCGAAGAGATCATCCGGCGCGAAAAGCCCGACGCGTTGCTTTCCACGGTTGGCGGGCAGACGGGTTTGAATCTCTCCGTCGAGCTGGCCGATAACGGCGTGCTGCAAAAGTACGGCGTGGAGCTGATCGGCGCCAAGATCGATGCCATCAAGAAAGCCGAAGACCGGCTGCTGTTCAAAGACGCCATGCGGCGGATCGGCCTCGAGACACCGCAATCGCAGCTCATCACCGCCGTGGCGGCGGGGGAGAAGTTCGCGGAACGGATCGGCTTCCCGTGCATTCTGCGTCCCAGTTTCACTCTGGGCGGCACCGGCGGCGGCATCGCCTATAACAATGAAGACCTGGCGGAGATTCTGGAGCGCGGCCTGGCGCTTTCGCCGGTTCACGAAGTGCTGATGGAGGAAAGTGCGCTCGGCTGGAAGGAATACGAGCTGGAAGTGATGCGCGACCTGGCGGACAACTGCATCATCGTTTGCTCGATCGAGAATTTCGACCCGATGGGCGTGCACACCGGCGATTCGGTGACGGTGGCGCCGGCGCAGACGCTCACCGACCGCGAATATCAAATGATGCGCGATGCCGCGCTGCGCTGCCTGCGCGAAATTGGCGTGGATACCGGCGGGTCGAACGTGCAATTCGCCGTCAACCCCACCAACGGGCGGATGGTGATCATCGAGATGAACCCGCGCGTATCGCGCAGCTCGGCATTGGCATCGAAAGCCACCGGCTTCCCCATCGCCAAAATCGCGGCCAAACTGGCCGTGGGCTATCGCCTCGATGAAATTCCGAACGACATCACGCGCAAAACGCCGGCCTGTTTCGAGCCGACCATCGATTACGTGGTCGCCAAGATTCCCAAATGGGCGTTCGAGAAATTCCCCGGCGCCGACCCATCGCTCGGCACGCAGATGAAATCGGTGGGCGAAGTGATGGCCATCGGCCGCACCTTCAAGGAAGCGCTGTGGAAGGGCATGCGGAGTCTCGAAACCGGCAAGGCGTTTGGCGTGGAAAAGATGGATCCGGCGCTGATCGTCAACAAGCTGATCACGCCCACGCCCGACCGCCTGAACTATGTCCGCTTCGCCCTGGCGAGCGGCTACGGCGTGGCCGAAATCCACGAGCTGACCTCGATCGATCCGTGGTTCCTGGAACAGATGAAGGAAGTGGTGGATTTCGAGGGCGCTCTGGCGCAGGATTCCTTGGTTAATATAGGCGCCACGAGTTTTCGGCGCGCCAAACGCTACGGCATCTCGGATGCGCAGCTTGCGAAGAGTTGGGCCGTGGACGAAATTGCCGTACGCGAGCGCCGCAAGCAACTGGGTGTGGCGGCGGTGTTCAGCCGGGTGGATACCTGCGCGGCGGAATTCGAGAGCTTCACGCCGTACCTGTATTCCAATTACGAAAGCTCGTCGGAAGCCGATCCGGCCGATCGCCAGAAAGTCGTCATCCTGGGTTCCGGGCCGAACCGGATCGGCCAGGGCATCGAATTCGATTACTGCTGCTGCCATGCCTCGTTCGCGCTGCAGGAAATGGGCGTGGAATCGATCATGGTCAACTGCAACCCGGAGACGGTCTCCACCGATTACGACACCAGCGACCGCCTCTACTTCGAACCGCTGACGCTCGAGCACGTGCTGAATATCTGCGACACGGAAAAACCCAGCGGCGTGATTGTGCAGTTCGGCGGCCAGACGCCGCTGAACCTGGCGCTGCCGTTGAAGCGCCTGGGTGTGCCGATCATCGGAACAGATCCGGCTGACATCGACCTGGCCGAAGACCGCAAGCTGTTCGGCAGGCTGCTGGAAGAACTGGCAATTCCCTGCCCCGCCAACGGCGCCGCGACCAACGTGGAAGAGGCCTGCGCCGTGGCCCGCCGCCTGGGCTACCCGGTGCTAGTGCGGCCCAGCTATGTGCTGGGCGGCCGCGCCATGGTGATCGCCTACGACGAAGAAATGGTGCGCCAGTACATGCGCGAAGCCGTCACATTTTCGCACGAACGGCCGGTGCTGGTGGATCGATTCCTCGAAAACGCCACCGAAGTGGACGTAGACGCTCTGGCCGATGGCGACGACGTGCTGATCGCCGGCATCATGGAGCACATCGAAGAGGCCGGCGTGCATTCCGGGGATAGCTCCTGCGTGCTGCCCGCGCAATCCATCCCCGCCGAGGCGCTAGGCACCATTGAGGACTACACCGTCCGGCTGGCGAAGGCGCTGCATGTGGTGGGCCTGATGAATGTGCAATACGCCATTCAGAACGGAACCGTCTACGTCTTGGAAGTGAATCCGCGCGCATCCCGTACAGTGCCGTATGTGAGCAAGGCCACCGGCGTGGCGCTGCCCAAGATCGCCGTGGGGCTGATGTGGGGACGCAAGCTGAAGGATTACGGCTTCACGGGCGGTACGCTTTCGGTGGCGCAGAATTTCGTCAAGTCGCCGGTATTTCCATTCAACAAATTTCCCGGAGTGGATCCGGCTCTGGGTCCGGAGATGCGCTCCACCGGCGAGGTGATGGGCGTAGGCACCAACTTCGGCGAGGCGTTCCTAAAAGCGCAGATCAGCGCCGGAACCCCGTTGCCGGCGAAAGGGACGGTGTTTCTGAGCGTCAACGATCACCACAAAGCCGATGCGGCCGCGGTGGCCAAGCGCTTCGCCGAAATGGGCTTTTCGCTGGTGGCTACACGCGGCACCGCGGCCGTGCTGCGCAATGCGGGCTTGCAGTGCCGCACCGTGCTGAAAGTGAATGAAGGCCGGCCCAACGTGGTGGATCTGTTGAAGGCCGGCTCGGTCCAGCTCGCCATTTACACCACTACCGGCGCGCCCGCGTTTCACGACGAGAAGGCGATTCGGAGGTCGGCGGTAATGTATCGCGTCCCCTGCATTACCACCATGAGCGGCGCCCGAGCGGCAGCAGACGCGATAGCCGCCAGCAAGAGGGACCCGATACGGGTTTGGAGTTTGCAGGAGATTCACGCGGGGCGGTAGGTCGTGGAGCAGGCACTTTTGCCTGCCACGCCCCGACTCTTCGGGGCGCTTGCGTCGGCGGCCCACTACGGGACCAAAACGACGGCCCCATTTAGGCATCTCGACATGACAGCCGCTGGTCATAAGGGGAGTCGAGCCGTCATTTAGAGTCGCTCAATAGTGCGGCTGTCAGGCTCGCCCCCGAAATACTTTCGCAGGGCTTCCTGGAATAACGGTCTTTCCGACGCGACTTCCGCGAACAGCGTCATTGAGGATCTGAACTTCAGGTTGTCCGGATACCCGAAAATCTGATCGACTGAACGCCCTTCCAACGTGTTCACCAACTCGGTGCATTCCACCAATCGCGGCCCGAGAATTGGGTGTTTCAGATAGGCTTCGGCTTCCTCCCTCGACGCGATTCCGAACTTGGTCGCCATCGGGCTGGACCCTAAACCCCTGCGCTGAGGAAAAATAAACCACATCCAATGGCCACGCTTCTGGCCGTTTCGCAATTCCGAGCATACCCGCCCGTATTCCGATTTCTGAGCATCCACGAATCTTCGCAGATTGTAAGGGTCGTTCACCGGAGACTGCCCTCCCTCCAAGCGGTCAAGCGTGCGTTCCGACCAAAGCCAAAGCGCGCCTAACGACGGCCCGATCGACCTGAGGCGAGGCGTAGGCGTCTCGTTTGAACACGACGATGGTGACGAGCTTCAAACGCTGCGCGCCCTGTCCATAGCGAGCGGCCTCCGCGACCGCGAGGAGAGTGCCCACAAAAGCGAGCGGGGCGGCGACCCCGCCTTTACCAGCTCCCAGAACGGGCATTGCAACTTCGTCCAACCGCGCATCTGCCAGGCTTACAACCAGTTCGTGCATCCCTTCGAATAGATAGGAGATCCGGGCAGCGAGACCTTGGCCCGCGCGTTGCGTTGTCGTCGAGACGAGAGCAACTGGCGATGGGCGGCCCAGCGGTCTTGGCAGCAGGACGCACCGCCCGACTCCGAAACTCTCGGCGGACTCTTCACAGGTCTTTTGCTCCGTCGTTCCGGGGCCGAGTCTCCTCTTGCATTCGTCCTTCATAAGAGAAAGGAACGCATCGACCTGACCCTCGAATGCTCGGTTCACGTACGCTCCAAGCGCGCTCCGAACGTCTCCGGCGCACCGGTCATCGAAGTACTCGTTACACGGGAGGACGACCGCTGTGCCGCTTGTAGTGACGTAGTCCTCCAGGCGCCCTTCAACGACCCGCACCTCGCAGTCGCCGATCTTGGTTGATATTATCCCGTGATTCTCTGTCACTGGCGATAGGCCGGGCCCAGTCCCTGCGCTTGCATCCGCTCTCTGACTGGCCCAGAGGGTGAGCGCGAACGCCCCCGCGGAGAGGAGCAAAAGCGCGAAGCCGACAACAACGGGGAGAAAAGTACTCGGCGGATGTGACGCCCAACGACTGTCCTTATCAACCGTCACGCACGGCAATACCACCAGCGCGGCGCCAAGGATCAAGGCGATGATCCAGTAGGGCTGCTTAAGGAGCGCCTTTAAAGTCTCTATCACGGCGTTGATTGTCCGGAATGTCTCCCAAAGTACCATGTTTCCGCCTTTAGGTCTCATCGTGGCCCCCGAAAGGCAGCGGCCTAAAGCCGCCCGATCCGGCTGGAGAGAGGGGCAAATACTAAAACGTACCAGCTTTCTCAAGTTTCTCAGATTTCCCAAGTAGTGCTTTTTGCTAAATTTTCGCCTATAATAACTAGTATGTCCGCAAGGAGAGCAGCCACCAAAACTCGCGCCGCCGCCGCTCAGTCATCCGATACGGATGGGCCGCGCGTAACGCCCGAATGGCTCGCGAGGCTTCGGCAGCGCATCCAGGAGGAAACTCCCGCGAAGCGGGAATGGGCGGAAAAGGCTGTAAATTTCGTTCTGGAGTTGATGGATCTCTCCGAAACCGCCTTATCCGACGCGGCTGAAGCTCCCGACAATTGGCATGCCATGTTCCGCGCCATGCGCGATGCGGATGCGTTGGCCCAAATCCAGAAATCCGATCCGCTCGCTCGCGCCTTTATTGATGGATTAGATGCCAAGGCCCGCCTCATAGAACAGAATGGAGGGGTCTTCAAAACGGAACAGGTCGCCGAGTATCTGGGCATTACTCCGCAGGCAGTGAATAAGCGGCGCTCGCTGCGGCAACTGGTCGGGCTCACGTTTCGCAAACGCGGATACGTGTTCCCGGCCTGGCAGTTCACGGACCGCGGCGCTGTCCCTGGCCTGGAACAGGTCCTGGCGGCCCTTGCCGATCACGATGAATGGATGCAGAATGTCTTTTTCATCAACCCGAATACTCGGTTGGGAGGCCGGCGGCCGCTTGACCTTCTTCGCGAAGGGGAAATTCAGGAGGTGCTCGATGCGGCCAGAGAGTTCGGACAACACGGAGCCGCATGAATCCTGAACCGGGCCCGCACCCGGAGCCGCTATCGGATTTTCACAGCAGGACTACCTGGCCCGACCGACTGCCCCGAAAAAGTTCTTTACAACTGGGACGAGCGAGGATATGCTTGCTCCCATGCTTTGCACTCACGTGATAGGGAAACTGCGCCCGACCGGTCTTCTGCTCTGTTTGGCGGGCATTGCGGTCGCGCAAAACACGCCACAAAACACATGGATTCGGGTTTCGACTGTCAAAGTCAAGCCCGACATGGTCCAGGAATGGCGGGCGCTTCAAAAGAACGAGATCATGCCTGCATACAAAAAGGCCAACATCCCGGCATACAACGTCTGGCAGACCGCTATATTCGGCGACGGCTATGAGTACATCACCGTGATGCCGATCGCTAAGTTCGAACAGTTCGATGGCGACAGTCCTTTGGTCAAAACGATGAAGCCTGCAGATCGCGTGCAGATCGGCAACAGGCTTACGAAATGCCTGGTCAGCGCGCATTATTCGGCGCTGCTGATGCAGGCGGATACCTCGATTGTGAAGGACGGTGCGTCGATGCCGGATTTGATCATGGTGACCGAGATACAACTTCAACCGAAGAACGTGAATGCCTACCTCAGCTATCTCAAGGAAGAAATGAAGCCGGTTATGCAGAAGGCGGGGGTGGATTGGTGGCTGGTATACCGAGACATCTTCGGTGCCGAACACACCCAGATCACCACCGTGCGCTCGCTGAAGAATTGGGCCGAAATCGACGCCGGCCCGCTCCCTCGACGGCTCCTGAGTCCTTCGGAATACATCAGAGTCACGGACAAGGGGAACGCATTGACCGAATCGAGCACCATCACCATGGCGCATTACGTGAAAGACCTAAGCTACTGACGGTGGCAAGCGCGGTTGGGAGGGGGCGCGGGTCGCCGCTCGGCGGTGATCCATCGCGTCCCATTGCAGCACTACCTTGAGCGACGCTTGAGCCGCCGCCATATTCGCCAGCATGCGCGACCCCGATGTCTTGGAATTTGAGTTGAACTGCAGCTTGCCATGAAGTTCTTCTTCTAGCGCAGGCGAATTTGGAGTGTCGGTCAACCGCCCCCGTAAGCTGTGAAGAAATATGGCCACCGATGAACACCGATGGACACGGATAAAGAGAATCAAGGATTTATTTGCGTTCATCGGAGTTCATCGGTGGCTCGAATTGGAGTTTTTCACGAGATGCCCGGATCGGTTAAGCACCCTTTGGGAGTCTATGGAAGGTCCAGACAGGGGAATTCGATTATAATTCTCCAATGGCCAAGGGCAGAGAGGACATCCATACCGGCCGAAGGGAGTTCGGTAAGCTGGCGCTGGGGGTTGCCGCGGTGCTTTCCGGGGCTGGCCGCGCCAAGGCCAGCGTTCACCCCAATCTGCCGGGAATCAAGATTGCCACTTCCTACCGCGCGGATCCCACCGACGACGACCTGCTGTTTTTGACGCAGATTGGCGTGGAGTACGTCAGCCTTCCCGCGACGCCGGAAAATGCCAATGCCGAAAGCTTTACCAGGATGCGCGAGCGATACGAATCGGCCGGCATCAAGGTGTACAACATCGGCACTGGCGCCGGCCCCAGCGGCATTTTGCACAACATGCCGGAGGTGACGCTGAACCTGCCGGGGCGCGACCAGAAGATCGAGGAGTACAAGAACTACCTCCGGTATCTGGGCAAGGCGGGCATTTACTACACCACTTATGCCCACATGGGCAACGGGATCTGGTCGAGCGGGCGTGCCAAGACGAGGGGCTGCGACACGCGCGAGTTCGACATGAGCAGTCCCAGCAAGGCCGGCTTTTGGGCTGGCAAGACATACCGCGAGCCGCTCTCCCACGGCCGCGTCTTCAGTAAAGAAGAAATCTGGAACAACTACACCTATTTTGTGAAGCAGGTGGTTCCGGTGGCGGAGGAAGCCGGGGTGCGAATCGGTATTCATCCCGACGATCCGCCTGCCCCGGTGCTGGCGGGAGTGCCGCGATGCATCTTTGGCAATTTTGAAGGGTACCGGCGGGCGATGGAGATTGCCAATAGCCCAAACGTCGGACTGTGTCTGTGCTGCGGGACTTGGCTGGAGGGCGGTAAGGAGCTGACCGGCAAAGACCCCGAGGAGATGATCCGCTACTTCGGGAAAAAGATCTTCAAAATCCATTTCCGCAACGTAAGCGCACCGCTGCCGCACTTCATCGAGACCTTCATGGACAACGGCTACTACGACATGTACAGGATCATGAAGGCTCTGCGCGAAGTAGATTACGACGGCATCGTGATCCCGGACCACGTGCCGCATATGGGCCCGGCTGTTCCGGCTAACGCCACCCCGGCCGAGCGTGCGGCGGCCGAGGTGTACAACCGCGCGGCCCTAGGGTACAGCATCGCCTACATGCGCGCGTTGCGCGACCGGGCCAACCGTGAAGCCAAGAGTTAGGAACAGGGCGAAACCCAACTCACGGAAATCGGCTTGGGAAACCAGGTGGGACAGACGATCGTTTTTTGTCGTCTGTCGGGCGGTTGGGCTGGCGAGGGCCTGACAGACCACGGACAACGATGGTCTGTCCCACCTCCGAATCATGCGACGACATCGGCTCCGGATGTTACCAAGTCTGCGCGAACCGCGCCGTTCATCGGCAGCGCGGCGGTTTTGGCTCGGACGTGGTAGAAGTGAGTATGCGCATGAATCGTCGCCAACTCCTTCGAACGGCCGCGGCGCTTCCGGCCGCGACCCACCTGGGCGCCGAGTCCGTTGCCCCGCGGTTCCATCTTCGCGCCGGCCTGGTGGCATACTCTTACCGCAAGGAGCTCGCCGCCAAATCCATGAATTACGAGGACCTGATCGGCATGCTTGCGGACTGGGGAATCGACGGCCTGGACTGCACGGTTTACTGGTTCCCGGATACCTCCAACGAGTACCTGGCCGCGCTACGCAAGGCGGCGTTCAAAAACGGCGTCCAGATCTACAATGCCGGGGTGCGCGTGACATTGTGCCAGCCGAGCGCGGAGTTGCAGCTCGCGCAGTACGAAAAGATCAAGAAATGGGTGGACGTGGCCGACCGGCTGGGCGCGAGCCACATCCGCGTGTTTGGCGGCCCGGTGCCGAAAGGCGCCAGCGAGCCACAGGCCATCGCCTGGGCGGTAGAGGTGCTGAAGCGCGGTGCGGAATATGCGGGCGGCCGGGGGATCACGCTGGGCGTGGAAGACGATGGCGGCCTCACCACCGCGGCAGGGCCGACCGTCGAGATCGTGAAGCAGACCGCGTCCCCTTGGGCGGGCATCAATGCGGATTCGGGGAATCTGCGCGTGGACGGATATTCACAGTTCGCGTCAATGCTGCCCTACGCGACCAGCGTACACCTCAAAACCGGCATTGCCGGCGAGGACGGCAAGAAAGAGAAGGCCGATTGGAAGCGGCTGCTCACGATGGTCGGCAAATCCGGGTACAAAGGTTACGTCGGGCTGGAATACGAGGAGAACGACGCCGCCACGGAGGTGCCGCGCCTGCTGGAGGATCTGCGGGCGCTGGTTCGAACCGTATCTGCATAGGGGTGAATGTGGGCCCGAGGGGAATGACGGAGTCCCAATCGAACGGCACCGGTGGGGCAGGTGCCACGCTGCCGCCGATTGTTAATCGGCGTTTCGCGGGCCGCTGAGAAACTGCCGAAAGCGGGTTACCAACCCGCTGCAGGTTACCAACCTGCCCCACAGTCTCCGACCATCCCGGGCCAAACCGCGCTAGCGGGTTTCCATGGCTTCCAGCATCGTCCGCTGGCGCGCCAGGCGGGCTTGGCGGTCTTTTGCGAAGCGTTCGACACCTTTGAAAATGCAGTCGGGGTCGAGATGCGCCTCGGCAATCACTTCGGGCTCGAGGCCGCCGGTCAGCCAACGGTCGTGCCAATCCGAAGTCATCGAGTACTCGTCGGTCAGCGGGCCAAGGTTGCGCAGCGGCCAGACGCGGCGCGTGCCGGTCGAGACCACCATCAGGTCATAAGCGGCTTCGGGCGGCAGAACCGAGCGGCGGTACTCTTCGGGCTGACGGTCGAATAACTCTTCACTGACGGCCGCAATCACTTTGACGTTGATTCCAGCTTGCTCCAGTTTGGGCAGTTCGTGAACCAGGTTGACGGTGGAGCTGGAACCTTGCGCGACGACGTAGCCGTGCCGCGGCTGGCCGGGAGCGAAGTCGCGGATCACATAGAGGCCCTTCCGCGCAGCCTTGAGATCGGTGTCGGCGAAGCGCGAGCGGTCGGCCACGGGGAAATCGGGGCGCGCCACCTCAATGGTTATGATGCCGACTTTAGGGTCGCGCGCGGCAATTTCCGCGGCGGCAAAGTAGCCCGGCGCCACGTCGTTGAAATCCCAGAAGCTCAGGTTGATTACCTGGCCGCGCGGAAACAGCTTCCAGCATTGGGGAGCGAAGATGCCGAAGTGGGTGCGCGCGTCGGCGGCGGTTTCGGGACCGGAATGCGCCGTGAGAATGTGCAGCACGCCGACGCGGAAACGGCTGTCCTGGTTCTGCTGGCTCCAGACGCGCGCGGGCGTGTACATTAGCGGCGTGAAGGCGCCATAGGTGCCGCTGAGGGCCCAGACGCCGGCGAAGCGCGCGGGGTCGAGCGAGGCGCTCTGGCTGATCAGCCCGATGGCGGTCGAGACGTTGCCGGCCTCCTGGATGGGCGCTTTGAGGCGCGTGCCCAGCGGGTTGGTCTCGGGCGAGTAGTGGCCCCACAGGCTGCCGTGCTCCACGTTGATGGATTCGGAAAGATCGGCCGCCACGGTGAAGAAGCGGTTGCTAGTGACGTAATTCATCCACTTGATGATTTCCGAGACGCAGCGGCGGGTGCCGGCCATTTCGCCCGGCTTGCGGAAGAGAGCGATGTCCACCTGGCGCGTGGCGCCCGACAGTTCGTTGGTTACGGTGACTTTCTGCGGCTCGACGGGCAGCGCGGCGGGGCTGAGGCGCTCATCGAGGAAGGGATCGCGGTTCACATCGATTCGCAGCGGGAATTCATCCTTCACGGTGTCGCCGATGGCGACCAGGCGGTCAGCCAGCCAATCGCCCAGGCCGTTGCGGTCGAGCACCGACATCACCACATCGATATTAGTTTTGAACTGGATGAGCCGTTCGCGCGGGTCGGTGACCGGGCCGTCGCCGATGCCTTGGAACTGAACGCCGTAGTGCTTCTCGAAGGTGCGCGCCAGGGCCACGAAGTAATCGGCGTTCATCTTCATGGCGTAGGGATGACTTTTGTAGCCCACCAACTGATCGCCGAAGCCGGGGATCTTTCCGTCCACCGCGCCCGGCCAATAGCCTTTGGTGGTCTTGCCGATCGTTACCATCGGGCGCCGGTCGGTTGGGTCCCAATCTTCCATGGTTTTGAAGGCGGCCAGGATCTCGGCATAATCGTTGCCGTTGGCCACGGGCAAAACGTTCCAACCATAAGAAGTCCACTGATCGACGAGGCGGTATTGGTGGTACTTGGCGGCGATGACGCCGCCCTGCAAGCTGTCGTCGATACCGGCGTTGTTATCGGAGAACAGCACGCGCAAGCGCTTGCCGGCCTGTACCGCCAGGGCCTGGGTTTTAAATTCCTGGGCGTGGCCTTCGGTAAGAGCGAACTCGCCTTCCAGGGCCACGATTTTGGGCGAGTTCAGGCTGCGGGCGCCGATGAAATCCCAGAAAGCGGCTTTGCCGGCGGCGGTCGAGATGCCGATGCCGGAAGGGCCGCCGTTGACGTCATTGGTTAGATCGGTGGCCTCGGAATGGCCGGAGAGAGCGCGGATGCCGCGCAGCTTGGCTTGGGCGAAGAGGGGATAATCGGCCAGGCCGGTCTGCTGCAAGAGGGTGGCCAAAGCACCGGCGCCGCGGCGGAAACCCAGGGCGTCGATGGGCAGCATGGCCACCTGCGGGTCCGCCCAATAGCGGCGGTCGCCGGTGGCCTCATAACGGCGCGCCAAGGCCTGGCCCAGGATCATCCACAGGGCGTAACAAGTGGGAACGCTGTGTCCGGCGGCCATGAGGAACTTGTCGCTGTACGGGTGCTTGGGACGGCGGTAATCGTAGCGCAGCCCGCCGAGCTCGGGGCCGGCGAGGTGGCAGGCCACGTTATATGGCGTGTAGGCCAGGGGACCGCCGAAATGGCCGGTCTGCGCGTAGTTGCCGAGCATGACCAGCGTCATCGAGGTCATGTAGCCGACGTCTTCCATGCCGGCGAGATCGCGCGGAGACACCAGCGGCGCCCTGGATTGAAGCGTTTCGATTCCGGAAGCCAAAGTTGAGACCCTCACTCAGGCAGTTGCCCTGTCATAACCTACTATAGACGTAATCTACGGGAAATCTTCCAACCCCAACCGGCCGCGCCCGCGCGGGCTTACGCGGTCCCTCACTGCTTATGCCCCTCGAGTTACGCTCGCCCGTATATCTTCAAATGCGCTTAAAATGTGGTACTCCATCAATTGTTCGGCGGCTTTGGCATCCCGTTTTTCGATCAGGTCGATCAGCCGGTAGTGCTCGTCGATGGCGCGAACCGGCCGCCCTATGATGCCTACCGTCTGGGCGATGAGCATTTCGCTCTGCAGCCGGATTTGACCCATGCTGGCGACCAGGTACGAGTTCTTGGCCGCCCGCATGATGGCGTCGTGCAAATCCCAATTGTAGACGCGGTAATCGTCCATGTTGCCGCTTGCCAGAGCCGCCTCGCCCGTCTTCTGATGCTCGTGCAGCCAGGCCATTTCCTCGCCGGTGATCCGTTGACATGCCAACCGAACGCTGAACGATTCGAGCGCCGCCCGAAGCTCATATAACTCGCGAATCTGCTGCTCCGTGAAGCCGCGGACGAACCAGCCCTGGTATGCCAGCTTGATCGCCAATCCGTCGTTTTCGAGCCGATGCATCGCCTCCCGAACCGGTGTTGTGCTCACTTCCAACTGGCGCGCGATCACGTCCGGCCGAAGGGCGGCTCCCGGCTTGATGTGTCCGCTGACGATGCTATTGAGCAGCACCTCGTAAACGCGCGCCCCCAACTGGAGCGTGTCTCGTAACGGCTCGAGTTCTTGCGCGGAATAGCTATTCTTCTCTTTACCAGCTCGCATAAACGGTTTTCACGTTGGTGAAGAAATGCTTGGCGGTCGGCCCGATGGAGAATGCTCCCTGGCCGGAATCCTTCCTTCCCCCAAACGGCACATGAGCCTGGCTTGCCGTGCCGTGGTTGATATGGATCATTCCGGCTTCGATTCGGGTGGCAAAGCGGTGCGTCAAATCGAGGCGGGACGTGAAAACCGCCGCCGCCAGACCGTACCTGGTTCCATTGGCAATGGCGATGGCTTGTTCAGGCTCGCGCACGCGAACGATGGGCAACACCGGGCCAAAGATCTCTTCCCGAGCAAGTGGGGACTCCGGCGGAACGTGGTCGAAGACCGTGGGAGCGTAGTAGTAGCCTTGCTCATCGGGATTCTCGACCAGAGGCCGGCCTCCGGCGCGCAGAGCGCAGCCGCCTTCCAGCCCTTGCTTGACATACCCGTCGACGATTTGAAATTGCGCCTTGCTGATCAAGGGTCCCATGGTGATGCCATCCAACATGCCATCGCCGACCTTAATGCGCTCCACGTGAGAGAGAATCCTCTCCACCAGAGCATCGGCCTGGGCGTCGCAGACGATGACGCGGCTTAGCGCTGTACATCGTTGACCGCTGCAGAGAAACGCCGCCGACACAATCTCGCGCGCGGCGCCCTCTAAGTCATCATAATGGAAAACCACGGCCGGGTTCTTGCCCCCAAGCTCCAGTTGGACGCTGGCCATTCGGCGGGCGGCGCTTTCATAAATTCGTGTGCCGATGTCGCTCGATCCTGTGAAAGTGATTCCCTTGACCCGCCGGTCGGTGACCAGGCAGTCCCCCACCGCCGAACCCGGTCCGATCACCAGATTGACCACCCCCAAGGGAAGCCCCGCTTGTTCCAGCAATTGCATCAGGTACACGGCGGACCCAGGAGTCAGCGAGGCCGGCTTGAAGACCACCGTGTTGCCGAATGCAATGGCTGGCGCGATCTTACGAACCGGCGTGACCACCGGAAAATTCCAGGGGCAGATCGCTGCCACCACCCCAAGGGGCTCCAAAGTCGTGGAGCACGAAAACCCGACGCGCTCGGTTGGATAAGTCTCGCCCAAGGGCCGGCTCGCCTCTCCCGCCATGTAGCGCGCCTCGGCGGCAGCGCGCGAAACCTCGCCTAGAGATTCCCCCAGCGCTTTCCCTTGTTCCAGGGTAATGATCTTTGCCAGTTCGCTCCGGGAATTCTCCAGGAGCTGCGCAAACCGGAACAGCAATGCTCCCCGTTGCGGGCCGGGCATGTCTTCCCAGAAAGGAAGCGCCGATTCCGCCGCGTCCACTGCCGCTTGGGCGTCGGCCCTGAGGGAGCTGGGAAATTTGCCTAACCCTTGCTCGGGATGCGCGGGATTGTGGAGTTCATAGAAGCCGCCGCCCTGCGGGGGCACCCACTTACCGGAAATAAAGTTTGCATATTCTTGCATGATGGTTCCTCTCAACAGCCGTTCCAGGTCGAACGGCGACGGCATTTTGTGCGTGCGAATCGGATGGTCTCGTGACGGTGGCGATCCACGCTAGAGCGCCTGACGAAGAATCCGGGTCAGATCTTCCGCCGAGGCCCGGCGGGGGTTCACCGGAACGTTGCCGCTTTTCATCGCCTCCTCAACCACCGAAGCGACATGTTCTTCGCGGACGCCAAACTCGGACAAACCTCGCGGAATCCCGATATCGCGCGCCAGGTCGCGTACGGCGCCGACCGCGCGGCACGCCGCCGAGAGCCGCGGCAGATGGTCGACGGATTCACCCAGAGCCCGCGCCACATCCACAAATCTATCCGGCTCGGCAAGGTAATTAAATTCCATCACGTGCGGCAAAGTCACCGCCAGCACGACGCCGTGGGGAACATGTAAATCCCAGCTTCCCAGCGGCATCGCGAGGGCGTGAGCCAGCCCCAGCCGAGTCGGGTTCATGGCGATGCCCGCCATGGTAGCGGCGAGCATCATCGCATAGCGCGATTGCCGGTCGCGCCCGTTCAGCACCGCGCCCCGCAAATGCCGGCCGATCAATTCGATGGCCTGAAGGGCCAGGGCACCGGATATGGGCTGGCAGGCGTTATTGGTGTAGCATTCAATCGCGTGAGCCAGGGCATCCATTCCGGTGGCGGCGGATATCGGCGCGGGCAATTCCAGGGTCAACTCGGGGTCGCACAGGGCAACGCTGGGATAAATGAGAACGCTGCCGATGGCAACTTTGACCGCTCGCGTGTCATCGGTGAACACCGACCATAAGGTGACCTCGCTTCCGGTACCGGCAGTGGTGGGAATGGCGATCGTCGGAAGCGGCCGGTTCCGCACTTTGTTCAGACCCACGTAATCCAGCGCGGAGCCGGCGTTGGTCGCCAGGGCGGCGACAGCCTTGGCCGTATCGAGAGAGCTGCCCCCTCCAATGCCTACCACCACGTCGCACCGGCTGGACTTAAGCTCCGCGACGGTTTCATCGATCAGCCGCGATCCGGAATCCGGCTTGACGCGATCGCAAACCGTGAATTCCACGGCGGCGTTCTTCAGCGTGGCGCTGACGCGGTCCAGGATGCCGGCGGCGCGAACGCCCGAGTCCGTAACCAGAAAGGCGTTTGTGCCTCCGGCGGACTGGATGCGCTCCGGCAGGGTCCGCAGCATGCCGCAACCGAAATGGATATCGGTCGGAATCGGCAGGAAGTTAAAGCACTGAGAGGCATTCATGTTCATAAGGAACCGTCCGTTGGAACCGAATCGTCGCGGCAGGGCGGAAAGTCCACCCCGGCTTGGGCGCCAAAGGCAACAAGCTGCGCCACGACCTCCTCAGCCAGCGGGATGCCCAAATCCCGGTTGCGGGACTCCATTCGGAATTCCAGCTCGCCCGGAACCAGCACTCTGGCAACGTCCGGCGCCGGAGCGCTCGCCTTGAGCATTCCCAGAATCTCATCCATTCGCGCCGCGAATTCCCCGGCGGGCAGGAAAAGATCGGTGCGGATGGCGGCAAAAACATGACCGAGGTTTTGTTCGGTAGTCAGATCTTCCAGGGTGTTGAGGCGCAGAGCGAACGACGCTCCGGTCAGAACCCCGCAGAGAATGTCGATGATAAAGGAAATCGCGGATCCCTTGGGGCCGCCGAACGGCAATACCGCCCCGGCCAAAGCCTCGTCCGCGTCCGTGGTGGGCCTGCCCTCCGGATCGATCGCCCAACCTTCCGGAATTCTCTGCCGGCGGTGCGCGGCGACGATAATCTTGCCGCGCGCCACCACGCTCGAAGACGCATCGAAGATCAACGGCTGCTCCCGGCCGGCCGGGATGCCGACGCCCATGGGGTTGGTGCCCAGAAATCGTTCGCGTCCGCCGAAGGCAGCCATGTTCGGCGGGGCGTTGGAGATCGCGAACCCGATCGAACCCCGCCGGATGGCTCTCTTCACGTAGAAAGCCGCCGCGCCGAAGTGATTGCTGCGGCGCACGCCAACAAAACCGAATCCGGCCTTATCCGCTAGATCGATCGCCTCGTCCATGGCGCGGCAGCCGACTACGGGCCCCAAGCCGTTGTCCCCGTCCACCATGGCGACAGACGCATACCGGGGTTGCACGGCGATCGCAGGTTTCGCCTTGACGACGCCGGCTTGGATCCTCTTCCCATACACCGGCAGGCGAACTACGCCATGCGAGCCAACGTCGCGCAGTTCGGCTTCCAGCAGGCATTCCGCGACTTTGGTCGCGTCTTCGGGCGGGATGTCCAGGCGCTCCAGAACAGAGCAGCAGTACCGAAGCAGATCTTCGTATCGGAACCGTCGGAAATGCGAAGAAGCGGCCGGCGTTTTCGGTTCACCGAGACTTTCCACGGCCGGCCACCCCCGTATCTTTCAAAGGCGGGAGACCGAGCAGTTCTATGGTCGTCTTGCCCTGGCGCAGCTTAGCCATCATCTCGGCCTCCTTTTGACGCCGCCCGAGGGCGGCTTCATAGATCGCGTCGGCACGGTCCTGTTCGATTATCACAAGGCCGTCGGCGTCCCCGACAATGATATCTCCGGATCGCACGGTCACGCCGCCGAACTGGATCGTAGTGCCGAGTTTCCCCATCCGGTCTTTGGTGCAGGCCCCGATTGCCAAGCCTCGGCTGAAGACGGGGAATTCGTGCTCGGCAATGGCGCCGATATCCCGTACCGCGCCATCCACGGC
>Ga0187888_1000803_pt1 | contig 32990 bp, 30 predicted proteins | sample June2016WEW_7_40_FD_132987 | JGI IMG/M metagenome (GOLD analysis project Ga0187888, IMG submission 132987) | Peatland microbial communities from SPRUCE experiment site at the Marcell Experimental Forest, Minnesota, USA - June2016WEW_7_40 | ecosystem: Environmental > Terrestrial > Soil > Wetlands...
ATCTGGCGCAGAATGTTAAACCGGCATCGTGTTGGTTTGATTTTTTTGTTTTTCATGCCTGCCTTGTGGCAGGTTCAAAGGGTCAAGCCAACACTTTTTTCCATTTCCCGTGGGATGGCTGTGCTTTTATTTCAAGCTTTTATTTTGGAGAAAAAGAGGGTATAATCCGAGGCACAATATGAAATCGTTATTCCGTATCGGATTGGTTCTGGCGTGCAGCGCGGTGCTGCCGGTTCTTGTGTCCGCCCAGACTCCGGCTGGCAGCACCAACGCCAGCGGCGGCGTTGGGCCAATCATTAAATTCAGCACCGAGAGTTACGACTTCGGCAAGGCCCTCTCCGGCGACACCGTCAGCTACACTTACCTGGTGACCAATGCCGGCGATGCGATGCTGGAGGTGAGCAGCGTCAAAGCCGGTTGCAGTTGCACCGTCATCGGAGGATCGTGGACGCCGCATATTGCGCCGCACGAAACAGGGATCATCCCGGTTGCTGTCCACACCAGCGGGCGAGGCCCGATTGATAAGATGGTGACGGTGGCTTCCAACGACAAAACGCGCGCCAATGTGGTCCTTCACGTCCGCGGCATGGTCTGGGTGCCAATCGAAGTCAATCCCCTGCGGGCGTATTTTACCGTCAAGCCTGATGGGCGGCCGGTTGCGCCGCAAGTGCTGAAAATCATCAACCGAACAGACACGCCTCTGATTCTTTCGGCCCCGCAAAGCAGCACGCCGGGGTTTTCGGCGGTGCTGACGACCAACATACCCGGGGAGGAGTTTGAGCTGAAGATCACCGTGACGCCGCCCGGGCCCAACTCCATTCCCCGCGCACCGACAAACCTTCAGGGGACTATTTCCATGAAGACCTCATCAACGAATGTGCCGGTGCTGGATGTTCCGGCAACGGCCGATATCCAGCCGGAGATCCGATTCCTGCCGGCGCAAATTCAAGTGCAAAGCGGGCCGCTTGCCAAAGCGGTGACAAACTACATCAGCCTCCTCAACAACACGCCCGTGCCATTGAAGGTGTTGGACGCCACGGTGAATGTGCCCGGAGTAGACGTCGTCATCAATGTGTTGACGCCCAACCAGAATTACACGGTGGCGGTGGGGTTCCCGCAGGGATTTGAATACAAGCCGAGCCAAAAAATGGCGGTCCGCATCAAAACAAATAATCCGCGTTATTCCACCATTGAGGTCCCGGTTTTGCCGATGCAGCCCGTCCCAATCACGCGGCGGCCGCTGCCCATCCCTCCTGCGCCGGCGGCCTTGCCTGTCAAATCCTGAGGCGCCCCGGCGCGAGGAACGGCGGGCATTGATGCAATGAACTATGAGCGATAATCCGGCGCAAGCGGGGGCGCGGGGCGGCGGCGGCGGGCTGGGAAAGCTCCTGATGGAAGCGCTGTGGGTGGCCGCGGCCGGGGTGGCCTTCGCCTTGCTGGTCAACCAGATTTCCCCGCGCGGCCTCCGACTGGGGCGGGATTACTCCGAAGCCCAGCCCGACGCGCTTTCGGGGGAATCTCTGGAGGACCGCCTCAAGGCACAGGGGCTTCATCTGATCAAACGCCCCGAGGTGGAACAGCTTTTTCGCGACCCGCGCCGGCAACGGAACGCGATATTATTTATTGACGCTCGGGACGAGGATGCCTACCAGAAGGGCCACATCCCGGGCGCCTGTGAATTCTTTCCCTATTACCCTGAAAAATATGTCGCGGCGGCGCGCCCCTTGTGCGACTTCGCCGATCAAATTGTTGTTTACTGCGCCGGGGGCGAATGCGAGGACAGCCAGGCCGCCGCGATCTACCTGCGCGACACCACCGGGGTGCCCGGTGAAAAGCTCTTCGTTTACGGCGGCGGCATGAGCGAGTGGGAGGCAGCCGGTCTGCCGGTGGAGAGCGGCGAGCGCAACAGCGGCGCCATCCGCGAGGGAGGCAAATGAAACGTCCCCTCCTGCCCGCGGACTGCGCCGCGGTGGACGCGGTGACCGTGGCGGCCCGCTGGCTGCTCGGCGGGCGGTTTATCCAAATGGGCCTGGAGAAGGCGCTCCATCCGGTGTTGTTTCTGAAATTGCTGGAGCAATATCACATGACGCAAAGTTCCCTGGCGTTGAACGGCATCGCCATCGTGCTGCCTTGGTTCGAGATATTTTGCGGGCTGCTGGTGGTGGCGGGAATCGCGGTGCGCGGGGCGGCGCTGCTGCTGGCCGGGTTGCTGGCGGTCTTCACGGCGGTCGTGCTCCATCGCGCGCTGGCCATCCAGGCGGCGGGGGCGATCCCGTTTTGCGCCGTGAGATTTGATTGCGGCTGCGGCGGCGGGGCGGAGTTCATCTGCGCCAAGCTGCGGGAAAACGCGGCCATGTTTTTGCTGGCCGCCTGGCTTCTGGCGGGGCGCGGACGCGCTTTGTGTGTGCGCTACAACTGGACGGCCCGCGGCGCTGCACAGGCCCGGGACGCCAAACCTTGAACTTGCGGAAGGACCGCGCAATAAGTTTAATTGATCCGAATGCGAATTTTATCCGGCATCCAGCCATCGGGCGCCCTGCACTTGGGGAATTATTTTGGGATGATGAAGCCCGCCATTGAATTGCAGGAGCAGGGCGAGGCCTTTTACTTCATTGCCAACTACCATTCCATGACCAGCTTGTTTGACGCCGCCGAACGGCGCCGCAACACGCTGGAGGTGGCGCTGGATTTCCTGGCCTGCGGACTGGACCCGGCCAAGGCGCTGCTGTTTCGGCAATCCGATGTGCCGGAAGTCACGGAGTTGTGCTGGATCTTGAGCACGGTGACGCCGATGGGATTGCTGGAACGATGCCACAGTTACAAGGACAAACTGGCGCACGGGGTTTCCCCCTATCACGGCTTGTTCGCCTATCCCGTGTTGATGGCGGCGGATATTTTGATTTATGATTCCAATCTTGTGCCCGTGGGTCGCGACCAGAAGCAGCACGTGGAAGTGACGCGCGATATTGCCATCAAATTCAACGAGGCCTACGGCCAGACATTTGTGGTGCCCGAACCGGGCATCCGCAATGAGACGGCTGCGGTGCCGGGCTGCGACGGGCAGAAGATGAGCAAGAGTTACGGCAATACCATCGAGATTTTTGGGGAGGAAAAGGCCCAGCGCAAAAAGATCATGAGCCTGGTCATGGACAGCCGTTCCCCCCAGGAACCCAAGCCGGACGCCGACAAAAACCTGGCTGTGCAACTGCTCAAACTGGTGGCCCCGCCCGCCGTGTCGGCCGATCACGAAGAGCGCCTGCGGGCCGGCGGCCTGGGGTATGGCGATCTGAAAAAGGCGCTGTTTGAACATTACTGGAATTATTTCGCGGCGGCGCGGGCCAGGAGGGCGGAGCTTGCGGCCAACCCTGATTATGTGGAGAAAGTGCTGCGCGACAGCGCCAACCAGGCCGACGCCGTCGGCAGAAAAGTCCTGGACCGGGCGCGCGCCGCGTGCGGCCTGGATTGACAGTCAAATATAACTTCACTTCTTGGGCCGGAATCCAGGCGGCAGTCCCGGCTTGGGCGGCCCCTCCGGCGGCGTCTCCGGAGCGGTCTCCGGCGGCGGCAACGGGGCAGCCTGCTCCGTGGAAGCGATGGCTTCATCGAGATCGAAAACAGGTCCCTGCTCATCGGTTTGTTCGCCGGCTGTCTGAGCCTCGTCCTGGGCGGGGGCGGCCGCCTCCTCCGGTTCGGGCAGGCCGAGGTTGCGGCGGGCTTTCTTGGCCGCGTCCGTGCGGGGATAATTTCGGGCGATTTTTTGCAGCAGCGCCCCGACTTTTTCCTGCTGGCCCAATTTGGAGTAGATATTGCAAAGGTGAATGGCGGCCCATCCCCAGCGCTCGTCGGGGAGCCTCTTTTTGAGGATCTCTTCGTATTCCAGCGAGGCCGCCACGTAGTTGTGGAGGTCCTTCTCGTAAATCTCGGCGATGCGCAGGGCCACAAATTGCTCGCGGGGGTGCTTTTTCAGATACTCGCGCATCATCTCCACCGCTTCCAGGTGCCTGCCATCGGCCCAGGCGGCTTCCGCGCGCTCGTATTCGGGATCGCGCATCAATTCGCCTTTGTCGTTGAAGAGAAGATCCGCCGCGCGCGACGCAATGATTTGGGTCGTGTCATACGCGATCAACAAACCCAACCCAACGACCGAGAGGACAAACGCCGCCAAGTCAACCACCAAATTGCCCCCCTTGATCTCCGGGCGCGGCCCGCGGGCGCCCGGGGAAGGAGGTGTCGTGGCCGCGGAATTGTCGGCCGGGGAAGCGTTGGTCGGGGCCGGTTCCGGAGTGAGAGCTGGCCGCACATTGTTGGAGACGGCGGCGTCGTTGGTCGCGGCCAAAGTATTGGTGGCCGGCTCGGCCATGTTTGTCTGCACTGCCGCCAGGGCAGTCTGGTTGGAGCCCGCAGGTTTGAGGACGGCGGCATTTGTGGAACCGGCATTGCGGCCCGACTGGAGGACCAGGGAGTAGTCCTGGTAGAATCTCCAGCCAAACCAGAGCGACAGCCCAACCAGGATGAAGTAGGAGACTGTTTTCAGCTTCACGTTCATTTCGTGCGGCCTTTCATCTGCCTGGCGCGCCGCACTGCCGGCGCGGATATTTATTCGATGGCTTCAAGATATTTGACAGATATGCTACACCATCTTGACAATGGACGCGAGCAAATGATCGCCCTGGTGGGCGGACCGGCGCGGGCAAATTCATCCTGGTGAATTTGCTCCCGGCCTTCCACCAGGCCGCTCCCGCGGGATCCCGCGGGATTGTCAAACCAGGCCGGGGCGCCCTTTCACAGGGTTGCCCGAAAAAGAATTCGCCCTGACTGGCTTTCTGGGGTATCAACAACGGCAAGCACCTATGCCACTTTACTCTTGCAAAGCCAGCGCCCGCGCTGTGCTGTGGAAACTGTCCGTCCTCCTGGCTCAAATTGCGGCGCTCGAGGCTCTGGCCGCGACTCCCATGCTCGAAGACCAAATCGCGCGGCCTCTGCGCTACACCCCCGACGGCGCGGATTTTGTCATCACCAACGGCGCCGAATTCTTTAACCGCCCGCTCTACGGGCGCAATTCCTCCTTTCGCGTGGATGCGGGGGACAAACCCGAGTTCTCGCTCTATCTGCCCGGTCGCGGGGGCAATCTTCGCCTCGGCCTCAAGACCGGCGCCGGCGCCAAATGGCTCTCCGACGCCGAACAGGTGGTGACCCGCTACCGGCAAGGCTCGATGATTTACGAAATACATGATCCCCTGCTCAACGGCGCGACCCTGCGAATCGAGGCGCTGCCTTTGGACAAGGCGGATGGATTGGCTCTGCGCGCGGCATTGCAGGGCACGGCCGCGGGCGTTCAACTCGTGTGGGCTTACGGCGGCCTCAACGGCCAGCGCGGCTCGCGGGATGGGGACATCGGCACGGAACGCCAGCCCGTCTCCGAGTATTTCCAATTGCAACCAGCCTTCTGCCGGAGCAACGAATTCCAGATCAACGGCGATGAATTCACGCTGTGCTCCAGGCCGGCCAACGTGGCCGGCCTCATGCCGCCCGGTTCCAAGCTCGCAGTGGCCAATGCGACCCAATGGGCGTCCATAGACGGCCTTCTGGAGTCCGCCGGCCAGCCCGGCTCGACGCCTGTGGTGGTCGGTCAAGTTGGGTTGCAGAACGGGGAACCGCTGTATCTGGCGTTGCAGAGGATCCCCGGAGGCGCGGGAACTCAGGCCGATCTGGCCACCTATCAGGAAGTCGCCAGGCCGCGCCCCGGTCAAACCAATCCGCCGCCGGAGGAGCGGTTTTCCTCCGCGCCAAAAATCCAGGACTTGCCCGGTATCTTCGCTGCCGCCACAGAACACCGCCGCGAATTGTCGGAAAAAATTGTGGTCCAAACCCCCGACCCCTTCGTCAATGCCGCCGCGGCCGCCCTGTGCCTGGCCGCCGATGGGGTGTGGGATGAGCGGCAGGGCGCCGTGATGCATGGGGCGGTGGCCTGGCGCACCAAGCTGCTGGGCTGGCGGGGAGACTATCTCAACGACGCCCTGGGCTGGCACGACCGCGCCCGGCGCGATTTTACCTATTGGGCCGGGCAACAGGACACGGGCGCGATACCCGCCGCGATCCTGCCCGCCGACCCGGCCTTCAACCTCTCCCGCAACGAGCCTTCGCTGCACAGCAACGGCGACATGTCCAATTCGCACTACGACATGAACCTGGTCTATATTGACGCCCTGTTTCGGCACTTCCTGTGGACTGGCGACCTGGATTTCGCGCGCAAGGTCTGGCCGGTCATTGAGCGGCATCTGGCCTGGGAACGCCGCCTCTTCCGCCGCCCCTTCGGCCCCGACGGGCTTCCGCTCTACGAGGCCTACGCCGCCATCTGGGCCAGCGACGACCTGGAATACGAGGGGGGCGGCGCGGCGCACGCCAGCGCCTACAATTATTATCACAATAAAATGGCCGCCCGGATGGCCAATCTCCTCGGCAAAGACCCCGGCCCTTATGAGCGGGAGGCGGGGCTGATCTTGACAGCAATGCGGCGCGAATTGTGGCAGCCCGGCCTGGGTTGGTGCGCCGAATGGAAGGACTGGCTTGGCCTGCAGCTGGCCCATCCGAACCCCGCCTTGTGGACCATTTATCACACGCTGGATTCGGAAGTGCCCACCCCCTTCGAGGGATGGGAGATGACCCGCTACGTGGACACGCAAATCGCGCACATCCCCGTCCGCGGCCCAGGCGTGCCGGAAGGCTGCTACACCCTGCCGACCACCAGTTGGATGCCTTACTCCTGGTCGCTCAATAACGTCGTCATGGCCGAGGTGCAGCACACGGCCCTGGCCTTCTGGCAGGCCGGCCGCGGCGGCGAGGCCTTCCGTATGTTCAAAGGAAGCATCCTGGACAGCATGTACCTGGGCCTTTGCCCCGGCAACGTGGGGATGTGCACCTGGTACGACGCCAACCGGCGCGAGTCGCAGCGCGATTTCGCCGATGGCATCGGCATGACCTCGCGCGCGCTGATCGAGGGTTTGTTTGGCGTCGCGCCCGACGCGCTGGGCGGCGAACTGCGCCTCCGCCCCGGTTTCCCGGCGGACTGGGATTTTGCCCGCCTGCGCCATCCGGATTTCAACTTCGCTTTCCAGCGTGACGGACTGGCGGAGACTTTTACGGTCGAGCCGTCGTTTCCCAAGCCGATGGCGTTGCGGCTCAAGGTGGTTGCCTTGCGCGACACCATCGCCAGCGTGACCGTCAACGGCGCCGCCGCGCCCTGGCGGATACTGGAGGACTCGGTCGGTTCTCCGCGGGTGGAAATCCTGAGCGCCGCCGCGCCCCGCCACCAGGTTGTCATCAGATGGAAGGGCGAAAAGCCCGCGGTGGCGGCCGCCCCGGCCATCGCCGCGCGCAACGGGGAAATTGAGGCGCAGTTTGGCGCGGCCCGATTGCGGGGCATCGCCGACCCGCAGGGCGCTTTGAGCCAGCCGGCCCAGGGTTCCAATTCATTCCGCGCCGTGGCGACAGGAATACCCGGCCACCGCACGGTCTTTGCCAAAGTGCAACAAGGCGCGCTGACCTGGTGGCTGCCGGCGCCATTTGAGATTCGGCCCGCCTATGAAATTCTTCCCGCCGAGAGGCAAGACGCCACCACGCTTCGTTTCCGCTTGCGCAACAACACTTCCCAAGCCATTGATCGCCAGGTTGCCGTCCGCTTGGGCGGACACGCCGTCAACACCATGCTGCGCGCGCCCGCCTACGGCGATTCGGACGAGATTGTGCTGGCGGCAGCCGGGTTGTTGCCCGGCTCCAACCCCGTCGTGCTTGAGCTTGCCGGCGGCCAATCCGTCGAGGGTGTGGTGCCCAACTGGAAGCTGGCGGCGGACGGGGCGGCCGCCCGGTGGGACCCGCTGGACCTCAAACCGTTTTTCAACGACAAGGTCGCGCAGATTTTCCGCAACCAATATCTCTCGCCGCGGTCGCCCTTCTGTTCGCTGGCGATTCCCAAGCAGGGCATCGGCACCTGGTGCAGCTTCACGGCCGGCTTTGAGGTGGATGACACGGGGCTGCGGGAGCTGTCCGGCAAAAATGGCGGCCGTTTGCCCACTCCGATGGGCGTCCCCTTTCAGACTCCCGGCCCGGGCGGAGAGGAGAACATCGCCTTCACCTCGCAATGGAACAATTACCCGCGCGAAATCTCCGTGCCGCTGGCCGGCAAATCATCGCGCGCGTGCCTGCTCATGGCCGGCTCCTCCAATCCAATGCAGAGCCGCTTCGACAATGGCGAGGTGATTGTGACCTACGCCGACGGCTCCGCCGCGCGGCTGGCGCTGCGCAACCCCGCCAACTGGTGGCCAATTGACCAGGACTATTTTATTGACGACTTCGCCTTCCGCCGTCCCGATCCCATCCCGCCGCGGGTGAGCTTGCGCACCGGGGAGGTCCGCCTGCTGGAGGCGGCCACGTTCAAAGGCCGCGGCGGCAGAGTGCCCGGCGGAGCGGCGACCGTCCTGGACCTGCCGCTGAATCCGGACAAGGAATTAAAGTCCCTGACCGTCCGCACCCTCGCCAACGAAGTCGTCATCGGCCTGATGGCTGTGACGCTGGCGCGGGATTGACGCGGGTTGACGGTTGATTCATATTTAGAAAGGTGAATGTTCAAGAGTTGAAAAAAAGGGTGAGCGGCGGCGGTTTCCGTCCATTTGCGATTCGCACTACGGATGGCCAGGAAATTGACATCCCGCATACGGAGTTCATTCTCTTTGGCAAGTACTCCATTGCGGTTCGCGACAAGAGCGGCTACATCAACCTTATTGACCCTTTGCACATCGTTTCTGTCAGGGTGCGTTCAGCTCGCAACGGAGGCTAGGAATATGGCATATCAAGAATATGCGGAAGTTCCTTGGTATCGAAAATCGAGCACCAACAGCGCCCTTCTCCTTCTCCAGTTGCTGACTTGGGAATTCTTCCCGTTGTCTCTTTTTGTTTGTATTATGCTGTTCATAGGAGACATTTATCTCAACAAGAAGGAAGCCAATGGCAATCTGAAAAGATGGGGGTTTGCGAACAAGATTGCGGCCGCCGTCTTCTGCGCAGTTTGTTTGGCACTGCTGATTTTTAATCCTTACCGACGAGTGAGATAGAGTCATGGCCCAATCGCGGCGCCCGTGACGGGATCGAAAAAGCGCGCGTGGGCCATGCTGAAATGCAGCGGGACGGATTCGCCGGCTTTGGCGACACTCACTCCCGGGCGGCGCGCGACGAAGGCGTGGTTGCCGTTCGTAAAGTACAAAAGGCTTTCGGCCCCGGCCGGCTCCACGCGTTCCAACACCGCTTGCACCGCCCCTGTTCCGTTGCCGTCCGACGCCAAGCCAATGTGCTCCGGGCGCAATCCGAGAGACAGGGCGCGCCCGACTTGCTCGCGCCATGCGCCGGTTGTTGGCATTTCTACGCAAAAGCCCAGCCCTTTACCCGCGCGCTCTTGAAAGACCAACGCGCCGTTTTTTTCCGCCAGCGCGCCTTCAAAGAAATTCATGGGCGGCGAGCCGATGAACCCGGCCACAAAACGGCTGGCGGGACGCTGGTAAAGCTCCAGCGGCCGCGCCACCTGCTGCGCCGCCCCGTCCCGCATCACCGCCACCCAGTCCGCCAGCGCCAGGGCTTCGGCCTGGTCGTGGGTCACAAAGATCATCGTCGCCCCCAGCCGGCGCCGCAACCGGGCGATCTCCCCGCGCAACTGCAAGCGCAGCGGGGCATCCAGATTGGAGAGCGGCTCGTCGAGGAGAAACACCCGGGGGCGCCGCACCAGCGCCCGGCCCAGCGCCGCCCGCTGGCATTCCCCGCCGGATAATTCGGTGGGCCGCCGTTCCAGCATTGCTGTCAAGCCGAGCATTTCCGCCGCGCCTTTGACCCGCTCCTGGATCTGGGCCCGCGGAAACTGCCGCAGCCGCAACCCCAAAGCCAGATTCTCCCAGACGGTCAAGTGTGGAAAGAGGGCGTGATGCTGGAAAACCATCGCCACATCGCGGTCCTTGGGCGCGACCCCCGCCAGGGATTTGCCGTCCAGGAAGATGTTCCCGGCATCCGGCGTTTCCAATCCGGCGATCAGCCGCAAGGTGGTCGTCTTGCCGCATCCCGAAGGCCCGACGATGGCCAGCAACTCCCCGTCTTCCACCGTCAGGTCCAGACCCCGGACGGCGCCGATCTTTTCCCGGCGCGCGCCGGAAAAATATTTTGCCAACTTCTCCAGAACCAGTCGAGCCATGCCTGATTTTCGATTCCCGCCCCCAAGATGTCCAGCGCAGAGGTTCCACGGTTTCCACCCCATGCCGTCCCGCCCAGGCCGCCGGCTTGCCGGCAACCGCTCCGCGCGTGGCGGAACGCCGCGGGGAGGGGATGGATTGCGGATGGGAACAGATTGCGGAAAATCTGGAACGGGGTAGGATTTTGCCAGATTCGCTGGCGCATGCCAGTTCTCTTGTCCAAGAACACCAAACCAAACCATCGCCGCAAGAGCGCCCATGGGCGGATGGCCGGGCGCGGAGGGCGGACGGAAGCCTGGCTGGGGGTCGAATGCGGCGGCACGCGCACCGTGGTTCTGCTGGTTCCAACCACGGGCGGGCCGTATGGGCGCGCCGAATTGGGGCCGGCCAACTTGCGGCTGCTCGATGACGCGGGGCTGGTCCGGCATTTGAAGGCGATCAATGGGCTGGCCGCCGCGGCCCTGGCCGGCATCGGCATCGGCATGGCGGGGGCGCGGACGGAACGCGACCGGCATCGGATTCTGGCGGCGGCGGGGAAGGTCTGGCCCGGGACGCGGTGTTACGCGACCCACGACTTGGAAACGGCGCTGATGGCCGCGGAGCCGGCGGCGGGTTGGCGCGGCGCGACCAAAGTGTTGATTCTCAGCGGCACCGGTTCGTGCTGTTTTGGCCGGAGGCCGGATGGAAAAACGGTCCGCGTCGGAGGCTGGGGGCATATCCTGGGGGACAGAGGCAGCGGCCACGAAATCGGATTGCGCGCTTTGCAGGCCGTGGTCGGGCATCTGGACCGATGCGGCAAATGGCCGGCCTTGGGCGCGGATATTTTGCACGCGTTGCAATGGAATGAGCCGGAGGACTTGATTGATTGGGTGAAGAACGCGGAGAAGGCGGAGGTCGCGGCGCTGGCGATGCCGGTGTTCGCGGCGGCCGGCAGGGGGAACCGGATGGCGCGGGAAATTTTGGACGCGGCGGCGGCGGCGCTGGCCGGCGCTGGCGCCGATTGCGCCAGGCGCCTGGCCGGGCCTGGCGCGGCGGTGGAGTTTGTTTTGGCGGGGAGCATTTTGTTGAAGCATCGCGGCATGGCGCGCAAGGTGGGCGCGGAGTTGCGGCGGCGATGGCCGGGCGCGCGGATCACGACGTTGCCGCGCGAAAGCGCCTGGGGCGCCATCGAACTGGCCAAAGAGCACTTTGGGGGCGTCCAGCCGGGGAGGGGCGCAACGCCCGGGGCAGGCGCGGAAAAGCCGCGCGGCCACAGCGGACTTGTTTCTTCGCCATTGCCTCCCACCGAATCGCCCAATCCCCGTTCGCGGAATTTGGACCGGCTGCCGCTGGCCGAGGCGGTCGAGCTGATGATCGGGGAGGAAGCGGAAGTTGGCGCGGCGGTTTACAAGGAGCGCGGAAAGATCGAACGGGCGATTGAAACGATCAGCGATTGTCTGGGGCGCGGCGGGCGGCTGTTTTATGTGGGTGCGGGAACCAGCGGGCGGCTGGGAGTATTGGACGCGGCGGAATGCCCGCCCACTTTCCGGCTGCCGCCGGGGCAGGTGCAGGGGATTATCGCGGGGGGACGAACCGCGCTTTGGAGATCGGTGGAGGGCGCGGAGGATGACGCGGCGGCGGGGGCGAGGGCGATCGCGCATCGGGGCGTCCGGCGGCGCGATGTGGTGGTGGGGATCGCGGCGAGCGGACGGACGCCGTTTGTGTGGGGCGCGCTGGAGGCGGCGAAGGAACGGGGCGCGCGCACGATTTTGGTCTGCTTCAATCCGCATCTGAAAATTGCCGCGGCCCTCCAGCCCGGCCTGGTGATCGCGCCGGACACGGGGCCGGAATTGTTGACAGGTTCGACGCGCCTGAAAGCGGGGACGGCCACAAAGGTGATTCTGAATATGTTCACGACGCTGGCGATGGCGCGTCTGGGCAAGGTGAAGGGCAATCTGATGGTGGATGTGAATCCGTCGAACGAGAAATTGCGGCAGCGGGCCGTCCGGATTGTGCAGACGCTCACGGGCGCGGAGGCCGCGGCGGCCCGCGAGGCGCTGGAAAAGGCAAAATGGAACGTCAGAGCCTGCCTGAAGACTTAAAGGGATCCTTTCCATTGTCAGAGAGTCATTCAAAAACTTTCTTTCATTTGGCTGGGAAGGGTGGTTTACTGGCGGGGATGAACCCCGGTGAGAGCATTTGGGACAAGCTCACGCGCCTGGTCCTGAGCCTGGTGGTGGCGGCGGCGTTACTGGGCATCGCGCTGTGGTACCGTCCCGTGATCCAGGAGAACCAGCGGATGCGCGAGCAGAAGCTGGAGTTGGATCGGAAAATTGCGGTGGAAATGGAGACGGCCCGGAAACTGGACGCCTCGCTGCATGCCTTGCAAGACCCCAAAACGGTGGAACGGCTGGCCCGGGAACGGCTCAGTTACGCCAAACCGGGGGAGGATGTGATCCACTTTGACCCACCTGCGCAAACGAATGCTCCGGCGGTGCCGTGAGGAGGCAGGGGAAAGGGTTGAGGGTGAAGGATGAAGGTTGAAGCCGCGCTCCGCGCGCATTGTTCCAATTCTGGCTTTTCGCGGCACAATATTCCTTTGTAGAATTTGAGCGACTGAATTTGACACACTGGCCGAAGGATGATATATTGGGTTGTGACCCATGTGAGCGCGCAGAAACTTGAGCTGTTACCCCGAGCCTTGCCAGCGGGGAGAGTTTTTTTGCCGCAGCGGTTGCTGACGGAGAAATCTTCGGTCACCGCCCGACGCGGCTTGTCGGAGGCGGAGCGGAGAATCCTCGCGCTTTGCGCCAGCACCATGGCGGCGACTCTCAAAGACCAGGGCTACAGCTACAGCCATTCCGGGATCAATGAGTGAAGCCCTCAGGCGAAGGATCGGGGCCTGAGTTTAAACGGTGAGGATTTCTTTTTCTTTGTGGGCCAGATGGGCGTCAATTTGGGCGATGTACTGGTCGGTCAGTTTTTGAATTTCTTTTTCAGCGGTTTCCACCTGGTCTTCGGCCACGCCGCCGCCTTTGGAGGATTTTTTGACTGCTTCGATGGAGTCGCGACGGACGTGGCGGACGGCGACGCGGCCGTCTTCGGCCAGTTTGTGGACGACTTTGACCATTTCCTTGCGGCGTTCGGCGCTCAGTTCGGGGAGGACCAGGCGGATGGCTTTGCCCTGGATGGCGGGGTTGATGCCCAAGTTGCTTTTTTGGATGGCTTTTTCGATGGGATGGACGGTGGTGACGTCCCAGGGCTGGATCAGGAGCATGCGGGGTTCGGGCACGGTGATGCCGGCCAGTTCGCGGATGCGCATGTGGGAGCCGTAGGCCTCGACCATGATGTTTTCGACCAGGGCGGGGGAAGCGCGGCCCGTGCGGATGCCGGCAAATTCATGCTGCACGATTTCGGCGGTCTTGATCATTTTTTCTTCAGCTTCGAGAAGGATGTCGTCCAGGGCCATAGTAGTGTTTGGGGAAGATTGTTGGAGGGGTGAGGATCAGGATTAGGATTGGGAGTCAGATCAGCCGGTGACTAGGGTGCCGACTTTTTCACCCATGATGACGCGCTTGAGGTTGTGGGCTTTGAAGAAGTCGAAAACAATGATGGGCATTTTGTTGTCCATGCAAAGGGAAAAGGCGGTGGAATCCATGACTTTCAATCGTCTTTGCAGCGCTTCCAGATAGGTGATCTGGGAGTAGCGCCTGGCGTGGGGATGGGTTTCTGGATCGCAGTCGTAGATGCCATCCACTTTGGTGGCTTTGAGGATGACTTCGGCGCCGACTTCGTTCGCGCGGAGGGCGGCGGCGGTGTCGGTGGAGAAGTAGGGGTTGCCGGTGCCGCCGCCGAAGATGACGACGCGGTCTTTTTCCAGATGGCGGACGGCGCGGCGGCGGATGAAAGGCTCGGCGACCTGGGACATGGCGATGGCGCTTTGGACGCGGGTGGCGACGCCGAGTTTTTCCAGGGCGTCCTGAAGGGCCAGGGAGTTGATGACGGTGGCGAGCATGCCCATGTAATCGCCGGTGGCGCGCTCGATGCCGTGTTGTCCAGCGGCGCCGCGGAAGATGTTGCCGCCGCCCGTGACGACGACGACTTGGACGCCCAGTTGGCGGACCTCGTTGATTTGGCGGGCCATTTCCTGGATGGCTTGGGCGCAGACGCCAATGCCGTCGCCGCCGCCAAGGGCTTCGCCGCTGATCTTGAGGAGGATGCGGCGGTATTTTGGTTGAGGCTGTTTCATGGGCCGCAAGGAGAATAGTCACAGATGGGGAAGGCGTCAAATAGGGATTATACCGCGCGAAAATTGACTGTTGACCGGGGCGCGCGGGGTTGTTACTTTGCGGCGGATGAAAGGTCCGGCCGCATCGCCGGGGGTTGTCCGCACAGTGGTCTTGAACTCAGGCGGCCTGAGGCATTGTTCCGGCTCAACAGGCCGCTCGCTGTCCCATGGGAAGGCAGGCTTTTGGGTGTGAAAATAAAATACGCGCGCTCCATAATATGCGTCATACAATATCCGTGCTGGTGGAAAACAAGTTCGGGGTGCTGACCCGCATCGCCGGCCTTTTCAGCGGCCGGGGCTACAATATAGATTCCCTGAACGTGGCCCCCACGCAGGAGGCGGACACTTCGCGCATGACGATCGTCACGCGCGGGGATGACGCCACGGTGGATCAAATCGTCAAGCAACTCAACAAGCTGGTCAATGTGCTCGAAGTGCATGATTTCCGGCAGGATGAATTCATTGACCGGGAATTGGTGTTGGCGCGGGTGGGGGTGGATGCCAAAACGCGCGCGGAGATCATGCAGATTACGGACATTTTCCGGGCGAAAATAATTGACGTGCAGCCGCGAAGCCTCACCATTGAGATCACCGGCAACGAAAGCAAAGTGGAAAAATTTCTTCAACTGATAAAAACCTTTGGCGTGCAGGAATTGACGCGCACGGGGAAAATCGCCCTCGCGCGGAAATAACCGCCGCCACAACCCTGACCCTCCAACCCCCATCCCCCATGCCTGCAAAAGTATATACGGACAAAGACGCGGACCTGAAATATCTGCAAGACAAAACCCTGGCGGTGCTGGGCTTCGGCTCGCAAGGGCACGCCCACGCGCTCAACCTCAAGGACAGCGGCTGCAAGGTCGTAATCGGGCTTTATGAGGGGAGCAAATCCATTCCGGTGGCGGAGTCCAAAGGGTTTGAGGTTTTGACGACCGCCGAAGCGGTGCGGCGGGCGGAGGTGATCTTTGTGGCGATTCCCGACACCAAGCAAGCCAAGGCCTACGAGCGCGATATTGCGCCCAATCTGGCGCCGGGCAAGACGCTCTTGTTTTCGCACGGGTTTTCGATCCATTTCAAGACCATCGTGCCGCCCGCCAGCGTGAACGTCATCCTGGTCGCCCCCAAGGGGCCGGGGCACATCGTGCGGCGGCAGTATCTGGAAGGCAAGGGAGTGCCGGCGTTGATCGGGGTTTATCAGGACCCGGGGGGGAAATCCAAACAGATCGCTCTGGCGTGGGCCAAGGGCATTGGAGCCACCCGGGCCGGAGTGATTCAAACCAGCTTCAAGGAAGAAACGGAGACCGATTTGTTTGGCGAACAAGCCGTGCTCTGCGGCGGGGCGTCGGCCTTGATTCAGGCCGGCTTCGAAACGCTGGTGGAGGCGGGCTACCAGCCGGAAATGGCGTATTTTGAGTGCCTGCATGAATTGAAATTGATTGTGGATTTGATGAATGAAGCGGGCATCAGCGGCATGCGCTTCTCGGTTTCCGAGACGGCCAAGTGGGGCGACGTCAGCGTCGGCCCGAAGATCATTGATGCCGGCGTGAAAAAGCGGATGAAAGCCGCCCTCAAGGACATCCAGTCCGGCAAATTCGCCAAAGGCTGGATCCATGAATACAACAGCGGCTACAAGAAATACAACGCCCTGCTCAAAGCCGGCCAAAACCACCCCGTCGAAAAGGTGGGGCAGCGGCTGCGCGGGTTGATGCCGTGGATGAAGAAGCACTCCCTCAAAGGCGTCCAGGCGGCATATTGATTGGGGCACCGCGCAACTTTGGTTTTTGGGTGGTGTTTTTTAGGGAACTGACTTAGAATAAAATGGGATGCCATTGAAGATCATTGTATGAGTGTGCGCGCAAACATGGCGTGGGCCGGCTTGGCCGGCGGAGCGATCTTGCTCGGCGGCCAGCGGGCTTGTCTTGCCGCGACCGGGGATGCGCCGCCCGCCCTCCCCGCCGCGGCCGCCTCGGATGACAATTCCAATCCTTATTCGGTCATCATTGACAGAAATGTGTTTCGTCTGAATCCTCCGCCGCCTCCTGATGACAATAAAGACAAAGGCCCGCCGCCCGACCTTCCGGTGGTAAAATTGAGCGGCTTCATCAAGACTGCGGACAAATTGAAGGTGTTGCTGGCCGTCTCGGTCAAAACCGGGGATAGCAAGGCGCCCGAAGCGATGTACTACCTGACCATGGTCGAAGACGAGGTGGAAACGGTGGGGGAAGGGGACAAACGGGCGGTGGAGAAGTTGGTGAAGGTTTATCCCGGCGAGGAGAAGGTTGACATCGAAAACTCAGGCACCCGCATGACTCTTTCGTTGAAAGAGAACGGCTTTGGCCAGGCGCCCGCGGCAGCCCTGGCGGGAGGGCGCGGCGTCGGCACGGCGGCCATCCGGGCTGTCGGCGCTCCCGCTGGCGCCACCCCTGGTGTTCCCGCGGCGTTGCCCCGGCCTGGCGTCCCCGGCATGGGTGCGGCGGCCCCTTTCCAGGGGGATAATTCCGGCGGCGCGAACACCATGGTCGGCGGGGCGAATTATAACCGCCCGTCTTTTAACTCTGGAACCGCGACTTCATTTGGTGGCGGGACTGCGGTGAACACGGGTTTCCAGTCGCAGCAATCTGCGTTTCAATCAGGAGGTTTTAACGCCAGAACTGGCGGTGGCATCCTTTCCGGTGGAGCGGCGCCCATAAGTGCTCCCGCAGGCTCGCCGGGTGTCACGTTGCCGTTGAACAGCCCCGCCGGTCTGAACCACCTGACGCAGCCCAACTCCACCCCGATGGGCAACGGCATCACCGCCAACGGGGAAATGCCTCCGGTGCCCGGCGCCCAGCCCAATCAATAGCCTCGCATCCGCCCCGGGCTGCTGATGGCGGCAGGCCTGGCGGGCCGATACGTTCCAAAGCATAATCCCCGGCGGACTTTTCTGGAGGCACGGCCAGAGGGTCGCGCCGTTCAACTTCGCAAGAACTCCGCCCCGGCCCAATCGGCGAAGCGCAGCCCCTGCCGGGTCAATTGAAAGCGTTGGTCGTCGAGCCGGCCGTAGCCCATCTGGATCATGCGCTGGATTTCTGGTGCCCATTCTTGTGTGAGGTCGAAGCCGGTGCGTTGTTGGAATTGACGCAACGGCCACCCGGCGGTCATGCGCAACCCAAAGGCCGCGATTTCCCCGGCCCGGGCCAAGGGCGGCAACTCCTCGCTGGAGGCCAGGGGGCGGAGGCCGCGCTCCAATTGATCGCAATACAAAGTGGTGTGGGCGATGTTGGCGGTCCGTTTGCCGCGGGCGTAACTTGCCGCCCCCGGCCCCAGCCCGTGGAACCCGCCGCCGCGCCAATAGTTGACATTGTGCCGGCACGCCCGTTCGGGCAGTTCGGCGCCGCCGCGCGCGCCTCCCCGGGCGAAGTTGGCCACTTCGTATTGGTGGAAACCGGCAGCGTCCGCCGCGCAGAGCAGATGGTCGTACATCGCGCAGGCCAGGTCTTCGTCCGGGCAGATTTTGCCCGCGTGCAGTTGGGCGAACAAGGGGGTGTCCTCCTCGTAGATGACCTCGTAGCAGGCCAGGTGTTCGCTGCCCAAAGCAATGGCCTGGGCCAGGGTGGAGCGCCACATCGCCAGGGTCTGGCCCGGGATGGCAAACATCAAATCCAGGTTCACGTTGTCGAATCCGCCGGCGCGAAGGAGGTCAAAGGATTTGAAAATCATCGCGCGGCTGTGGACCCGGCCCAGCCTTTCCAGCAGGCCCGGGTCAAAGGATTGCACCCCCATGGAGACACGATTGACGCCCCAATCGCGCAGCAGTCGGGCTTTGTCGGCGGAAACGGTGGCGGGATTGCATTCCACCGTCCACTCCGCCGCGCCGAGCAAATGCAGGCGATCCATCGCTTTGAAAATCTGTTCCCATTGGCGCAGATTCAGGAGCGAAGGAGTGCCGCCGCCGAAGAACACCGTCTGCGGCTGCAACTCCGGGGCGACCCGTTCCATTTCCCGGATGAGGGCCTGGACGCAACGGTTGATCAGCGCCCCGTCGCCGACCTGGGAGTAAAACGCGCAATACTCGCATTTCCTGGCGCAGAACGGGACATGAACGTAAAGGCTTGTGATCTCGGGTTGGCCGCCCATTTCTCCGGCCATCCTAAACCGGCCCCGCCGAAAAATCGAGGAGAAAAGCCAACGAAACTCTGGCGCTGTGGCACCAACAGCGGCGTTTGGGCTTGCCGGAAGGGTGTGATTGTGCAAAAGATGAGGCAATCTATGGATAATCCCTTGTTCAGAAATCTTCCAAAAATCGGGCTTCGGCCAGCCATTGACGGGCGGCTGGGAGGCGTGCGCGAATCCCTGGAGTCACAAACCCTGGGGCTGGCGCAACGGGTCGCCAAATTTATCAGCGGCAATTTGCGTTATCCCAACGGGCAGCCAGTGGAGTGTGTGATCGCCGATGGCTGCATCGGGGGCGTGGCGGAGGCGGCGGCGTGCGCGGAGAAATTCGCGCGGCTCGGCGCGGGGGTCTCGCTGACGGTCACTCCTTGCTGGTGTTATGGGAGCGAGACGATGGATATGGACGCCACGACGCCAAAGGGGGTCTGGGGATTTAACGGCACGGAGCGCCCGGGCGCCGTCTATCTGGCGGCCGTGCTGGCAGGACACGGGCAAAAAGGGGTGCCGGCTTTTGGGATTTACGGGCGGGATGTGCAGGACGCCGGCGACCAAAGCATTCCGGAGGATGTGGGGGAGAAGATTTTGCGCTTTTGCCGGGCGGGCCTGGCGGTGGCGATCATGTGCGGCAAGTCCTACCTGGCCATGGGCGGCACTTCGATGGGCATTGCCGGTTCGATGGTGGACAGCGGCTTCTTTGAGGATTACCTGGGGATGCGGGTCGAGTCCGTGGACATGTCGGAATTCATCCGGCGCATGGAACGGGGCATTTATGACGAGGCGGAATTCAAAAAGGCCATGCCGTGGGTCAGGGCCACTTGCCCGGAGGGGAAGGATTATAACTCGCCGGGCACGCGCCGCTCGCGCGCGCAGTTGGACCGGGAATGGGAGATTTCGGTGAAGATGGCGCTGATCGCGCGCGATTTGATGGTGGGAAATCCGCGGCTCGCGGCGCTGGGCCGGGGCGAGGAGGCCCACGGGCACAACGCCCTTGCCGCCGGTTTCCAGGGGCAGCGGCAATGGACCGACCACATGCCCAACGGGGATTTCATGGAGGCGATTCTCAACACGTCGTTTGATTGGAACGGGGCGCGCAGCCCGCACATTGTCGCGACGGAAAACGACGCCTTGAACGGGGCGGGAATGTTGATGGGCTACCTGCTGACCAACACCGCGCAGGTTTTTGCCGACGTGCGGACGTATTGGAGTCCCGACGCCGTGCGGCGCGTGACGGGCCGCAAGCCGGCGGGGGCGGCGGCGGGCGGTTTTCTGCACCTCATCAATTCCGGGCCGGCGGCGCTGGATGGCACGGGGGAACAATCTGTCCGCGGCCGGCCGGCGATGAAGCCGTTTTGGGAAATCAGCGCGGCGGAGATCAAGAAATGTCTGGCGGCGACGACGTGGCATCCGGCGATCACGGAGTACTTTCCGGGCGGGGGCTGGTCCTCGCGCTTCGCCACGCGCGGCGGGATGCCGGTGACGATTTGCCGGCTCAATCTGGTCAAGGGGCTTGGGCCGGCGTTGCAGATCGCCGAAGGGGAGACGGTCGCCCTGCCGGCCGAAGCGCACAAGATTTTGGATGAGCGGACCAATCCGACCTGGCCGACGACGTGGTTTGTGCCGCGCACGACGGGCCGGGGCGCTTTCCGCAACGTCTATGCGGTGATGGACAACTGGGGCGCGAACCATTGCTCCTTGTGTTACGGACATCGCGGCGCGGACCTGATCAGCCTGGCGGCGATGCTGCGCATTCCCGTTTACATGCACAATGTGCCGGAGGAGGCTATTTTCCGTCCGAGCGCGTGGAACGCCTTTGGCACGGCGGACCGGGAGGGCGGCGATTTCCGCGCCTGCGCCAACTTCGGGCCGATTTACCGACGATGAGTTTTCCGGTTTAGAAGGCGGTCTTTAACTGAGGATGGGGCGTTCCAGACGGGCGATGCGCTCTTCGATGGGGGGATGGTCGGCCAGCAGGGCCAGGAAACCGCCGGTCTTGCCGGAGATTTGCAAGGCTTGAAGGGCAGGGGAATTGTGCCCGAGCTGATCCGCACCCTGCTCGTGGACAGCCTGGAGCTTCTTGAGAGCGGCCAACATTTTTTCGCGTCCCGCATAGCGCGCGCCGCCGGCGTCGGCGCGGAATTCCCGCCAACGGGAGAATTTGGCAACGACGAGATAGCCCAGAACCATGAAGACGTTCTGGAAAAGTTGCATGAGCATGTATTGCATGAACCAGTTGCCGCCGCCGCGGTTTCGGTTGTCGCGAGAGGAGCCTTGGGTGAGTATAATGGCCAGCACCCATGCCAGGAACATGGCCAGCGTGTTGACGACGCCCTGGATCAAGGTCATGGTCACCATGTCGCCGTTGGCGATGTGGGTGATTTCGTGGCCCAGAACCCCTTCGATCTCGTTGGGGCGCATGTTGCCCAGCAGGCCGGAGGAGACGGCCACCAGGGCTTGCGACTGGCTGGGGCCGGTGGCGAAGGCGTTGATTTCGGGCGAGTTGTAAATGCCCACTTCGGGCATGGCCGAAAGCCCTTCGGCTCGCGCCAGACGATAGACGGTCTGGACGAGCCATTGTTGGCCGGAGTCCGAGGTGTTGGGGTCAATCACCTGGATGCTGTGGGACATTTTGGCGATAAAACGGGAGAGAAGGAGCGAAATGAACGCGCCACCCATGCCCATTGCGCCGCAAAGGATCATCAGGCTGTAGAAGTTGGCATCCCCGCCGATGCGTTGTGGGACGTGGAAAAAAACCAGGATGACGCCGAGGGTGAACATCACCAGGATGTTGACGACCAGGAAAAGCACCGTGCGTGTGGCAATCTGCACAAATTTCATAATAAGACCATGTTTTTCGACGCGATTATTCGCGTTTCATGTCGCTACTATATACGCCGATGGCTGGAAAATGCAAATCGGGCGGCGACCGCCGACGGGAGGGTCAGATCTCGAAGTTTTTTTCGAATTTGGTGAGGTTGTGCGGGGCGCTGCCGGTCACACAGGCAACGTCTTCCAAACGGACGCCGCCCAACCCCGGATAATACAGCCCAGGCTCCACGGTGACCACATGGCCGGGCTTGAGCACGTCGGTGGAGGTTTGGGCGATGCGCGGCGCTTCGTGGATTTGCAAGCCCAGGCCGTGGCCGGTGCCGTGAAAGAAGCCGTGCATGTGGCCGTTCTTGCGGCAGGTCTTGTAGCCTTCCCGCTCGAAGAATCCCTGCACGGCGGCGTGGATTTTGGAGGCGGGGGTGGAGGCGCGGATCTTCGACAGGGCGAGTTCCTGGCCTTTGGACACGGTGTCGAAGAGGCGCCGGACCGGCTCGGCGGCGCGGCCGCGGACGATGGTGCGGGTGATGTCCCCGAAATAGCCGGTTTTCTGGGAGCGGGGAAAGACGTCCAGGATGATGGGTTGGTGGGCGCGCAGCCAACCGTGGCCCTGTTCATGGGGGTCGCAGGCCTGGCTGCCGCCGGCGACGATGGTGTGCCCGGGCAGGCCGCCCGCCTGCATGATGGCCACGTTGATGATGGATCGGAGTTTCTCGGAGGTCAAAGGGACGCCATGATACATCAGCTTCCCGTCGCGCGCGATTTTGGAGGCGCGCAGGGCCTGGATGCCCTCCGCCAAGCCCACTTCGGCCATGACCAGGGCCGCGCTGATTTTCTTGATCTCTTCCGCCCGCTTGAATTCGCGTTCGGGAAACACCCCGTCTTTCTTGACGCGGACTTTGATTTTATAGTTGCGCAGGTCCTTGGCCAGGCCCAGGGGAAAGCTGGCGGGGACAAAGATCTTGCGCAGCCGATGCTCGCGCAAAAGGAGGCTGATGACCGCCGCCATGCCGGGACGTTTCACCCGGTTGCGGCGGAGTTTTTCCACACACTGGCTGTGGGAGATGATGCGGCAATGGGGCGATTTCTTTTTGACGCGATCCAGTTCCAGATCGTTGACCACGGCGTAAGCTCTGCCGTCAATGCGGAAGAAGATGAAGGGATCCGGCGCGAACCAGCCGGCGGCGTAAAGCATGTCCGCGTCACGCTCGCTGTCCGCGACGATTAACACGTTTGGAGTACTGGTCACGTTACGGCTCCACAGGAAGCCCGCCGCTCCAGGATTCAAATTTCTGAAATGACGCGCCTTGGCGCAGCCGGACAATCGGCCCCGGCCTGTCGGAAATCAATTCGATTTTCTCGTCATCGCTTTTCTTCCGCCAAGACAGGCGGCGGCATGTCTGGCGGCAAGTTATCGGCACGGCCCGATCAAACCAATTTCATGGCCCGGATGCAACTGGAATCGGCAAGGAATTGCAAATAATCTTTCCGGCTCAGTGGTGGCCGTGGGCTTTGGATTTGAGGAACCAATACAGGAGCAACCCGATGACAATCTGCAGCAGGAAGGCCCCGGCGATGATGGGCACCAGGCGGAATCGTGTTTTCCAAAGCTGGGGCAGGCGGAGGCGGGTCCAGCGCTCGGTCATCTGGACTTTCTCATAGTCGTCCAACTCCGCTTTCATGGCCGCGGCGGAGGGGTAGCGATTGGCGGGGTTGCGCTCCAGGGCGTGGAGGATGATTTCTTCCAGCACCGGCGTCAGTTTGGGATTCAATTTGCGCGGGGGGGCCGGGTCGCCCGTGAGGCGGGAATTCATCACCACGTAGGGATTCTCCCCCTCGAAGAGGGTGGCGCCGGTGGCCATTTCGTAGAGGATGGCCCCGAGACTGTATATATCCGTGCGTTCGTCGCCGCGTTTGCCCTGGACTTGTTCCGGAGCCATGTAGTCGGGCGTGCCCATGGCGGGTGTGAAGCCGACGAAGGTCATGCGCCGGGCTTGGGCGGACTTGGAGATGCCAAAGTCCATCACGCGGATGGAGCCGTCGTTGCAAAGCATGATGTTCTGCGGTTTGAGATCGCGGTGAACGACGTTCTGGAGGTGCAGGTAATCCAAAGCGTCGCAGATCCGGCTGGCGATGGCCACCGCATCGGCCTCGGGCAGCGGCTTGGTTTCCTTGAGGACTTCCGACAGTGTCTGGCCCTTGAGCAGTTCCATCACGATGTAGGGCCGGCTTTTTTGCTCCTCGACGGCGATGATTCTCAGCACCGAGGGGTGGTTGAGGGATTTGCCGATTTGCTCCTCGCGCTCGAAACGGGTGGCGGCGGCAATGTCGCCCTCCATGTGCCTGAAGGGGACCTTGACCGCCACTGTCTGGCCGGTTTTGCGGTCACGGGCCTCGTAAATGCAGGCCATCCCGCTGCGGCTGATCCGTTTGATCATTTCAAACCGATTGTCCAGCAGGGTCCCCGCGCTGAGTTCTTCGCTGTCTTCCGGCACCACGCTCTTTTGGTAGCCCGTTCGGACGCCGCGGAAGAAGATCGCGCGGTCCACCTGCTCGATGCGGAGGACCTGGATCGAAATGTTGTCTTCCCCGTTGCGTTTCTCGACCAACTGCAAAAGCTGCCGCACGGCCTCGGCCGGCTCGTGATGGGTGACCAACTCCTGAATCTCCGCGTCGGTCGCGAATCCGTAAAGCCCGTCGGTGCATTGGACAATAAAGTCGCCTTTGAAAACTTCGCGGTTCACGATGTCCAAATGGGTCACAGGTTCGCTCCCGACCGTGCGGGTGAGCTGGGAGCGCGCGGGGCTGGTCATGGCCTCATTCTCGCCAATCAGGCCATACTTGAGTTGAAAGCTCAGCGGGTTGTGGTCGGTGGTCAGTCGTTCGATCTTGCCGTGGCGAATCAGATAAGCCCGGGTGTCCCCGGCGTAGCCGATGGTCACCTCGTTGTATCGAAAAATGCAGGCGGTCAGCGTGGTGCACATCGGCCCTTCTTCTTGATTCTTGAGGGATTCGTCATAAATGGAGCGGCTGGAAAGATCAAAGACCTGACGCAGCACCTTGCGCGGATCGGTGGCGGGATCGGCGGTGCAGAAGACGTCCAGCGCGCATTGGACGGCGATCGCGCTGGCCACCTCGCCGCGGTTGCGTCCCCCCACCCCGTCGGCCATCAGGGCGATGGCGCCGAAGTCGCGGCGGTCATTGGGGTTTTCCGGCTGCCAGAAGCCCACGCGATCCTCGTTGTTTGGACGCACGGGGCCGGACACGCAGATTTCGGCGTAGGTCAATTCCATAGGGCCTGGCCGGGATGCGGCCAACCGCCGCCAACCTCAAGGCCGGGCGATTTTCAACCTGATGTTCCCCATCGTCCAGACAATTCTTGGATCAGCCGCCCGTAGCCGCCCGCGGCTCCCCTCATCCCGCTCTGGCGGCCTAGTCCACCGTCAACAGCGCCACCGAATCATGGTCGCGGATGAAGACGCGGTTCCCGGAAATGACCGGGTAGGCGAAGGTCGCCGAATCGGCCACCTTGATGCTGGCCACCTGGGTGAAGGCCTTGTCGGTGGGTTGCAGAACAACCAACTGCATCTTCGGCGTCAACGCCAGCAGGACCGAGCCGGCATCCACGACCGATCCGTAGCCTTGCGGGCCTTTGGCCTCGGTGTCGGTCCAAGCCACGGCCCCGGTCTTGGCGTTCACGCAGAACAAATTGCCCCGTTGGGAGAGGCCGTAGAGGAACCCGTCCTTGAGCACCGCCGTGTTAAACTGCGGCGATACGTCCGCGGCGGCCCAAAGTTCGGTGGTCGTGAAAGCGTCGCCCTGCTTGGCGACTTTGACCGCGTGGATGCCGCGTCCGGCGCCGGCGTAGATCAGCGTGTCGCCATCCACGATCGGGGTCGCGGCGTTGTAATTCATGCCCATCGGCGCGAACGCCGTCTGCCAGGCGACCTTGCCATCGGCCAGCCCAATCCCCACAATGCTCTTGTCGGTGAGCACCACGACGATCTTCGTGCCCGCCACAGTCATGACCGCCGGGGAAGCGTACCCCGGCCCCGCCCCCGTCCAGTTCCACTTGTGGTCTCCGGTTTTCAGGTCGTAGGCCGTCACGCCGCCATCCGACGGGCCGCCCACCTGCACCACGCACATCCCATCCACCAGCAGCGGCGAGCAAGCGGTGTAAAACCTGGGATAAGAGGAGGAATCATTCTTTTGCCAGATCTGCGCGCCATCGGCCGCGTTCCAGCAGGTCAGGATGCCGGTCACGCCGAAGGTGACCACTTTGCCGTCGGCCACCGCCGGCGAACTGCGCGGCCCGCCGTGCTGGGAAGCCGATGGCCCGGACACTTGGGGCGCGGCATACTTCTGCCGCCAGATTTCCTTGCCGTCGGCCGCGTTGAGGCAAATGACATTTTCCTCCGCGTCCACGCGCGACAATACGAAGAGCCTGTCGCCGACCAGCGCCGGGGTGGTGTCGCCCAGGCCGACCGTCTGCTTCCATTTCTGGGTCAAATTTGTCGGCCAAGTGGCGGGGGCCTTGAAGCCTTCCGCTTTGGCGTTTCCATTGGCGCCGCGCCATTGGGGCCAATCCTGGGCCGGGAGCGTGGCGGCGGCGGAGACGAGAAGGCCGCCGAGTATCGCGGCCTGAAGAAGAGTGCTGTTTTTCATAGACGATTGGGTTAAGTGTTCAACGTGACCAGTCGCCAGTCAAAGCTGGTGTGAGATCAGGAGCCAACGTAACGCCGCCGCTGCCCTGGGTCAACCAAAGAATTACACCAAAGAATTACACCGCCAGCCTCACAATTGGTCGGCAAAATACTTAACAAAGGAATCCGTCCAATCCATCGGCACCGGAGCGGTCAGCTCGCGCGCCCGCTGAAAATCCGCCTCAAACAATTCCTGCCTCAGGCGCTGCACGGTGGCCGGGTCGGAAAAGGCGATGTCCAGTTCCTGGCCGACGTAGAGGCTCATCTTGGTGAAATTGGCCGAGCCGAGACACGCCCACCCGTCGTAAATCGCCGCCTTGACATGCGTCATTCCAGGATACACATATACCCGCGCCCCGTTCTCAAGAAGTTCATTGCCGATGATCTGACCGCTGGTTTGCATGATCCCGCTGTCGTTCTGCGCCGCCAATATGACCCGCACGTCCACGCCCCGCCGGCGCGCCTGGATCAGCGCCCCCACGATGTTGTCGTCATCAAAATAGGCGTTTTCGATGTAAATGTAACTCCGGGCACGGTGGATGGCCTCCAGTTGCGCGCGGTAGATTTCCACCTTGCCGGTGGCCGTGCGCAGGGGCCGCACCTCAATGCCATTGACGAGGGCATCCTTGCGCGCGGCGGGGTGTTGGAAAAGCGAAACCCAGGCATAGGCGAAATCGCCCAGCGGGCCGGCGTGCGCCCAGGCCTGCTGGTAGTCTTTTTCCAGCCTCCCAACCACCGGGCCGGTCAGCCCGGCCATCAGGTCGTGCCAGTCGTAACGGTATTCCCGTCCGATGTTCATCCCGCCGACATAAGCCTGGCGGCCGTCAATAATGAAGCATTTCCGGTGATCCAGTGTCAGCCACGGGTTGGCGGAGGCGCGCACCCGCACTTTGGAATCTGCGGTCAAATAGTTCTCCATCGCCGCCGGCCGCTGGAATCCCGGCGCGGCCGGCGAGGGCCGCGCGCCGCCGCCGAACAAGGACCCCATGTCATCCATCAGCACCCTCACCTTGACGGACGAGGAGCGCGCCTTCAACACGTCGGCAACTTTTACGGCGTAATCGTCATTGTCAAATATAAAAACCTGCGCGTCCACGCTCCGGGCCGCCCCTTCCACCGACTGCAAAAACGCCGGGAAAAATTGCTCCCCATCAATAAAAAAATCCACCCGGCCCGGGTAACGCCGCGCCGAGACCAATCCATCCAGCTCCTGTTCCCACGCCGGCAAATCCATGCCCGCGCCCCCGGCCAGCGGCGCGGGCGGGCCGCCGGGATTTTCCGGGCCGGGGCTGATGGCGGCCGCGCCCGATGTGCCCAGGTGCCACAAACCGCGCGCCACCAGGGTGACCGGGTTTTTTATGGCAGTCAGGATCAGGCTGCGAACCAGCAGCGAGTTCAAGGCGCGCACGGCGAAAACGCCCGGCAGCTCCTGCGACTCCGGATCCCCTGGATAGCTCAGGAAGACAACCAGGCGTTGTTTGAGATCAATAAAGACAAATGCCGGGTCCCCGCCGGTGACGAATAGAAACTGCCTTTGATTCGGGTCCAGATTGGCCATGCTCTCCTCCAGCAGCCGGAGGGCCGCCCGCGAAAAGTCCGCGTCCTCAAAAGTCCGGTCCACCACCAGCTCCGGAGGCTTGCGTTGCAGGGGCGCCACGCCGAGCTTGCCAGCCTGGTCCCGGAAAACGATGATCTCCTGATTCTGAATCAGGAACAGCACGCCGTGTTCCGGCTGCGTTGGCGCAAGCCCGGCGAAGATATTTTGCACCAATTGCCGCCATTCCTGCGCGGTGCGGATGGGCAGGCGGTTGGTTTTGGTGATGGTGGATTTGCGCGCCGCGCGTTCTTCCTTGTCGAAGGTGAGCACGGCAAACAGGCGCTGGTAATCCGGCGCGGCGCTCTCCACCCGCGGCCAACTGGCATGGGCCAGAGCGTCCTTGCCGGGGAATGGGATGCGGATCTCCAGATTCGTGTCGGTTCGATAGGCCGCCAGGTTGGTGAGGCTGCCGGGCTGAAATTCCTCGAGCACACGAGCGCGAGGGCTGGGAGTGGCGCACCCGGCCGGAAGCAAGAGCAGGAGCAGGCCGAGCGCGGCTGATCGCCCCCAGGCCTTCTCCATTTTCGAGCGCGCTGGACAGGTTTCTCGCATGATGGCGCCTCCATCTCGTTGAGAGTATTAATATGTTATCAAACACTCTCTCGGCAAATCAAGCCAGCAGGAGCCGCACGTCTATGGCTTCCATCCCGGCGGATCGGATGGATTGCAGGCCCAGATCGGTGTCTTCGTAGGCGCGGCAGTATTGCGGCGCGACTCCGAGGCGCCGGGCGGCTTCCAAATAAATGTCGGGGGCCGGTTTCTGGCGGATCACATCTTCGCTGGTGACCACGGCCTGAAATAATCCTTTGATTCCCAAATGGCCCAGCATTTCGTTCACGACGCGCCGGGTGCCGCCGGTGGCAACCGCCATGGGAATCTTGCCGCAGTGGTCGCGGGCAATTTGCAGAATGTGATCAATCCCCTGGATTTGCGGGATCAATTGCTCAAAGGCGGCTTCTTTTTCCTTGGCCACCCGCACATAGTCCAGCTCCCGCCCTTGCTCCTGGGCCAGGGTTCTGACGATGTCCCGCGCCGGCACGCCGCCCAGCGAGAAGAATCGCTCTTTGGAGAAATGGAGTTCATACCGGCCGGTCACCTCTTCCCAGGCGCGCCAGTGCAATGGCATGCTGTCGGCCAGCGTGCCGTCGCAGTCGAAGATCAGAGCTTGAATAGGCATGAAGCGGTGGCGGCGGGTTAAAGGTTTACAGAGGCCAGGCGTTCTTCCATGTCGTTGGCCATCAACGGTTCGATCACACCGTCCATGTCGCCTTCCAGGAAACTCGACAGGTTGTAGAGCGTCAGCTCGATGCGGTGGTCGGTGACCCGGTTTTGCGAAAAATTGTAGGTGCGGATGCGCTCGTTGCGCTCCCCGCTGCCGACCTGTTCCTTCCGCCGGGCGGCGTACTTCGCGTTTTCTTCGGTGACTTTCAGCTCGAGCAAACGCGAGCGCAGAACCGTCATGGCCCGGACTTTGTTCTTTTGCTGCGAGCGCTCGTCGGCGCAACGCACGATCATCCCGGTCGGCTTGTATATGATTTGCACCGCCGAATCGGTGGTGTTCACTCCCTGGCCCCCCTTTCCGGAGGCCCGGCAGACGTTGATCTCCAAATCTTCGGGCCGGATCTCCACGTCCACCTCCCCGGCCTCGGGCAGCACGGCCACGGTCGCCGTGCTGGTGTGGATGCGGCCCTGCGCTTCGGTGGCGGGCACGCGCTGGACGCGATGGACGCCGCTCTCGTACTTCAGGCGCTTGAAGACATCCTGTCCGGCGACGCCAAAAATAATCTCCTTGAATCCCCCCAAATCCGATGGGCTGCTGTCCATGCTCTCCACTTTCCAGCCCTGTTTTTCGGCATAATGAGTGTACATGCGGTAAAGATCGGCGGCAAAAAGGGCGGATTCCGAACCGCCCGCCCCGGCGCGGATTTCAATGATGGTGTTGCGCGAATCCGCCGGGTCCGCCGGCGCCAGGGCGAGGTGGATTTTCCGGCCGAGGATTTTTTCCTCGGCCTGGAGTTGGGCGATTTCCTCCCGCGCCAACTGGGTCAATTCGCTGTCGGCGGGTTCCGTTTTCAGCAGTTGGGCATGTTGCGCCAGATCGGCCAGCACTTTCAAATACCGTTGCCCGCTGGAGGTAAGTTCCTTCAGACGGGCGTATTCGCGCGACAACTCCTGCGCTCGCGCCGGGTTGTCGAACAGCCGGGGGTCGCTCAGGGCCGCCTCCACTTCGACGTGGCGCCGGGCGAATTTTTCGATGTAAGGGCGTAAATCCACAGGGCAAACCTTTAAGATATCAGCTTCCGGCTTTGAGTTTTCCGCTTTCCGCTTTCATCCTTCAGCCTTGCTGAATTGGTCGCGGTGCATCGTCAAAAAAAACGGCTGCCCGCAAAAGTCGCGTCTCTTGCGGGCGGTGAAGCGGAAAGGGGCTACCGTTTCTTTTTCTTCGCGGCCTGGGCGGCCTGGGCGGCCTGGGTCTTGACCATGCGCTGCTGGAACTTGTCCACCCGGCCTGCCGTATCCACGAATTTCTGCGTGCCGGTGTAGAAGGGATGGCAGGCGTTGCAAATCCCGATCATGATGCTCGGCTTGGTGGAGCGGGTCTTGATGACGTTGCCGCAGGCGCAACGAATCTCCGCCTCCACATACTTTGGATGAATCTTCTCTCTCATAAAAGCAAGGGTGCATAAACTACCAGCGTTCGGCCCTTCTGCAAGCCCTATTTTGATCACTTTTTCAAGCGGCGGGCTGGCTCATCAGTCAAACCTCCCGCTTTTTCCCACCGGGGCGCAAAAACCGCATCGCCCTTTCGCCCGCTCCGCGCGCGAGCGTCTTTCCAATAATTGGTTCCGTTTGCCGCCCACAATCCTCCCATGCGGACCCGCGTTTTATCCGCCGACTTGCTTGCCCTCCGCAGCCCTGGCGAAGGAGGATCCCCCGGCTTGTCGCGCCGTAGCTTGGCGGAGGCGCAAGCCTTCGCGTCGAGGTGGACGTTAATTTTGGTTGGGGGGACAACTTTATTGTGCTCATTGTGTCGATTTCGCCTGTTTTGAAACTTTTCCCTCTGCTGCTGGAACCGGTCCCAACCAGTGCAAATAGTGACACCTGCACGGCAACACCTGCACGAGAAAGGACTCGAAAACTGACTTGCAAATCTGTGGAGCGGGAAGAAAATCAGGTGGAAGGCTCACACTGGCCGTGGGCAGGAATCCAAATGGGAAATCAAAGAACAAATACAATATGAGAAAGCTCTGATAATGGGAACAGGACTTGCCATAGTCTTCTCGATAGTGGGGGCGATCCTTATTTTTTGTGGACTTCTGGTGGTTCGCAGTTCGTATTCGAAAATGCGCAAATGGACCACTGTTTCTGGCTTTGTAATCGGTTACCGGGAGGTTCAACAAGGGAGACATTATGACGCCCAAGGAAATATCGAAAACCGCCCTCTCAGCCGGACGGACTTCGAACGACCGTCCAAGTGGACGGCTTATGACCCTCAAGTTCAATTCACCTCAGCGGATGGGAAGATGATCAGTTTTACTTCATCTATGGGTTCAAATAGAAAGCCTTATCCCATCGGTGCCGCGATCCAAGTACTATATGACCCGAATGATGCGGAAAATGCGACCATCAAGTCATTTTCGAACCTGTTTCTGCCTGCAGTTTTTGCATTTCTTTTCGGGCTGGCACTTCTAGGAATCGCTCTTTCCAATTTCCTGCTCTGAAAATTGGGACGCCTTAAATGCTCCTTACCGCTTTCACACTTTCCCACGCCGCCGTCAAAACCGCATTGCCCTGGCACCTGGATGCGCCCAATATCCGCCCATGCTGGCCCGAGTTTTGTCCGCCACCCTGTCCTCCGTAGTTGTGCCGCGCGGAACGAAGGAGGATGTCAATGGCATTGAAGCCTTCCCCATGACAGTGGAGTTCAATTGCGGCAGGGGGGACACCATTATCGTAATATTGTCTTGTAATCTCCCCAATGCCTTCCGCTCGTCCCGGCGCTATGATTGATTCTTTTTCGGTATTTATTATTTGATTAAACAAATAATTTGACTAAACAAGTCATAGCGTTTATCATAAGTTTGTGACGCTGCAAAGCAAAATCGCGGCCTTCTTGGATTATTATCCGAGGATCTATTACGCGTGCCATCGCCGCCATGTGCGCGATCAAATGGCGCGAAAAACGCTCAGCCTGAACCAGGCCAGCATCCTTGATCACCTGGATGGCGTTGAGCCAACGAACCTGCGAACCCTGGCCATGCACATGGGCGTTACCGCGTCAACCATGTCGCTGAACGTGGACCGTCTGGAGCAGGCAGGTTATGTGAATCGCCGGAGAGATGGCGGCGATGCGCGCCAAATCCAGCTTCGCTTGACCGATGCGGGAGCCCGGCTGAAACAACAGCAAAAGCTCCTCGACCCGGAATTAGTGGGATCGCTCTTAAAGCGGCTCAAAGGGATGGACAGGACAAAGGCGCTCGACGGCCTTGAACTTCTGGCAGCCGCGGCAACCGAAGCGATTGCGCGCCCGCACATGCACAAACGACGCACCCCATCCCCAAGCAGAACGAAAAGGAGTCCTCTATGAAATGGTTTCTGATCATTGTTGGCATTTTCATCCTCGCCGTCCTCGCAGTGCTGGTCTTTGGACTGCTCCAATCAGCAAAACACTCGGTAACGCGCTCCGTTCATTTGAAGCAGAAACCTGAGACAGTGTTCGCCGTGCTCGACAACTGGACGGATATGCCAAAATGGTCTTCGAGTGTCAGCAAGGTAGAGACCAAGTCGGGTCTGGATACCAAACGGATCGCGCGATTTACGCTTAAGTGGGGTGGCAGGCAGATGATTTTCACTCAACTCGAACGGATCCCGCCGCGCCGGCTTGTCATCAGCATGGCCAAAGAAGGAGGCGAGGTCATGGGAATGTGGACTTATGATATCGCCGCCGAAACTGACGGCAGCCGCGTATCGTTGACCGAGAGCGGCGAGCTAGGGAACCCGTTCTACCGTACGATCGCGCGAATACGCGGCTTGGATACGAACATCCGCCAAACCTTGGGCGACCTTGCCAAGAAGTTCGACGAAACGGTGGAAGTGCGGTAAGCGGTAAAGCAGGGTCCCCCCTATTAGTTGCCAGCGGGCCGTGATAAAACCTCGGTCATGAAGCAACGTCGTGTTTCTCAGAGACGCCGCGCGCCTCGGACCGATGCCGCCCGGCGCGC
>Ga0187888_1000805_pt1 | contig 32873 bp, 37 predicted proteins | sample June2016WEW_7_40_FD_132987 | JGI IMG/M metagenome (GOLD analysis project Ga0187888, IMG submission 132987) | Peatland microbial communities from SPRUCE experiment site at the Marcell Experimental Forest, Minnesota, USA - June2016WEW_7_40 | ecosystem: Environmental > Terrestrial > Soil > Wetlands...
ACCCTGATGTGGTCGTAAAAAATTGGGTCATGCAGTCCGAAATGCCCGGGGTGCTGGCGGGCGCTGACATCCTCTTCCTGCCTTATTCCTTTTTGGAGAGTTCGCGGCATGCAGTCGAAACCGCTTTCCCTTCCAAAACCGCCGACTACCTTGCCGCTGGCAAGCCGGTGCTGGTTTTCGGGCCGCCGTACTCGACGGTGGTGGACTATGCGTTGGAAGAGGGTTTCGCGGAAGTCGTGACGGAATGCAGTGCCGATGCGCTGACACGCGCCATTGAGAGGGTTCTGCTCGCGCCCGGTCACGGGGCGGCGCTGCGGGCAAAGGCGCTCGAAGTGTTTTTCCGGAATCACGACATTGACCGGCAGCGAGCTCAGTTCCGGCTCCTGCTCCAAAGCCTCACCCGGAGTACCTAGCAGCCGGTGGTGAAAGTCTCGATTCCTTGCGAAAAAGGTTCTGTAATCCACAGAAATTCGTAGAATACGTGCATGGCAATGGGCACACGCAGGCAGCGGGAGCGGCAAGAAGATTTCTGGGTAGCACACACGAGATCGCCTCGGCTCCGAGCCATCCGTTCTATCAGCGGCTGAACGAGTTGCTGGAAGCGGAAAAGTTCGATGACTTTGTCGAAGGTCGATGCGCGAAGTTCTACGCGGCCAAGTACGGGCGGTCGTCGCTGACGCCGGGCATCTATCTCCGATCGCTGCTGATTGGGTATTTCGAAGGCGTCGACACCGAGCGTGGGATCGCTTGGCGCATGGCGGACTCGCCGGCGCTGCGGCGGTTTGTGGGCATCGCACTGGACGGAGCGACGCCGGATCACTCGGCGATCTTTCTCTCGCGCCGCTTGATCGACCTGGACAGGCATCGCGAAGCTTGGGTGCTGGCGGACCGGGGCCTGTTGCAGGGAAACGGATCGGCATAGACGCCACCACGTTGGAAGCCAATGCGGCGATGCGCTCCATCGTGCGGCGCGACAGCGGGGCCAGCTACGAGGAGTTTCTGCGCGGGCTGGCTCCTCGGCCCGACACAGAGCGGGACAACCGATTCTGACTACGAGGTGCGCGAAGGACGGATGCAAACCGTGTCTCAGCTGGCGAATGCCGGGAGCAGGCTTAAGCAGTTGATGCATTGGGAAGGCACCGTCTCACATGCCAGCCTTCCAGCCATACTGGGGAAAACCCGCCGCACGGAATTAGTGATGTCGTTGCCTATCGAGCGCGCCCGTAGCAAGGTCTCGCAACTGCTATGACATTTTTGATTTTCATTTGTCTCGCGGCATTCTTCTGGCTGTTACGGCTTCTCCGAAAGGATAGGGTTTCACTAGGGCTTCCGATCGCCTATTTGTTTGGATTGTTATTGATCCACTTGCCCGGGGCCTTTGCCCATGTAGTCGGCGATTTCCTTCCCAGCAGCTCGGACCTGACTGAGATTGGCATGCGCTTCACGGCGCTGGGGTCGATGTGTTTTGTCGCGGGTGTGTGGTTGGCCCGTTCCTCGGCCCCAAGAATGCCAATCCGTCGGGAGGCGGATCGCCAGGACTTTTGGTGGTTTTGCTTGCTCGGCGGGTGGTCTTGCGTCTACGGCCTCAGTCCCCTCTACCATATCCCCAGTGTCAGCGCTGCGGTTGATAAGGGGGGAGGGATTTGGATGCTGGGCGTGATGCTAGGCCTGCGATCGGCTGTCCAGCGTGGCGATCGCAAACGGATAGGGATTTGGCTCGGCGCGCTCATGGTCTACCCTGTTCTGATGCTTTTGCTCGGAGGCTTTCTAAGCTTTGGATCCGCGGCGATCATTATGGTCTGTGCTGCGCTCACCATTTCGACGCGAAGCTACTGGCGGGTTGTCGTCGGCATCGCCATCTTTGTATTCTTAAGTTTAAGCATCTTCGTAAATTACTTTGGGCACCGCAATGACATCCGTAAAGAGGTGTGGGGCGGAGCACCGCTTGAGGCCCGAATCGATAGCGTCATTGACACAGTTAGAGACTTTGAATGGCTTGACCCAACCAACCGGAGGCAGCTGATCGCGCTTGACCAAAGGCTCAATCAAAACTATTTCGTCGGACTGGCAGCTCAGCGAATTCAGCAAGGCCAAGTGGATTACCTCGATGGCGATTCGGTCTATGAGGGACTACTCGCTCTGGTTCCGCGCGCCTTCTGGCCCGAAAAGCCGGTATCTGCCGGTAGTCCACAAATCGTTGCAAAGATGACCGGCCTTCGGCTTTCTCCCACATCGTCATTTGGTGTGGGCAACGTGATGGAGTTTCAGATTAACTTTGGGATTCCGGGAGTGGTAGTTGGCTTTTTCGTGCTTGGGTGGCTCATCGGGACGCTCGATCTCAAGGCAGCCGCTGCGGAAGGTCGAGGCGATCTGGGCACGGTAGTTCTCTTCTTTCTCCCCGCCGTTGCCCTGATTGATCCCGGGGGGTCGCTTGCAGAAATGCTCAGTGGCTCCGCCGCCGCACTGGTCGCGGCATATGGTTGGAAGTGGGCATGGAAGCAGTGGGTTGTCCATCGCGCCAGTTCGAGAAAGAGATATTCTCATCCGAACGAAGCTGTCCTAAAAGCTTCACAATTGAAGATTGATTGAAGGATTACGGCCGTCACACACAAAATGGGTTCTAGCATTGACTAGCGCTGGGTTCAGTCCTCGTCTAGCACGACCTTCGCTAGTTCGAAATCTTCGATGGGACCGGACGATGGAATGGCTTTCCTGTCCAAGAGATCCGGCAGGTGCTGCATGACGCTGTGTCCCAACGCTTTGGCCGCCCGATTTTCTGCGAAAATCTACGCTAGGTTATGTGTTCTTAGAGGGAGATCGGTAGGTAATCATTACGATGCGCGGCATCGCGGGATGGTCCAGCCAGGCATGGTTCGTGATTGCACGTCGAAGCTGAAGGCAAGATGAGTGATATCGAATGCTCAATCTGTATTCCGTTGAGGTTCCCATCCACGTAGCCATCCTTCGTCAGTCTCACCCGAATCGGTTCTACGCTGTGGGAACTGAAGGCGGATAAGCCAATTCTCCAACACCCCCGGTTAAGGTTTTCGACGATGTCGGGAACCCTCAACGGAAGTACTACAATTGCAGTTAGCGAGCGGTTGGTGCTGCCGCCTGAGTGCAGAACGCGTCGCCTGACTTCGCTCATTACATGGGTCTTCCGGGCCGCAGTCTCGATTCTGGATATTCAGCAATCCTTCCAAGGCGCGTTTGGCTGAGCCGGACTCAATCGCGGCTGAACATTCTGCGTGGTGGCAAACTTCAGATACTGTCGAAAGAAAAGGCTTGTAGATTGCGCATAACCGTTACACGGGGCAAACCCGGTGAAGTCGATCTGTGTGAACCCCCTGCTCCTAAGAACCTCGGCGGCTCTCGGGCACTGATCGCTGTTATCCAAAACAATTTAACCGCCCTCTGTGACATTTTCCGCCGCCGCTTCCGCGCAATACCGCCGAAACGGGCCATTGTTATCGATCACAAAAACATCGTTCCTTACAGTATGATGCTTAGTCAGCGCCTCGATCTCGCTGTTAACATCTAAGGGAGTTACTAGCAGGTCAACCGATTTCGGAAGCAGTTGCTTGATATAAGGAACCCAATCCTGGTTTGATTCGACGGAAGCGATACGACGGCAACGCTGAGACCACCAAAGTGTCGAGAAGCCGCTTCCCCACTCGAATACCGATGCGTCCGAGAAGTCGAACTATGAAAGAAAGTCGATTGCTGGATATGTAATCCACGGCAGCGGCGCTCCGCGCGCATCTACCGGTCGCCCTTCCCACCACGAACGAAGCCATCCGTATTGGAAAAGAAAACCTCGTTGGATTTGCAGCAAGGGTCTAAGACGCTTTCTCCAGTTCCAGTTTAGGCAGGACACAAGAACCTCAAAGGTACGTCGCACGCCGAATCAGAACGTTTCAGATGCATAATAATCCAGAATCTACTCCTTTAGCCAATGGGGGCGAGGGATTGTTTTCAAAGCCGGTACTGCCTCTATCGCTCCAGCGTGGGCCACCAAACGCTACAAAGGATATGCAGCCCCCACGTAGGTTGGTTGCGAAATTATGGTTTCACCACGAAAGACGCGTTGCTTGTAAGCGTGCCGCCAGGCGTCGTTACCTGGACCGTGCCGCTGGTCGCGCCGGTGGGCACGGTGGTTGTGATTTCAGATGCTGAGACTACGGTGAAGGTGGCCGCCGTGCGGTTGAAGGTGACGCTGGTTGCTCCGGTCAGATCCGTTCCCAGGATGGTGACTTTGGCTCCAACCTGGCCGAAGGCGGGAGTCGTGGTCACGAAGGGGCCGAGCCCATAGCCAGCTCGAAGGCGGTGCCGCTCTCCAAACCTTCTCCGTTTCCGCCCGTGGCGGTTGTGCCGTAGAGATCGCCATTGGTATCTTGGGTCAGGCCGCCGTCCGGGTGGAGGCCGTTAGCGAGGACGACGAACTGGTACAACTCCGTAAACGTGCCGGCTGAAGTGATCTCGAAGACGGCGCCTGCGAAGTGTCCGTTGCCGTTGCTGACTGTCCCATAGAAGTTGCTGTCGGTGGCTTGAATTAACGGGGCGGTGGGTATAGCGCCGTCATCCTCGTCGAAGCTATACAGCGTCGTGAGTTTGCCTTTGGGGGTGATCTTGAAGACCGTGCGTAGTTGTAGGCGCCGCCCAAATTCGTTGTTCCGTAGAAATTGCCATCGCTACCTTGAATCAGGGAGGCTTGCGGGCGCGAGCCGCTCAGGGCAGCCACTTTTCGCACAGAAGCTGTGAGCTTACCCAAGCCGGACGTGACTAGCGCGACCCTCTTACGCAAATGAATTGCTCTCCTGACCAAACTGTTGTGAACGACAATCGGGAATGGTTAGTGTATTATATGCTCCAACCTTGGGAATCATGAGTCCACCGTTTTTTGCTGTGAAGGTCCTCCATGTGAGCCCCTCGTTCTATCCCTCAAAAGCGTATGGCGGAACAATACCCTCCGGGTATGGCTTATGCGGCGGCTTAGCACAGCTTGGATGTGACGTGCGGGTCCTGACTACTGACACTGACGGTCTTGGCCGTATCCTTGGCGTGGCAAATGATCGGGAAGTGCAAGTCGATCGTTTGCGCGTGCGATATTGCCATAAGCGGCTTCGCCATTCTGTTTCTCCGGCGTTGTTGCGAGTATTGCCTTCTTACATTCAGTGGGCCAATGTCGTACACTTGACGGCCGTCTACTCCTTTCCAACGTTTCCCACCCTGTTCTTTTGTCGTTTGTTCAATAAGCCCGTTGTGTGGTCTCCCCATGGTGCTCTGCAGCGATGGGAGGGGTCCTCTAGAGTAGTTCACAAGTGGGTCTGGGAATCGATATGTCAGAAGCTGGCGCCTAGGAACAACTTGGTCTTACACGTCACTTCGCAGGCAGAGGCCGAACAAAGCCTGAAGAGATTCCCAAGACTGCGGGCGGTGGTGATCCCGAACGGCGTGGACATTCCGCAAAATCTAAAGAGAAGCGCCTCAAATGGGAAATTGCGACTTCTGTATTTGGGACGTCTGCACCCTATCAAGGGCATCGAATTATTGCTTGAGGCTTGCGGTCTGGTTCAAAAGCTATTGCCAGACTGGCATTTGTATATTGCGGGTACGGGATCCCCATCTTATGTCGATTTTCTCAAGTCAAAGGTGAAGGAACTCGGGCTGTCCGAACGGGTGGAATTCGTCGGAGGGGTGTTCGACGAGGATAAAGAGGCACTTTTCGCGCAATCCGATGTTGCTGTCGTCCCCTCACACATTGAGAATTTCGCAATTGTAGCTGCTGAATCCCTCGCTCGCGCTGTGCCGGTAATCGCCGGTAAGGGCACTCCTTGGAATGGCCTGGAAACAAATAGGTGCGGGTTTTGGGTAGACAACGATCCTGAGAGCTTGGCGACTGCAATTCGCAAGATTAGCACTCTGCCTTTGAAGGAGATGGGACAGCGGGGACGAGAATGGATGAAGAAAGACTTTTCATGGGAATCGGTCAGTCGTGAGATGCTTGCCGTCTATCGCGACTGTGTTCGTGATCAGGTAAACTGAGCAGGCATACCGCTTATGACGAAGCACTTTTACTAGGGCGTGACCAGAAAGAGCAGCAAGGTAGCCCATGTGTGGAATTGCAGCAATTCTGGGTGCAATACCGACGGAGCAGGTCGAGGTATCTCTGCGCGACATGCTCGACGCGCAGTTTCATCGTGGCCTGGACGATGGCGGCCTGGTTGTGATCCCCACGATACGATCTGTGCTCCGCCTTGGGAACCGCCTTCCGGCGATTCAGGATGTCTCTCCACTGGGTCACCATCCTGGAACCTGAATGATGCGAGAGGACCATTAAATTACTTTCACGCTTGGACAGAGCTTGACAGGACCCAAGACGAATTGATTAAGTCCGACATGCTGACGCACATTACACCCTTGGTGCTTACTTTCAACGAAGCGCGGAATATTGAACGGACATTGTCTGGCCTCGACTGGGCTTCCCGTATCGTTGTACTCGACAGCTTCAGTACAGACGAAACGGCAGCGATTTGCAGTGAGCACTCACAGGTTGACTTCATTCAACGGAAGTTTGACAATTACGCCAGCCAGCGGAATTTCGGGCTGGCGCAAGCCAAAACCGCATGGGTACTGACGCTGGACGCCGACTATTTTTTACCGAATGCCTTTGTCCAGGAACTCCGAGACTGGACTCCGGCGGACGGAGTTAACGCGTATTTCGCTTCCTTCAAGTACTGCATCCATGGGCGGCCCTTGCGCGGGTCTCTGTACCCCCCCCGGCCGGTGTTGGTTCGCCCGGACCGCTGTCGTTATGTGCCGGACGGTCACACAGAGAAGCTCGAAATCGAAGGCGCGACAAGTAAACTTTCGCAATTCATTCATCACGACGACCGAAAGCCGTTGTCGCAATGGGTGTGGGCACAAGATCGTTATGCAGCGTTAGAGGTGGAAAAGTTGTTAGCCCGCTCGCGTGAAAAGTTCGCACTTCAGGACCGAATCCGGCGGATGGCGCTTCCGGCGCCCGCGCTCGTTTTCTTCTACACCCTGTTCGCCAAAGGGTTGATTTTGGATGGTTGGCGGGGTTGGTTCTATGCTTACCAGCGAACTTTCGCCGAATTGCTGCTCTCATTGCGGCTGTTGGAAGCTCGCCTGTCAGGAGCTTCATCTCAGAAGAAGACAAATTTCAGATGAAAACTATCGACGAAGTCGGTCTTTTCTTCCCCAAGCTCAGCAGATTCGCGCGAAAATCCCCTCACGAACAATTGCAAGGCCTCTGCTACCGTTTGGAAAAAATGGAGCAGAGCGTCCGCTTCCATTTGGAAGGAAAGGATTGGTATTGGAAAGTCCGTAAACCGAGGAACGACAGAACAGCTTATGTTATCGGACTGTTCGGCACCGGACGTGGGTATATCGCTGAACTGATCCTGCAGAACATTGGGAAGAGGGCAAAATATGTTAGGTATGACATCCGCTTCCATTCAGTTCCGACATCTATGATCTACTGCGAACATGCCACAATCAAGTATGTTTCTGCCGGCCAGACGTTGCCAGCGGTAACGAGCCGTATGTTAGAAACGGTCAGATCGGGATTTGCCGATTTGGTTTTTGTCTATCGTCATCCCCTCGATTCGTTGCTGTCAAATTGGGTTTGGTGGCGGAGATATATTCGCTACCACAGCACGATTTCTACTATCTCGCAGGTTTATAAGAACACAGACGATCTATGTGCCGATTTGGAGCAGAATTTTCTTGAATTCAAGGCCTTTGCCGAAGGCGACCCCGATTTTTTCGCGGCCGTACTAGGCCCACGATTTTTGTCTTTCCCGGAATTTATTGAGGAAACTGAGCTTTATCTCCAATCCGCCACGCTCACGTTGCGGCTTGAGGACTTCATGATCGATCCGCTCAAGGAGTTTTCTAAGATCGTTGAAGTCATGTCGGTTGATCTTGATTCGAGCCGTTTACGTGTAGTCCCTCCGGAAGCTATGCCTTATCGCTATTTGGCTGTTAAAGAGAAAGTTCCTCGATTCAGAAACTTTGTCAATGGGCTGGATGCGGAGACAAAAAGACGGATTGAGAAAATCGGCTATCGGCTATAATATGAGTGTCTAAGTTGAGTATATTTTGGATTACTGGACCATCTGGGGCCGGATTCCGCCGGCACCACCGCGTAATTGTCGTGGGCACACCAAGAGAGCAAAAACAGTAATTGCTCTCAATAGAAGCGGCCCGAGAATATTGTGCAGCCAGCGTTGTGAGTTTTTCCATATCCGGCGGCCGCCGATTGTGAAATGGCCTTCCGGGCGGATGACCAGCAAACCGGTAGTAATCCGCCCTGGACGAAAACTGGTTTTATAACAAGCTGGATGCGGATAATTGTTGCTCAACATGGTCGTGGAGAACATCGAAACCAAGTTCGCGGCCAAGACTGCCTGATCGAAATGGCCGCCCGAATCGGCACGCCGAGACTTTGTCCATAGTAATCAGCGCGCGAGCCACTTGTTCGTCACCTTGAATACAGAATAGGAGTTGTTCGTTGTACATTTTGGGAATTAATGCTTACCACGGCGACGCCTCTGCCGCGATCATAAAGGACGGCCAGCTTATCGCGGCCGTAGAGGAAGAACGCTTTAACCGCAAGAAACACTGTGCTGGATTCCCTGCTGCCGCAGTCCGCTATTGCCTGCAGGCTGCCAACATCTCGGTTGGCGAGCTCGACCATGTTGGCATTTCGCGGGATCCGTCCGCGCACCTGCACAAGAAAATTCTGTTCTCGATCACGCGCATCCCGAACCTTTCCGGGCTGATCTCCGCCCGGCTGGCGAATGCCGCCAAGGTACATGACCTGCGCGAGGAGTTGGCACGTGCGCTGGATGTACCGCCGCAGTTCCGGGCCAAGATCCACAAAGTAGAGCACCACAGGGCACACATGGCCAGCTGCTTCCTGGTTTCCCCATTCGACCGCGCTGCCATTTTGTCCATTGACGGCTTCGGCGACTTTATCAGCACTATGTGGGGAGTCGGCGAGAACAATCTCATGGACGTGCTCGGGCAGATCGAATACCCACACTCAGCCGGTATTGTTTACACCGCCACCAGCCAGTACCTGGGTTTCCCCAAGTACGGAGACGAAGGGAAAGTTATGGGTCTGGCGCCCTATGGGCGTCCTCGTTACCTGGAACAGTTCCGGGACATTATCCGGACAGACAAAGGCGCCGGCTTCAAACTAGACCTCGACTACTTCAAGCACGACTCTGAAGGCGTGGACATGACCTGGGAAGATGGCTCGCCGACGATCGGTCGCATTTTCTCGGACAAGTTTATCGATGCCTTCGGGCCCGCGCGTCTAGCTGGGGAGTCGCTTACCTCGTTGCACGAGGACATCGCGGCCTCCCTCCAGGCCCGCCTGGAGGAAGTTAGCTTTCACATTCTGAACCAGCTGCATCAGCAAACGAAAACCGACCGGCTTTGCCTGGCCGGAGGAGTCGCATATAACTCGGTGATGAACGGAAAGATTCTGCTCAACACTCCATTCCGAGAGGTGTTTGTGCAGCCGGCAGCCGGCGATTCCGGCACGGCCCTTGGAGTCTGTTACTACATCCACAATGTCTTACTGCAACAGCCGCGGTCGTTTGTGATGGAGCACGCCTATACCGGTCCAGAGTTTGCAAACGGGCAGATCGACGGTGTAGTGCGAGGGAGCGATTTTGATTGGCGCGAATTGAGCGACCATGAGCTCACGCAGGCAGCAGCCCAAGCTGTCGCTGATGGGAAGATCGTCGGTTGGTTCCAGGGCAGGATGGAGTTTGGGCCACGGGCTCTCGGCAATCGTAGCATCGTCGTCGACCCGCGCCGTGCCGAGATGAAGGACATCCTAAATGCTCGGATCAAGAAGCGCGAGCCCTTCCGCCCCTTTGCTCCTTCGATCCTTGAAGAGCGTGTCGGAGACTACTTTGAGCAGACGCATCCGTCTCCGTCTATGCTTATGGTTTATCAGGTCAGGGAGGACAAGCGCTCAGTCATTCCTGCGGTGACACACGTGGACGGGTCCGGACGGCTGCAGACCGTTGCTCGCAGCACCAACCCCCGTTACCACCAGCTCATTTCCGACTTCGAGCAGTTAACCGGTGTTCCGGTTGTGCTTAACACTTCCTTCAATGAAGACGAACCGATTGTGTGCACTCCAGAGGAGGCTTTGAACTGCTTCCAAAGGACACGAATGGATGTCTTGTTCTTGGGCAACTACATGCTGCAGCGGTGACAAAGGAAGTGTCCGGCCAATGAACGTGCTGATTCTGAACCAGGCTTTCTATCCGGACGTTGTCTCGACCGCTCAGCACGCGAGTGACTTGGCCAGGGGCTTGACGCAGGCGGGACACGAGGTCACCGTCATCTGCAATTCTCGAGGCTACGACGATCCGAAGCTTCGATTCCCGAACCAGGAAACTTGGAACAAGGTCAAAATCATTCGCGTACGATCGACCGGGTTCGGCAAGAGTTCCAAATGGCGCCGTGCCGCGGACTTCGGAACGTTCATGGCAAGTTGTGCGTTTCGTCTGTGGTCATTGCCTCAGTTCGACGTTGTTGTTGCGATGACCTCGCCGCCTCTGATTTCTTTTGTCGCGACTTTGGCTGTGCCGGGCAGGGCTCGCAGTCTGGTGTTCTGGTCAATGGACCTCAATCCCGACGAGGCAATCGCTGCGGGATGGCTGCGAGAGAGCTCTCTGATTGCGCGTCTGCTATCCCGCATGTTATCGCACAGCTTGCAACGAGCTGATCGCATCGTAGCGCTGGATCGATTCATGAAGGCGCGAATCGAGGCGAAGGGCATTCCCGCGGAAAAGGTTCTGCTCGTGCCGCCTTGGTCGCATGATGATCATGTCAGGTTTGATCCAGGGGGCAGGGAAGAGTTTCGGGCTATCCATAAGCTTTCCGGTAGATTTGTCGTAATGTACTCGGGAAACCATAGCCCTTGCCACCCTTTGGAGACGCTCCTTCAGGCCGCTGAGCGACTCGCCGATCATGAAGGTATCGCTTTTTGCTTTATCGGGGGCGGAAGCGAGTTCCGAAAGGTGCAGGAGCGTGCGCGAGGCCGTGGCATGCGGAACGTGCTGTGCCTTCCTTACCAACCGATAGAGAAGTTATCGGCATCGTTGTCCGCGGCCGACCTGCAAGTTGTAGTGATGGGAGACAAGTATGTAGGCATCGTCCACACCTGCAAAATCTACAACGTGTTAGCCGCCAACAGAGCACTCCTTTACATTGGTCCAGCGGAGAGTCACGTGCGGGATATCATCCGTCAAGCCGGGTCGGGGGCATACGTTTCCGCGCACGGTGATGTAGACGGAGTCGTGGCAAACATCTTGCATGCTATGCGACGCGGAATAACTGTTTCGCCAGCGACTGCCGAACTGGGGAAACGATTCTCGAAGGAGTTGCTCGTTCCGCAAATGATCTGTGCGATCGAGCAGCGCAGGAACACGAGTAGTCGAGCCTGACTCAGGACTCTTTCATAAACTCAAGATTCGGTATCGTCTCGGAACCCGATCTGTCCTGCCAAGCCGGAGGCGAAATAAACTGATGCTAACATTTCACAGCGTCTTCCGAGAGAGATGAGTCGGGGCCGCCCGCGGGGTCCAGACTGGCTGACGTTCTACACGTCGATGCGCTCGACCGTGCTCTCACCCGCAGCGGAAATGTTTCGAGACAGCAGAACGTACGGAGTTTATGGCAGCCGAGGTGCCCGGTGCCGTGACAAAGCGGAACAGAGCGTGATCAGGTTCTGCTCCGAATCGTCCCCTGATCGACTGCGGAACTCTTTATGGTGAATTTGAAGATTGTCCAGACTGCTGCAAGACTGCAAGACTGACATCTCCATCCGTCCCTCTGCAAGACTTCTAGACAAAGCTGCTTGTATGATTCGGGATCCAGGCGACGGCGTGGGCACTTTGGTCGCATTCGATTCACGATGCCTTTTGACTCACCTGCGCAAGGCTCTGCCTCTGCTCCCCGGGCAGGAACTTGAAACACCGTGTGATGGAATGCAGCAACGTTTCCGGGTTCCCGTTACCAGATTTTCTCCCGCCAGGAAGTCCGCGCAGATCATTTCCAGAGCAAACATTGCGACGAAGATCAAATTGTAGACGAGGTATCTGACCCAGAGTCGGCAAAAGTCCGGGTCCCTTGAGCATCACCAAGGGCATATACGTTGGGTTGAGAAGAGGGTAACGGTGCCAAAGCCGCAGGTGACAAGTGTCGTGGGCTTGCACATGCCCGGCTCCATCTAATTCCCAGTTTTTGCCTCATAACGGCTCGTGCCAGATGAAACAAAAACGGAGTGTTTTCGATAAGGTATCTTCGCCCAAGTCTGCCGGGTTCCAGCAGCATACGGTAAAACCACTCCATGCCGGCAGTCTGCATCCATCCGGGGGCCCGCGGTTTGTCACCAGAGATGATATCGAGTGCGGAACCGACTCCGATGCCCACCCTCGATCCACATGCATCCAGATACTCGCCCACCCAGCGCTCCTGTTTTGGGGCACCGAGCGCCACGAGAACGATCGCGGCGCCGAGCGTTCGGACGCGCGCTGCCACCTCCAGACTCTCAGATCGTCCTAATGGGAAGGGCGTGAGAACCGCCTCAACAACAGCACCCGGGTTGCGCTGCATCATGTTCAGAGCTGCACGCGCAGCAACACCGGGTTTCGCACCGATCAGTGCCACTTTGCAGCCTGTGTCCGCAGAAACCTCGGCGCACTTCCAAACAAGGTCCGTACCATTGACACGTCCCCGGACGGGCGTTCCCAGCAACGAGGCGGACCAGACTATTGGTACGCCGTCGGCGACGATGAGATCCACGGACCAAAGGAGCTCAGCAAACGACCTGTCCCGTATCGCCTTCACGACAAAATCGATATTCCCGGTTACGATCCGTAGACGTGAGCCGGTTTTTACTGCTTCGCGGATGTGCTCGACGGTATCGGAAAAGCCAATTGAGTCAAACGGACAACCCAGTATGTCGACGCGACGAATGTTTTTCATTGTGTCAGCTCGCGCTGTAGCTTTGCCGAAATTTAGTGTTTAGAAGCGCAATTGCCGCGTGAATCACGCGAGGGCAATACCTCAAGGAGAGCGTCACCGTCCGTCGGTTTCGCTCGAAGGCAGTACGGCATTGCTTATGTGCACGAGGGAGGTGAATGCAGCGCCGTTCTGGGAACGCTGGATTGCCGTTTGGTAGACCGCCATCAGATTGTGGAAATATGTGTCCTCGGTGAATTCCCGCATGACCTTTTGCCGGCCCGCTCTCCCCATCCAATTGCAGATGAGGGTCGTCCCACAGACTGCGCACCTCATGCATCAAGGTCCCCGGGTTGCCCGGCTCGAACAGCGCTCCGGTGACGGCGTTCGACGGCCTGCTCATACACGTCCAACACCCGCTCTGCGCTTTCCCGCCAACTGAATCGGCGAGCGTTACGAAGCCCTGCATCCCGTAGTGCCGCGCGCCACTGGAAATCCCCTGCTACCCGCTTCAACGCCTCTACAATTTCATCGACGCGCTCTGGGTCAAATGTTCCAGCCGAGTTGTCGAGAACTTCGTCTAAAGATCCGCGTCTAGAACTCAGGACAGGGCATCCACACGACATCGCCTCGACTGGCGGTATACCAAAGCCCTCGAACAACGAGGGGTAAACCATCGCCTCCGCGGCTCGGTACAATACTGGCAGAGCCGCGTCCTCCACGAAGCCCAGGAAGCGGATGTCATGTCGATACGGCGACTGTTCCGCCATAGCGTGAATGACGTCTGACCCGTGCCAGTCGCTGCCCACGAACGCAAGTTGCCATTCGAGCGAGGTTGCCGCCCTAAACTGGTTGAATGCGTCGATCAGTCGCGCGTGATTCTTGGCGGGATGCTCTACTCGCGATACGTAAAGAAAGAACGGGCGATCAAGGCTCCAGCGCTTCGCTACCTCAGTTTTTGCCTGCGCCTGATCACCTGGAGCGAATCGCTCCTGATCAAGGCCATTATAAATGACGTGAATCCGGTCTGGCTTGACATGAAAAAAGCGCTCTATGTCACGAGCGGTGCTTTGACTAATTGCAATAATGTTGTCCTGGCGGGCCGCCAAGCGCCGCGCGATCACCCGCGCATAAACCAGCCGCGACCAGTCATACTTATGCGCTACATGAAACTGTGCGAGATCGTGAATGGTAGCGACAAGGGCGCATGGTGCGGAATACAACATACGCCGATAACTCGGGACATGAACGACATCGATCTTGTGCTTTCTAAGCCAAACCGGCAGTACAAATTGGTGCCAGGCTATGTCAATAACAGGCGCTCGAAACTGCTCTTCTATTGGGTTCACCGGACGGGTACCTTTTATTGAGATGATCTCCACTTTACCGGCAGCGAAATCAAACAGTCGGAGATCTTCTTCCAGGACGAGCAAGTGGATATGGTGTCGCCCTGCGTGCGGCAATAATGCTTTCACTAATGCAAAGACGTATTGTGCTATTCCGCTCCTTCCGCGCTGGATGACAGAAGTGGAAATGGCAATCCTCATGGTCAGTCCACAATCTTAAAAGTATTTATTACATCCTTTACCGGCAGCCGCTTCTTCGAAAACATCTCATAACTGCGCAAAGGCCTTGTCTTTCCTAAAACAGGCCGTCACAAAGCGTTTGTTCGAACCTATAACCACTCCTGGAAGACCTAACCGGGCGTCTGCCAATTCACAAGCATCCGTTCGGGTCCAGCGCCCCTAAACAGCCACACAGTCGAGCGGAACCTGCAACACTAGCTGTTCACGAATGTCCGCGATGACGTCTCGCAGGATTTCGTCCAGGCTGTACTTGGGAGCGTATCCGGTAAGCTTTTTGAGCCGGGAGAGCTCCGGCATTCTGCGTTCCATGTCCTCGAAGCCGGGAGGATAGGCCTGGGCGTATGGCACCATTCGAACCACAGATTTCGAATGGGTCATTTCTATCACACGCTCTGCTAGGGACTTCATCGAGATTTCTTCCTCTGATCCCACATTGAAGACCAAACCATATGCCTCCGGCCGTTTGACTAACGTTGCCAGGTTTGGAACAACATCCAGCACGTGAGCAAAACACCGCGTCTGCGTTCCATTCCCGAAGACACTAACGGGCTCGTCGAGCAATGCTTGGCGTACGAATGTTGGAACAACCATGCCATAGCGGCCGGTCTGTCGCGGCCCAACGGTATTGAAGAGGCGGACAATGGCCACAGGAAGACGTTTTTCAGAAAAGTACGCGAGCGCCAGAAATTCGTCGATAGCCTTTGATTCCGCATAGCCCCAGCGCGACTTAGAGGTTGGCCCCATGATGCGATCATCATCTTCTCGGAACGTCGGTTGTAGACTCTTGCCGTAAACCTCCGATGTAGAAGTGATGATGAGCGGCTTCCGGTACCGGCAAGCGTTTCGCAGCACGATCTCCGTTCCCATGACGTTGTTGATGATCGTTTCCGTGGGACGCTCAATGATCATTCGCACCCCGACGGATGCGGAGAGATGGTAGATGTAGTCCGCTTCGCGAATAAGCCCTTCCATCAGATGCTCATTGCGTATGTCATCGATGAAACATCGAAACAAGGGATTCTGTTCCAGATGAGCGATATTCGAGATTCGCCCTGTCGAGAGATTGTCGATCACCCACACGTGGTTGCCCTGCGCGAGCAGATATTCTGCAAGGTGTGAACCGATAAAGCCAGCTCCCCCGGTGATCAAATGCGTTGGCATAGTGCCTCCTTGGCCCAGATTGCGCCACATCTCCAATCAACTCGTCACATCAACAAAACTTGTTGCGCTAGAAAGCGTTGTAGGGCTTTCTGCCTTCCATTCGATCAGCTAACGAAATAAATCGTCTGAAAACGTTTCCTAAATCGCGCGTCGGGGAGTTCGGTGCACAAAAACTCGGCCTGCTCAGTGATCGCTGTCGGTAATTGAGATCCGGTGGTATGAAGCCGACGATCCCTGAAAGCGGAACAACCGCCGCCTCGTGACGCAGAGATGCAACACAGGTGTCATCAAGCGCCGTTTTCATTCTGGACCCGCGTGGATGCTCCGAAGAGACGCTTCGTGGCGTCGCTTGCGCTCGGCAGAGGCGAGAGCGGGTCCGTTAAGAAACGCTTGGACAATCTTTGAGAATTGCGCGACGCGTCCATCCCATGTGTTCTCTCGCGCCAACCCCATTCTCCGACCAACAAGTTCAGGAGTGTTCTCCCGGAGAGCTTTTACTATGCATTGCTCAAATTCTGTGTATGTGCGGGTCAAGTAAATGAGGTCTTGGTAGGGGAAGAATTCCTCAGTCCACGTGGTAACAATCGGCTTTCCCGCCCCGAGATATTCAAAAAGCTTTAACGAGAAGGCGCTCTTGATCCACTCGGTTTGTCTTAGTGGAATTAGGCACACGTCCATTCCGGCCAGGTATCGTGGGAGCATATTCAGCGGTTGGAAGCCGACGAACCTAAGGTTAGGCAGTTGCTCCAACCGACTCAGGTCAGGATCTCTGGCCAACTTCTTGCCGGCGATCACAAACGTCCATTCGGGATGTCGCTTAGCCAGCCAAAACATGAGGTCCGTGTCGAAACTGTGAGGCGTAATCATTCCCACGAACCCGATTATAGGCCGTTTCAGAGTGCTGATCTCTGGCGGCGGCTCCACGCCCTGCGCTTGGCTGAACAGCTCGAAGTCCGCGCCATTGGGATTGAAATAGCTGGGCGTCCCCAACCTTTCCAACCTGGAGGCCAGTCGCCGCGATGTCGCGAAGACCAGGTCGCACGCTTTGACAAGTTCGGTCTCTCTTTCTCTGACTTTCTCTGCAGGTTGCCACCAACGCCCTGACGCCGACCAGTCGTCGGTGCAGTAATAGACCTTGGCACAGGCATTCATTCTCCGGACGAGCGCGCCGCTGTCGGCCTGAAACGTTATAAGAAGCGGATTCTTGTAACCCAGCCTTTCCATTGCTGATTCCAGATAGCGGAGCAAGATCTTTTGGTTGAGATAATTTGTCAGCTTGTGATACCGAAAAGGAAATACCGGAGGAGGGGACGCAATCATCAGTTTTGGTTTGTCACCTCGTCGGAACCCGTGATGCCATCGCCAGATCTGCCGCATCCAGGTTCCCTTGTGCCACCCAGTAAACGGTGAGAGCGGCGAGACTGGCAATTCTATGAAGAGCACCCTGTTGGCTTCAGCGAGGCGGGATATGATCTGCTGCTGGGGTCCCCAATGGTCATCCCAAGCGCAAGGCGACAGGCAGAGTATATTATGGCCAGTTATCAAGAATAGTGCCTCTCTCCGGTTTCCGTATGAAGAAGCGACGGGGGCTTTCCCAACAAGTTGTGCTGTCCTGTATTGACAAATCATTTAATTTCAATCCGTCTGTCTGAATAAATGACCCATATTTATGGGCAACCCAGTCCCAATGGCGTCCGTTCCCTCACCGGACAGGTTGCGGAAATGCGAGGGGAATTGCGCTTACGCGGGTCATTACAGTGACCAAGCCCTCCAAAATCAAATCGGGTCATCCGCCGGAGTGCCACCACGTTTATATCGACCTGCCTCATCGATTGACGATTCCGATCGTCTCTTGGCGACATACAAAAGCCAACTGCGCTAGTACGGCCATGCTGAGGAACATCAGGAGGGATGGATTGACAACGGCGGACTCAAGAAATCCATCAGAGGAGCAAAACACCAAAAGCGCTCCACAAAAAGCGAAGGCGGAGTTCTGCGAGAGTCTCTGAAAACGAAAGGCACGCCTGATCCCAGCAAAGAGCAAAAGCGTATACGCAACCAGCCCCACTGCCCCTAAGGTGAGAAGATACTCGAGGTACGCTGAGTGGCTGTCCGAAATCGCCCATTTTTCCTCGCCCGAAATCACGCGAATGTGAGTTGGAGTCCAGAAGCCGCCGTAGCCGTAGCCAAGAATTGGACGTCGATGGATGTAGTAGCCGACATCCTCCCAAATCCCGGTGCGACCGTTGAATGAGTCAACGGTAGAGTCATCCCTTCCGAGCATAATCGCGCTCTTGAGGTCTGGAAGCAATCCGGCTTCAAAAAACAAGAGAAGAAGACAAAAAACTATACTGAGACTGTACGCCATCGCAATCTTCGTTGCCCTGGAACATACCGCAGCGAAGTACGCGGCAAGAGCGAGGAGCGCGGCGGCAATCACTGTCCTCGATTCAGTAAGGATCAAGAAGACAAGCCCGACTATCGCGCAAGCGAGAAAGATTGTTCGTTTATGCTTTTCCACATCCGCGGCTGCCACTCCGGAAAGCAGAAGAAGTCCGCAGTCAATTCCCTGAAAGTTTGGGTGCAGGGTCCCCGCGAAACGATAGCCGGATGCGAAGGGCCGAAAAGTCCCGAAGAGCACCTCCGCAAAAATGCCAATAACTAGAAAAAGAGTTGTACTGAAGACCGTCCACAAGATGATTTCGCGGAGTGAAAGACGGCGTGCGACGGCCATGACAGCAATGCAAAGTATCCCGAAGACCACTGACCTCTTAAGGGTAAGCGTTATATCCTCGGCCCAAATTGGGCTAAGCAGTGTCCAGGTTACAAAGCTGAGAAGAATCCATCCCAATGGACCATCGATACGAAGTCGAACGTTAGCCCGATGACGGACCAAGCTAACGATCGCGAAAAGCCCTAACGATAATAGTGCGATGCGCCGGGTAAGCGAGCCTTCATCAACAATTGCAATGAGATCGTCTTCGGATTGATTGTAATTGTCTATTCCTCTCTTTGAGTTGGACAGGTCGTGATGAACGAAGAAAAACACAGCAGCAAGGAACAAGAATATGAGCCAGGGGGGTCGTCCAACCTGGAGTGCTAGTCCCGTATGCGGATGACTGTTGTAACTCATTTAATCCGCTTCCTGGCCCACAGAAATGGGAGTTGGAAGCCTCAAGAAAGCTCCCGCTCTTACTGCCGATGTGACAAGGTTTGCCCCCAGCAGCCCAAACGCAGCGCCGAGTGGGCCGAGGGCTCGCACCAGCCAAAGCCCCAGGGTGACCATCATAAATAGAGCCGCGAAATTAACCAGGAAATCCAGATCCGCACGTTCGATGGCAAACAGGGCGCGCGAAAACGAAAACGCCACAGCTGTGACCAGGAGGTTCAACGCCAGGATCGCGACCACTAAGCCATTACCGGCATACTGTCGCCCGTACAGCAGGGCTATGAGACGGTCTCCCCAAAAGATCATTACGAGGCAAAGCAACGACATGGGGAGAGCGACAGCAGCGGTTATCTTGAGCACCAATCGTCGCAAGGCCCTCGGGCCCTCGGCCACATACACGTGGACGATTTTCGGGCCCACGAAGTTCTGAATCCCTAGTAGCGCTGGATTGCCAACCGACACAACTCCCAGGCACGCTGCCCACACTCCAGCCGAAGCGGTGCCGTGGAAGAACGCCAGAAGCCACGGATAAAGATTCATGCTAATGGCCCAGACCAAACCGCTGGCGAAAACCCATTTTCCAAAGACCCAATTCTTCTGGAGGTCAGCAAGTGATTCACTCATCCGGGGGTGATAGGACCCTCTGTCTGACCAAAGCCACCACAGAACCGCAATCCCACAGGCCGATCCAATCACCCAATACGCGCGACTTGCCGATAACAGGCCGAAGCGGGTAAGAAGGAGCAGGCCGCCGATTTGACCAACCGCAATGCAGGTATCGAAAAGAAAGGCGGTCTTAAGCTTTAGGCGAGCGAAACATGCGCGACGAGCAAATTCGCGAAGCATGATCAGACCGATCACGGCAACCAATGCCCACAAGACTGGTCCCAGGCCCCGGGGGCCGACTCCGATCGTGACCGCAAACGCGCCACACACCAGAGCGAGCATCGCGAGGAGACAAAATGCCAACTGATGAATCAGTGTGCTGCCAGTGTACAGAGCGTGGGCTCTTCCCTTAAGGCGCGGCGCATAAACCATATAAGGTGTCGAAATCAGGGACGTCTGGAAGTCGGTCATCAATAAAATTAGGCTGAAGCCGAGCATGTACAGGCCAAGTTCTTCCTTGGAGCAGGCCCGCGCGATGATGACTCCGGTCACAAAGTTTGTTGCGCTGGCAATGGCTTGGTCGGCCAGGGAAACAATGCCCTGATGCAACGCCGTCTCGGGAGACAAGACTAGTCCGAAGGGCGATAGCCGGCGCCCGGCAGGTGCAATTGGTTTCGCCTCGACAGTCTTGACCGCTGTGATCACAGAGGAGGCACCGGCCTCAGCAGAAGGGGTTATCAACTTTCATAGCCTCCTCGCTGTAGAGCCCCTATATTTAGACCCGTGCTCATGCGGCGATGGTGCCACCAATGTCGAGGATGTGGGTCGGCTTGCCGGGTGGCAGCATTTCAATGAATTGCTGGAGCCGGGCTCGCCGTAATCCCGAAGCTAAGGAGTCGGCCTGCGTATTGTCCGCCAAGGTCAGGCGCATCGATCACACCAGTTCATTGGTTCTGAATTCGATATCGCCCAGGCACCGCCAGGAGCCTGCACTATCGCAGTCGGCATTGCTCCCCCAGCACCGACTTTCCGGCTAGGCATAAGGAGCGGGGTTCCATTGGACAGTCTGCCCATCTATGTGGCTCCGACCCCTTTCAACACTGCTGGAATCGTCTTGGCTATCACCTTCACATCCAGCCAAAAAGACCAATGATCGATGTAGTGCAAGTCCAACTCCATCCATTCTTGGAAAGAGACGGAACTTCTGCCATTGATCTGCCAGAGACACGTAATTCCTGGGCGAACGCTGAATCGGCGGCGCACCCAGTCCTGGTCAAACCTCTGATAGTCACGAATGGGAAGAGGCCGTGGGCCAACGAGACTCATGTCGCCCTTCAGGACATTCAGGACTTGGGGTAGCTCGTCGATGCTAGATTTGCGGAGAAACCTGCCGAGCCGAGTGACTCGTGGATCGTTCTTGATTTTGAAGACCGGGCCGTCGGCTTCGTTCAAGCATTCAAGCTCTGATTGCTTCTTCTCAGCATCGCCGGCCATCGTTCGGAATTTATACATTCGAAACCGTCTCTTGTTCAGGCCCACACGGTCCTGAACGAAGAACGCCGATCCGGTCGAATCCAATTTAATCAATATGGCGACAATTAAAAATATCGGCGCGAGCACGATAAGCAAAAGCAAAGAAACAAAAATGTCGAGCAATCGCTTGCAGACCGTCGGCCAGCCTTCGGCCAAAGTGGGACTGAATGTCGCCACCGCCGTTCCATCAAGCCGGCGGTTGTTCACCCACCCCTTTTGAAGATCGAATATGCTAGCCACGACCCTGACAATGATGCCCTGCTCCTGGCACAAGGCTACGATGCGTGCGGCCTGGGAATAGAATGACTTCATGGGAAGGGCAATTGCCACCTCATCGACGATGTGCTCACGCAGAAAGTCAGAAAAGTGCTCCAGGTCAGTGACGATTGACTTGCCGTTCGTTCCAAACTTCCGGTTTTCCGTCCACTCTTCGTCCGCAAAGCCTATAAGCTGATAACCCAAATCGGGCCTGTTGTCGATGATGCGGGCAAATTCTAGGGCGCGTGGGTTGGTGCCGACAATCAGCACATGGCGCAGGTTGCGTCCATGCGTGCGTACCCAAGCCAGGAACTCACGCATCAGCAAGCGGCAGAGAATCAGAATTAAACTCGACATGGCCCAGAACACCACGATGAAGGGTGGCGTGACCATCCGCACCCGGAAGATAGCTGCAGCAACGCCGAGCACAAGCGCCGCTACCGCAGTCGCCTTGAGGAGATCCACCGCTTCTTGTTTTCGATCCCCGAACCGTCTGGATCGATACAATCCGAACGCGGAGAAAATGACATACCAAGAATAGAAGAGCCCCAGAAACAAGAGAATGTTCAGCACCTTGACCCGCATGGAGATGAAGGAGGCGAAGGAATTGAATGCGGTCAGATGCCAAATCCGGACTGCCGCTACCACATAGCAAACGACAAGTATCCCGAGATCGAACAGCATAAACGCCTTGATCAAGATTTGCCGGCGGAAAGTTGTCATAGAAGAATCACATCCAAGAAGTTTATCTAGTAGCGAAACCTGAGAAATGACCTTTCGATAAGTTGGCGCAAATCGCTCGATCAGCGGCAACGCGTACCAATACCCTTCGCCCGATTCTTGCGCATGTGACTAGCTCCATCCGGAAAGGATTGCCACCGAATCTTCGTGGGAATGGGAGACATCTCTGCCGCTTGAGTGACGTTCCTAGGATCCATTCTTTCGAAAACGGGCTCAGCAGTGGAGCCGTACAAATTCAGCCGCTCTACCCCAGGAATCGTTAGAGTTTTCGATACAAGAACTCGGGAATGGGGAACGTACGCTGGTCCAGCACTGCACCGAGAAGTTGTACTTGAGCAGTTTCCAGGTGTTCTTTTGCTTGCCGGACGGATTCGCGCCTGGTCTGATTCGCTTCAACGATCAGGACGATTCCATCGGCCAGCTGTCCCATCAAGGTTGCCTGAGTTTCACGGGTAAGAGGAGGTGCGCTGAGGAGGATGTAATTGAATTCCTCGCGCAGTTCAGCGAAGCGCGTTCGACAGCGTTCCACGTGCCCGTAGAGATCTCCTTTCGCCGAGCCTGAGGGCATCAGCCAAAGATTCCCGCTGGAGAGTGGTGTTGCAAAGCTCCGGATCGGGCCTTCAGTGGTCAGGGCATCCGCCAGGCCAGTCCGGTTGCCGACGCCGAAATGAGCATGCAATTGCGGTGACCAAAAGTTTGCGTCCACCACACACACAGAGGTGTCTGCTTGAGAAGCCAGGGATTCCCCCGCGCACGCACAAATCCAACTGCTCCGGTCGTCGCGCGCAATCCCGGAGAAAGAGACTACTCTGGGCCCGCCAGCTTGGCGGCCATGCAAGAACAATCGCTGGACAAGTTTCGTGATCTCTTCATTTGCAAGCTCTCTTGTAAGAGCGGGCGAAGGCATGGCCTGCCGGAAGGGCACCGGCATGCCTGCCGGGGTAAGCAACTCCTCTTTCGCGACCCGTTGCAGAAGTTCAAAGTTCTTGCTCATTTGTGACCTCTCGCTCCTCAGTTCTTTCCAGCCATTTCGCTTGCCCCACCCGGCAGCCGGAGGATCGACTGGCTTGGAGAGTCGCGGCAGTCGAATCTCCTGGCCGGCTTCGATGTGGTTCGGATCGGTCAAGGCTGGGCTGAGCTTTCGAATTTGTTCGATGATTTTGCCGCTATCTTGTCCCAAGGTTTGGAGAGTAATCCGGTGCAGAGTCTCTCCTGATCGCACCGCAACCTTAATGGTCCCAGAGTCTTTGCTCGGTAAAGAGGACTGTAATGGAGTAACAGTCGGAATTTCGCCGGCCTTTGCGATAAAAGAGGTGAGGAACTTTCAGCGGATGCCGAAGAATTCCGGACTGTGGCAGAGGGCCTCGGTCTTCGCCCGGCCGATCCTGCCAGGGGAATAAGACAAAAATACACCAGCGACAGCTATCGACGCGGCCACGCTCGTGGCGCCCAGTGCCCCACAGTCGGAGTCGGCTCTTGGATATCGTGCGATAAGACAAGACGGGACCTGTAGTTACCGGAGCGCCTGTCGCGCTGTGCTTGATTACCGGCGTGTTTAACCACTTCGAGGTCTGCAACAACTTCCCGCATGATCTCAGTGTCAATTCGTTTGCGACCCATCGCGCAACCCAGCGAAAGCGCGCTGAAACACAAGCTGTTGATATTGCGCGGAATTCCTTGCGATCGATCCGTGATAATCTGAAGCGCTCTCGTCGTGAACAGGGGATCTCCGCCGTAGCCGGCTACCTTGAGGCGGGGGCAATGTAGCGAGCCGTATCTTCGGGACCGAGCGGCTGCAGCCGCGCGAACACTGCGATCCGTTGTTCCAGTTGCACCAGGGCAGAGTCAGCCAGTTTGCGGGCGAGTTGCGGTTGTCCGATTAGCAGAATCTGAAGCAGCTTGGCGCGAGACGTCTCAAAATTTTGATAAGAGCCGAATCGTCTCGATTATAGCGGGATCGAGATTTTGAGCTTCATCGATGGCCAGGACGAAGCGGCGACCGGCCAGCCTTTCTCGGGAGAGAATCTCATTCAATTTGTTGTGCATGGAAATAATCTCCATGCCAGTGGCATCGACTCCGAGATCGTTCAGCAGGTACTGGAACAGCTCGCGTGAGTTGCACTGCGTCTGAAATAAAGTGGCTCTTTCCAAGATAGAGAAAGCGAGGGTCCGGTGTGACGCCGAAGGGCTGTTCCCGCATCTGGTAAAAATCAAGAAACATACGTCCTACCTCTACCCCTTTGGCAGGGCTGCTAGCACCGGGGTTCGAAGAGTTTCCTGAAGCTCACGCGGGGTTCGCAGTGACGGATCAAGATAGTCCACGGCAAATGCAAGTCCTGGGCTGGCTAGACCGGCAAGCAATGTTCCTAGGAGCAGAGTCAGTGCCCAGTGAGGATGAGCTGGGAGAGCCGGCACTGTGGCCGCCTCCGCGATTGCCACGTTCACAATCCTCTGACGGTCCAGTGCGTCCCCAATCCGAGCCTCTTCTCGCTTCTGCTTGTAGAGAAGAACGTTTCCCTCAGTTTCCTTGACCTCGCGGAGAAGATTTTCGTGCGTCGCCCCGTTCACATCGATCTCTCCAAGGTGGGCCCGATACTGACGCATTACGCTTAGTGTTTCAGTGGCCCGTGCATGCAAACTTGCGAGGTCTGCGTTAGATTTTGTCAGTTCCGACCGGAGCCACTCGTAAGATGGGTTCCGGTCCGTCGTTTCCTCCCGGACCGGCGATTTCTCTGCTTTGGCGATCGCGTCGAGCGTTTGCTCAATCTGTTGTTGCACTTCCTGCACGGGCCGATAATCGGGTTCGAACTTCGCCAATAGCTCGGTACGCTTCAATTCAAGATTCAGCAATGTGGTCTTGAGCTGCTGCATGAGATACGGGTTGTCTGAGGTGCGGACCTGAAACATGGTCTGCTGTGGCGTGGACGCGAGTTGGTCCTCCACCGCCTGGGTCCGCTTCTCCGCTTCTTTGATTGCCACCTGGGTCGCTCTAAAAGTGGCCTCGAACTCAGCAAGTTTTTGAAGCGCGATCTGTTTCTCAAGTTGTGGATCTGTGACGCCATTGTCGCGGTCGAATTCCGTCAGATGAGTTTCCGCAGTGCGGAGCTCCTGATCATAGTGCTGTGATTCTGTCTGGAAGAACTCAAATGCGCCAGGGGGACGATGAACCGCTACAGTCTTCTCCAAATAGAGATTACCGAGCACACCAAGGACGCGCGCAGCCAGTTGCGGGTCCGATGAGTCATATGTCACCTGGATTAAATCCGTCTTTTTCAGCGGTTCAATCTTCAGTTTATTTTCAAGGGCTGACACAGCTTGTGAGATGTTTTTCGCGTTATCCCGCCCGTCATCCGTCCCGTGAGCCGCGGCCGTGGGAAAAAGTCGGTTCCAAAAATGGCTGGGCTGCGACTCTTGAAGATTACAGGAGACAACCACTTTCTCGAGGAGGTCGCGGCTATTTAGAAGTTCTACTTCGGAGTTTAGCTCCTCTTCTGTGACATCTCCGGGGTTCGCAAGCGCGGCGTCTCGCCCCGGCGAGACAGCCGCATCCACGCGCTCACGCTTGACTAGTATTTTCATTTTGGCCTCGTAATCCTTCGAAAAAAAAATGATTCCGAGGATGGTCCCCAACACAAGGCTCAGGAAAGTCAAGAGCACAAGCTTGCGGTGACGGAAGAGCGGCGTCACGATGTCCCTTAGGGTGGGCAATCGCTCAGGTCCGAATGCACTTGATTGAGAGTTTTGTCCGTCCATGTTCACCAATCCTTATCCTTGCTTAAATCTAAAAGGTTGCCGGGTTATAGTAGGCCCCCGCTCCGGTAGTCGGCAGGAAGGGCTTGATCTTTGAGAGCGCGTTCTTGGGAACGAACAGCATATCTCCGGGGTGCAGCTCTGGATCTTCTTGAAGATTCCGCGAATTCAACATTTTCTTCGTGTTGATAATCCTGGCTTCGGTCCACTGATCCGATACGCGCCGGAATAGAAGCACTTGCGAGTGTTTGGCCGCGTCTGTGAAGCCGCCGGCCATGGCAATCGCCTGCGTGAGGGTGACGTCACCGCGCCAGTCAAACTTTCCAGGCTTTCCAACCTGGCCTCCCACAACGAAATATGGTTTCTCGAAGTCCTTAGGATCAACAGAGATCACAGGGTCATGAAGGATCTTCGAGTAGGCGGTCTTAATGGACTCAGTGAGTTCCGGAAGGGTGTGTCCTGCTGCCGGCAGATCTCCAACATTGCGTAAGGTAATGTAGCCGTCCGGTTGGACGGTCACAGTCTGATTAAATTCCGGTGTCAGCATGAAACTCAGTTCTAGTGTGTCGCTCGGATGTATTTTGTAGCGCCAGTTTCGGTTGTGGATAGTAGGACCGTTTTCATCGGGCGTCTCTCGCGGCGCCTTGTCCATGGTGGCAGGCTGCCCCCCGTTGCCCGCGTTTGCCTTTGACATTTCCTGACCCGCCACCGAATGTGCGGTCGAGAACATGATCAAGGTGAAAATTAGAATCCTTAGGGTTCGGCTCTGATTACTCATTTCTGACTCTCCGCTGTTCTTGTTCCGGAGGAAAATGTTTGGGACCTGTTTTCGAATCCGAGGTAGGATCTTCTCCGCAAAGTAAGAGACGCCATCCTCGTTTAGCATCCAATCCATCGGGTGGCCTTAGATCGCTTCCACTTGGTACTGGTCAATTCGGACTGCAATCGACCGCTGAATGGGTTCGACGGAAATCACCAGCGTACGGTCTCCGTTGCGTGCAATCAGGAGGCCTTCGATGCGGTCCAGCGCGCCACCCCGAATTCGCACGCGTTGACCGACTTGGAGGAAAGGACAGAGTGCGTACGGAACATCACTCGACAGAACTGCCCGAAGGTTCTCAATCTGGGTCTCGGGGATGGGAATGCCTTCGCCGCGGACGCCCACGAATCTCAGCACGCCATTGGTCTGCATCACCTTGTACCAGAGCTCAGGCAACAGCCGCATGTGCACGAATGCGTAGCAGGAGAACAGCGGCAACCGAATCACCTTCCGCCGATCGCTCCAGCTATGGACTTCGCTGATCAACGGGAGAAAAGTCTTGATTCCACACCGCTCAAGCTGATTGACCACGAACTTCTCGTGCCGCGAGCGGGTGTGAACGGCGTACCACTGTGGCTCGGCGACTGGCGCAGCTGACCACTGCGGCTCGAACAATGGCGCACAAATCGGGTTAATAACACTCACACTTCGTCCCTCTGAGTCACATGCGCTCGTGCGCCGGGTGGAAACAAGTCGCCACACCGGCGGGCGCACACTTCCGGTGCCGCGAAAATTTGCTGATGGCCCAGAAAACCTTGCGAGGGGAGCATTCGCTCAGCTTCTTAAACCCGTTCTGTTACCACGTCGAACGACCGTGCAAGAGCGCGAGGATTAAACAACATCGCAGTTCCTTGCAAGATTCGGAAACTTTCATGTAACAGGGTACCTACTGCAGTATCTTCCGGCGCAAACTACATTGACTCTTGTAGCCTGGATTTCTCCAGGACCACTTCACCCGACTGCAGTACACAGCTTCGCCCTCTCAGTCCCACGAAAATCATCAGTTACGTGCAAGAACTTCACTGTCGGCCAAACCCCCTGGCAGTAACGCGTGACTGGATTCCATTTTCGTTTTCAAATTGTCCAGTAACAGCAAAACCGAGCAGATCTTCGCATGCTTGAATTCGGATCACTCGGCCGGTATGGCGAAACAAGATTTCCTTCGGTGCCAGATCGAAAGCCGGCACGACAACGTCGATCTCTATTTCGATGTCTACCGGTGGACAGTTACCGGTTACGATGAAAATGCCCCCTAGTCCGATATTCCTGCAATAACCCACAGCGGAATGCTCTGTCCCGTCGCTCCAATGGAAGATAACTGGGAAGACCAGCCGAAAGCGGTTGCGAGTCCTTCGCTCGATCCGAGGACTATCCTGTACGTCTGCAGCTGATCCTAGCATCTAGGTCTCCGGTCATTGAAAGCAATCTTATATTTGGAGATTTCCTTGTTTCATGACGAACCCACGATATCGAAGCACGTGGCCTGGCCACAAGGGGGTGAAAGTCCGTAGCACCGGGTACTCAGATCCTGCCAGGTCGAGTTGGTCGGCCCACTTAAAGTTGTGGAGAGAACCGGCAGTAGTCGCTAGGCCATGTGGGTCCGGGGACAAATGAGACATGAGGACCACTCGATAGAGACAAATAGACTAACGCGAGGCATCTGATTTCTGCAATGTTTTGCACCAACCCGTCCAACGAAGTGAAGAATCCGTTTTGACATGATTTATGAGAATGGCTATAAAGTAGCGCTATAAGTTTCCTCCCCTAAGGCAGGAGTGTAGTGTGTATGAGAATCATTTAGAGCGTCTAACAAAACCTCCGGCTTGCCTAACTGACCGACTTGGAGTGAGAGGCATCAGCTCGCGCTTCGGCGATAAACGACCGGAATCGGCGAAAGTAGACCGTGCGGTAGACGGGTTTTGCTGGGCAAAGCCTCCGCTGCCGTTGACACAACTAACTATCTGCAAAGAACCGCCGCGGAATGTGTCCTGCCTCAGCTGGAAATGGAGAAAGCGTTCCTCCGTTAAGATAATGGAGCGAACACATGAGGAAAGAGCGCAAGCACTACACTGCTGAAGAGAAGGTCGCCATTCTGAGGAGGCATTTGGTGGAAAGAGTGCCGATCTCGGACCTTTGTGACGAGCTGGGACTTCAGCCGACGGTGTTCTACCGCTGGCAAAAAGAGTTCTTCGAGAATGGAGCTGCGGCTTTTCAGCAAAGAGGTCGGACCAACCATCAGCCCGAACAGGAACGAATCGCCCATCTGGAGAGGAAGATCCAGACGAAGGATGAGGTTTTGGCCGAACTGATGGCGGAACATGTTGCGCCAAAAAAAAAGAGTTGGGGAACTCTGACCGGGGTCTGGGTTCCGCACGATACGCGGGACCAGATCGTGGATTTCATCCGGCGCTGGTCTGAGAAGACCGAGATCGGTGCCGGGCGGTTCATCGGGTGGCTCGACATCACGGCCAGCAAGTTCTACGACTAGCGCGAGCGCTACGGCAAGGTCAACGAGCATAACGGCTGGGTTCCCCGGGACTTTTGGCTGGAGGAGTGGGAGAAGCAGGCGATCATTGCGTTCCACTTGAAGAATCCGCTGGAGGGCTACCGGCGGCTGACGTTCATGATGCTGGACGCCGACATCGTGGCGGTGAGTCCGGCCAGCGTGTGGCGGGTGCTGAGTCGGGCGGGACTGCTGCGGAAGTGGAACGGGGAGCCCTCGAAGAAAGGGACCGGCTTTGAACAACCGCCGCAGCCACACCAGCATTGGCATATCGATATTTCCTACCTGAACGTTTCCGCTACGTTCTACTACCTGTGCAGCATCCTGGACGGCTACAGCCGTTTCCTGGTTCATTGGGACCTGCGCGAGCAGATGACGGAGGCGGACACATTGAGATCATTCTGGAACGGGCAAAAGAGCGGTACCCCGGGGTTAAACCGCGAGTCATTTCCGACAACGGACCCCAGTTCATCGCCAAGGACTTCAAGGAGTTCATTCGGATCTCGGGCATGACGCACGTCCGGACTTCACCGTATTACCCTCAATCGAACGGCAAGATCGAACGCTGGCACAAATCACTCAAAGGGGAGTGCATCCGCCCTGGTACGCCCCTGTCGCTGGAAGATGCGCGGCGTCTGGTTAAGGGTTACGTAGAGCATTACAACAACGTCCGTTTGAACAGCGCCATCGGCTACATCACGCCGAAGGGCATGCTCGCCGGGCATCAGCAGGAGATTCAGACCGAGCGGGATCGGAAATTGGAGGCGGCGAGGCAACAGCGGAAGAATCGCCGCCCGCGGGTCGCGTGAAAGAAAACGATGCGCCACCGGAACCTCTTTGCAATGGCAGCGAGGTCTGTTCTCAGACATCCAAGTCCGTGGCCCAGGGAGCAAGTGAACGGTTCCTGCAAGAGACCCCATTTGGCGGGTCGGTCCATACCCGCATGCCCACCGATTCGGAGGGGATGGCTGCCATCGGCCCAAGCTGCATATATGACGAGCACTGGCAATACTTCGCTCAAAGTCTGCATTTATTTGCGCTGTTTGCAGTGCCCGGTGTCGATAAGCCATTCCTCTTCACTGCGAGATTGGCACCGATCGTGCCACAAAACCTAGATTAACTGCGTGGCTGTGTCTTCAACCGGAGCACGGTGAGGAGGGATTTCGAAGATGCAAAAAGCAATATGGGTCGTCCCCGTACTATTACTCTTCGCGGCCATCGGCGCGCCCGACGCCTACGCGGATTCGTACAAAGATGGTTTATAATTCACGGCCTGCTCTACAGGGGGTGCTGTAATGTCCTCGATTTCATCGGCAAATTGTTCTCAGCCGACGCAGCCGATCCGGATTTTGATTGCCGACCGGAATTACATGGGTAGTCAACTGCTTGCGGAGTCGTTAGACCGCGATTCGCGATTTGAAGCATTTGCCGTCGCTGCCGCAGCGGCCACGACGGACATCCTGTCGGCGGTCAGCGCACGTAAGCCCGACGTCGCCGTGATCAGTGCCGACTTTGACGGTGGCGCGAAAAAGGGCCTGCAAGCCGCCAGAGCGGTAAATGCGCATTATCGTAACGTCCATATCGTGGTTTTGCTTGAGCTTAGTGCACGAGAGTCGGTTATCGCCGCCTTTCGCTGCGGTGCCAAAGGTGTGTTCTGCCGTAGCAAGCCGTTGGATGAATTCCGCGCCTGTATCGAGCGTGTGAGCCGGGGAGAGATTTGGGCCAATTGCGTCGAAACGGAGTATCTACTTGAAGCAGCGAGAAACGCGCCATCTTGCGACGGCATCGATAGCGACAAGGTCGGAATGCTTTCGAAGCGGGAGGTCCAGGTGGCAGAAGGTGCTGCTCAGGGCTACAGCAATAAGCAAATTGCAGACCAATTTCGACTCAGCGAGCATACCGTGAAGAATTACTTGTCTCGCGTCTTTGAGAAATTGGGCGTATCAAGCAGGTTCGAATTGCTTTTCTTATTGTTCAACGAAAGCAATGGCCTGTCTAGCCGAGCGGTGGGACCAAATGTGTCTGGGCTGGGCAATCCGATGGAAATTTATCTTAAGGCAGCCGAAGAAGGGTACGCTGCTGCCCAATTTATTGTTGGACTGGCTTTTCTTGACGGGTATGGCGTCGAGAAAAATGGTCATTCCGCCTACTACTGGCTCAGGATGGCCGAGGAAAATTCCTCCGCAGTACGACAACGCAGTCGTGCTCTCACCGAGGACCTTAGGACCAAGATAAATCCAGGTGAGATTGAGGATTTGGAAAGGAGTATTGCAATCGGGGCACGAAACGACAAGATCCTTGCGAGCAAACCCGTAGAGCTTTTCAAGCAGTGTTTGCCTTTACTAACCGATCGGCAAGCAGTCTCCCTCCGTGCCAACATCTCTGAGACACCTGCAGTGGTCTTAATTAATGAGCAGGGCGAGGAAGAGAAAAGAAGATATGAAGGGGAGTTCTTTTGGTGTTGGGTCAGCGGGGGCAGGGGCTGGCGCGGAACGAAGCGCAGGCGAGCGTAGCGACAGTCCCTGCCCCCGCCCTGCCGGCCTCGTGTCCTGACCCCGAAGTGGTGGCCAGACCCAAGCGACTAGCTACACCGCAGAATACAAACTGCGCGTCCTGCAGCTAGCGGAGGCGGCCTCCGCCACACCCGCGGCATCGGCGCCCTTCAGGTCGCGAAGGTCTGTACTCCTCTCTGCTTGCCTATATTGGCGGCGAGAGCGAGCCCATGGGGATCCGGGAGGCCTTGACTCCGCAAAGCGCGGGCCCAAATCCCAGCGCAATCCCACGGCGGAAGAAATGCAGAAGCTGCAGCGTCAGAATGCGCGCCTCAGCGAAGATCTGCGGAAGGCTCACATCATCATCGACGTCCCCAAAAAAGTGGCGGCGCTGGCGGGTCATCCGATTTCGGACGAAGATCCGGAGAAGAAGTCTTGATGGCCGCGGTCACCGAACTAGCAACCGAGGTCGGCACCCGCGCCGCTTGTCATGCCCGGACGTCTTCCCAGCTTTGGCTTCAACTAACCATCAGGTTTGAGTGTTTGAGTTGGGCAGTGGCACGAGGAAGTCTCTAACCCCTGCTGATCAAGGAAGGAGTAGAGCTCCTTCCGCATTCCTTGATTGGCCTGACTCTTGAGTATCTCCGCCGGGACGATGCCCTCGAACAGTGCCCCCAGAAAGGGGGAACGCTCAAGCTCAGCCGAGGAAGTCACGCTCAGCAGATAAGAGGCGAGCCCGGAGTCTCCGCAGTAGATTTTCGGCGACTTGATTAGCCTCTTTCCGAAGTTTTCGAAGTACGGGGGGGGGGCACGAGAATGACTTGGCCGGTTACTTCGAGAATATAGAGCCACTCGCCAATCGTACGTGAACAGTGAGCCGCGATGCTTGCCATACTCGCCATGCCGGTCACCGGAGTGCCTATGCGCGCCGCGCCGCCCAGGCGCGAGTCACATAGGTTGTCTCGATCGCCGTCAGACCCGCTATGCGCTTCTCTGTGAAATCCAGGAACTTCCGGAAAAGTTCCGGACCTAATTGCACCTGCAGATCGTTCACCGAGCGCCACGCGCCGATATACTGTTCTGGCGTTTGGTGCACGGAATGCCTGCCTTCGAGGTACAGCACCTCGGCGAATTGCGGCTTGGCGCTCAACATGTCGGTCAGCCGCTCGGTGATGCCAGAGCGGCCGGACGATACGCGCCGGATGTCAGGCTTGAGCCGCGTGATCTGCGCCTC